>AMWB02111855.1_pt1 | contig 27269 bp, 25 predicted proteins | sample 200311 | NCBI WGS metagenome assembly AMWB02 (sample SAMN02737377, study PRJNA173069) | bioreactor metagenome | biome: anode biofilm in microbial fuel cells | place: USA: California | collected 2010-12-16 | reverse complement strand
CAGCCTGCGGCGGGCATCCCCTTCTGCCAGGAGTTTCGATCCCATCACCGCTCCGATTAAAATACTCATCTCCCGCGCCGGCGCAATATAGCTGACCGGGGCGGAGATGAGCGCGGTCAGAATCATGATATAAGACAGCGGACAGAGAAGCCCAACCCCGATTGCTTCCTTTCTGTGAATCCGCCACTCTTTGCGAACATCTCCCCATTTCCGGAGAGCCACCGGACCCAGCATGATCACACGACCCAGGTTCGTGCAGTAATCCTGAAGCAGGGGAGGGATCAGCAGGGTACTGACGGCATACTTGTCCCAGAGGGTATATGCGGCAATAATGATTCCGGTAAGCAGTCCGTATCCCACCCCCCGCCTGCGGCTCCCCCTGAAACCACCCGATACCCCGGACAGGAAGAAAACGCCTGCGGCAACCAGAAGCGCTCCCAGAAGCGCCAGGGCGCTTGGCCTCTCCCCCAGATACAGGATAGCAGCCAGCGTGGAGAGGGTTGGTCCGGTTCCGCGGGCAAGCGGATAGACCAGGGATAAATCCCCCACCCGATACCCTTTCTGGAGGATCAGAAAATATGCCAGGTGGAACAAGGCGCTGCCAACCATGAATACGAGTTGGAGAGGGCCGATATGCGGCTTTTGCCAGAAAAAAACAAAGATGCTCACCGGCGCATAAATAACGCATGAAACTACGGCGAAGAGCCACACAAAAGCGGCGCCACCTTGTCCGGCCCGTTTGGCAAGATAGTTCCATGTGGCGTGAATGAAGGCAGCCGCAAGAACCAGGCAAAAAGCGAATGCGGTCACAATACTCCTCTTAGACTTCTCCGGCATTTCCGCTGGCCGAATCGATGGCGGAAGTCTCCCCCTGTGTGTCGGCCCAGAATGAGGTTGCAGCCAGCAAAACGAAAATGCAAATAATGCAAACATATGGCTCTCTTAACACGCTTCCATTTAAGTTAAATCGGCAGATGATTGCCAGAACTCGATCCGGTGCCCTTCCGGGTCCAAGAGAAAGAAAAAACGGGCGCCCCAGGGGTGTTTCCGGATTGACGTCGGCTCCAACCCTTTTTTACAGACATCTGCCCATGATCTTTCGATCCGATCGACTTCCCATGACAGGGTGATGCCTTTTCCTTGGGAGGTCTTGATGGAAGCACGTTTTTCGTCCGCAATGCTGAGCCGGGATATCGCGTTCAGGGAAAACTCTATAAACCAGTCCGTGGAAAAGCTGACGGACAAATTCAACTGGTCCCGGTAAAACCGGACCGTGTCTTCCCATTTGCGGCAATAAAGAATCGTATTGGCGGCTTTTATCATGAAATCTCTCTCGTAATGTACAAACGGTGAGGCGGCGCAGAACCCATCCTGACTGCCGCCACGCTATTTCGCTTTCCTTTGCTGCAGCCATGTGATGCACGTCGTTATGATTCTCCGCGTCGCGGCACAATACAGATGAAATCAAACGGTTCTGTTCCCGATAATCCTGGGGCATGCCTTCGGTTTTCGAGAGAAATACCTCGGTCGGAATATTACGGATCGTAGTAGTGCTGGTTTCCTCCAGGGTATTCCGGCTTGGAATCTCCTGTCAGGATAACATGAACACCTGCGGCTTGCCCGCAGCGTGTTATGGTTACCCTTCCGGCGGACAGCGTCGTCTCATTGATCTTCCAACCAAGAGCCGGAATGTAACCACTCAATTTTATAAAGATCTTTTCGCCTGCTTTCAAGATTTCGAACACTGCCATGTTTTCGAAGCTCCTTTAATAAATCTAAATCGATATCCGCTATAAGGGTCATCTCGGTATTTGGAGTCGTCTCGGCGGCGATGGCATCATGAGGAAAGGCAAAATCCGATGGCGTAAAGATGGCGGACTGAGAATACTGTATATCCATATTTTCCACCTTCGGTAAATTCCCGACACTTCCCGATATGGCGACATAACATTCGTTTTCGATCGCGCGAGCCTGTGCGCATCTTCGAATGCGTAGGTAACCGTTCTTGGTATCCGCGCAGAATGGAACGAACAAGATTTTCATCCCCTTGTCCGCCAGTATTCTGCTTAATTCCGGGAATTCGACATCGTAGCAAATCAATATGCCGATTTTCCCGATATCGGTGTCAAATATTTTAATCTCTTGTCCTCCCCTGACCCCCCAGTATTCAGCCTCGTCCGGTGTGATGTGCAGTTTGTACTGGGAATCCCATGTACCATCGCGCCGGCACAGAAACGAAACATTGTAAAGCTTTTGATCTACGCTCTTGGGCAAGCTTCCGGCGACAATGTTGATATTGTAGTTCACGGCCATTTGCAGCATTTCGTCCCGCAACCGATCTGTATATTCCGCCAGATGCCGCATGGCCTGCGGGGGATCTTCCTGATTGTATCGGGATAAGAGAGGCGCGTTAAACAGCTCCGGAAATATGATGAAATCAGCATTATAGCCGGATACGGTATCCACAAAGAACTCCACTTGCTGGAGAACTTCTTCAAGGGATTTGAATTGCCGCATCTGCCATTGCACGGTGCCGAGGCGCACATTCGATTTGCGTCCCCATATATGTTTCTTCCGAGATTGATAGAAAATATTATCCCACACCAGTAAAACCGCATGGCTTTTTGATGCTTTATCTTCCGGAATATAGTTTCTGATTGCACGCTTGGGATGAAAGTCATTGGCCAACTGAAACGTCAAAACCTTATCGACAAATTCACGGCTTTTTACTTTCTGAATGTATTCGCTGGGGCTCATCTCATTGTAATATCGGGCATATCCGGGAATGCGCCCCCCGATGATAATTCCCTTCAAATTCAGTTGTTCGCATAACTCTTTTCTGGCATCGTAAAGGCGCCTTCCCAGGCGCATGCCTTGATACGCCTTGCTCACAAAAAGATCTATTCCATACAGATAATCGCCTTCATCATCGTGGCTTCTGAAGTTGCCACCCGATACAATATCCTCGTAAGTATGGTCATGTTCCAATTTTGAGTAATCAATTATCAGCGTTAATGCCGCCGATACGACGTTTCCCCTGTCTTCGATGCAAATCTGTCCTTCAGGAAAAAGAGATAAAAGAGTTAAAAATTCCTTCTCTTCCCATGGGCCGCCCATTTGTTCATAAGCCTCTTCCATGATATTTCTGACGTCATTGTAGTCCGATGCCTGAAGATTTCTGGTTTTAAGCTTGTGCGTTGAAATCTTTTTTTCCATTCAATTTTTATCTCACTTTTTCCTGTCTTTTAAACCGTACCCGAGTAGAATAGCATCCAACCGGCCCGAGTATCCAAGTTTTTACTCCGGGAATTCAGCATCGGCATCCCATCATGTTTCCCTGTTCCGTATCACGGATTCCCCGTTCATATGACTCTGGAAACTTCGGTTTGTATCCTGCCGGTTCATAGACGGCTTTCAGGACTTTCGCAGCATATCCTTCCTTTCCCTTCACCTTTGCCGGTTCGCAAAGATAGGAACAGAATTCATGAACGGCTAAATTGAGCGTTTCAGCGTATATGGCGCCCCCCGAACTCCCGGTAAAAATGTTTAACCCTTTATTTTTTTTCCTATATTCCATGCCTTTCCAAGAATTCCCCCGACAGACCAGTAATGATTGTCCGGCATTGTCAATGTGAACGGGTTGACTTTTTTAATATCCAGGATGTTATTCGTCATATATTTTGCTTCCGTAAAAACCTCTTTCGACTCTCCGATATAAAGGGTATTAAACGGCAATTTTACTGTACGATATACAGAGCATGACATACAAACCGGGCATTCTTCGATAAGCGGGGCTTTGCCCAAATTGCCATAAAAAACATTGAAAATTTCGGATTTATCCGTTTTACTGCCGGAAACGAGCCCGCAATAATCGGTTTTCTCGATTAACGAAACATCGGGAATATTGATACTGAATTCTTTGTTTTCGTCTATACCTTTATTTGTATGATGCGGTCCTAAAGCTACCGCAAACAAAGGCGGCTTGAAATTGACTCTTGAAACCCATCCTACAGCCATGAAATTTGCTTTTCCCTCAACAACGGAGCCAACCAAGACCGTCGGCATCGGACATAAAAAAGCATCACCACGGTCAATTGTGATTTTTTCCATTGATTTTCCTCCTTAGCCGTTCATGATCCACAGTTTTGCAGTTTCAATTTCTCCCGCAGAAAAATGCCTGATCTCGGCTGACACAAAGTGTGAGGCCAAATGCTCCACGACGTTTCCTATGGCGGAATCGGTTACAAGTCCGATCTTCTTGATGTGCCTGTGATGATCTCGCACAAAGCGGAAGTGGGCCGCCATTGCTCCAAGGTTTTCCCATCCGGGAAACATACCCACCTCGATGATGAGGCCGACGAGATCTCCGGTTTGACTAATGTATGGATCGACCGTTTTCGCAAGTTCTACAAAGTCGCTTTGTTCGAGCGCGGATTTTGGTCGCAGATACAGAATGGAATGCTCCGTGTCGAGGGTGTGTTCGATCATGTTTTTATCCTTTCATCTAAATTTGGTTTTAAGGAATGATAGCACTTTGTCCATCAGATCATTGATCGACCGGAATTTCTCAGGTGCGGCACCGAGAAATTCCGCTTCGGTCTGGATATATTCTGATGGCACGCGTTCATTTCGGCAATGGTTGACATTCTCCAGTGCCGACTCCGGAGTGGTTTCGAGAGTGAACTGCAAACCGATTACGGATCTGCCGAACTGAAACGCCTGGTTCTCGCACCCCCGGCTTCTCGCAAGCCGCATTGCTCCAGACGGCAGCATGAAAGTCTCGCCATGCCAGTGACACACCACCGCTGACTGGGGGAATTGGATCAAACATTATGGGCTACGCCTCAATTTTAACCGAATCTATTTTTTGTTCCACTCGCACCCCTCTTCAGTAGATGCCTCTAAGTCTTCTTCGAATTTAAACACCTTTCCATCTTTTTTTCGAATGTATCGAAATTCGCATATTCTTGCGCCTTGGCTAACAACAGTATATTTTCCACCGGTACCGTCTGAAGTAATTTCTTCCCATTGGGCTTCAGTTACCGACGGTCTTCCACCCGGCATTTCCCGCACCTCTCGTTCTTTTATTTTTTTCACCGCGATAGGCCCGCTGCCATTCTGGTAGATAACGTGCCCCTCATCATGTTTGTCAGTTTGGAACACAAACTGAAGCCTGAGAGGCGTCTTTACGCCAATTGATTTAAGGCATCTAAAGTCGTTTTCATCCGCTGCAACGGATGTGCAAAACAGGATCCCGATTAAAATGCCAAATAATTTATTCATTATTCCCCCGGTACGATTTGAGGCTTAACCATAATTATACAGTCTGCATAAATTGGAACGATATTTGATTCCTGTATGACACTTCAGGATCTCTTGTCAATTTGATTGTGCTGAAATAAAACTATCAATATCGTTGGCGGAAGCTTTGGGTGTTACACGTCCCTGGAGCACACCAGCAGATATTGGTTTCTTATGGCAGGGCCGCGGGTTTCAAGATGAGAAAATACATACCCCCCCGGTGCTGAAGGTATCCGGCTGCCAGTTCCGCGTAAGGGCCGTTGCCCCAGAAGATATCGGCCCGGCCGGGACCTGTAATGGCGCCGCCGGTATCCTGATTCAGCGCAAATCTTCCGAATTCTTCCCAGGCTCCGAGCTGGCCTGCTTCGGTCATGACGGGTTTTTGCGTCTGAATATACATCAGTGCCGCAGGCGGAAAGATTTTTTTGTCGACGGCAATCGATCGGCCCGGAGTCAGCGGCACATTCAGATTCCCCAAGGGACCGTCTGTTTCGGTTTTAAAAAACACATAGCTGGGATTGGCACTTAAAACCGCTTCCTGCTCCTCGGGATGGGCATTCAAATAGGCGCGAATGGCCTGCATGGAGATTTCCGATCTGGGAACCTTTCCCTGATCGATCAGCACCTTGCCGATGCTCCGGTAAGGATGCCCATTGCTGACATGGTAATGGACGTTCAGGGTTTTGTCCTGATCCAGCATGACCTTTCCGGACCCCTGGATATGCAGGAAAAACAGATCCACCGGATCACGGACCCAGGCCAGTGCCGGAGCGCGATCCTTGAAGATGTTCCGGTTTTCGATAGCTTTGCGGTCATAATAAGGAACGAGCGTCAGGCCCGTATACCGGCCGGCGATGGTTTCTCCGGCATATTTGGGGGAAAACGCCGACAGGTCGACGGTCACCAGATCATCGGGACGGCAGTAGATGGGGTAGCGGTAGACGGGCGTCTCCTTCAGACTTCCCTTTAATACCGGCTCGTAATAGCCGGTAAAAAGCACTTTTTCGGAAGGCCCGGCAGCCCGGTAAACCAGAAAATCCTTTTTCACCATGGCCGTGATTTGATCCGCGGAAGGGCCGGTTTGAATGAATTCCTGAAACACCTCAAGAGAGCGGATCAGATGGGTCGTGGTATAGGAATCCGTACCAAAGATAACGGCGCGTTCCTTGGGAATTTTTTTTAAGTACGCCAGACTCATTTGAATGCAGCGATTGAGTCCCTCATAATTCAAATCATCGGATAATGTCGGATAGACCGAAGGGGGCAGTTTGACAAGGGCCGGCTGGGTTTCGGAAACAATCTGGGCCGTTATGGGCGCACAGCCGTACAGAAGAAGGGCCATCCCCACAACCACCAATGGTGGCAGGTTCATCCACAAGACTTTCGTGAAATTATTTCTGACAGACCCCGTTGTCTTCATTCCCCGTCTCCCTGAATGACCTGAACCGGTCTTTTTTCAACCAGGACCCCATTGACCAGCATTGTACCGCCTTTGGCCGAAACACCGAAATCCGTGAATCTTCGGCCCGCGGGCAGCACGCGTTTTTCATACGAGCCGACCAACTGGTTATAGGTAGCCACACAGCGGTCGATATCCTTTCCCAGGTGATGAAAATGACCGGCCATGATGCAAAGCCGGTCGTAGAGCTCGCATCCCATGCGATGAATTTCACGGGCATTGGCCTCTCCGGCTTCCTGTCGCCATCCGAAGGCAATGGTCTTTAACAGCGAAATCAGCGTCGTGGGCGTTGCCAGCATCACCCCTTTTGCCGCGCCGTATTCAATGAGGTCCGGCGCATGGGAAAGGGCGGCGCTGAAAAAATTTTCTCCGGGAATAAAGAGCACTACGAATTCCGGCGACGGCTGAAACTGTGCCCAATAGGTTTTTGCCGCCAGTTTCTGGATATGGGACTGAATCTGCCGGGCATGGGTTTCCAGCAGTCGGCTTCGGTCGGCATCGGTTTCCGCTTCCAGGGACTCCAGATAAGCGGAAAGGGACACCTTGGCGTCTATCACGATCCGGCGCTCACCGGAAAGAGTGACGATCATGTCCGGCCGCAAGCGTCCCTCCTCCGCGCTTACGGAATTCTGCTCGACAAAATCGCAGTGATCCGCCATGCCGGATATCTCCGCCACCCGCTTCAGGGTCATTTCTCCCCACCGGCCGCGGACATGGGGAACCCGGAGCGCTTTGGCCAGATTGCCGGTTTCCTGGTGAAGAATGACCTGAGTATCCATCAGGGATCGAATCTGTTCGGAAAGCCCGCCGTAAGCATTCTGCCGGGACCTTTCCATTTCCTGGATATTGTGGTCATAGCGATCCAGTGTGTCTTTCAGCGGCTGAACGATCAAGGATGCGATTTCCGAGCGGTCTTCAACCAGAGACCGGTAATAGCGAAATTTCAGCCTGGCCCTGGACAGGAACCAGCCGACCCAAAAACCGAGGATAAGGCCTGCCACGGCACCACTGGAAACAAGAATGAGTGTCTGGGTATTCATGGGGACCGGGTGAAGATGCCGCTTTTTCCGCCTGCTTTTTCCAGAAGGCAGATGTCTGAAATCGTCATTTCCCTGTCGGTTGACTTGCACATGTCGTAAATGGTCAGGGCTGCCACGGATACGGCTGTCAATGCCTCCATTTCGACACCCGTCTGATCGATGATCCGGACAGAGGCTTCGATCCGGATGGCGCATTTTTCAGGGTCCGGAAAAAAGTCGATCTGGGCATGCTTGAGATTCAGAGGATGACACATGGGAATCAGGTCCGATGTTCGCTTGGCTCCCATGATGCCCGCTATGCGGGCGGCCTCCAGCACATTGCCTTTCTTTGCCGTCTGGTTCTGAATCATTGCAAACGTATCGGGTTTCATGATGATGATGCCCTGCGCGACGGCAGTTCTGAGGGTCGGCGGCTTGTCCGAGACATCCACCATCCGCACCCGGCCTTGTGCATCGATATGTGTAAAAGAAGACATCCGTGTTTCTCCTGAAAGAAATAAAAAAGAGGGTCTTTGCATGAATACCAGGTTGATGGTAATTCAGATCAGGAGGATGTGACAAGTTTTTTTTCACATATCCTGAAAGAGAAGATTTTTGATAACCTGAGACATCCATGTTATACTTACCGCCATGATATGACAGTCTCAACAGGAAAAGAGATTTTTACATGTTTAAATCCCTTCAGGATAGGATTGCAGGCCAGGTTTTCACGGATCCGGTTCGAACCGGGCTCCTGTCCACGGACGGGAGTATTTATCGGATCAAACCGGTGGCCGTGGTGTACCCGGCATCGGTTGAAGACGTGATTCAAACGGTTCGCCTTGCCTGCCAGAGCGGGTTTTCGGTGCACCCCCGCGGGTCCGGCAGCGGTCTGTGCGGATCGGCCCTGGGTAGCGGCATTGTTCTGGATTTTTCAAAAAACATGAACCGCCTCCTGCATCTGGATATCGGAAACAAGTGGATGGAATGCGAGCCCGGATACCGGCTGGGAGAACTGGATGCAGTGCTGAAGGGAAAGGAACTCTTCTTCCCGCCCGATCCGTCCAGCGGCGAATACGCTTCGTTCGGCGGCATGACAGCCACCAATGCCAGCGGCGCGCACTCCGTCAAATACGGCAATGTCAGCGATTATATCCTGGATGCACAGGTGGTGCTCGGTACCGGACAGGTCATTCTTCTTTCAGATATTTTAAACACACCCTACCGGAGACTTTCCGCATTTTTAAAGGAAATGTTCGATCTGTATGTCCGCCATCAGCCGGACATAGAATCCGCCTATCCGGATATCCGGTGCAATACCTCCGGGTACAATCTGAGGGGGCTGGTCCGGAACGGCCGCCTGGACCTGACACGGCTGTTTGCCGGTGCGGAAGGTTCTCTGGGAATTGTCACCCGACTGAAATTCCGGCTTCTGCCCAAACCCGCCCACGACGCCCTGGTGGTGGCGTTTTTCACCGACATTCTTTCCTCGGCCCGCGCCGTGCAGGAAATTTTGCCGCTGGGGCCGTCCGGGATCGAGATCATGGATAAGTCTCTGCTGAATCTGGCCAGAGAAAACGATTCCACACTTAAAAGCCATATTCCGGACGGCATCGACAATGTTCTTTTGATTGAATTCGACTCGCAGTCTCCGGATGTCTGCATGAACCTCTGTCTTCAGACACAGCAGATTCTTTTGTCCCGCGGATACACGGAAAATTTCCATATCGCCGTCACCGCCCGTGAAAAGGAAAATTTCTGGGCCGTTCGAAAGGCAGCGGTCCCGATTCTCTATAATCTGAAAGGCGAGAAAAAGATCCTGGCCCTGATCGAAGATGCCGCGGTTCCAACCGACCGGCTGGTGGACTATTTCAGGGGGATCTACGCGATATTGAATCAATGCCGGGTCTCTTTTGTGGTTTACGGACACATTGCCAAGGGTCTTTTGCATACCCGGCCTCTGTTGAACCTGAAAGACCCGGACGATGTCAAAAAGCTTAAACCCATCGCCGATGCGGCATTTGATCTGGTTCATTCCCTGGGGGGCGCCGTTTCCGGAGAACATGGGGATGGCAGGCTACGGAGCGCTTACATCCGGCGCCAGTATCCCAAAATCTTCCCGCTGTTTCTGGAAATCAAACACCTGCTGGACCCTGAAAACCGCATGAATCCGGATATCATCACCTCCGAAAATCCCGACCTGTTGACACAGGACCTTCGCTATGGGCCGGCATATCACGCCGTAGACCTGCCGGCAAAACAGATGCTTTGGCCCGAAGGTTTGGTCCGTGAAATCGAAAAATGCCATGGCTGTGCCAAATGCACCACCGTCACATCCGCCACCCGTATGTGCCCGGTTTATAAAGTCACCCGGGATGAATCTGCGGCGCCCAGGGCAAAGGCCAATCTCCTCAGAATGTTGATCAGCGGTGCCATCGACACCAGCCTGCTTTATCATGAGGCTTTTCAATCTGTCATTTCCCGGTGTATTTTCTGCGGCAGTTGCTTTCACGAATGCCCGTCCGGCGTCAATATCCCCAAGCTGGCCATGGAGGCCCGCGCTGCTGCCATGGCACGTTTTGGCCCCACTTTTCATGAATCGCTGGTTGTCGGCACCGAGCGCGCCGCAAGGGTCGCAGGGAAATACTCCCGTATTCTGACGCCGATTCTGAATATGCCGGCATGCAAGATGCTCGGGGAAAGGGTTGCCGGTATTGCGTCACGTCGCAGTCTGCCGCCTTTTGCCAAAAAATCGTTTTTTGACCAAATTCCTTTCACCTCCGGAAGCGGGGCACCTAAAGTTCTTTATTTTGCCGGCTGTTTTGCAGGTTATCTGCAGCCGTCGATCGGAAAAGCCGCTGTTTCCATCATGACCTCCATGGGAATGACCGTGCTGACCCCGAAGCAGCATTGCTGCGGGCTTCCCATGATGGCAAAAGGCATGACCCAGGAGGCCCGAAAAAAAATCGCAGCAAATTTTTCAAACTGGGGCAGACTGATCACCTCCGTTGATTATCTGGCTGTCTCCTGCTCGTCCTGCGGGCTGGCGCTGATGCAGGAGTGGAGCTTTCTGGAGGATTCCGTCTTTGTGCGAAGCGTCCGGGAAAAACTGATCTTTATCAGCGGGCTGATCAACCGCTATTCCGAACGGTTGCAGATGGAGCCTTCCCGGATGCGTCTTTTTTATCATGCCCCCTGTCATTTGAAGGTCCAGCCGAAACCCGAGAGTTCGATTCAATTGCTCAGCAGCATCAAGGGCGTTGTCATCGAACACCCTCCCACCCGTTGCTGCGGCATGGCCGGCTCATGGGGTCTGTCCGCAGAGCATTTTGATCTGAGCCTTGCCATCGGAATGCGCATGATTGAGCAGTTCAATTCCTCCAGCGCGGATACCGGCGTAACCGACTGCCCGACATGCAGCATGCAGATGTCCCAGTTCAGCCGCAAACCGATCCGACACCCCGTGGAAATCATCGCCCGGCAGTTAGACAGCCGGGCTGTTCGATCACGACAACGCATAAAAACGGGTTCCGACTCCGTTTAAACAAAGGAATTTTATGGCAAAAATACTGATTGCCGATGATGAAGCTATTTTGACCATGTATCTCGAGGAAATCCTGAGCCTGCATAATCATGATGTTGTAGGTTCCGCTTCGTCCGGGCAGGAAGCGATCGAGATGGCCGAAGCACTGTCTCCGGACATCATCATCATGGATATCTCCATGCCCGGCAACGTGGATGGCATTGAAGCCGCAGAGATCATCCGGTCCACCTTGGATATTCCATCGATTTTTATAACGGCGCATTCCGAAATCCCGATCATCGAAAGATCAAGAAAGGCAGACCCTTACGGGTATTTGATCAAACCCGTTCAGAATATCGGAACCCGGATCGTTGTGGACAGCGCGCTCAGCCGCCTTTACGCCGAACGGAAACTGCGGGAAAATGAGCAACGCTTCAGCGGCATTGTTTACAGCATGGCCGACTGGGTATGGGAAACGGATGAAACCGGGAAATACACTTACACCGCCGGAAACGTCGAAAAGATTCTGGGATACACGCCGGAAGAGCTGATCGGAAAAAAGCCCTGTAGTCTGGTTGCTGAAGAAACTGCGGAAGCGATCTCTGTTTTTTTTAAAGAAAAGTCTTCCCGGAAAGAGGCTTTTTTCAATATGGAATTCTGGATGCTGAACAAAAACGGGAACCGGGTTTGCCTTCAGAGCACGGGAATCCCCATTCTGGATAATAACGGCTTACTCAAAGGATATCGCGGAATCAATAAAGACATCACTGTTACCCAGAACACCTCACACGCCCTGAAGGAGGTTGAAAACCGGTTTCGATCCGTCATGGATTATCTGAATATCGGACTGGTGCTGATCAGCCCGGACCTGGAAGTGCTTCTAACCAATCAAACCATGGACAAATGGTTTCCTATAGATGGATTTTCGGATAAATCCAAATGCTATCATGTCTATCGAAACATTCACCAAAGCGAGCCATGCCCGCACTGCACCGTTATACGGACTTTGAAGGACGGTCTGGTTCACGAAGCCACCACGGAAATCGATACGAACACCGGCAAGCGGTATTTACGCCGGATAACATTTCCGGTACAAAATATGAATGGGGACATTATTGCAGCCATTGATCTGACAATGGATGTCAGGAAGTGAAAATTTCCGAATGAACATCAATCCCGTATTTCCGGATGCGTTTCCAGATGGTCACCCGGCTGACTTCCAGAATGCGTGCGGCTTCGGACTGATTGCCGCTGACCTGGCGAAGGATTCGAATCAACTGTTCCCGCTCCTTGGTATTTTCCGGATGCTCCAGGGAATTTTTTATTGTCCGGGTTTCCGGATGGATGATTTTGACGGGCAGATGACCCGCCTCGATCCATCCGCTGGAACACAGTACAAATGCGTATTCAATGGCATTGCGAAGTTCCCGGACATTTCCCGGCCATGAGTAAGCCATCAGCCTTTCCATGGCTTCGGATGTCAGCCCCAAAATTTTCTTTCCGCTTTTTTTTATATTCTGTTCAATAAAATTCTGAACAATCATGGGAATGTCTTCTTTTCGTTCGCAAAGCGCGGGACAGCGCAACGGAAATACGTTGATCCGGAAAAAAAGGTCTTCCCGGAAAAGGCCCTGAGCGATCAACACATCGAGATCCCGGTTGGTGGCGGATATGATCCGGACATCGACCGGGATGCTTTTGTGGTCTCCCACCCGCTCGATTTCCTTTTCCTCCAGAACCCTCAGCAGCTTGACCTGTGTCTTTAAGGGAATATCGCCGATTTCGTCCAGAAATATCGTTCCCTCGTGAGCCGCTTCAAAGCGGCCTGCCCGCGAGCGGTCGGCACCGGTATAGGCGCCCTTCACGTGCCCAAACAGTTCGCTTTCCAGAAGATTTTCATTCAGGGCGGCGCAGTTTACCTTAACAAAAGGCTTGCTGCGCCGTAGACTGACATCATGGATTGCTCTTGCCGCCAGCTCCTTTCCTGTACCACTCTGGCCCTGTATCATCACCGGTGCGTCCGAAAGAGCAACGTTCTGGATGAGCTCAAACAGCCGCTGCATGACCGGAGACTGTCCCAAGATTCCCTGATATCCGTCATCAAGATGAAAAGTTTGGCGAAGGGACAGGATTTCCTGCTGCTGACGAATAATTTCGGACATGTCCGTAAACGTTTCCACGGCCCCAATCGCACGTCCGTCCGAATCTCTCAGCAACGAGGCGTTTTTGATGATTTGAACCGCCCGCCCGTCCTTTCGAACAATAACACATTTTTTTGCCCGGGATTCTCCCTTTACAAAAAGTTTGCACCATTTTTCGCCTTCACCCTGATTAAACACTTCACACCCTGTACAGTTCAACTCCCGACAATTGTTTCCAATCAGCTCTTCGGCCGAATAACCGGTAAGTTTTTCGGCGGCCGGGTTCACGGACACAATATTTCCACTGGAATCGACAACCATAAGCCCGTCCTGAAGGGTATCCACAATGATTTTCCAGTACCTGGCAATATCCATATTTTGAAAGTCCTTTTAACGGTCATGTGAGCTGATCAATCAGCTTGCATCTATCCGCACGCCACAACTCACCTGTAACCCTGTTAAGTTAATATCTGTTAACATAACAATTAATCCGCGTTTGATCAAGCAACGTTTATCCATGGTAAGAAAGCTTGAAAAGCTCATTGGTTCGGCGTCTTCCGTCATTCCACATTCGATCTTTTTACACTGGCATATTTATTGCTCTAAGCAGAAACAACTCAAACCGATTAACAGGAGGTGGACATGAAGAAAAATAACGCGGCAGGAACCGGGACCCGCAAATTTTTGACGGCTGTCCTGATTTCATTTTTTCTGATGATGGGGTTTCCGCCTGAAAGTCCGGCAGCTGACGATGTGGATGAGATGAAAAAACAGCTCCAAACGCTCAGCGAGATGATGAAATCCTTACAGGAAAAACTGGACAAGGTGGAAAAACAAAATGCCGGCAAGGAAACCGAAATCAAGGAAATGGACAAGCGCCTGAACAAGGCGGAGCTTCATACGGCAACAGATAAGGTTTCATTTGGCGTGGACCTGAGATCCGAGGCAGAGTCCATTCATTACGAAGATGTTCGCATGGCCCCGGCATCGCTGATCAACGCGTTTTTCACACCCGTTTCACAAGGGGGATTTAACGGCGCGACCCAGCAGCAGATTCAACAGGCCATGGCCGGCATGAAGACTGCCGGCATGGTTCCGGCGCCCGACAGCTATAACGCGGATAATAACATCATTTACACGAGCAGGCTTCGCATGAACATGAAGGCTACGATCAATCCGCACCTGGATTTCGGTGGACGACTCGCGGCCTACAAAGTCTGGGGGGACAGTACCGGCGTTCAGTTCAATCACGGCAGTCTGGGAGAAGTCACCTTTGACGGCAACACCTCCAGTTTGCCCCATGGCGATGTTCTTCACGTCGAGCGGGCTTACTTCAATTACAAACAGGACGTCAGCGGCGTTCCCATCAATTTTTCTCTCGGAAGGCGCCCGTCAACCGAAGGCCCACCCCTGGAGCTCGGCAACTACAGCCTTGAAGGAGGCTCCCCCCTTGCCACCATCATCAACTGGCAGTTTGACGGCGCATCCCTCACCTTTGGTCTGGAAGACATTACCGGCATTCCGGGACAGGCCTTCAAGCTTTGCTACGGCGTCGGCTTTGAGGGCGACTGGGGCAACAGTTATTCCATGACCAGCAGTTCCGATGTCAATGACGTTCACATGTTCGGTTTTATCGCCGACCTCTTTGACAATGAGTCCACCAGTGCGGTCCTGAATTACGCCCATGCCTGGGATGTAACGGACGGTTTTACGGGACTTACGGTCATGCCGTTTATTGTTTCCGTCGATGGGAACAATCAATATAACTTTGCGCCCAACAACGGCGGTTATATCAGCCGGATGCAGCCGACCACCAATATCGGCGACTGGGATGCCGCATCGTTGCTGTTAAAAACCAATCTGTCTGAAAAGCTGGCCAATATCGATCTTTTTGTTGCGCCATCCTGGAGTCATACCAAACCATCCCAGATATCCAAAAATCCATATTATGCATTGCTGGGGCAGGGTCTTTTAAGTTCAAACGGCGATCTTCAATCTCATGACGGCTACAGCATTTATGCCGGCGCGATCTTTCCCATGCCGCTGGAAGCCCGGCTGGGCCTCGAATATAACTGGGGATCCAAATACTGGTTCAATTTTACCGGCGCCGAAGATTCCCTGGTCGGCAGCAAGCTGGCAGCCAGAGGGCAGGTTTTTGAAGGTTACTATATTCAGCCGATTTACAAAGACAATTTTTTTATCAAGCTCGGCGGTCAGTACTATGACTATGATTATACCGGCAGTGGCAATCCGCTTGGAGAACCCGTCAGCATTGCCGACGCCACGGCCTTTGATTCAATGAACGCCATCATCGACAAAGCCTGGCTCGCATACCTATCGGCAACCATTCGCTTTTAGTCTTAACCTTTCAACCCCTAATGATTTCAAGGAGAAGAATTATAATGAAACGCACGATTATCACCTTTATGTCACTGGCGCTTGTTTTCCTGTTGGCCGGCAGCCTTCTGGCGATTGACAAAGGCAACAGCCGGAAAGGAAAAAACACATTTCGAAAAAGCTGCCGGGAGTGTCATGTGGAAGGCGGCAAAGCCCAGGAGATGAGTCCTTCAAACAAAACCCAGGCACAGTGGGATGCAGCCTTTGCGAAAGACAAATACAAGGAATTCCCCTGCAAGGCCGAATGGGATAAGCTGACCCCGGAAGACCTTGGCGATATTTACGCCTACTTGTATGAACACGCGTTTGACTCGCCGTCACCGGCAAAATGTAAATAGTAAATCTGCCTGAAGACTGAAGGTTAAAGGTTTTTTATATCGAAGCATTCTTTTTCTTTCAGCCTTCAGCTTATAGCCTATCAGTCTTACAATCAAGGAGACGTTTCATGACATCCCCTATCGAACTCCCGCTTTCGCGCCGCAGTTTTCTCAAATGGTCGGGAGCAGCCACTGCCGCAGCAGCCGTGGGCGGCAAGGCACCGGTGCTGTATGCACTGACGCCCGATGAATCAAAGAAGGCTTCCGCAAAGCCGGACTCGAGGTTTTCAGTGTGCGGCATGTGTCTGAATGCCTGCGGACTCGTGGCAAGGGTTGAAAACGGCGTGATCACCAAGCTGGATCCCAACCAGAAATTCCTAAAGTCACGGGGAATGCTCTGCGCCCGAGGCAACGCCGGCATTCAGCAACTGTATGATCCTGATCGCCTCAAATACCCGCTGCTTCGAAAAGGCGAACGGGGAGAAGGCAAATGGGAACGGATTTCCTGGGACCAAGCCCTGGACCTTGCCGCCGCCAAAATGGCGGAAATCGCCGAAAAATATACCCGCTGCGGGGTCATGTTTACACCGGGTTCGGACTCCCAGTCCCTTTTTGTTCACTGGTTTGCCGAAGTTTTTGGCTCATATAACGTTACAACTCACGAATCCTCATGCCTCTTAAGCCGGAACAGGGCCTATCTGGATACGTTTGGCGAAGTACCGTTTGCAGATGTGCTTCACACCAAATACATCATCATCGTCGGGGCCAATCCTTTTGAAGCCATCATCACACCAGACAGCATCGACCTGATGACGGCAAAGAAAAACGGGTGCAAAATCGTTGTCCTGGATCCCCGGTTTACCAAGACTGCGGGCCTTGCCCATGAATGGCATCCCGTTCGACCCGGAACGGATATGGCGTTTTTTCTGGCTCTCTGCCATGTTATCACCTCGGAAAAACTTTACAATGAAGCATATGCACAGGAAAAACTTTCTGGCCTGGAAGAGTTGACCGAACATGTCCGCCAGTACTCTCCGGAATGGGCTGAAAAAGAATGTGAGATTCCGGCTGCCGATATCCGCCGGATAGCAAGAGAACTGGCTGCTGCCGCGCCGGCGGCCATTGTCTACCCCGGCCGAAGGACCTCGGATTATGTCAATTCCACCCAGATCCGGCGATCCATGGCCATTGTCAACGCGCTGTTGGGCAACTGGGACGCCCCAGGCGGCTTGCTGGCAGCCAGACAGGTTGGTCTTTCCGGACCGGAGCTTCCCGAAGCCCCTTTTTATGACGACAATCCTGAAAATCGACTCGATAAGGGCATGGCGCATATGATGTTTGAAGAAGAGGGCGCATTCAAACACATGCGGGATGCCATCATCAGTCAGAAACCCTATCCTGTGAAAGGCTGGTTTATCTATCGATATAATCCCCTCCAGTCTGTGGCCAACCGCCAAAAAACCATTGAAATGATGAAACAACTCGATTTCATTGTGACCGTGGACATAACCATGAGCGACACGGCCTGGATGTCGGATCTGATACTTCCCGCGCCAAGCGTTCTGGAACGTCAAGATCCGGCCAGCGGTCTTCAGGGCTCTGCCGCCTGCGCCTGTGTGGTGGCACGTGATCCGGTGGTTCCGGCGCTTTTTGAATCCAGACCCATATTTGAAATTCTCAAGGGGCTTGCCGGCCGGATGAAACTGTCCGAATATTTTGATTTTACCATGGAGCAATACCGAAAACAGCAGTTCAAACTCCTTCCGGAAGCCGAGCGCGCTATTCGGGAAGACGGGGTATATTACAATCCCAGCAAGCTTTATGGAATTTATGAGGGAAAAATTTATAAAACCCTTTCCAAAAAAATTGAGCTTTATAATGAACGGTATGCCAAGATGGGGGTCGACCCTCTTCCGGTTTATCATCCCCCCAAGCCAAACCCCGTGAATCAGTTCCGTCTGGTGGTCGGCCGAAACGCCTATTATACCCACTGCACCACGCAGAACAATACACTGCTCAATCAACTCATGCCGGACAACTCCCTGTGGATGCACCCCAGGGCTGCCAAAAAACTGGGCCTAAAAGACGGCGAACGGGTTGAGGTCTCCAGCAAGGCAGGAAAAGGTGAGCTTAATGTCAGCCTGAACAACGGCATTCGAGAGGACACGGTCTATATGGCCAGTGGGTTTGGCGTACTTTCAAAAGGGTTGACCCGGATATATGGCAAAGGCGCCTGTATTGCGGAACTGATTGAAGATTATGCCGACGTGATCTCCGGCAACATGGCCATGCACGAAACCTTTATCCAGGTGGCCAGAAAGGGGACGGTATGAACAAACAACTGGCAATGGTCATTGATTCATCGGCATGCATTGACTGTAAGGCCTGCACAATGGCCTGCAAGGTAGAGAACAACGTCCCCGAAGGAAAATGGCGAAACTGGGTCAAACGAAGCGAACCGGATTTCAATAAACCGGACTGGATGGATCACGCGACATCCGTTCATTTTCAACCCGGTGGATGCATGCACTGCGAGATTCCCTCTTGTGTTCAGGCCTGCCCGACCGGCGCCACATACAAAAATGAGAAAGACGGGGCTGTCAAGGTTGATCCCAAACTCTGCATCGGTTGCGGAAGCTGCATTCCGGCTTGCCCTTACGGTGCCAGATACCGGCATCCCACCAAGAATATCGTGGATAAATGCGATTACTGCGAAAAACGACGGGAACGCGGAGAGCTTCCGGCCTGTGTGGTAACCTGCCCCACAAAGGCCAGGGTCTTTGGAGATATCAATGATCCCAAAAGCGATGCAGCCCTGCTGCTGAAGAAAAATCAAAGCATTCGCGTCATCAACAAGGAATCGGACACCAAACCCAACATGTACTATCTGTCCACAACCGCGCCCTTGAACTGGCCAGTCAAGGCCAGAATGCCGGACGCCATCCAGATATGGAAACAACTGGCTGGTCCCTTGATCTGGGGAGTTGTGGGCCTCAATGCGCTGGGCGTTCTGCTTATGCTGGGAAAGCAGCTTCTGATGAACGACAAAGATCCTGAATCCGACGAATCCCATGAGGAAACGAGGCGATCATGACATTGACACAAATCCATCGTCACACCCGACTGTCCATTCTTATGCACTGGTTTAATGCAGGCTGCTGGATTTTTCTACTTTTAACCGGACTGGGCCTGATTCAAAACGACGACTTGCAGCCTTTTATGTCATGGCCTACAATGCTGCGAAATGTCTTGGGCGGGGGCGCCAATCTGCTGCTGGCTCACGAAGTGATCGGCATTACCTGGGCAGGCGGATTTTTTGTATATGGCATAGTTCGGCTGAAATCCGATGTCCTTCCCTTCATCCGCGAAATCTTTACCATGGAGATTCCCCGGGACTTTCTCTGGCTGATTACCAAAGGAATCCAGATGACCCTGGGGTATAAGATGCTTGGAATCATCGCTGAAAAAATCGGTTTCAGTCCCAGAATTCCGGATCAGGGGTTCTACAACGTCGGACAGAAGATATTTGCTATCCCGGCGGTATTTGGCGGAATAGTCATTGCAGTATCCGGCGTCATCATGATTTTTTCTCAGACGGGGATGGCCGGTCCAGAGCTGGTTCAATGGGCAATTTTGATTCATTTTATTACAGCCGCCCTTGTGTTCGCCGGTCTTCTCATTCATGTCTTCATGGCATCGATTGCAGCGGGAGAACAGCCCGCCTTTATTTCCATGTTTACCGGAACGGTTCCTGAAGATTATGCTCGGCACCACCACAAATTGTGGCTGGATGAAGTCAAGAAGGATTAAGGGATATTCTGTCATGCTTTGGTCGCGGTTAAAGGGAAAATCTATTCTTGTTTATCCCGAGATTTTGATCCTGGCGCTGGCGTCAATGGGACCCCTGAATGCTGCCGCTGTCAGCAACCCGGAGCAGCCGGCTGCATGGCTTCAACAAGCCCGGGATGAAGCCAGACAAGACGGATATGAACTGATTTCCGCCCTTGAACTGAAAACCCTATATGAGTCCGGAAAAAAATTTACCATCATTGATGTCCGGCCCGGATATGAATACCAAGACGGACACCTTCCCCATGCCGAAAACCTGGAGTTTGATCTGGGGGACAGGCTCGAAGTGAAGCCGGAAAAACAAGAATCTTTTATCAAGCTTCTGGGACCGGATAAAGATCGGTTGATTGTGATTTACTGTCGAAGTTTTGCCTGACTGCGAAGTTCCATTGCAGCCCGGTGGGCTGTACGCCTGGGGTATCAAAATGTCTTACGGCTTCCGGAAGGGTTTTTTGGCTGGAAAGCCTATTTTCCGAACATATCGCAACGCGCGGATACCGAGAAAAAACTGGGAATCGGGGATGCATTTCCTTCCTTCCATCTCGTGATGCTTTATGACGAAACCGACAGAGACTATCTGAAAATTCAGGGTCTGCAAAAAAGCTTTTCCCTTGAAGATGTGGGCTGCGAATATCTGTATATCGTAATATACAATGAAAAATGCTTGGCTTGCGTGGATGAAGTCAAAGCTTTCAAGTCGTTATATCAACAACTGAACACCAACCACTATCTTTCGGACAGGGTTAAGCTTCTGGCCATCGGTGCCGGCAGTAAAAAAAGGGATGTCATCACATTCAAAAAAGAAAATGCCATTTCCTATCCAATTTTTGGAGATGAAAAACGGATTATTTTTTCCTGTCTCGGGAAACCGGTTCTTCCGACATCCTACCTGGTTCATTTTCAGCCGGGAGGTATAAGACAAATCCTCTTGGTTCAACAGGATCATATTCAGAATGTCGATGTCCTTGTCCAAAAAATAACATCTCTGATAAAAGTCACAGAACTTCCCAAAAAATAACATGATGCGTTAACAGACTGTGAATTTTTGGACTTTTTGCTGTACCTCGTGTATGATACCCATATTAATTATTGATAATAATCACGCATGAGGGTTATCCATGAATCGAATAAAAATAAACAGCCTGCTCCAATCCAAAACCCCCCTGAATCTGGTTTATGTCTGCGGATGGGTCAAAACCCGTCGGGATTCCAAGGAGTTTTCGTTTATTGAAATCAATGATGGGTCCTGCCTGAAAAATATCCAGATCATCGCTCCCAGCAGCCTGCTCAATTACGACGAAATTCAAAAACTCACCACGGGATCCGCGGTCAGCATCTCCGGCAGCCTGGTTCCTTCACAGGGTAAAGGCCAGAGATGGGAAATTGTCGCAACCGGAATTTCGGTCATCGGCCTGGCCCCGGAAACATTTCCGCTCCAGAAAAAACGTCACAGTGACGAGTATCTTCGGTCCATTGCTCACCTCAGACCCCGAACAAACAAGTATGGCTCCGTGTTTCGCATCCGTTCCGAACTGTCTTATGCCATCCATACGTTTTTCAGAGACAGAGGCTTCCGGTACATTCACTCTCCCATCATTACCGGCTCGGACTGTGAAGGAGCCGGCGAAATGTTCCGGGTAACGACGTTGGATATCAAAAATCCGGATATTAAAAACAGGGGACTGGATGCTTCTGGCGATTTTTTCGGCAAAGAAGCCGGCCTGACGGTTTCGGGACAGTTATCCGCGGAAATGTTTGCGCTGGCGTTGGGGGATGTTTATACGTTTGGTCCGACGTTTCGGGCGGAAAATTCCAATACGCGACGGCATGTCGCCGAATTCTGGATGGTCGAGCCGGAAATGGCTTTCTGCGATCTTTTCGGAAACATGGAGATAGGCGAAGATCTCATCCGCTACCTGATCAGTCATGCACTTCGGGAATGTCCGGAAGACATGGCGCTTTTCGGAAATTTTGTGGACAAGACCCTTATGGAGACCTTGAATCATATTTTATCGTCCGAATTTGTCCGGCTGCCGTATGGCGAAGCTGTGGAAATTCTAAAAACATCGCGGGTACCGTTTGAATACCCAGTGACATATGGCATTGATCTTCAATCTGAACACGAAAAATACCTGACCGAAACACATTTTAAAAAGCCGGTCATTCTCCATGATTATCCCAAGACCATCAAACCGTTTTATATGCGGCTGAATTCGGATCAGCAGACCGTGGCAGCAATGGATATTCTGGTTCCAGGTATTGGCGAGATTGTCGGCGGCAGCCAGCGGGAAGAACGACTGGATGTGTTACAAGACAGAATGGATGAAATGGGGATTATCCGGGAAAATTACTGGTGGTACCTGGATTCCAGACGTTACGGATCGGCACCGCACAGTGGTTTCGGCATGGGATTTGAGCGGCTGCTCATGATGATCACCGGAATTTCCAATATCCGCGATGTCATTCCTTTTCCCAGAACACCAGGAAATATTGATTTTTAAATGGCTTCGTGCTTGGTTTTCATCGTTCGCAGCCGAGCCAACTCCCAGATATAGTCATACAGATGAAGTCCCTTGCTGGCGGCAATGATTTCGCCATCCTCAACACCGATTTCCTGTGCCATGTATTCCTTCAGCATCTGAATAGCCCCCAGATTGGCTGGAAAACCATTCCACAGGTCCCAGGACCGGAAATACACCATGAAATGCAGTTTTCCATACCGGATACGGGTGTCGATTCCCCGAAGACAGGGAGGATCTTTCAATAGCAGTGCCTTCGGATCACCAACCGCCATGTAAGCCTGATTGGTTCCATGCCCGTCTTGCCGATACATGCGAATGACTTCGGCAATCTGTGGCTCAAGATATTCTCCGTAGGTATAATCTTCATTGGGCTGTTTTTCCGCTGTCATCAGATAAGGCAGATAACTTTCAATATAGCCGTCCGCAACCGGGTTCGGAATACACAGTGCCTCCGGAATATCGGGGATTAGCGGTCTTGTTCCCGGATATTTGATCTGGACCGTGATATAATCAAATTCAAGTCTTTCCTGACCCTCGAAACTTCCCCTGTCTATCTGATAGCGGTGTCCCTTGTCTATAATTTCATAAACGCACTGAAACCAGGCATCCGGAATATCTCTTGCCTGAATGGTCGTGATCTTCATTGTCATGATTCAAATATCCAGGGTGGTTACCTGCAGGGCGTTGCTCTGAATGAATTCCCTGCGGGGTTCAACTTCTTCGCCCATCAACACTGTAAATATTTCATCTGTCTCAACCGTATCCTCAATTTTTACCTGAAGAAGAATCCGCTTTTCTGGATTCATCGTGGTTTCCCAGAGCTGATCCGGATTCATTTCACCAAGGCCTTTATACCGCTGGACCCCAAGCCCTTTTTTCCCTTCTTCGATCATCATTTGAAGAAGCTGATGTGTGTTTTGTGCAACAATGGCTTCTTTTTCCTTATCTACTTCAATAATCTGAAACGGTGGCGCATCATAGGGTGCAATCCGGCAGCCTATGATCAGACAAGTTTGAAAATCCTTTGAAAAAACAAGGCCCCTGCCGATTCTCACGGGTTTAAAATCTTTTTCGTTTCTTTCCGTCAGCAATCGTTTCAACTGGTCTGCTTCCGGGCTGGACACCGTCATTTCATATAAATGTTTTTCTTCGTTCCACAGCGGTTCGGTGACGTCAAAGCCCGCTAAAAGGATTGCCTCTCTCAACGCTGTCATTTGCTGAAGGTCCTTGATAAAATCCTTGTCTGCAACGCCGGCCCGGATAAGGCATGTCATCAACTCGAACGGATACCCCTGAAGCATGAATTTGTTCATCAGCGCAAAATACTCGGAAAGATCGTTGACCCATATCAATAATTGATGATCCTTTATAAGGTCATCGCTGACACTGGTTTTAACCGATTTTTGATGACAGACCCTTTTCAGAATATACTCGTCAAAAGCCCTTTCGTCTTTCAGATAAAGGGCCTGATTGCCTTTACCTACCCTGAAAAGCGGTGGATGGGCAATATACAGATATCCTTTTTCGATGATTTCGCGCATCTGGCGGTAAAAAAAAGTCAGCAGCAGGGTTCGTATATGTGCTCCATCCACATCCGCATCGGTCATAATAATAACTTTATGGTACCGGATCTGATCTGCGTTATAGTCATCTTCACCGACGCCGGTTCCCAGCACAGTGATGATATTTTTGATTTCTTCGCTTTTTATGATTCTGTCGAATCTGGCCTTTTCCACATTCAGAATTTTACCCCTAAGGGGGAGAATGGCCTGAAATTTCCGGTCTCTGCCCTGCTTGGCTGAACCCCCTGCAGAATCTCCTTCCACCAGAAATAGTTCCCTTTGCTGCGGATCGGAACTCTGACACTCTGCCAGTTTTCCAGGTAGTGTAGAATCCAACAAGGATCCCTTGCTGCGAGCCAGATCGCGCGCCCGCCGTGCCGCCTCTCTGGCTCGGGACGCCTCAACAGCTTTTTCAATAATTTTTTTGCCGACCGCTGGATTTTCTTCCAGAAACATGTTCAGCTTTTCATTAACCAGTGATTCAACCAATCCCTTGACTTCGCTGTTTCCCAACTTGGTCTTGGTCTGACCTTCGAACTGGGGAGATTTTATTCTGACGCTGACAATGGCGGTCAGCCCTTCCCGAACATCATCTCCGCTGATTTTGGCCTGAAGATTTTTGGGCAGGCTGCCGCTGGTTGCGTACTGATTCAGGGTCCGTGTCAGGGCCGCCTTGAATCCAATCAAATGAGTTCCACCTTCGATCGTGTTGATATTGTTCGCGAAAGAAAACAGCTTTTCGTTATAAGTATCGTTGTACTGAATGGCAACTTCGATACTAACTTCATTTTTGATACCCTCAATAAAAATAGGCGGATGAAGCGGCGTATTGCGCCGGTTCAGATATTCCACAAATGAAATCAGTCCCCCCTTGTACTGCAATTCCTTTTTGACATCCGAACGTTCATCCTCAAGGGATATTTTGATGCCCTTATTCAAAAAAGCCAGCTCTCTGAGGCGGCGCAGCAGAATATCAAAATCATACGTAATAATGGCAAATATTTCCGGGTCCGCAGTAAAATGAACCTTTGTTCCTCTTTTGTCTGTTGTTCCCCGTATTTCTAACTCGCTGGTTTTTTTTCCCTTGGCATATGTCTGATAATATATTTTTCCTTCGGAATATATTTCCAGTTCGATGAAAACAGACAGGGCATTGACAACGGAAATACCAACACCATGAAGTCCACCGGATACCTTATAGGAAGTGTCGTCAAATTTTCCACCGGCATGAAGTTTTGTCATGACGACTTCAACAGCCGGAACATTTTCCTTTTTATGAATTCCGACCGGAATACCTCTACCATTATCTTCAACGGTGATGCTGTTGTCCGTGTGAATGATCACCTTGATATCATCACAATATCCGGCCATGGCTTCATCTATACTGTTATCCACGACCTCGTAAACCAGATGGTGAAGACCTTCAACATCCACATTTCCAATATACATGGAAGGTCTTTTTCGAACTGCCTCCAGACCCTCTAATATTTTTATATTATCCGCAGTATATGTCTGATTTTCCATTATCTTCTTTTTTTATCCCTAAAACATCCATAAACTTACCCTTGTAATGAATGCGATATTTCCGGCTTTATTCATTTCATTTTATATTTTCATAGGCATGATCACGCAGATATAGCTCTTATCCTTTTCTCCCTCTATCAAACAAGGTGTTTGAACATCGACAATACTGATTACAACCTGTTCCTCTTCAATCACAGAAAGCGCATCAATAAAATATTTAGGGTTGAAAGCCACTTCAATGGGAGAATCCGGGTATACAATGAACATTTCTTCTTTGGATTCCCCAATTTCCGGATTGGTTGAATTAATGATCATTTTGTCGTCATTAAAATTAAAGATGACCCCCTTATAATCATCGCTTGAAAAAATGGACATGCGTTTAAGCATCATCATAAACATTTGTTTGTTAAGCACGATCTGTTTGGCATCTTTGATGAAGATAATATCGCTGACATCCGGAAAAGCCCCATTTATGAGTTGTATGCTGACGATTTCCTGCTGCTGTTTAATGAACAGTTTGTTGTCCTTGATACCGATGAACAATGTTCCCTGGGGAATGATGATTTTTGAGAGTTCATTTATCCCTTTTTTCTGAACCAGGACCGTTCGATCAAAAGTTAACCCGGATTCATTGATACAGGGATAATCCACTTTGGCAAGACGGTTTCCATCTGTTGAAATAATTCGAATCCAACTCTCGCTTTCCTTTTGAATTGTCTCCAAACAAACACCCAGAACATGGGGTCGTTTGTCTTCAACGGACGCCGTCATCATGGAGGTTTTATCAATCATTTTTTTAAAATATCGTGATTCCATCTCGATGAACGGAATACTTTCTACTTCCGGAACTTCTGGAAAAGAATCTGGATTCATTCCAACAAGATGATATTGAACATTGTAGTTGCCGATTTCTATCCAGAAATTCTCTACTTCATTGACAAGAATATCTTCTGTTGGAAAATCTCTGACAATTTCATATAATTTCCTGGCATTGATGGCGATTGTTCCTTTTGATTCCACTTCAGCCGGATAAAAACCAATAAAACCGGTTTCATAATCGGTTGCATAAATTTTAAGACCCTCTTCAATCGCTTTAATGAGTACACAGGATATAATGGCATTGCTGGTTTTTTTTCCGGCGATTCCCTGAATTTTTGAAAGCGTATCCAGAATTTTTGATTTCTTCAGTGTAAATTTCATTGAATAAACCCTTCATGACTGTTGATGACACAGATCCATTATTGCTGCATGATCCATTTTTTAATCTGAGGAACAACCCCGTCATTCCATTCCGGAGAAAGCCTGACCTTTACAAAAAAAACATAGACAGCGTCCAACCAATCCATTAATTTTTCATATAAAAAATACTTTTCCAGCACGGCGCCTTCCATATCATCCCTGTTTTCGACCTGTCCGGTTTCAGGCAGTCTGATATTGCAGATATTCAGGCTTTCACCTTTCAAGGTGAATTGCCATTCATTTTCTGCTTCCGTGACCCTCAAATGAATTTCAGTAACCAGCCCCCCTTTTTTTAGTGCCAGAACCCCTTCTTCCAATCCGGCATCATCCCCTTTGATTGTAATGGTTTCTACAGCATCATGAACGGCATTTTGAATCATAATTCGATTGCCGATGGTAAAATTAATGTTTTCCTC
>AMWB02125832.1_pt1 | contig 27281 bp, 15 predicted proteins | sample 200311 | NCBI WGS metagenome assembly AMWB02 (sample SAMN02737377, study PRJNA173069) | bioreactor metagenome | biome: anode biofilm in microbial fuel cells | place: USA: California | collected 2010-12-16 | reverse complement strand
CCATGATACACCGGACATTCTTGAGTTCCATGCAACATACTTTGGATCCCATTCAACAGGCCTGTATACTTCGACTACGGTATCAGAAGTACGTGTTGCTCCTGCTGGATAATACCAATAGAGCGACAGAGTAGCTTTCGATATTGTATCAGTTGTCTTGTAGCTGCTCAGATCGAACAGCATCACATCTCTTACAGTAGCTGAACTCCTTCCGATATCAAGATAAGTAGTTGTAGAAAGCACACTTGTTGGAGAAGCTGAACGCAGTCTGTTATCATATGTCGGTGTATATGAGACAGTACTAGCTGGAATAGAAGCACTGCTGATAACTACCTGTACTGTATCTGTAGACTTTTGACCTGCTGTATCTGTGACAGTCAGGGTTACAGTGTATGTACCTGCTGTAGTATATGTCTTGGAAGCTACCATTGTAGTTGCTTCAGCTGTTATTCCATTGGATAAATCAAAGTCCCAGGAATAAGAGGCTATGCCCTTATCATCAGTTGAAGCACTTCCATCGAAGGTCACAGATGTTCCAACAGTAGATGTTTTATCAGCTCCGGCATTTGCAATCGGCAGATTATCTACAGTAGTTGATCCTGATGCTGAAGTTATAGTTAGCTTTGGTCTTACAGCAGTATTAGATGCCTCAGTACTATAGAATGCAATATAGTTTCCACTTTCAGTCTTAGCTTTGAGGAAGAAACCAGTGTTCTTGTATTTGCCACTAACATATTCCTGTACAAGTTGAGTAACATCAAAATCATAGTACTTGTTATCAGGTATAGTAGCAGCAGAGAATGTTACTGATGCATAAGGTGTAGTACCTTGAGATACTGCATTCTTATCATACCAATTTCCACCTGCTGTAGTCCAGAGAGTTCCTGATGCTCTTGAGTTCCAGGTCACATATTTTGGATCCCATTCAACTGGCCTGTATACTTCAACTACAGTATCAGAAGTACGTGTTGTTCCTGCTGGATAATACCAGTACAATGACAAGGTTGCTTTAGATATTGTATCCGTGGTCTGGTAGCTGCTTAGATCAAATAACATCACATCTCTTACAGTGGCCGAACTCCTTCCAATATCAAGATAAGTGGTTGTGGAAAGAACACTGGTAGGAGAAGCCGAACGCAGTCTGTTATCATATGTTGGTGAATATGAAGCTGTACTAACTGAACTGGTAGCACTACTGACAACTACCTGTAGTGTATCAGTTGCTACATGTCCTGCAGTATCAGTAACAGTCAAAGTTATAGTATAGGTTCCTGGAGATGTGTAGATATGAGAAGCTGCCATTGTAGCTGCATCGGCTGTTATTCCATTCGATAAATCAAAGTCCCAGGAATAAGATGCTATACCCTTATCATCAGCAGATGCACTTCCATCGAAGGTCACAGATGATCCAACAGTTACAGTCTTATCAACACCTGCATTTGCAACTGGAGGATTATCGACTGCAATTTCACTCACAGTTACCTGTACTGTATCTGTAGATACCTGCCCTGCTGTATCTGTAACAGTCAATGTTGCAGTATAAGTACCTGCTACAGGATAGATATGAGAAGCTGTTATTGTAGTTGCTTCTGCAGTTATTCCATTGGATAAGTCAAAGTCCCATGAATAAGACGCTATACCTTTGTCATCTGTAGATGCACTTGCATTGAAAATAACAGTAGATCCGGCCATGACAGTCTTATCAGCTCCGGCATTAGCCACTGGTAGATTATCTACTGCAGCTGCTCCTGAAGTTGAAGTTACAGTTAGCTTTGGTCTGACTGCAGTATTCGATGCCTCTGCACTATAGAACGCAATATAGTTCCCACTTTCTGTTCTTGCTTTAAGGAAGAAGCCAGTGTTCTTGTATTTTCCACTAACATACTCCTGCACAAGCTGTGTGACATCAAAGTCATAGTATTTGTTATCAGGCACTTTACTGGCAGGGAATGTTATTGATGCGTAAGGTGTAGATCCTTGAGATACTGCATTCTTATCATACCAATTACCTCCTGCTGTAGTCCAAAGGGTACCTGATGCTCTGGAATTCCAGGTAACATATTTTGGGTCCCATTCAACTGGTCTATAAACTTCGACTACAGTATCAGAAGTACGTGTAGCTCCTGCTGGATAATACCAATACAACGAAAGAGTGGCTTTTGCTATCGTATCTGTGGTGTTGTAGCTGCTCAGATCGAACAACATCACGTCCCTTACAGTAGCCGAACTCCTTCCGATATCAAGGTAAGTAGTTGTAGAAAGCACACTGGTAGTAGAAGCTGAACGTAGCCTGTTGTCGTATGTAGGTAAATATGAAGCTGTACTTGTGCTCGCAGAATTGCTTTTTACTGCAATTGTTGTTTGCTTTGTACTGTATCCAATTGAATTGCTTGAATTTAGGCTTACAGTATAGTTCCCTTCTTTGGTATAGATATGCACAGGATTCTGTTCAGTTGAAGATGCTCCATCTCCGAAGTCCCATTTCCATGAAGTTGAATTATTCGATAAGTCAGTAAACTGTACTGTAAGCGGTGCATAGCCAGTAGTTACATTGGAAGTGAAATTAGCTACTGGAAGAACATTCGATCCATCACTATCGAAATGTCCAACTGAGTAGGTGAAGTTATAATGGATATCATGACCGGGATACTCTTCAGGAACCAAATCTGCTGTCCAATTACCACTTTCGGGATCAATGATAATGTAATTAAGTGAATTCCCTTCCTTTAAATACCAGACATTATCTGGATGAGAATTTGCCGAATATTCAATCCCACTAGGAGATCTCAGATTTAAAGAACTATCTCCTTCATCCCATTCAAGTGAAACGCAAAGTACATTTCTCTGAGAACTCAATGTGTTTTGAGGAGCTTCCAGACCATTTGACTCAAGGCGTAAAGTTGATTCTGCATTTGTATATGTGGAACTAGAATAAGGAACTGCGAAGTCAATAAATTCATCATCGGTGCCCAAAAGACCTTGAACAAAAAATATTCCAATATCTAGAACAAACCTTAATATTCTAGATTCATCACCAGATGGCAATTGATTTGAGGAAGGTTTGTTGATATCTTTCAAACAATCGATAACATATTGGGTAACTGCTGGTGAGCTACATATATGCAAATGATCAAACTCGTATGCTGGTGAATCACCAAGGTCTCCATTAATTGGAAAAGCCTCAAAATCCATACCTTCAACTTTACATCTCTCTGTGGTTACTACCATATCACCATGATATGTCAAATCAGTGCCATTTACACGCGTGGCTGAAAAGAAACCGTATCCAAAATTTAGGGAATGTGTGGGGTTCCATCCGGCAATAACCCGATATTTGGTAGTTGGTGATAAGGGTCCAGATGCGAGTAATTTTACTGAATCACTGTCCGTTCGGAGTTCATCTAAAGCTGGCCCACAAATACCTTTAAGGAGAACATATATATTTATGTCAGTTATTTTATATGTTTCCACATGATCAGCTAGAGCCGAACCGCCATGAGCTGGAGCAATTCCAATCCACTGGCGAACCTCTTTTCCATGAACACCTCCTTGATCTTTTTCCATATACAGTCGAGAAACGATTGCTCCCATCGAATGGCAGACAATGTCTATTTTCCCATTATATTTTTGCCCATTATATGCGATATCATTGCGTTTTTCCTCAATAAATGTGGAAAGCCTTGGGGAAATATCTTTTGGATTAGTGTTACCTTTGTCACTATAATCAAAATTCCAGACTTCGAACCCATTTTTCTTTAGTTTATCTTCCATTGTTTTAAATGAATCTGATGAACCGAAGAATCCATGCACGAGAACTACAGGAATAGTAACATTTACATTTTGAGATTTCGTTACTTCTTTACCTGTAGAGTCTGTAATCGTTAATTTTGCAGTATACGATCCAGGTTCGGAATAATTATGATAGACTATTGGGTTATTTGATAAATCTGTCTTACCATCGCCAAAGTCCCAAGTAATACTATCTGTGGAACTAACATATTTGGATGCATTAAATTCTACTTTATCAGATATACGGATCTTGTTTGGAGTAACCGTGAAATTTGCTTCAGGAATTGGGGCAAACTTTTTTAGTAATCTGACCCAAGTATTATTAATTGGCTCGGATACAGTAACATAAACATTATCTGATGAATCTATGTCAATATCCTCCAGATCACTATACGTATTTTCAAGTTTTAATTCTGTTAGGTAAGTGCAGTTACTATCAAATATAAGAATTTTATTCGAACCAGGAGTTGCAACACATACATTGTCTGAAGAGTCTATACTGAGTATACTATAAATAGTAATATAAGATGGCATATCTATCTGATTTATTAAATAATAAGTCCGATCAAACTTATAAACAGATGTTCCGCTGACAACGTATATATTCCCCTTCGAATCTACAGCAATATCTCTTGGGGCTCTTGCTATACCATAACTTGGGTCATCGGCGTATGCACCCCATTGAGCAATAAACTGACCATTGTTGTTGAATTTCTGAATACGATAATTCCAAGTATCAGCAACATATATATTGTCAGAAGAATCTACTGCAATGCCATCTACATTGAAGAATAATCCATTGCACTTTGGATTCTCCTCAGAATGATAATTTCCTCCTGGCTCGCCCCACTGCGCAATCAAATTACCATTTGAGTCCAATTTGTCAATATGAAAATCATTACTTATAAAGATGTTTCCTTTTGAGTCAACGGTAACATCAGTCATATAATCAATTCCGGACCACGGAGTCGGTCTTTGGTAATTACATTTAGTAATTAAGCTACCATTATTATCAAGTATTTGAATATAACCTATTAGATTGGCATCGTTTACTTCAACTATGTAAATATTGCCTGAAGAATCTACAGCAATGTTATCGATATAATTGTTATTATTTTTATAATCGTTTATATTCCATTGATTAACAAGTGAGTAAGATTGAGCATGTGTAATAGAGGGACTCATTAATACAAAAAAGAGGATTGATAATAATATTGATGTTGTCCTTATCTTGTTAACGCGTTTTGATTCCATTGTTATGTTCCTTCTGAATTCAAATTATGCGTAAATTGATTAGACGTTCATATTTAACTTTTTCTATTTGTTTTTGGAATTATTTTAATACAAAACATTGAATGAAAAATACCAAAAATAAATTAGTATATTTTTACCACTCTTGTAGTAAAAAGCATCGTTTTTGTCAACAAAGGGTAATTTTGAGCCTTTCATTGTTCAGATTCAAAGGGGTATGTTTTTCGGATATCTTTTTTGGGTTCAATGGGGAGGTAGCAGGTAGGAAAGGTCATATTCCTATAGACTTTTGAATCCTTGGCTTGGGAAAAACATAGGTAAAAATACCATATATCTAATATAAAATTAGAACAAATATAGTGTGAATATGACTACCCAGAAGAAATGGAATGCAGCTACCATCGAAATGGTGCTGATCAACAGCGATACCCCGATTCCCCGCAGGGTTCTGCACACCCATGCTCCTAAAGACATAGGATTAAATGGCAGAATACATGTACGGAGAACCAGTCACCAGGAATACCGCTATTATTATCCCGGGATACTTGATTCCCTGCTGCACATTGATTTTCCTCATCAGCTACATGCTTATTTGCTTCCTTCCCTGCATGCTGTAGTACTTGAACAGTGGTGCCTGCAGCATAAGCTCCGGCCTTACAGGTTCCGTGCAATGCCCTCCGGAAAGACTGCAACTGAAACTATCAGTCGGATGGAAAGTGCGTTCTACGCCTTTATACGTGGCTCACAGGAAGCCGGTATTAACAAGCTGCGGTGGATTTCGAACTTAGATATAGCTCCGGATGAAGCAGTGAAACGCAATGAACCGATCCTTACTCGAAAAATTGTATCTAAAATGTGGTTTTTGGACTGGACACCGGATCGCATTGGGACCCGGGAATTTGTAGAACGCCATGGAATAGACATTGATCTTAGTTCCCTACAGCCTGTCAAGGATCTCCTTGTCTCAGAAATGTGAATTATTGCGGGTATTCTTTTCTTACTACTTTTTTTGCTTTTCCTAGTGGGTAAATAGGCTAGTTTTATCACCTTGAACATAGCAGAATGTAAACAACTCCTATTTATATTTTCCAAAGGGATTCGTTTGGAAGAAAGAGAGCAGAGAAAATTCAAAGTTGCTGTAATAAAATCGATATCCAGAACAGTCGTAAAATATCGGGAAACATTATTCTGCTATTATTCTTCTATCTAAAAACTCAAAGGTAAAAATCAAGGATTCATAAACTATTGTAAGTGATACACTATAACCCTTAATAACTTTAAATTATGGAGGATCAGTCAGAATCTTCATTGGGTTTAATATTTGGCTCTAATATACTGTACGCTTAGTTCTACTTTATTCTCTAATGCTTTATTTCCACAACTTCTTGCTGTTTGAAGTGCTTTTTCTGCAATTGGTAAGGCTTCATTGGTTCTTTTAGCATCCGCTAAGCAAACTGCCTGGTTAATAAGAGAAATCGTGAGATTGTACTGTTTCCCTAGTTCTGCGAATAATCGCTCTTCTTTTTTATGTAGTTTAATAGCACCTTCAATATCTCCTCTTGCAGCAAGAATCAATGCCTGATTACCAAAAGATTGAGCTAGACCTTCTTTATCCCCTAATTCTATACTCATTTCCTCTTGCTCCTTTAATATTTCAATAGCAGTATCAAAATCGCCTAAAGCTGCTAGTGCTGAAGCCTGGTTTCCTAAAGATCTGTGCAAGTTTAATTTATCGCCGTTTTCTTTGTATATCGTTTCTTGTGATCTGAAATATTTTATTGCACTTTTTGAATCACGAATTTCAAGATAAATTAATCCTATTTTACCAAGAGAATCAGCAAGACCTTCTTTATCCCCTATCTCTAAGCATACCTTTTCTTTTTCCTTTAAAATTTCAATAGCACCATTTATATCGCCCCAAATCTTTAAGATAGATGCCTGTTCCCCAAGAGATTGAGCAAGATCACGTTTGTTATCAATTAATATGCATACAAGTGCCATTTCTTTATAAAGTGTCATTGCCCCTTCCAAATCACTGATGTAACGAAGGATTGATGCTTGTTTATAAAGACAATTTTGCCATCCATTTCGATCACCGATATCTATAAGTATTTTTTCCTGTCTTTTCAGGCATTCAATTGCGCCTTGCATATCATTTTTATTAAATAAATCTTCTACCTGATCTCCTAGATCTATTAAACTATACCCATTTGCAAATTCTGGAGAAGATACTACTGCTTTTTTATCATAAAGTTCCTGGAGGCTGTCTAGATATCTCATACATTTTTGTGAGAATGATTCTTTTGCTAATTCTTCAGCTAGCTTGTTTTTGTTTATTGCTTCCGCAGAATATAGTGCATTTATCTCCTTAAGAGTAGAAGAAACAGAAACGTTATTTTTAGGTTTATCTGCATTTTCAGTTTTTGTAGTTTCATTATTCTTGATCCATCCAAGTTTTTTGATAACTTTTTGAAGCACCTTGTCCACCCTATTCATTTAAACATCAAAATTATTATTAACCACTTTCCATATTTTATAATAAAACATAATCTAAAATACTATTTGTTATTCCTTAGCAAAATCGACATTTTCAGAGTTGCAAATAATATATTTAGTGGTTACTATATACATGTTAATTAAAAATGAACCTCATTGAACAGGCTCATTATTTTGCTCAAATTCCTTTACTATACTCTTAAGTACATTTCCTTGTCGATCTAAATCATTGATGATTTCATCTACTTTTTGAGATATATTTTTTTGATTCCATTTTTCAATATGGCTTAAACACAAAGGAGTTAGAATTAATAAAAACAAAGCAGAAAAGCCAATTGATGTTACCATATTGTAAGACAATATCTTGTAAAGCAACCCAAAAATTGATAAAGAAATTATTGTCATAATAAAAGTAACCTTTGATGAACTTATATTTTTGATTGTCATTATACCAGAATAGCGAAGATTATTGATTTGATCTTCAAACCGTTTGCCAAGTTGCTGATTTTTTTTATATATTGTTTGTAGATATACGCCCTTAGAAACATTAGGGTTTAACCATGAAAGAGTTTCAGATTTTATAATATTATTTACTTCGATTTCGTTCAATGTTGTTTTTCTTTTGAACTCTAATAAAAGAGCAGATTTAATTGTTTTTAAAAAATGTTGCCATTTATCTGAGAAATCGGATTCTTTATTCATTAAACTCACCTTTATGTTAATCTAATAATATTTGTCTTCGGATTTTTACACATTTCTTGTACGTGCATCCTGAATAATAGATGAAAAACCATTGCACCATTGCTTCAATTCTGAATAGCATTCGTTTTTTTCCTTTGCAGCAGTTATGTTTGAGGATAATTCTTGATTTGGAAGATATTGAGGTACAGACTCATCAATTTTTGTCTTAAGTAACTGAATATATTGTGTATTATGTAGATTCAAAAATTGAAACAAATCTTGTTTTTTTGATTTAGCTAAGTTCAACGTTTCTGTACTATCATACTGGCTTACAACTGCTGCCGCAAGAACTCCACCAAGCACAAGTCCAACTGGACCACCAAACAGTCCACCTAATACTGCCCCAGTGCCACATACTTTTCCGTAATTTGATCTTTCTACGGGAACTATAGAAATAGGAATTTTTGATGTATCAATATCAAATAAAGGTATTGAAATACCTAAATCTCGGATACTTCTTTGAACAAAAGAATATTTTTCATTAACCTTAGCACAGTAGTTTACTGTCTCTTCTTTTAGTGAACTCGATAAATCGGAATTTTTATCCCAGTTACTATTTGAAGATATAAAAGCATCTAATTTTTGTATCCATATATCGAAGCAGTCACTCTTACATTCTTCCAAGGTTACGTCCACTTGATAAATAATAGACATAATGGAATTGACTTTTTTTTCATGAGAATGTTGGCTTTGTCTTTTAATCTTTTTTACTTCTTTATCTAGTTCTTCGATAATCTCAATTTCTCTGTTCAAATATGTATCAGTAGTGATAGACAATTCTTTAAGATATTTTTCAACGACTGAAAAACGAGCATTCCATATAATCTGTTTTACACTAGGTGAAGAAAGAAGATTTACTATCCATTCGCGAAGATCATTTAACTGATTTACTGTAGTGATCCTTTGATCACATGCTGAGGGAATATCTTCTGATACAACATGATATATTCTTGGATTGCCGACTTTGTTATTCCCCATTTTTCTTAAAACATGCGATGTAATATTAGAAATTTCTTCTCTATCTTCTTCTGTTTTTAATGAATCAAATTTATTCAAAGCAAAAATTATATTTCCATTAAGAGTTTCGTTAATATTATTTATAGATTCTTTCTCTGTATCTGACAATATTCTACTTCCATTAAGGACCATAATTACAAGATCAGAGTACTCACATGCTTCGAATGCTATTTCTGTTAGTTTGTCATCATCTTGTATACCAGGTGTGTCGACAAGAACGATGCCTTCTTCGAGTAGTGAGTTTGGTATATTCAATCTAACTTCTTTTACTTCATGAGAACAGTACTCATTTGATCCCAGGGCATCGATTAGGATATATTTATTCCTATCATCAAAATTAATGTCGATTTCTTTTTCACTTGAATTATGGATTACTTGAGCAGATGAATCGTCGGCATAGCATACGGTTGTTATTACCCCGGTGGATCTGTTAGCTTTAGCAGGTAAAAGTGGCACATCTAATAGTGCGTTAATGAGGGATGATTTCCCAGCGCTGAACGAACCGAAGAAAGAAATTCTTATTGCAGGATCATTACACCTATAGACATATTTTTGTATTTTATTCAGGATAACAGACAAATCATCTGGAATATCACCATTATGTGGAATCTTGGAACAATGATTATTGATTTTATTAACTTCAGGTATTGAAAAAATGTCCCATTGATTTTTTTTAGATAATTCAAGCAGTTTTTCTTGAATCTGGGTCAATATCACTTTTTTATGCATAGAAGTGACATCATGCTGTTTCCTTAGGACACTAATCTGGTTCATTACTTCGCGATAAGCCCTATTTATGATAAATCTAGCTAGCTTCCTTGTTGAGAGAAATACCTCTCTTAGTTTTTCTTCACTAGTTAGATATTCTTCTAATTCATGTTCTAATACTGGGATGTTTGACTTTTCCAGAAGTGCCTCATCGAAAGGTTCTTGTGTACGTGCATCAAGAGCATCGAAAGCACTAACAAAGAAAACTCTTTTGCTATAGAGTTTTTCATCATTATATAGTGGATACAAAAACCTGTGAGTAATTCTAATAACTTCATCGCGGTCGGAATGTTTTCTCAACATCTCGAATCTATTAATGACAAAAAAAATATTAGTGGGATTTCTATTGGATATGTTGTTCGAAATAAATTCTATTTCTATTCCACTCAATATCTGATCTGCACGTAACACAAAAATAATTGCTTGTGCCTGTTGTAAATAAGTTATAGTGACAGGATTTTGAATAAATGCTTTATCCTCAATTTTGAATTCAATAAATTGGATACCATTTTTACATAAAGGACTGGAAGTTTCTATTTGAGCATACTTGAGATCTTTAAATTTAGATGGATTGTCATCTACAAAATAATCCAAATTTAATGCATATTTCTCTTTGAATTCTGATATTGATACTTTTTGTGGTTCATTTTGATTTTCCGTATATATTTTAATAAATTCATCTGTTCCATATACTGTTTTTCTAATGATAGTGCTTATTAGACGATTTTTTTCAATTAATGTATTATCTACTAGTATTGAATTAAGTAATGTGGTCACTCCGTTGAATAATCTACCAAGTACAAGAACAGTAAAGATACCTTCACGAAGGTCATTAATTTTCGTTTTAATTTCCTCTGCTTCAGCAATCATACCAAGACCAGGACACAACTTAGTACCACTGTTAAGTTCAATGCTTTCACTTTTCACTTCTCCTATAAGGGTAGCAAGATCTTCCATATCTGCAATTGTCTTTTCAAGTTGTCTACCAGCGTAGTCAAACCCATATGCAACCATTATATCCACCCAATGTAAAATCTTAAAAAGAGATAACATTCAGAATTCAGGTAATTCTGAAATGCTATCTGATGAGATATTTATACTTCAGGCATAACTCTTGATATTTTCTGAAACCCGTGTGATGTTATCCTGAATAAACATTAGCCTTTCTTTTTCTTTATCTGCTGTTGAACTCTCTGTCTGAATCAAGCCTATTATACGATCTTGCTCTTCTCTCACTTCGTTAATCTTAGCTTGCAGACCTGCTGTGAGTTTATTTCCAATCTCTTTGAACTTTGCTTCAATGTCCCTACTGATTCCTGGTTCCTTTTCCTTTATACGCTTGGGTAATTCTTCTCTTAATTTCATTCCAAGCGATGACATCAATTTGGAGCCAAAATCTTTATGGCTGTGCTTTGTATGCCAAATTTCTGCGAGTACATATATAACAATTCCAACTGGACCAAAAGCACTGAAACTAATTGCTGCAATAATTGTGTCTAATATAAATCTCCCAAAGAATTTTGTCCAACTTCCATCTCCCATTAAACTACCTCCGATTTGACTTGGATCAAGCAGTATTAATCCTCCAGCAGCTTGAATAAGTTTTTTTGCCTTTGTTGTTTTACCTTCATCTGTTTGTCCTTCAGAAATGTTTTTTCCTGAAAAGATTCTTTCTATTTCTATAAGTTGGAAATTAAAGTCCTCTAATTCTTTGTCAAGCTTATTTTCCATTTCATTCAGTATCGGATTAATCACTTCTGGTAACTCCGACAGTTGCCACTCCTCAAATTTAGTGTTTAAGTATTTATTCATTTCACGTTCAATTATTTTTTCCATTTTTTTCTTACTGCCTTCTTTAAAAGCAGATAGCATTGCAGTTCCAATGCCAATTTCACTAAGGTCCATCGCCTGAGGAGCTTCGGTATCCCAATTTGTCAACATATTAGCAACATAAGAATCTAGATTCGATATCATTTTTGAACTGATTTTTTCTCCATATAATGATATTAGTTCTTTTTTACTCTGAAGTCCATTTTCCAATTCGACTAATAATTTCTCAGTCTCTTTTCTATTCGCACTGAGTTTTTCAATAGGCTCATTAAGTGCTCCAATTTCTCCATTAATATTTCTCACTGCCACATCTACAACGGAATCTACAGCTTCGACAGTAGTTGAAAAACCTGCTTTAACCCTCTCTTCACCGGTAAGATATTGCTCTAATTCTTTTTCAAATCTCGGAATATTTGATTTTTCAAGGAGTTTTTCATCAGTATGTCCTTCTGTACATGCATCTAGAGCATCTAGAGCGCTAACAAAAAAAACTCTTTTGTTATAGAGTTCATCATTATTATACAAAGGATATAAAAATTTATAAACGATACTTTCTATCTCGATGCGATCTGTTTGCTTTCGTAATGTATCATATCTATTTACAACAAAGAAAACATTTGTGACGTTTTTGTTGAGAATATTTTTTGAAATAAATTCTCGTTCTTCATGATTCAATATCTGATCTACTCGTAACAAAAAAATAATTGCTTGTGCTTGTGGGAAATATGTCCTTGTAACTAAATCTCGACTCCGTGATTCTTCCAGACCCGGAGAATCTATTAACTGAATACCATTTTTGAACAAATAGTTAGGACGTTCTAATTGAGCATAATTAATATTTTTAAATCTATCAACTACTACTTCTTTTTGTAACTCATTGCCTTTTAAAATAGTTTCAACATCATCTACAGTCAAAGTATACTTGTCCTGGAATTCTGCGAGTGATTCTTTCCTATCAGATCCATCAGACCCAATTATAGTAACCATTTCGTCGTTCCCATAAACTACTTTTGTAATTATAGCAGTTGCTGGACCAGCTTTAGCTACTAATATCTCTTCTTTTAATATGGCATTCAATAAAGTGCTCTTTCCATTTTTAAATGTACCAAGCACCAGAACTTTGAATATGCCATTCCTTAAATCTTTCCCTTTAGTTCGGATCATATTTGCTTCAGTGACCATACCAAGTCCGGGAATTAAGGTGACTCCATTGTTTAGTTTAACGGGCTCTTTTTTGACTTTTCCAATAAGAGTTGCAAGGTCTTCCATCCCCGCAACAATATTTTCAATCCTCACACCTATAGAATCAAGTTCACTTTTCTCCATACATTCATTCTGTGTTATTGCAGAATCAATTATTTCTCCACTCATTTATATCGCTCCATATACAATGTTCTTCGAGATCATTTCTTGAAGTTTTGTAAGCCGATTAATTTTAATATCTGACAACTGATTTTGTTTTGTAGTAATATCACATTGATTTTGCTGGCTTTCTAATAATGTTTCTTGAATGATAGCCATTCTTTCAGAATATAGACCTTGAATATAATCCATAAGTTGAGAATTGATGTTTTCGAACTGTACTTCAACCTGTTTTTTGATTCTCAACTCAAGTTCAATTTCAGAATTAATTCCAGTGTCAATCAGGGCTTGTTGTTTACTCTCACGAATTGAATTTTTTCCAAAAACATTAATGAGTTGACCAGTGCCAATTAATGCAAGCCCAAGTGGTAAACTCAGAAGTGGCAATGCAACAAAACCAGTTGCTTTCACCATATTGGCAGCCTTATTTACACCACTCTTTGATTTCTCATGCTTTAGCCAAGGATTGATGTTAGCAGGTTTAATAGAAACAGCTTCTAGGAATTCAGGATGCTGATTCAAAATGTTTCCTGAAATTTCATTTAAGTCTTTCATCATTTGCTTCTGAGAAGCTAGCATTAGAGTGTGTATCTCTTCACGCACTGACGGGAGGCTATAATCAAAAAAATCGTTCCATAGTTGTTCCAGATATCCAGGTAGATACCTTTTTACATTTTCTAGTTCTTCAACAGACTTAATCTCATTGGGAAGCTTATCCCTTAAGCAACTAGCAAATTTGTCTATTTCTCTAAGATATTTACTCTTAAGAGTATGATTAATAGAAAAACTGACTTTTTGCATTGAATATTGTATCTTTTCCTGCACAACAGAGTTTTGTAGGTTAAGTCCTTCTAACATTTTATTCAATTCTTCTCTGTTTAGCGAACATGTGCTTTCCTGTTTGTCTATTATACGAGAGATTTCATCAATACAAAACTGAGCGGTTTGCTGAATTGCTTTGTTTTTCAATTCATATGGATTACCTATAAGAGTATTTTTGATGGTTTCAAGTGATAGGTCTTCTTCTTGTATTTCAGTATCATTTTTATCAATATTTTCAATGACATTTGCTGCAGAATAATAAAGTATCAAAGGTTGAGTGTTAAGTGATCCAAAATACTTTTTTGCTAATTCCATTATTGACAATCGTTCATTTTCTTTTACAAGATCTATCTTATTGAGCAGTACTGCTACTCTCTCAAAACCAAAATAGGGCCTTACTATCTTTGAAATGAAGTCTTTTTCGCGAACTGATATAAAAGAAGTAGAATTTGTGACAAGTAAAGCATAGTCGGTATTTGAGAAAATATTTTTTAGAATATCTTCTGGATAATTTGCATCTATAGGATAGATTGTTAAGTCACATATTTTTAAAATATCTGATTTTGCATAAATAGTAACTTGTTTAAACTTGTTGCCATTATCTGTATCAAACAGAATTTTATTTTTCATATCTTCACTGATAGATACTGTTATTCCATCATGAGATACTGCTTCGACAGATGGCTCACCGTAGACTATCTTAATCAATGAATTTGTCTTTGGAAGAGGGGACACAGGTAAAAGTTGAGTCAAATTTATTATTCCATTGACAACTGTAAAGCGACCGGAGTTATTGTTTCCTGCAATAAGTATCTGCAACTTTGAAGAGTTTAAATTTCTACGAATGTTGGATACTGTTTGTTTGAAGTTTTTATCTTCCAGGGTGGATGCTATATTTTCTACATCTTGAAAGAAAGAATCAATATTTGGTTCCATTTATTGTACCCCCTCATGCCTCAGAAAGTTTGATTATATTTTCAACACGTTTATTAAGTTCATCTTGGGATAACAATTTAGTACCAGATGGAATTGTTTTTCCAGTTAATGAATAATACAATTCAGATTTAGCAAATAGTCTGAGAGCTTCAATCCTCCGTGGAATCAATGGATGTGTTAAGAATAGTTCGCCGATTTTTCCAGCTGTAGAATGATGTTTCTGGATCATTTTGGATTTGTTTATATAATCTTCTATGTTTACACTTTCAGGATCAGCTAGACCTGTAACTAATTTAAGAAGAGCTTTTTCTGCTATTTTTATATCTCCACAACAGAGTAGACCTGCACGATCAGCTGTAATTTCTGATCTTCTTGACCATGCACTTAAAGGAACAGATAATCCAGCTTGGATAACTCCGCCAAACGGACCTAAAAGACCCACAAGTCCACTAGCAAGACTTGAAACAATAGTATGGTAAGGCATATGTGATGCAGCTATGTGCCCACATTCATGGCCAATTACAAAAGAAGCCTCTTCGTTTGAATAATACTTGCAAAGTGCAGAAGCTATTACTATAAAAGCATAATTATCAGTCCCGGCTGTATAGGCGTTGAATAAAGCGGGATCATGACTGACAATTGCATGAGGAGTAGCTATTTGGAGAGTTTTTGAACAGTAAGACAGAATATTAAATAATTCTGGAAAAGATTCATTATCCAAAAAAACTCCTTCAGCTAGAGTTTTTTCATAAGAATAACTAACTAAATTGTCAATTACGCTTTCCATCATGTTCTTAACAGACATTGAATTAAGAGCGCTAACAATCCAGCCGTCTATTGGATGGGAATACAGTGGCATACCATCCGTATTTCTAAAACCTTTCTGCTTACTTAATTTGATATACTCATTAAATCCAATAAATTCATTATGATCATATGTAATTGCCATAGTTTCCCATCCAAATAGATATATAAATCATGATTTTTCGGCTGATTTCCACGGTTATAATTAATATAGAATTTATTCTTCTTCGTATATTATTAAAATTATTGTAGGTTAACTATTTTAGACTCTTATATGGACAGAAAACTGTTTGTATATATAGTTTGTGATTTTATTTCAGAGAGGCCACAATCAAGTACAAATGTTATATAATACTCATTTTATTTTTTTATATTAGTGTTTAATGGGAAAAAGTTCATCGACTGCTCTTTTGGTAGCAGAGGAACGGAAACCGGACAACAACTCTGGGAAAAGTTAGACGAGAAGGAGATCGTAGAAGTAACGACTGATCACTAGAGAGCATATGCAGAGTTCCCTCCAAAAACAATTCATACTCAATCCAAAGCAGAAACGTATACTGTTGAAGGATATAATAGTATATTTATGCACTTCCGGGCAAGATTGAGAAGAAAGTCAAAGTGTTATACAATAAGTCTTGAAATGCTGAAGTATTCTGTTCTTCTCCTAATGAAATACGGAAATAAAGAGTTAGCAATGTTTAATTAGCAATGCTGATTTTTTATGGGTCCACTATAGCACGATCTACCAAAGTATATATAGAATTATATCTAGCATTTCTCCATGTGCTCAACATCATTAGATCAAACAAGAATTTTAGAGGAAGTCACAATTGACTTAATTCAAAAAAATGGTGACATTAATCCTAGACAACCGGTTGTATTTCATAGAAAAACTGATTATATTGAAAATATACTCAGTGTTATATCTAGATTGTATTATGAGAAAGGCCCAACAAATACATCAGATCTTGCAAAAGAAATATATGGAATTAATGATCCTAGAATTTATGAAAAGATAATTCAAAAACACCTATGCTCAAAAGGAGAAAATAGGGTATATGGGATAAGAAAAAAAAGAAGTAATTATGCTATACCTTTTCAAAAAACCGTAAATGTAATGCAATTTGAAGGATTATCCCCTAAATATTATATATATCCTTTAGCTATCTTTTTAAAAATTGAGAGTCAAAATGGAAATTATTTCATTGATTTAACATCTATTGATAGCTTTAATGCCAATTTAGATACGATCGCGGGAAAAGTAAGAATAAATATTTGCATAAATGGTCTTACATTAAAGGATTTTCTGCAATATTATCAGTATGCAGATCACACAGATGTTGTAAAAATTTTGGGCAATATTGCTAAAAGAATGCCAAATTACACAACTAATTTATATACTGAAGAAAATTTGAGAAGGGAAGTAGATTTTAAATTAGAGTATTTGAAATCTTTTTTTAATTTGAGGGAAAGGTATTCTCAGAATAACTATTTTACCCCTAGAGAAACAAAAGATACCCATAATGATATTCTTGAAGAAATTCATACACATCTTTCATCAAGAGCGAGAACATCTGAGGCAATTGTTGTCCTTAGCGGGCTGGGAGGCGTTGGTAAGACCCAACTTGCAATAGAGTATGCTTATAGACACGAGAAGGACATCAAAATCATATGTTGGTTGAGTGCAAAAGACCTTGAGAATGATTATTTGGAATTGAAGTCGTTTTTGAGAATCCCCGATAATGAGAAGAATAATACCAGCATATATAAAATTAGAGATCTGTTAAGAACAAGAAATGATTGGCTGTTGATCTTTGATAATGTGTTTGAAATGGCAGACATTAGTAAGTTTATACCACGGACTAAAGAAGGGCGCATTATTGTTACATCCTATCGCTCAGACTGGCCAAATGTGACAAAACATATAAACGTTCGCTACTTTACTCCGACAGAAGCAAGAGAGTACATCTTTAAGTCATTATATCAAGACAAAATAGACAAACAAATATACGATATGGATGGAAAATATAAAAAGATGGCTGATGATCTTGCAAGTGGAATGGGATGTCTTCCTTTAGCCCTCTCTCAGGCTTGCGCATATATTAAAGCTTCGGAGAATAGTAATGATTTTAAGGGGGGTATTGATAAATATTTGGACTTGTTTAACAAAAGTAACATAGACATATTTAAAGGTTTCGGAAGCTTGAAGAAAGATTATCCTGATTATCCTGATACCGTTGCAACTACATGGTCTATTTCTATAAATAAAATTAAAGAATCTGATCCTGCTGCCATTTATCTATTACGCTTATGTGCATTCATGGCACCAGAGCCTCTTGAAATAAATCTGATTAAAAAAGGATATAAACACCTTCCTCTTTGTGATCATCACGAATACCATCAAATTTTTTGCGATGACCTTTGTATGCAGAATGCAATATTGTCCCTCAGAGATTATTCACTCATAGACCACGAAAATGGAGTGTTATCGCTACATCGTTTTGTTCAGCTAGTTACTTTTTACAGTATACAAAAGGATGAAAGGAGCATATGGCTCGAAGAACTGGTCAAAGTAATTATGAAAGTATTGCCAAATGACATCACTACAAAAACAAACAGGGACATATATAATCACTTACTGCCTCATATATCTAACATTCTAACATTAGTGGAGAAAGGATCAGTACAAAATGAAAATATTGACAATATTATATCTCTTATCGACAAAGTTAGTACTTTTTTATCCAATACAAGTGAATTCAAGAAACATATTGAATACCAGAAAAGAAAACTCAAATTATGTAAAAGGAATAACGATTTACTTGGAGTGGCAAAATGTTATACGCAAATTGGGAACAAATACAATAAGCTTGGTAAATATGCGAAGGATAAAAGATGCCAAAGGTTAAGTCTTGAAACCTGCGAAAAAATTCGCGAACACCAAGGAGCTAACCTTGATGTAAATCTATACAGAACAGAAGCAGACTGTCATCTGAATCTTGGAAAGGCTAATCACAATCTCTGCAATTTTAACGAAGCTATCGAAGATTATAGAAAAAGTCTAGCTATATATGAAAGAATCCATGACGAACAAGGGATAACAGACTGCTATATTAATCTTGGTGTTGCCTATTATAGGCTTTCACACTTTAAAAAAGACATTGAATGCCAGAAGAAAGGCCTAAAGATCTGCCAAGGACTTGGAGACAAACGAAGGGAATCAAAATGTTATACTAACCTTAGCAATGCTCTTCTTGTCCTTGGTGAATTTAAGCAGGCTATCGAGTACCAAACAAAAAGTTATATGATTTGCAAAAGGAATGGAGATAGACAAGGCGAATCAACATGTTTGAATAACCTAGGAGTTGCCTGCCATTACCTTGTTAATTATGAAAAGGCTAGGGACAAGTTTATGGAAGCTATAGATATAAATGAAAAAATTGGCGAAACAGAAGGTAATACAAAATGTTATGGCAACCTTGGCAATGTTTTTCATAGCCAAGGAGATTACGGGGAAGCCATAGAAAAACAGGAGTACAGTAAAAATATTTCTATAAACCTAAAAGATCGCCAAGGAATATCTACTGTTAATCATAACCTCGGAAATATATACCATAGTCAAGGAGATTATAAAAAAGCTATTGACTACCACACAGAGAGCCTAGAAATCTGTCAAGATACTGATGATATGTTAGGTGAGTTAAAATGTTATAGGTGCCTTAGTATGGCTTACGATAGGTATGGTGATTCTGAGAATGCCAAAATATTCGAAGAAAAAAGACGAAAACTCTATTTAAATCTTAGCAATCTAAATGGTGGAGCAAGCTGTTGTATTATTCCAGGAGATGTTTACAATAGACTAGCCTAAATTGTTATATTTGCAAAAAAAGAATTATTAGAGGCTTTTGATTAATCCACTTTTTTTAATGAGCTTTAAAACAGAGTTTTAATCAAGATTATCAATAGAAAGGATTATTAGTGGTCTTAAGAGAAGCATTACTTGAAGGTCAAATATATCAAATCGAAAAAATTTAAAAGTAATCATGGATTTGATAAATTAATTTTGTTAAAGTTACTCCAGTACTTTTAATCCACAATTTCCACAAAAACTTGCACCAAAGGCGACTTTATTCCCACAATTGGAACACACAATTTCTTCATCTTTTTTCTCCCTACCATACATATTTAATAATCTTTGGTATTCTCCAGAAACAATCCACTTATCGAGCTCGGCGCACCTCATAACAGTCCAGGGATGAGTGCTACCAAGAATGCTTACAAACTTGATAATAGCGTTCCAGTTACTCTCGTCAAATCCTTTGAATTCCCTAGCCTGTGTTAAGAATTTTTCCGGATCAAGATCTTTGTAGTGAGATTCGGGTGAGCCAGCTATCTTCATAAATGCGGTTATGGCAGCATCTCTGTCTTGGCAAGCCAGAAGTCCGGCACGGTCAGATGTAAACTCAGATTTCCTTTGCCAAGTCAGCAATGCAAGTTGCAGAGGTTCAGTCAAAATTGCCCCTATACCTAAGGTCATTTTGCCCACAAAATCCCCGATGCTTGGCAATAATATTGAAGCTAACATATGATAGAGCATATGCTGACTCTTTATATGGCCAACTTCATGCCCAATAATGAACTTCAACTCTTTTTCAGTAAGACATTCTACAGTTTTGGTATTAAGCACTATTATTGGATTTTCAGATCCCACAGTAAATGCATTAATAATTGGATCTTGGGTTATATACAAATCGGGTACGGGTCTTAGATGAATCGTTTCACAAACATGGATTAATATCTGGTGGATTTCAGGAAACATTTGAGAAGTAACTTTTATATTGCTACCTGTATACTGTGTCTTGAGAAAAAGCTCCACTCCATATTCATTGATTTTGCGCAACAAAGCCTCCAAACCGGGTGTCCCTTCAAGGGAATTAAGTGCTTTACGATCTAGGGGATGCTCATAAGCTACTGGATTCAAACCATAAAGGATAAGATCTTTTCGTTCAGATACACAATCCATTTTCTTCCCGCCCTTACAAGTTATTTGAAGACAAAACAGACTCTATCTCACTTTCAAGCTTAGAAGGAAGAGCAGAATATTGATAATATGTACCGTAAATAGTGCAAACAAGTATGCCGAATCCCACAATGCCTATAGTTAAAAAAAGGCCGATTACCCCCCCGATGACTTTGTCAATCAAACTAAAGTTGCCAACCTTAGTTACTAAATTGCCATTTTCGACATAAAGCTCGATATTAATTGTGCTATTTAATCCTATGAAAGAGCGTATGAAATTTTTCTTTTGTCCTTTCACTGTAACAACCTGATTGTTCTTGAGAACTCTAGGATTCATCTTTTCCGATTTCAACACGGAGTTCAAGGCTGAAACAGCTGAATCAAGATAATTTCCCTGCCCATAGTATGTCTTTATCTTTCCGTTGCTTTCAGATCCTCCTCTCTTGCCACTATAATTCTCAAAAGTGGTTTTGTCATTCATTATTTTAGGCACGAGGGGTTTTCCACAACTTGTACAAAACTCCACTTCTTCGACCAAATTTCCACATTCATTACAAGCTATATAGTTCATTTTTTTACACCTCAAAGAATACTAATTAGATGCAACTTTGACCATATTTCTGAAAGGTTTGAGCTTTTGACACATACTTCCCAATTTTGCTTCTTAATCCAAAACTGGGAAGATATAATTGTTCTAAGTTGAAACAAGCATAATATATGGTACTAATATAGAAGCTACATTACCCAATTGTATTAACAAAAATCACCTTTCAAAATGAAAAGCAAATCTTGTCTTTATTCAATGACTTTTTGAAATTTTGTTTATGCATAGATATCTCGAGTAATAGCAATTTTCAAGATAAGCTTCTAAGAGCTTCTCATTATTTGTATCACCATAACAAACACTGCCTTATGAAACCTCTATCCACTATGTTTGAACTCTTGATATTTTTGTACGTGAGCTTTAAGATAAAGGACATATATATCTCTTCTGAAATGATTCCATGGAGGAAAACGCAGCTTACCCATATCATTTTAAATATAATAGAATATATATGGTTTATCGTATAATCCAAATACTATTACCCTCCAACTCAAAAAAAAAGAATAATCAGTTTTCACTGATTATTTTGAGTCGTTATAGCCTTGAACTCTATTCTGGTACTGGGTAAAACTTTCCCAGGATTGTTGTCCGGAACATTCCTGTCCCTTTGTAGCTTGGTCACGTCCCATGGCTTCAGAGCTGGATTTGTCTATTTCACTGCATGCGTTCCTATAAATGTTGTGACAAAAGTCTGGGTTGTCAGTCATCTATTTACACCTCTTTCGATATTGCTCTATGCACAGTAACAAAATCTCATGCATAAGCAGAGCATTCGTTACTATGATTCAAGGTTTTCTTGAACAATTATACCTAGGAAAGTGCATCACAAAATATCCTTTGGGGTAAAAGAGTGCATTTTTGGGGTATGCTGGGGAAGCATAGTGAAAATATAACCTAACTTGTATACTGTGCCTTTGTCAATACAAACTACAGTTAAATAATGTTGAAAATAACGCTACTTATACTATATTACCTTGCCGAATATGAAAATGGAATCGTTTCACTTATTACTACGTCTAAATGTTGTAATTGAAGAATTAGATTAAATTCAATTTAGTCCAAAAATACAAATATAACCGGTCCTCATAACGGCAATAGATATGTCTATCAGTCAACTACTATCCAAACCAAAATGAAGAACTCTAACTATTAAATCCTCAATTATGTGAACTTGTATTTGAAGCGAGGAGTTTTAGGTTAGAATCATACCTATCGTCCTACAACTCAAAAAAAAGAATGGATCTGTAGAAATGCCACTTTTAATTTTATTTTGACTTAATGATTTAAAAATGATAAATCCCCTGAGCATTACTTCCCACAGAAACACAAAGGGAATGATTGTGTTTGTTCCAGATTGAAAATCTGGAACTCCCATTAAATCTTTGATTTAATGGCATGTTAAATAAGTAGTTAAAGCTTGTTGATACAGCTTTATAGTGAATACAAAGTCTGTAAATCAATCGATAGACAATCAAATTTTAAAAATAAGTATTGCATTAACCTTGATATTTTTATGATAAAAAAGCAGGAGATTTAGTGGCAGGTCGGTCAGTCAACCTGCCATATTCTACTCGTTTCCTCAAATACACAGTTTCGAGACAAGAACGATTTGCGTCTCCGTTTCCAGTCCCTATGTGAAAGAATATGGCAGGCAATAAAAACATTTGGGCTGCATTCAATGGTAGGGAATAGATGTGCAGTGAACAAGTGAGTCACTTTCACTCCCCTTGGCTCAGATGCTTATTATCCCCAGTCCAAGTACCCACTATGTACCCAATCGACCAAGACACCTACGATAAAGTGAATGCCTATCATATCGAGTTCAAGACCGGGGCTCTTACTTCGTTACGCATTCCCATGATTGTTGAGTATTACTCAGATGTGGACCCTGAGATGGTTCTCAAATGTATCAGAGTAGGAAATGCATGCGATTGGAATAGTTATGAGGTTGCCTGCGGGTATTATGAGAGGCATAAGGATGCGTTCGGGTTCTGAAGGTCATGGTAGATGAGTGTAGCAGCAGCAAGAGTAGTAGGTGACGTATTCCCCAGGCATGACATAGGCATCTACTGTCCTGTCTGCAAAAAAGCATGTATCTTCGAGTGGGTAGTGTTCAGGAAGGGTGAAAGGTCGATAAGTCAGCGGTGCTTGGTACATGGGCACTTGAGATTGGCACCGATGGTACCTGCTTATATAGAGAGGGTTAGGGGTGAGTCATTGTTACAGTTCATGAACAATGATACTCCTAGTAAGTGCAGGGGTTGCAGTCGACATGGGATATGTAAGCTCGTAGAGCAGGGATTTGCTGATATATGTGGGTGTGGCAAAAATTAGGGGAATATGGTATGGTGGAATAAAAGTATAAGTGTCTCTGGTGGGTGAATTATACCAAAGAAAAAAGAAGCAGTTAGTTCATTGGGTACGCTGCTTTTTGTTATGCCCAATAAGGGCTCCCAGTATGTAAGATGAACGTGGAATGAGACCTCTCAACTCATCGGTCTCTTCCATGACATCCTTCCTCATTGAAATTGATATTTCTCAACTGACATTCTCTGCCTGTATTCGTGCCCATTCTTCAGGGTCATCCTCTTTCAACATCTTCATCCATACATCCGCTTCAACACAATCCATTTCTAGCTCATGGTAGTATGGTTGTGTCATGATACCATTTATTCTGGTACTAATATGTTCCTGATGAACATAAACATCAATGCCAAAGCCATTACGACATGAAAATTCGTAAAGTTTGGCGTAAAGCTCATCATCGATGTCAGTGTCGGTGCTTATGGTTATGTAGTCGGGAAAAAAACCATCTTCAGCGACTTCAATATTCATCCCACCGATGATTTCAATCCCCATTTCCTCAATCTTACACCTGAGATCATCAATAGTGTAGTCGTCATGAATACGGAACATTATCTTATATTCAGACAGAACCACACTCAGTGAGCCATCCTCAAGTTCGTGGACGTATTCTCTGCAATATCTATCCATGTAATTCGTTTTGCTCATCATGTTTTTCAGCTCCTTTTGTAGCAGGTGATACTTGTAGCATTATTCTCGCATTAAGTATATACATATTTATATATTGATCAAAAAGATGTCACCTGTCGCATACATTTTCTGAGAATCGTTTCTCTGAGACTATGCAAACCACAATGCATAGCAAGCAATCATCATGATAAGTATTGATTTCCTTCATAATTCTGGCAGGAAGGAAATGTAGGGGCAGGTCCTTCCTATGTGTATCAGGGAGAAAAACTTGCTATGAAGCTGTACGACAATGCTAGCATGGTATATTTGGAGTCTGCAAGCTCATGAGCAGGGATTTGATGATATATGTGGGTATAGGTAGTGATAGATCTCCAGCGTATCATAAAACGCAATCTCATCTTCGGTCAGGTCCAGTGCCTCACCACGTTCGTTTGCTTCTCTCATATATCTGGCAAAGTCAATGAGTTCCTCGAGAAAGAATGTAGTAGCTGGTCAGAGAAGTATTCAAAGCTGGAGGAGTTCTTGTTAATACTGTGGAAAGATTGGAGGAATAGTTTAGGATCATGAAATCTATCCTAAAACTGAGAATTTTATAAAAAGAGGAAGAATCAAAAGGTGTAGAGGACAAATCTTGCCCGGTACTTATCGAAGACCTAAAATCGAAGGTTAATCAGGATCCTCTTCATCTATTTCGGTGGTTATATTATGCACCTTTGATTATATTATCTCTTAATGATACTTCCACAAGTGCTGTTTTCCCATACTGAAGTGCAAATTTAAAGTCAAGGAGATTGTATGCAATATATCGCATATCTTTCAACCTTTCAGGACTATTAATGTAAATTCCATAGTCTATGAAGCAGTTGAACATTGATTTGAAGACTTGTTTATATGCAGCTTCGACTTCATTGAAGAGTAGATCATACCTATTCATAAGTCTTTCAAGTTCTATATCGTCCAATAAACTGAACAATGAACTGTCAAGTAATATCTTGTTTCCTTTGGTATAAGCCTTAGATGGGATGAAATCATTCTGTGCTTCTTTCTTCATCTCTACCATTGTTTCAGACATCATGAATGCAATGCTGAAGGCGCGACCAAGATCTTCTGGTGAGATTGATCTCAGAATCTGCATCAGCAATTCTAGTGCACTCAGAGATATCTTGGATGCTTCATCAAATGTTATATCATACTCTTCTACGAGGGCATTAGCTTGTTCATCTCGTATTGAAATCGCTTTTGGTTCTATATTATCACTGCTCATTGTTTTGGCCTCTTTTATAATGTTCTCTGAGGATAGAATTTACAAATGCGGATGTGCTTCCAGTCCCACGATCATGATTGATTCTATCCAGAATTGCATTATCTATGGTGCAACTAACAGTCTGTTTTGTTCTAGTCACGGCAAAAACTCCATTTTTGTCTATGGCTGCTAATACGAGATATATGTATATGTATATATACATTTTCAATATCAATAGCCGTTATTATAAAAATATAATACCTTCGAGATATGACAGTTTTTCATGCGAGTATATAAATAAAGGTAGAATTTTGAAACTGGGATTTGCCTCAGAAATTACATGGTTCCCATTAATTTTACATTACTTCATGAATTTGTACGCAACTTAGTATCCTCCTGATTATCGAACATTGCTCATTGGATTTACAAACTGAGGAAGTGCTTAGATATATTCTAAAATGCATTTGATTCGGCAAGTTATGAGGTAGTATGTCTGCACTATGATAGGCACAAAGAGGCTTCGAGTCTGAAGGTGACTTCCTTCATATGATGTATTTCAATGAAGAATGAGTTGTCGAAAACAGATATTTATCTATAAAGATCAACAGTAGAGCAGATGTACGGTAATTACACCAAAATTGGGACACTACCTTCTAATCTAATTTAGCAATTTATATATATGAAAAGGCTACTGTTAAAAATGAAAATAATTTTGTAACCTGTATTGACATATGTAATAATGTGTAATTATCAGATTGATTATTATGCTTTCTACACTAATTACGCTCGATATTTCTACACAAGGTGCCTTGGAAAAAGAGTTTATAGGTGGTGTGTTCCGTGGGTGGTTGGGACACATATTAAAATGCGACACCAATAAGAACTGTTTTGGCTGTGAAGACAGCCAGAATTGCCCATATTTCATGGTATTCAAGGAGCAAAGCAATATTAGGCCCTATTCTATACTTGCTTTCAAGAACAAAGATTCGATCCGTGGTTTTATTAGAATTCATGGCGACAAGAAAAAACTAGTGCCAAAGATACTTTCCAACATACAAAATAGAGATGGAGCTACGCATTTTGGTGGTCACAGATACCGGATTGAATCAATTGAAGCAAAAAATCTCGATATAAAACCCGTGGAAATGGGTACCAAAATACGCTTGGTTACAACTTCTCCACTAGCTATAATGCATAATGGGCAAATCGAAATGTTACCATCAATCAATACAATATTACGCTCATGTGTTAGAACCTACAATCGTATCGCAAAATACCACGACCCTCAAAATTATCCATATCATGTACCTGCGGAGATAATGGAATTAAATGCTGAAATCCTTGATTTCGATATTAAAACTGTTGAATATGAACATACATCGAGGGATAAAAAAGTTATAAAGCTCCATGGAGTTGAGGGCTGGATTGAATATGATACTTCACAAATCCAGGAAGAAGTAGCTATGATACTTGGAATGGGAGAATCCTTGCAAATTGGAAAACACACTGCTTATGGTTTTGGTGGATTCGTTATTTTAGATAAATAGATAAGGAGGACTAATCTTGAGTGATAATATTGGGGTAGTCGATTGGTTTACCAAAAA
>AMWB02153019.1_pt1 | contig 27290 bp, 33 predicted proteins | sample 200311 | NCBI WGS metagenome assembly AMWB02 (sample SAMN02737377, study PRJNA173069) | bioreactor metagenome | biome: anode biofilm in microbial fuel cells | place: USA: California | collected 2010-12-16 | reverse complement strand
TGTACCAGATGAAGAGCGGGGAGCTGAGGGAGCGGGATGGGTAAAGGAATTAGGCGCAAGGTTTTTTAACCTGCCTTTCAGAATTGAAATTGCTTGAAAGTGTGAAAATAATATAAAATAATCTATCGCTCATCCTCGCTTTCCTGATAAGTAGAATTTATTTGAGATTTTTCGTATGTGCATTTGGAATGTACAACACTCCCCGGGACCGCAATGTGGAGGAAAAAAATCATAAGCACAACGCGATAAGCAAGGATAACAATCTCATCAAAATTAATGAACATAAGGAGATGGAACAATGAAACGAGCATTAATCATCATTTTGGTCATTATGTTATTGGCAGCGTGCGCGCCTTCAAAGGAATCGGCAGAAGTTCCTCCTTTGGAAGAAGCCGTCAGCACAGACGCAGTTGCGGCAACCGAAGCGATTCCGGAAATGCCCGCGGACACACCCGCACCAACAACTGAACCTTCACCCACGGAAGAACCCGGTTTTCAGCCTTACTTGGCAGATTTTTCCGAAGCCGCTGATGATTGGGAAGTTATCCTGTCCAAAGACACAACCAATGTATTCCAGGAGGACGGGCAATTAATACTCGAAGCCTCCGGTATATCTTCAGTCGTGGTCAGCAGCCCCAATTCTATCGCGAAAGCCTCCGAGATAACCATCGAAGTAGATGTCTCCTTTGCAAATACGGAAACAGATGGTGAGGGGGGAAGCGCTGGCATTGTTTGCGGGTACGCCTCGCAAAGTAAGTTCTATGGTTTTGATGTTGATAAAGAAGGTGTTGTCTCTATCACATTTACTGATAAACGACATACTTTGGCTCCTTTACTTAATATTCGGCTAAGAAAACCTGATGAACAAAAAAGCTACCATCTAAAGGCGATCTGCTCTTCAACGGGTTTGGGATTGATCGTAGATGGAGAGAAAGTCCTTCAGTACGCGGTGCCTGATTTTCAGCCTGGACGTATTGGCCTTTTTTCCACAGGATCAGTGGGGTGGAATGCCAGCACGTCAGAAATCTTGGATCTTCCAAACACGGTAACATTTGATAATTTCTCAGTAATGGCTATGCAAGCCGAAGATGAATGGGTAAAAGAGCCGATCGACCCATTTGACTACTTGAGTGTCAAAGAAGCGATCTTTACTGAAGACTTCGCTTCTTCAAGCAGCTCCTGGTCATTCAGTAATGAATCTAGACAGATGGTCAAACTTGATAATGAAAAGTTAGTCATCTCTACCGATTCGGATGAAACACTCCCATGGGCCAAACTTAATTCCAATACAGGATTTACATCAGGCGTCATGATGGAAACTGACTTCACAATACTGCCCGGATCATATGACTATAGTGCAGCCGGTTTCGTTTGTGACGTATATGGAGATTGGACAAACTATTATGATTTTTACATTAACTCAACTGGAGTTAGTGTTTTCAAATATAGTGGTGGGGGATGGAAAGGATATGCTTCGGTAGATTATCCAATATACACGGGTGAAATATTAGAAACCGGTAAGACCTACCACCTGACAGGAATTTGCGGTGGAGGGTATCTTGGAATGCTTGTTGATGACGTTCCTCTGCTGGTAATGGCTATCCCGGAACAGCAAATCCAATCGGTCGCTCTCAGGGGCGGGATACCCCACCCAGCTGTTGGAGAAGGTGAAGCAATAATAGAGTTTGATAACTTCAAATTAACCGGGTTAGAACCAATCAACAATTAAGTTTTACTTGATTGACCCACCGGAAACCTCGACGAGGAGAACGGACACAATATCAGCGCCACGCACGAGCTGTGCGTGCTGCCGGACATGGACGTGGTTTACCAGATGAAGACACGAAAAAGCTAGTTAAGGTACCAGAGTTACATAAAACAAAAACCGGGGTCGATCCAATCGGTTGATCCCGGTTTTTTGTATCTAGCCTAAGGTTACTGCCCGCTCTCCAGCCACTCCCTCACTCGCGCTGAAATGGCATCGCGCACCTGGCGAAATTTTGCCAGCGTTTCTTCTTCGGTGCCTTCGAATTTGGCGGGGTCTTCAAAAGCCCAGTGCAGGCGCTGCCGGGCCCGCCCCAGGTAGGCCGGGCAGGACTCATTGGCCTCCCCGCACACCGTGACGACCGTGTCGAAGTCGACCACCCCGCGGTACACCTCCACGTTTTTCGAGTACTGTCCGGCGAGGTCGAGACCCAGCTCAGCCATGGCGCGGTAGGTCCACGGGTTGATCACGGAAGGCTGCAGTCCGGCGCTGAACACCTCGAAGCGCTCCCCGCCATACGCGCGCAGGAAAGCTTCAGCCATCTGGCTGCGGCAGGAGTTGCCGGTACATAAGAATAACACTTTGTCTTTTGTCATTTTGTAATTTTACAGGGAGTCTGTTCCTCCGAGGAAACAGACCATTCCCGGCTCCTTCTTTACCAATCACTAATCTCTACTCACTCATCCCTTACTCAACAGGCACCGCCACCAGGATCAGACGGTGGGTGTAGGATTCCAGCGGCCAGCAGGTGACCAGGGTCAGGCGCACATCATCGCTGCGCCCCAACCAGCGTGCGTTGTCCAGGCGGGTGGCGGCGTCCATGAAGGTCTCGGGCAGGATCATGCGGTTGGTCACCACGTACTCGAACGAGCGTTCACCAGCGTGGACCAGGATGGTATCCCCCTCCACGACGTCCACCAGGTCAGCAAACACCTCGCCGTCGATGTTGTGGTGCCCGTTGATCACCGTGTTGCCCGCCTCGCCCGGCAGCGCTGAATCGGGATGCCAGCCGGCGGCAAAAAAGGACGGCGCCAGCCACTGTCCGAAGGTGGCGCCTTCGACCTCGGTATAGCGGTGATCCGCAGCGATCACCGGGGCGTCTAGTTTAATTACGGGGATCTCGATACGGTCAGGCACGGGCGGATTATCCAGGCTTGAGTCATTTGAGCGCAGGAATGCAGCGGTGACATCCAGGTAGGTTGGAATGATTGTCTGTTGCTCCGGTGCGGTTGCCTCGATCCTCTGCGGCATCTCATCCACTTTGAGCGCGATCGCGCGGCTGGGTGGAACGTTGACCACGGTGGTCAGCGCCTCGCGGGGTGCGGAGGGCGGCAGTTCCTGCGGCAGAGCAGCACCGCTGTCCGCGGAGGAGAAATATCCGGGAATGGACACCGCCAGCAGGATCAATCCGAGAGCGATGTAAAGGATGCCGTTGTGTGTTTTGCGCTGTTTTTTCATTGATAAGTCTTAAGAAAAACCGGGCGTGATCCATTTCCACGCCCGGGCAGTGAATTGACTATTGCCTGCGCGAGATGCCGTAGAAGACGAGTCCCAGACCCAGGAACAGGGAACCCAGGTTCATCATCATCCTGCCCGCCTTTGTGCGGTTCAGCCCGGAAAGGTCAGCACCGGTGACGGGGATGAGTACTTCGGGGTCGTCCACTGCCGGTACGGGCAACGTGGACAGGGTCACCGGAGGATTGGTCGGATTACTGACGGGCGGTTTCCTGGTTGGATCAGGTTTCTTTGTAGGTGTGCTCGTCGGATCAGGAGTGACCGTTGTCGTTGGCTCAGGGGTATTGGTGGGTGTGATTGTTCCGCCGCCGCCCGGAGGATCAGTAGGTGTATTTGTGGGCGTGTTGGTGGGTGTATTTGTGGGCGTGTTGGTGGGCGTATTCGTGGGTGTATTGGTCGATGTATTCGTGGGTGTATTGGTCGGTGGTACTTCGGTGTTGGTAGGCGTATTGGTGGGTGTGTTGGTGGGTGTATTCGTCGGGATGACCGTCACCCTGAAAGATGCATGGCTGATATCCTGTACCTGATTGTTGTCATTCAACACTGTGCTCGTCACGGTTACCGAAGTCGCCGGCGGATTCACCGTACCATAAACAACCGTAGTGGCTGCTTTATAGCACCATTCAATGATCACAGAACCTGCCGGTGCATAAAAGGTGTAGGATTTGTCATTAACATCCACTTTTGTCCAGCCGCTTCCATCCGGGCAAACTTCCTGTGCAGCCTGAACCGGCTGGTTGATCGCAGTTAATAGAAAACCGGAAACCAATAAAAGGACCCCCACAACGGATAAAGCTTTTCCTAATCCCCTAGTGATGGGTTTGAGTGCGTGTAACATTTCCAACTCCTCTCCTTGATACTATTAATAAGACAATTTTTATCTAATTTATATTATATTACAGGAAATGCAGATTAAAGTCAACCACCAAGTTTTATCGCCATTGAGACCAAATACCTCGATTTATTGGTGGTAACGATCATCTACTGAAAATCGATTAAAATAGCCTGACTTATTGGTGAGAAGGCTTTCCTCTGATGACCAACGATTACAAACGTGTTGAGAACCGTAGAAAATTACGCTCCTGGCTGATCGTGCTTGGGGTGATCGCACTCGTGGCGCTGATCGCCGTGCTTAAGGACGCGGCAAGAACGCGCAACTGGCTCAACAGCGAGCCGGCCGCGGCGCGACTGTCCGAATACCGCGCCGCCGGTAAACCGGTGATCGTTTTCTTTCACTCGCCGGACTGCAGCTCCTGTGAGCAGGTGCAGGCCAGCCTGGACGAGGTCTACCCCGAGTTCAAAGACAGTGTGGTTCTGTTGGACGCAGATGTGACCGACATGCGTGAGCGCGCCCTGGTGGAGCAGGTTGGCGTGCAAACCGCCCCCACCCTGCTGCTGGTGGATGCCGGCGGTAAAGAAAAGGTGATCGTTGGCGAGACCAGCCCGCAGGATCTGCGCACTGAGCTGAGTGCCCTGGCGGGAGGTACGCCATAACCATCGATCCCTCCCTGCTGCAGCCCTCGTCCGTCGCCAGCTACCTGCTGGTTTTCCTGGGCGGACTGCTCACCGGCGTGGGTCCGTGCAACGTCGCCATGATCCCGCTGATCGTAGGCTACATCGGCGGCTCCAAAGACCTGCCGCGCCGGCGTGCTTTCTGGATTTCGCTGGTCTTCTCGATCGGTATGGCGGTCACTTTCACGCTGCTGGGTGTGATCGCAGCATTGGTGGGTGGCCTGCTCGGCGGCGGTACGCGCGTATGGTATTACGTCGTGGCGGCGGTATGCTTCATTATTGGACTGCAAATGATCGGTGTATTGCGTTTCAGCGTGCCGGTCTGGATGGAGGAGCTGCGCGACAAGGTGAAGGCGCGCGGTCTGCCGGGGGCATTTTTGTTGGGGTTGGTTTCCGGGCTGGTGGTATCACAATGCGCTACCCCCGTGCTGGCGGTCATTCTCACTTATGTGATGGCTCAGCAATCCGGCGTTGCTTATGGCGCTGCCCTGCTCTTCCTGTACGCACTGGGATGCGCGGTGCCGGTAGTGCTGGCAGGTACCTTCGCTGGTGTGCTCAAGAACCTGCGCGCGTTCGGCAGGTGGAACGACCTGATCAATAAAATCGGTGGCGTACTGCTGATCCTGGTGGGGGTTTACTTCCTGTGGGTGGCGTAAACTATATCTATGCGAATTATTCACCAGCTTCTACCGCGTAAACGATCAGTTCACACGCCCCAACATCTCCCTGCCGGGTCACCCCTACCAGGCTGAGCCACTTGTTTTCCACGAGCACGCCATCTCTATCGCGGATCACCAGGTCCCGATCAGAAAACTGCTCCGGCAGGGTCTGCATGCGATTCGATCCTTCCCCTTCCAGCAGGTACACAAAGGCATTCCCCGTACTATCGGTAAAGATGATCTTGCAAACACCCAGCTGGCACATTGACGAATAATCATCGAGGCGAACAGCACCAGTGAGTCGGATGAATTGACGCGAAAACTCCAGGTCATCGCAATCATTCACCTCGTTACCGTCCAGTAACTCACCAATCTTCAAATCCATCGGCTCAAGTACAGTGGCCGGCATGCGGGATTCCACACTTTCAACATAAATCTCGCAGCGGCGATCTTCACTGTCAGCGCGGTATTTTGCTCGGCCGGTGACACTGACCTCGTGGGCGTGGCGGATCAACCTGCCATCAGCCGCGTAAATCAGCAGGTCCTGCTCATGGAAGTACTGCGGCAGGTCCTCCATCTGGTTGACCCCCGTACCGACGCTGAACAGCGCTCTTACTTTGTCCCCTTGGATGAGGTCCATTCCGTACCAGCCCTGGTAACCGTAAACCGTTTCATCCGGCAGGAATACTTTTCCTGTCAGTATGACAGTGGATTGGCGATCCGCCAGCCCTTCGCAATCCTCCAGAAGATCTGAGATATTCATAACCTGTGGGGTTGGTGTGGGGGTGATGGTGGGTGTGTGCGTGGGAGCGATGGATGGTGTTGCGATGGGCGCAAACGTCGGTGATAGAGATTGCTTTTGTCCATTACAACTTGTCAGGAAAATCAATAGAAATGTGACCAAACACAACCTCAATTTATTACTGGCCATATTTCTAATTTTTTTCTCCTATACTCACCAGAATTTCGAACCAATTCAACGCATTTACTTTGAGTCCATCAATCACAAATTCGAGAAAATCCCCAGTATCACCGGGATGTCCATCCCGGCGTGAAGCAGGATGGACGCCCATAGCGCGTCAGTTTTCTGCGCCAGGTAACCCAGCAGCAGCGCCAGAGGGAAAAGTAAACTGGTCCGCGGTATACGTGACCCCATAATGGATCAGGGTGAACACCACCGCGATGGTCAGGTTCGCAGTGAATTTCCCCAGGAACGGCTCCAGCTTGCGCATAAATAGTCCACGAAACATCAACTCCTCTAGAGCACTGTTGGCAAACACAAAGATCAATACCCACGGGATCACCTTTGCCAGCGAGAGACCCTTCCCCTGGAACCAACCGGCCGCAATGGGAATACTACCAGCAGCAAGAACAAGGAAACACGCCGCTCCGATGATCAGTCCAAGTTTTAGTCCTCCCTTCTGCAGGTAGATCTCTCCCGGGCGCTTGCCGGAGGCCAGGGTGAAGGCAATGATCACCGCTGCCACCACCACGAATTCGTTCAATTTGACGAGTGCAATATTGGCCGGAGAAATTGCCCGCCACCCCAGTTGCTTGATCAGGTGAATCCCGAACACCCAATCCAGGGTGACCGCCGTGACGAGCACCAGTAAACCAAAGACAACGTGTTGATATTTTTCCAACACCGGCGTCTTGCGTGTGAGCAGGTAGAGCAAGGCAAAGAAGGCGATAGCGGCCAGGCGCCCCAAGTAATCCGCTTTCGGTTTGAGAAGCGGATCCCATGGAGAAAAGACCACGATGATCAGAGTGCCAGCCACCGCGAAGAAAAGTATGAGGATGATCTTCTCGCCTGGCGTTCTGAATTTCGGAAGTTCACTTGTCATGGAATGCCTCCTGACGCTCGACATAAAAGAAAGGCGTTCTCTGGAGTGCATCCACGAGGAGGCTATTGATGCGGCGATGTTTGGGGAGTGGCATGAACCAGGGAAAGCAACCAAAATCACTATAGCACAAACCAACCTGTTTCGAACAAGAATGCTCAAATCTGCAATGACTTCCGTCCCTGAACAACCGGTTATTTTCGCGTGATTACCGCCCGTCCACAAGCGAAATTCGCGCGAATACCGCCAGTGCACAAGCGGAATTAGCGCTAATTCCGCTTGACAAGCACCTTATAATCATGTAAAGTAATGTTATGCAGATTCCCAGGTCAATTACCAACAATGTCATCGATAAACTGACCAACTCGCAAAAAGGAGTGATCATCTACGGCGCGCGGCAGGTTGGAAAAACCACCCTCGCGAAAACTGTCATCGAAAGCATGGGTTTACGAACACTTTCAATTAACGGGGATCAAACCCGCTTCATAGACGTTATTTCAAGCCGCGATCTGGCGAGGATCCAATCGCTGGTCAGTGGATACGATCTGCTTTTTGTCGATGAAGCTCAACGTATCCCTGAAATTGGAATAAACCTGAAAATCATCCTGGATAATATCCCCTCCCTTAAAGTACTGGTTACCGGTTCTTCGTCTCTTGATCTTGCCAGTAAAATCAGCGAGCCGCTGACGGGACGCACCTGGAATTACCAGCTCTTTCCTATTTCATTCCTTGAACTTCGCGCTTTACACAACCGCGCTGAACTAGACGATACAATTTCAGAGAGATTGGTTTTTGGTTCTTATCCTGAACTATTTTCTATGACAAGTGAAACGGATAGAAAAGAATATCTACGAAATTTGAGCGATGCATACCTCTACCGTGAATTAATCGAATTTGGCGAGATCAAAAATTCGTCCAAGATTCGCGACCTGTTGAAGTTGCTGGCTTTTCAGATCGGCTCAGAAGTTTCACTCACAGAATTAGGCCGGCAGCTGGGTATGGGTAAGGATACCGTTGACCGCTATATCGACCTCCTCGAAAAATCTTTTGTGATCTTCCGCCTCAAGGGCTTCAGTCGGAATTTACGCAAAGAGATCACTAAGATGGACAAAATATACTTTTACGATCTTGGGATTAGAAATGTCCTGATCGATAATCTAAAAACATTGTCCAATCGCGATGATCTGGGCAAGCTTTGGGAGAACTTCCTGTTGGTCGAACGGATGAAATACATGAAATATTCCGGTAATTTGTATTCACCTTTTTTTTGGCGCACCTACACCGGGGCTGAACTGGATTACATTGAAGAACACGCCGGAACCATATCTTGCTTCGAATTTAAATACCAAGCCAAAGGAAGCAAGATTCCACAGTCCTTTATTACCGCATACCCTGGCAGTCAGTTCAATGAAATTACCCGCACCAATTACCTGGATTTCATTCTCAAAGACTAGCGCAAACCAGCGCGGTTTATTCTTTCTCCCCCGAGAACTCCGGCAGGTACCATTCCTCTTCCTCCATCAGCCCGGTCTTCACCTGGTCGAGCGGTGTCAGCGGATCGTCCATGCGCACCTGCAGCGAAATGCCCGCGGTTCGCACACCATTGGCGGTCATCACGCGGCGCACGCGGTAGCGCAGGAAGTAGCGTTGCACCAGCTCGGCATTAAGTACGTCTTTCACCGTGCGAACCGATACCGCCGCTCTTTCAGCCAGTTCGCCCATCTCGGTCTCCACCACATTGCGCAGCTCTCCGGTCATCGGGTTCCAGTAGCAAAGCGAGCGTGCCGCCATAATAATGGTGAAAGCTGAATGCCCCAGCAGCGGCAGCCAGTTATTGAAAAAGTAACCGGTCACGAACATGCCGCGCTCCGGTTGGATGAGCTTGGCGCGTTCGCTGCCGTAGGCGCGCTGCAGCATCACCTTGCGGCTGCGCCCGGATCCGTTCAGGTTGTCAACCGGCGTGGCAGTTTCATCCAGCGGGTTTATTTCCGCAGGGTCCTCGTCGACATCGCGCAGGTCCTGAGGGACTGAGCGCTTGATCGGTGCGGCACCCTCCCCTGCCCTGTAAAAACCATTGGACACCACCACGTTGAGCGTCACCGGTTCACCGTACAAGCCCTCGAGCAGGCGGGAGATGCGCGCCCCCAGCCGTTCCTCCACCCAGGCGCGGCCGTAAGTATTATAGGCACCCACAGTGAACGTTCGTTCATTGTAGCCCACCGGTTTCAGCGGCTGCACCCAGGTCTCGTAGAGGGCGCGCGACATCTCGGTGCGCAGATCACCCAGCACCATTTCCCAGGCTTCCTGGAAATCGGGTTTATCCACTCCGAGTGACTGCCCTTTTACACCGTGGTCCATACCTGTCATCCATTCGCGGCGCGGTCCGGGGTTACCGGTCACCAGCCTGCCGTGTGTTATTATAGAACATTATTTCTATATTATCAATAGTTTGATCAGCCTTTTTAAAGCTGATCTGACTTTGAAAGGTAATTTTTTCTACCGTAAACCGTTGGAATTTTTGGTAGAAATAATTCATTCCTCTCCTATCAAGCGTTCTACCAGTTCAGCCAGTGTCTGAATGTCTTCCGCGTCATCCATGCGGTTGTAGCGGTTGGTACACACACGCGTCAGGATGCCCAGCGTCTCACCCGCGGAAACCGAACGGTTGAGCAGCCCCGAAAGGCGTTCACGCCAGTTCTCGAGTTCAGTGATCTCCCCCTGTGAAAGCGTCAGCCCCACCTTGCGGCGCGGCACAACACCAGGCGGCCTGCCCGGTGAGCGTACTTCCTGTTCGTTGGGAACACGCCGGGCTTCATAGAGCTGCACCCAGGCGTTCCGGTTCACATTCTGTGTAGAGGCCATAATCATTTCACCTTTCGTGCAATTTCCAGATTGATCATGGATTCATCGCTTTCCAGTAATTGATCCATCGAAAGGGCGCACAAGCGGATGATCTCGCGTGGTACACCCTGGGATTTTTCATAAAGCACTTCGAAAGCGTCATCGTTGATCAGCGGCGCCTGCCTGCCGGCGACACTCAGCCGGAAAAGCACCATCTGCAGCGCGCTGGAGAGGGTAAGTGGAGGCAGTGCCAGCCGCACGAACACACGTGCGTTCACTGCCTTGTTGAGCTCAAATACCGATTGCATCTCAGATTGTCCGAAAGCCAGCACCTGCGCCACTTTGGCATCGTAATCAAAGTTGTACAGGCGGTGCAGCACCTCGAGCGCTTCCGGCTCCATCAGTTGCGCGTCATCCAGCAGTACCACCACATTGCGGTTGTTGGTATACGCGTTGGCCATGAAATTTTCCAGGCCTTCCATCTGCAGCTGGAAGGAACGCAACCGCGGCACCCCCAGTGTTTCGGAGATCTGTCGGGCGGCATCCATGGCTGACTTGAAAGCGGCGGTATGAATGTAACAAATATCCACGGACTCTTCAGAGGCGTACACGTCATAGAGTCGCCGGGCGAGGGAACTCTTTCCCATACCCATATCTCCCGAGATCAGCGCCAGCCCGCGCCGCCGCGAAATGACCCCCTGCGCCTGGCGGTAAACAGCCAGGTGTTCCGGTCCGAGGTACAGGTAGCGCGGATCGGCTGAAAGCTTGAAGGGATCCTCTTTCAGACCTAACCGGTCGAGGCGCACCTGGCGCCACTCATCATCATTCATCAAATCGCCCATGGAAATCCTCCATCACCTGATAATTATCGCACGAATTTGGGCTGAAATCAATAGATTTATCCTATTTATTGGTTCTGATCACTTAATTACCGTAACTTGTTGTATTTTACCATTTTTTATGTTAAGATATCGTTATTCGTGAGATTGTGTATAATCGGAATGTGGGGTGAAAACTCCCGCAATAACCGGTTTCAGGCAGGCGAGTATGGCAATTACCATCATGATCGCAAATGAGAAAGGCGGGGTCGGCAAGACGACCACTGCTGTCAACCTGGCTGCCGGTATCGCATTACGCCTTTCCGAACGCCCGGATGGCAGGAACCGGGTGCTGCTGGTAGACATGGATCCCCAGGTGCACGCCCTGCTGGCGGTGGCGTACGAGAAACACCAGCACACCCCGGCTGAGTCACTCGCCGCGCTGCTCACCGAAACCCCGCCCCCGTCCATCCAGCGCCTCATTCAGCGCAGCGACTACCACGCGAATCTTTTTTTTGTGCCCTCTGAACGCACCGCCATGATCCGCGCCGCACGAGAATTACCCGCGCTGATGGCAAATGAAACGCGCCTGCAGCGCGCGCTCACACCCATTCTGGATGAATACGCCTATATCATCATCGACACCCCGCCCAACACCGGGGACCTGTTGATCAATTCACTGGTCGCTGCTGACCATGTCATCATTCCTGTTGAGACCTCCTACCTGGGCGTCTCCGGTCTGATCGAATTGCAACGCACCATTGAGCAGGTGCAAACCCATTTTAAACCGGACCTCAACATCCTGGGCTACCTGCCCAGCCTGTGCGAGGAACAGCGCAGCGAATCGCGCGAGATTCTGGAGGAGATGCACAAGCGCTACAAGAAACTGATGCTTCCGACCATTCACAAAGCCTCCGACCTGGCTTACGCACATTCAAGCCACATGGACATTTTCACTTACCGCCCGCCACGCAATCCGAACAGCCAGAATATTATCTCCAGTTCACGCGGAACACGTGAATATGCCGAACTGGTCGACCTCGTTCTGAAACAAACCGGCGACCATAAGCAATACCGCGAAGGATAAGACCATGCCACCCAAGAAAAGGTATTCCGCATTTGAAGATCTGAACGCAAACGGAGCTGAAAAACCCAAGATACAGCCCCCTTCCGCCGCCAAGCCGGAAGATACGGTTGTGGTTCAGGTGGAGCGTATCGAGCGGCTCAAACCCAGCCAGATGTTTCCCGACCGCTTCCAGCCGCGGCGATTGCTGCCCGCCGAGATACGCGCGGCGTTCTTCGCCGGAAGCATCAATTGTTACCAGGCCGCACTGGAATGGCTTTCCCTCTCCCGCACTGACCCCGGCATGGAACAGGAGATCCAGCGCCTGTTGGCAATGGGCTCTTCATTTGAAGAACACGGTCAGATCAAATCCATCACCGGCAAGTGGGAAATGAATCCCGCGGGTGAATATGTGTTCATGATCGAAACCGGTGAGCGGCGTTTTTGGGCGTCCTGCCTGCAGTACGCCTCCTCCGGAGCTGCTGACGAACCCCTCCTGCGCGTTGAGGTGGTAGAAAAACCCACCCGTCAGCGCCAGGTGTTGGAGAACCGTCATGCTGAACCCCCATCGGCAGTGGAACAAGCCTGCGAAGTCGCCGCATTGATCCTGGCGGAGATGGGAGTTCGACCCGAAGCTGACCTGGCGGATGATTACAACTTCTTTCGTATCGCGCGCACCCAGCGTATGCCCACGGGCCTGTGGGACCGCATCATCCCGATCATGCAGCTCACCCGACCGCGCATGGTGCAGCTGCTCAATATCCTGCAGCTCCCCACCAGCCAGCTTGACCTGGCTGACCGCTACCGCCTTTCGGAACGTGTCCTGCGCGAGATCCTTGCCGCGCCACGCGATCAGTGGGAACGCATGATCCGCTTGAGCATTCAAAATCAACTGACCTCCGACGAGATCGCAGAGATCGCCACCCCGACATCTTCTCAAGACACCCACCGCCGTCCAGTGACCCCCATCCTGCCCGAACCGGGTCGCCAGGCAGCACGTTCCATGCGGCGATTCGTACAGACATTAAATGAATTAGACCGCATCGGCCAGGACCAGGCACTGGATGAGATCGCCAACAGTATGGTGGTGAAAGGTCTGGGCAGCCAATCCCTGTCGCTGCTGGAGGAACTCGCCCGCCTGATCCGCGCGCGGCTGGATCGCCGCTGATTAATATGTAACCACGGTTACGAATTTATAGTGCCGGTCAAATAACCGGCACTATTTTTTGTCTGAAAGTGTAACCGTGGTTACACTTGTGTTTAGGAAACGTATTAGATACTCAAACTCCTTTCAAGTAGGTCAAAACACCGAATTAGCTTAGAGGTCTGACTGGTCTACCTTCGATATATCCCCGATAACCCTGGGGTTCAAGCTGAATGCGCGGACCATCTTCGTCAGCCCATTGGAAACCATATATTTCAGGTTTGAAATTCTTCATCGCTTCCCATAAACTACCGATCGCTTCCTGGAAAACAGTATCATCATACGGTTCTCCTTGAAAGATCATCATCATGCAGGCGGGCAGGGTGATCATTTCGAGCCCTTCCGGTACTGGTTCAGTGTAATGTAGTGGCACTTCCACCCCCTGCGCATATTCTGAGGTTCCTGGATTGCGCAGATTTTGTGGGAGCCACATACCAATCGGCTCATAAATTGCCTGCTTGATACCGCACAGCACATCCCACACTTCACAGCCCACTTCGTCACAGTAAGCAAAGTAATCGGCTGCCTTCACACCGCGTTTCAGGATGAGCTTTCTGGCTGGTCGATGAACGACCTGTACAAATATCGTGCTGGTTTTTGTGTTTTCATTTGTCATTTCTTGTCCTCTTTCCAGTGCCAGGTATTTTTCATGTACATTTTCAGGTACGAACAGTTTTATAAGCGGCTTATACTGGGTGTAATTCCTGGGCGTGATGCCAAATTGCCTCGAAAAAGCCCGTGTGAATCCCTCGTGAGAATCAAAAAGGAAATCAAAAGCGACATCGATCACTTTTACATCCTCTTCCCGCAGTCTGACAGCTGCTCGAGACAACCGCATTGTGCGGATACAATCAAAAGGGCTTTTTCCCGTCAGATCTTTAAAGATCTTCGCAGCATGCCATGGCGAATATCCTGCTGCGTCTGCCAGCATACGCAGGGTAATACGCTCCTTCAGATGCGAAGCTATAAAATCCTGCATCCGCTGTACCGCCGCAATGTTGTCCTGATTTTCCATACTTCTATCCTGTTCCTTTAACAGCTTACCATCTAAACCGGGATGAGTCTTGACGCTTTTTGTCATGATTACACCATTCCTTGGGCGAATGAAATGTAATTATCCTCACATATTATCACTTGTAAAAGTGTAACCACGGTTACGGATCTGTCCCGGTAACAGGTTTTTCCCCTGAGAATAGCAAGTGTCATGACCTGCCAATAATCCGGCTCCTGCGGGCTATCAGCGCGCCAAGGGGTGACGTTGGGTTTTCTTCTATCGACACACCAGGGGCGACCCTTGTTTTATTAGGGGTGACCCTATATAATTCTATGGGGCGACCCTTGATGAGCAATGATTGTGTTTTTCCGCGCTCTGTTTCTATTCTTACGCCCCGGGTGATGATGACAATGATCTTCGCGTTCGCAAATCAAAAAGGTGGGGTCGGCAAGACCACCACCGCCGTGACGCTGGCTGACGGCCTGGCAAGGCTCAAACGGCGCACGCTGCTGGTTGACCTCGATCCACAGGGACACCTGGCACTGTCCTTTGGACTGGAAAAATCGCCGGGATTGTACCGCCTGGTGTGCCTGGATGAACCGCTCAGCGAGGTGGTTCAAAACATTCGCCCCAACCTAGATCTCGTGGCAGGGGACAAGCAAACCGAGAAGGTCAAGCGGCAGATCACACTGGCTGATTTTCGCGAGACGATCCTCAGCGATCTGCTTGCCAACTCCGGTTACGATGTGGTGCTGCTGGATATGGCACCATCGCTGGATGTACTGCACATCAACGGGCTCATCGCCGCTGATTGGGTGGTGATCCCCACGCGCCTGGATGCGCTGGCGGTGGATGGGGTGAAGGAGATCCTTACCACCATGGCTGAGATCAGTCAGAATGGACATCGTTACCGCGGTTACAGTATCCTGCCAACCTTTTTTGACCGGACCACTCGTGAAACCCTGATCCAGTTCGAGGAGATCACACGCATTTTTGGCAGTAATGTATGGCCGCCGGTGCCGCAGGATACACGAGTGCGCGAAACGGCCGCCTTTGGACAAACGCTTTGGGAATATTCACCGGATTCCTCCTCAGTTGAGGGATTTCTGGATGGGCGCCAACGCCTGGGCGGGTACCGCCAGGTGCTTGGCCGCATGCTGGAGGTGATCGATGGCTGAAGCCAAAAAGGTGCGCCGTTCGGCACTTGACCCCGCGGTGGCGGACCTGCTGCGGGGAATGCAGCAGAAACAAACCGAGTCTCAGCTACCGCGCCGCGAACGCGAAAAACTCTCAAAGGAACGCGCGAAGATCCAGGCCCGGCGAGATCAACGTGCCACCTATGACTTACCACCTTCAATCCGTGATGGTCTGCGTGTACTGGCAGAGGATCTGCGCCTGCCGGCCAGCCAGCTGGCAACGCTGGCATTGGCAAGGTTTTTGGATGATTATCAGAATGGAAAGATCGACCTCGGGCAATATAAACAACCCTCGCGCAGTCCCCGTTATGACTGGAACCTGGTGTTTCCTGACGAGATCATCTTTGCGGCCCGTAGAAAAAAGACAACGGGTTCTTAAAGTAGTTTAAGTCGTTAATTAAGTAGTGAATAGAATCACGTGCACATTTTGCACCCAGAAGAGGTGCACATCCTGCACTCTATAGATGGACATATTTTGCACTCCGGCATCCTTAAGGCAGATCTTTCACCCGGGCCGGCGTGCAAAAATTATCATCTGGCCAGAAGGCAGAATATGCATACAGGCCAAAAGGAAATTATTGCATTCAGGCAAGAGGGAAAAAATTGCCTGCAGGCGTGAGGGTAAATTCTGCATGAAGGATAGGGGTGGGACGGGTAAATTCGTAGAAGTTGTCACAGGGTAGTCACGCGGATACCAAGGAATACCCGCTCACGGCGCTGCAGCTTACCGAGCAGACCAAACAGAAACTTCTGAAAACCATATTTCCGGGAAAAGAACTTATCAACCAACGGAGTTTCTTCGGCGGACAGGAAGCGGGCTGTACCACTATACCAATCACCAAGCAGCTCGCCGTTCACCTCCACGAACCACACCGGTGTTTGCACGGTAGCACCTGATTTACGGTAGGTCTCGACGTTCATGTACTGCTGGTGTTCGAATGCTTTGATCTCATCCATCAACTCGTTCTCCCTCGTCGGTCAGGATTGGGTTGGGCTGTTTTCTGCTTGCTGCAAAATATCCTGTATAAACCCGGATTTGGCATCGGTGTAAGCTTCACGGTCGTTGCGGTACTTCACGGCCAGCCGGTATTTCAGATCAGCGTATTGCGTGACTGCGTCAGGGTGAGAGCGCAGATAATCACGGAAGAGCAATTGGACATGGAAAAAATCTGATGCGGGTTCAACGATATGCAGGTGATGGGTATGCCGGCCGTTAACAATGCGGTGCAGGTAACGTCGCTCCGGAAAGGTTGCTTCATGCTGCGGGACGTAGGTGTACCCTAGGGGTGTAAGCAGAGGAAGGAAAGCAGGCGCATCGGTTAGATCATGAACACCGATCAGGATATCGATCACCGGCTTGGCTGCCAATCCGGGCACCGCCGTGCTGCCAATGTGTTCGATGGTGCGGACGTAACCGCCAATGACTGCCATGATCGTGCGCCTGGCGCGAGTGAAGCGAGCAGGCCAGCGTGGATCATACGGGACGATCTCGACCGGGATGATGCTGGACATACTATAATCATACAACACCGTCAATACTGCGCGTAGATTAATAGAATAGTTGGTGAACGATCGTTCAGGAACAGAAACAAGGATTATGGGGCAGGCTGGTCTGAATTAGCCGCCGCGCCGAACGGGAATTAACCAAAAGGGCAGGGGTGAAAAAGAAATACACCCCTGCCTGTGCTCCGGCAATTCCCCTTGTTAGAACGGCACCGCGCTTATCCCCCAGTGCGTACACCGTTTGCCGGTTCTTTAGTGATTTTATTTCTGGTCTGGATCGCGGCGCTGCTCGTCGTGGCGGAAGCGCTTCAGGTTGTAAGAATCCATGTTGTAATCCTTACGGCGGGATTCATCCAATCCCTCGCGCACCTCGACACGGATGCGTTCATAACGCGCGCGCGTGACGTGGGGCAGGTTGACACCATGCTCCACCATCAGGCGGTCCATCAACTTACCGGCTTCCTCATACTTACCTTCGCGTTCCAGTTTGTAGGCCTGGTTGGAGTAATGCCCGACCACCACAGTGGAGAAGCGGGTGACCAGGTCAACATCCCTTGCGGCCTCTGCCACGGCCACCTTATCCGGCGCAGCGTACTGCAGGTTGATATCCTGCGCAACATTGAATGGCTTATCGTTCTCATCGTGTCCGAAGGCGACTGCGCTCATCACCAGTTGCCCGCTGCCGGGCGGGGTGAGGATCTTGATGAACAGGTTGACCGTACGGTTGGCGGGAAGATCGGAAAGGTTGATGACAAGCTTGTTGTCTTGCCGTTCCGCGCGCCATTCACCCAGCAGTTCCACTGCCACACTCGCGGGAAAACTGAATTCCAGCACCACGTTCTTCAGTGTGACCGCCGCCAGGTCTTTGAATTCCTGCATTAGTAATTCGGTGATGCGCTGCTCCCGGTCGATGTAGTAGTAATTCCCGCCGCCATTGTTGGCCATGGCTTCCAGCAGGTGTTCATTGAAATCCAGCCCTATGCCAAAAGTAGATGTGGCCACGCCGCGTTCGAACAGGGCAGCGGCGTGACGGCTCAGATCCTCGGGATCGGTGATGCCCTGGTTGGCCTGTCCGTCTGTGAGCAGCAGGGTGCGGTTCACCTTTCCGTCAGCCAGGCGGCGCGCCACGCTTTCACAACCCTGCAGCCAGCCTTCCCCCAGGTTGGTGGAGCCGCGCGCTTGTAAGTGGTTCACACTGGCAATCATTTCACTACGCGCGGCGGGGGTTACCGAGCTGACTTCGGCGTCAACGGTGACGATGTTATCAAAATCAATAATGCTGACGCTGTCAGTTGGGCGCAGCAGGTCCAGGATCTGCCTGACCGCGACCTTGGCCTGTTCCAGCTTGCCGCCGCCCATTGACCCGCTGCGGTCGATGACCAGAGCCAGGTTGAGCGGCGTGGACTCGCGACCGAGTTGAGCTTCAGGTGCGGTAAGTTCGATCTCCAGGATACGGCTGGTCGGGACGCTGTTGGAGATTAGTTGAGCGTCTGTTCTGATGGTTAATTGTGGTGCTTGCATAGCGTAAAACCTCCCTTTGTCATTATTTACGGTTACGGACAAGATCAAGAAGATCTTCGACAAGTTGTTGCGTTTTGTTATTTTCCGGTTGTCGGACGTGCAGTTCCAGCCCCGGAGCCAGCGGGATGCGCCGCCATTCCTCACCGGGGGTCGGTGCAGCGGCGATGAAGTTTCGCTTGGAAGGACGCGCATCCAACCGGGGATTACGATCCATCTTCTCGTGGAGAGGTCTTTCTCCGCGCAGCTGCTGGATATATTCCAGGGCATTGGCGTTGCGTTCACGAACCTGTTCCGGCCGGGACTGTGATGCATGGATGGTGATTGATTGCTCAAACATGGGCAGCGCCTGCAATCCGGAAAGCGCGCTGACTGGATCCTTCTCGAAGGCGTCAAGCAGGGGGATGATTTCATTGTCAGTGATGGTGTCCAGCATCTGCTTGATCCTGTTCAATGGCAGGTAGGCATCCTTGAGAATTTTGATCAGCCGCAGGCGGTGCATGTACTCATCGGTGAAGACCGCGTACTTACCGCGAATCTCGGGTTGGGGCAGCAATCCCTCCTGGATGTAATAGCGGATGGTTCGGGTGGAGACACCCGAGAGATCAGCAAGTTCAGAGATCCAGTATTCACTTCGCAACATATGCCCTCCAATTTGAAGATATAATAGCACTATTACGTAATACTGTCAAGATAACAATATGAAATTGGTAGGCAGTTTGTCAGCAGGGGAGGGAAATTCAGGCGAGGATACCGTTCAGGTAGATCTCGATCAGTTCCTGCAGGACGGCGGTTTGGCCATCGGAGTCGACCGGTGCACCCAGCAGCATCTCGTTCATATTGAAAGCGTAAAAGAGGCCAAAGAAGGCACGCAGCAGGGCGTCATCCGAAAAGGGTTGCAGGTTACCGGATTCCTTGCGCAAGCGCCGGGCAAAATCCTGCAATCCGGGAGCAACCGCGGGGTAGGCTTTACGCAGGTGTTCGCCCTGGAACTCAACGACGTCAATAAAGACCAGTTTAACCAGGTCGGGTCGGGCTGCCAGCACATTGACCATGCGCCGGGCGGCGGTGCGCACCAGTTCCTCGGTATCCTTGCCGCGCGAGTTTTCCAGCGCCAGCAGCAGGGTGGGGTAGGGGTTATACGCCTCGAATACCGCGCTGAAAAGGTCATCCTTGTCGGCGAAGTGGTTATACAACGACCCCAGCGCTACACCGGCGTGCTTGGCGATCTGGCGCATGGTGGTGCCGTGAAAACCCTGCATCAGGAACAGTCCGTGCGATACGGAGATGATCTGCGCGCGTGAGCGGATGGGAGCGGGTCTGGCGGATGCTTCCGAACGGTCGTTCATCCGGCGAATTCTACCGGATAAAGGAAAAACACGCAATGCATTTGCGTGTTTTTCATGTGGTCAAATTTAACGTGGATCAAACTGGCAGCAGGGCTTTCATCTGGTTGTAAATGATCCCGGCGGCGCGTTCGGGCATGAGCCGGTAGAGAAAGTCCATCGTTTTTGTGTCGCTGCCGATGAGCACGCGGTACTTGCCGGCTTCGATGCCTGCGATGATCGCCTGCGCAGCCACGTCCGCCGGGGTGGTCTTGTATTTCATATCAGAGCTGGATTGCTGTTCGCTGGTCATGACGCCCGAATTGACCGCAATATTGGTGCTGGTAGCGCCGGGGAACATGATGCTCACGCCCACGTTAGTGCCGCGCAGTTCTGAATGCAGACCCTCTGTAAAGAGTTTGACGGCGGCTTTTGATGCGCCGTAGATGGTCTGCCCGGGAACAGGGAGAAAACCACCCATGCTGGCGATGTTGGCGATGTGCGCCTGAGGCCGCTGCAGCAGGTGGGGCAGGAAAGCCCGGGTCATGTACAGGGTACCGTAGAAGTTCACATTCATCACCCGTTCGATCTCCGCCAGTTCCAGGTCTTTGAAGCGCACAAACCGCTGGATGATGCCGGCGTTGTTGATCAACCCGTCCACGGTACCGTGAGCCGCGATGATCTGTCCGGGCAGAGCGTCAACCACCGTTTTATCAGCAATGTTGACTACGTGAGTACTCAGTTTTTCGGGCAAACTACCGGCTGCTTCAACCGTCTCCACGAGGTTCTTCTCGCTGATATCCACAGCCGCGACGCGAGCGCCCTCTTTTAAAAGCGCGAGCACCAATTCACGGCCGATGCCGCTTCCGCCACCAGTGACGACAATAACTTTTCCATTTACTTTCATTTTTACCTCTCGAGTGAGTATTCCGTTCGTTGCTCGGTGTTGGGTGCGGCGGAAACGGTTTAATTTATGATTTATTGGATGAGTATTATCATATATTAGGTAAGTTATAAAGGGCGATTACCCCGCAAACCTTTGACAGGGCAGGGTAAAATACGTGGACGGCATTAATTGAATTAACTGGAGAGAGACAATGACACTAAAATTTGCCCGGCTCACCCCGCAAGCGACAGCCCCCACTCGTAAACATCCTGCTGACGCCGGGGTAGACGTTTACGCCAGCGAGGATGTGCGCATTCCACCGTTCTCGTGTCGGGTGGTGCCCACCGGGGTGACCTGCGAGGTGTCGGAGGGTACGCTATTGCAGGCTTGGCCGAAGAGCCGCCATGACCACCTGGTAGGAGCAGGGGTGATCGATGCCGGTTACCAGGGGGAGATCAAGATTAAGGTGGTCAATTATTCGTGGAAAACGCTGCACATCCGGCGCGGCGAGGCGGTCGCACAGCTGGTGCAGTTACCGGTGATCTGCGAACCGTTGGAGGAACTGCCGGCAGAAGAGATCCATCGCGTCAGGTCAGAGCGTGGAGGATCAGGCGGGATTCACGGTAGCGATTAAAGAGAGGGTGGGTGCGATGGTCGTGCACCCGCCCTCCTGCTTTTACTGGATCGGTTCGTAGATGTAGAACACCGAGCCCGGTGCGAAATCTTTGAACTCCTCAGTGTACACTTCCATATCGTAGCCGCCGGTTGGCTTGTATCCCGGGCGGGTGAACCAGTCGTCACAGATGGCGGAGTAGGTATCTTTAAGCGTCTCCAGCGATCCGCGGTGGGCGAACACGGCGTAGCGGTTTTCGGGCACATCGACCACAACCATTCCTTCAGGCACATGGTCGTATTGGTCCACCTTGAAGCCAGCCACGTACTCGAAGATGCCGGCGCTCTCGCCGGGCAGCATCAGGCACACCCCGTATGCGCATTCGCCGGTCATGGGGATCTCGTGCGCGCGCGGGTTGAGCTGCCCCCACATCTGGGCGATCTCCTGGTTGGCGTTGTTGCCGCGGTACTTCATTCCCATCACCTTGAAGGCGGGGAGGGTTTCAAATCGTACAGGTTCCATGTCAAACTCCTTGTTTGGTTTTCCGGTTGCCGGTGTTACGTCCCGGCAGATGACGATATCGACGAGGGATGCCGGTCCTTCGCGTTCGATCAGCTCCAGGCGCTGTTCCACGCGTTCCAGTCGCTGCCTTTCCCGTTCCACAGACTGCTGCAGTTCAGCCTGTTTCATGCGCAGCATCCCGCGCAGTTCCTCGGGGGTGATCGTGTCGCGCAGCAGCTGGCGGATCTGTGCCAGGCTGAAGCCGAGGTCCTTCAGTGCCAGGATGCGATTGAGCGTAGGCAACTGGTCGCACGTGTAGTAGCGGTAACCGTTGTACCGGTCAATATAGACCGGGGCAAGCAGCCCTTCGCGCGCGTAGAAGCGCAGGGTCTTGACAGTCACGTTGGCCTGGCGGGCGAAGTCGCCGATCTTTAACACGTCACACCTTTCCTTTTGATGATCATCGCCAATACTATATCATTTACCGTAAGGGGAGAGTCAAGTGGGAATTTGGACGATTTTTGCTGATATAAAGGGTTGGGAAAATTGAGCAAGAGTGGTTAAAATAGAGGGTGAAATGACAAAACAACGCCTGTTGCATTTCGAGCCGCGTAACCAGCCGCTCCTCTCCCGCCGGCAGTTCCTTTCCCGGCTTGCTGGTCACATTCTGTCCGGAACGCTGCTCATTCTGTTTTCACTGGGCATCGGTGTGCTCGGCTATCATCTCTTCGAACACCTATCGTGGATCGATGCCCTGCTGAATGCGTCAATGATCCTGGGTGGGATGGGACCGGTTAATTCGCTGACCACCACCGGAGGGAAGCTCTTTGCCTCGCTGTACGCGCTATTCTCAGGTATCGTCTTCCTGGTGGCGGCGGGTTTGATGGTCGCGCCTGTAGTTCACCGGCTGCTGCACCGCATGCACCTGGATGATGGTCAAGGATGAATGATCCATATGGATAAGCGGAAATCACTCTCTCTCACAATGCTATTGATCCTCCTCCTGTTGAGCGCCTGCAGCGCAAGCAAGGGGTCGGATGCGCTGGATGGGACCGCCTGGCAATTGGTAGCCATGGGCGATGAACTCCCTCTAACCGGCAGCACCTTGACGATCGGGTTTGAGGACGGGCAGGCCGGAGGATCCGCGGGTTGCAACGCCTACGGGGGAACCTACACGGTGCGTGATAACGAGTTTGGTATAACGGATATCGCCTCCACGCTGATGGCCTGCCTGGATAACGGCGTGATGGAACAGGAACAGGCTTACCTGGCTTTCCTGGGCGAGGTGACCAGTTACAATATCAGCGCGGGTATGCTTTACCTCTCCCGGCCGGATGGCAGTTCGTTAAGGTTCATTCCACAGCCCTGAAACCTGTTTTCAATCCACTCGGACCAGCTCGATCGTGATCTCTTCACCCCGGTCTCTTAGCGTAAGCTGGAGCGATTTGTCATCACATACGTAAATTCCCTCTTTGGCGATTTCGAAGGGTACCACCGGGCTGCTTCCCGTGAACGGGCGAACGTAATCCCCTTTAACCACCACCCACTCATACAGATGATTAGCTGCATTTAATTGGGTAAAACGCAGGGTGTCGCCCTCCGCCAGGTAGGTGCCATCGATCATGATATCCGCTTTGGCATCGAGGAAACTGTCCATGAAGGCGGAGCGCAGCGCCAGTCCATTTGCGTGGTACGCAAAGTTGGTCCCGTCGAATTTCAGGAAAAGCGCTCCTTCCATGACTTGCAACGAGGTTACTGATGTGAGGTCGACCAGCAGGCTCTGCACTGTCTGCGGGCTGATCTGCCAATCACCCACCAGGCAGGTACCGGGTGCCGGAATGAATGTTGCGCTGGGAGGTGGCGGAGGGGTGGGTGTGGGGGCTGGTGCCGGTGTGTCAACCGGAGCGGCAACAGGTGCTGTTTCCGGCAGCGGCGCGCATGCTGAGACCGTCAACACCAGACAAGTGAAAAACAGGGCAGTAAAACGGATAGGTTGCATCATTCATCCTTTTGAGCGGGTAGTTTTTTCAGTCTACATCATGGGCAGTGAAAATACAAGCGATGATTTATTTAGGTGGACGAACTGTATAATCGAAGAGGAACTGTGCGTTTGCACTGTTCACCGGAGGGCAAGATGAAAACTGATCTCCCGATAAATTCTGCGGATGGGCGGGATCAGCACAGGAAAAAGCTCGAGGAATACCCGCTGCCCGATGAGTTCCAGGCGTATGATGACCGTAAAAAGATCACGATATTCTGGCTGATCATGCTGGTAGTGATACTCGTGGCGGTGATCGTGGTCTTTGGCAAGATCACCTGATTCCAACGTTTGGCTGCACCGCAGGTTGATCACTTGACGCATGCCGTATAATGGAAATGCATCACGGATCTTATCGAACGCGGAATCCTTTGAACATATATCCAAGCCGCCGTCACTGACAGCGGTTTTTTAATCCCTGGCGCGGAGGGGTGTGGGAGGTGATCCGCGCATATCAAGCTCACCTCCCATTTATTGAGAAGGAGTGAAACATAAGTCTGAAATTATGGATGACCATCAAGGCGGTCGTGGTCGCTCTATTCGGGTTGGGATTCTTATTGATCCCGGCGTGGATGGGTACGCTCTTCGGGACCAGCACGGATGAAACGGGATTACTCCTCGGGCGCTTCTTTGGCATGGCGTGGATTTTCGAAGCCATTCTGCTCTGGTTGTGTAAGAACTTCCCCTGGCCGGAAGCGCAGAAGATCGTCATTGCCATTGTCATCAGCAACCTGATCGGCCTGGTGCTATCGCTCATGGTTGTGATCGGCGGGATGTTCAGCGGGATCATGGGTTGGCTGTCTGTAGTGCTCTTCCTGATCTTCGTGGTGGTCTTCGGGTATTTCCTATTAGTGAAGAAAAGCACCTGACCTGAACCTCCCTGGTGAGAAGAAACCTCCCGCTGGTGTCTCAGGCAGGGAGGCAGTTGTGTTTAATCACCCGAGTTTTTCCTGCATTCTTCCCTTCGTATAGATTACTTGCAGGTTTGTAATTATGCTCACTTCTCATATTTCAGTATAATTGAATAACCGATATATTACCGGGTGGAGGAAACATGCGCATAAAAGTCCTGCTGGGGTTCATTTTGATCACTGCATTCATCCTTGGCGGATGCGGACAGGTGCCGGACGGTCAACAGGTTGCAGAGGAACTCAATAAGATTCTTACGCAGGTCGCGTTGGATAACGCCGATACTGCAGCTCCTCCTGAAACGCTGCCGGCCACCGAAACCCCCGCGCCTCCTGCAGCGGATGCCACTGCCACAGCCACCCCTGACGCGATCCTTTCCATCACCTCCATCGAGGAAACCGGCCCGGGGCGCGCCATTGTCAACTGGGACGCGACCGGCAACTTCCCCGCCGGGTTCAGCCTTGTCTGGACGCGGGAGGAGCGCAAACCGGTTTACCCACAGGATGAGAACACCTACACCGGAGATCCGACTGCGCGTTCCGCGCTGCTCAGCGGGCTGCCGGGTTTTGTGTACATTGTGCGCGTCTGCCGCACCAGCGCTGACGGCTGCGATATTTACAGCAATGCAGCCTTCTTTACCTTCACCAGGTACGCGCCCACTTCCACCACCAACTGGACCCGGACAGCGATCGCCAAGACCGCGTTTGCAAATGCGGGCAGCGGCGGCGGAGGCGGGGGCGGGGGCAGTACCAAGCCCACCACGAGCAAGTTTGCCATCCTCAGCATGAGCGGGGGGGAGAACCTGAAGGCGCTGATGAAGTGGAACTCGGATACCAGCCCCGCGGATGGTTTCCGCATTTACTACTCCACCACCAACCAGGAACCCAAGCAGGGCAGCGATTCCTATTTCGTCATTGAGGACGGCAAGGCGCGCCAGGCTTACGTGGATGGGCTGACCGGCACCACCTACAATTACCGCCTGTGCAAGATGGATGATGGCCAGTGCACGGCTTACACGGCCACGTATAAATTCACTTTTCCGGGTAAAGCGGCACCCACAGCAGGGGCTGCCACACCCCAACCAGCCGCCACCAAGACGACAGCCACGCTGCTGATCGCCAAGATCGAGGATGCCGGGCTGGGCAAGGCGGTGGTCACCTGGGCAGCCGATGGCAAGTTCCCCGAAGGCTTCCGTATCCTTTACTCCGCTTCCAACAACCCGCCCACGCTGAAAGACAAGGTGGTCAAGGTGACCGATATTGCCCAACGCAATGTCGAAGTGAGCGGCGATCCCGGCGTGAAGTATTACTTCCGCGTGTGCAAGTACGTGGATGGAGATTGCACGGTCTTCTCACCGGTGAAGGAGTTCAAGTTCGCCGCGCCGCCGACGGATGTGTTCAGTTTTAGCAGTGGGGACCCAGGGACTGTACCAGGCACTGTTGACCTTAGTTGGAGTGCGCTCACACCCGCGCCGGATGGGTTCTTTGTTTTGTGGGCAGCCGCACCCAGATATCCAGTTTACCCGGATAATCTTAAGGATGAGATCACGGATGGAACCGCTACTTCCTACACTGCCACCGGGTTGACCAGCGGAAAAACCTACAACTTCCGGCTGTGCATCAATGTAGGTGGTGTGTGCACCGGATACTCCTCGATCATCGCGGTCACACCTTAATACGAGATATTAATACCACTTATTGATCACGGCTGGGTCATGCGACTCAGCCGTGTTTTACTCCGGGAGCGCTGGCCGGTCAGACAGTGCCGCCGTAGCGGCCGTTGGCGAGGGGGATGATGTTGACGACCGGTTCCTCGTAGGGGTGCACCTCTCGGACGGCACTGACCGCCTCCAGCAGGTACTCCTCGCGGCAGAGTATCTCGAGCTTGACCTCGCTGCCGGAGAACAGTTCGCCGGGGTTTCCTTCGTAGGGTGTGGCGTCCTCGAGCGGGCGCCAGAAGCCCTGCACGGGGATGACCGTGGCGCAGTGGTCGTACTTGCCAATCTCACCGGCGTGGGCTTGAGCCAATACGCCGAGAATCTCATCAACGCTTTCTTCGGGAGCATAGATCTCGAGTTTAAAGAAGGGGGAAGTCATTGGCAATCCTCCGGGAATGAGTTTAGTAGACGCGGTACATCACGAAAAAGCCGAGCAGACCGAACAGCAGCCCGCCAATGGCGCCGGCTACCGGCTGCAGCACCTTGAGGCAGGGGATGCGCGAACCGCGTGAACGGTTGCCGCCGAGCATGGCAAGGAGAAGTCCGCCGACCAGTGCCAGCAGCGCGCTAAACGGCAGGCTCTGACCTGATACCGGCAGCAGCCGGGCGATGAGACTGCCTAAAATGGTTCCCGCGGGCGCGGCAAGCAGCGTCCAGATGGAGCGCTTCTTCACCAGCGTCACCACCACACCCAGCAGCGCCCCGCCAAGCAGGGCGGTGAGCAGATGGGGCAGGTAGCGCGTCTGACCCGCGACTGCACCGCCGGCATTGAGGCCGACGATGAACGATGCTACAGCGATGGCGAAGCCCTGTGCTGCGACGCGCAGCACGATCGTGCCGATACCGAGCGAGCCGACCACCGCGCCAGCGGC
>AMWB02075670.1_pt1 | contig 27321 bp, 23 predicted proteins | sample 200311 | NCBI WGS metagenome assembly AMWB02 (sample SAMN02737377, study PRJNA173069) | bioreactor metagenome | biome: anode biofilm in microbial fuel cells | place: USA: California | collected 2010-12-16 | reverse complement strand
GTCGTCGTCACCTCTTCGGCCGTCGGCAGGGAAAACCCCGAGGTCCGGGCCGCCGTTGCCGCCGCCGTGCCGGTGATTCCGAGGGCGGAGATGCTGGCGGAACTGATGCGTCTCAAGTACAGCGTGGCGGTCGCGGGCGCCCACGGCAAGACGACCACGACGTCGATCGTCTCTTCCGTGCTGGCGGGCGGCGGCCTCGATCCGACCGTCGTCATCGGAGGAAAGCTCAAAAGTATCGGTACCAATGCACGGATGGGGCGGGGAGATTTCATCGTCGCCGAAGCCGATGAAAGTGACGGCTCGTTCCTGAAGATGGCCCCGACGATCGCCGTCGTAACGAATATCGACCGGGAGCACCTCGATTATTATAAAGACATCGATGACATCAAAGATAGCTTTGTCGGCTTCATCGACCGCATCCCCTTCTACGGCCTGGCGGTGCTCTGCCTGGACAACGAATCCGTCCAGGATCTTATCCCCAGGATCAAGAAACGCTACACCACTTACGGCCTGAGCAGCCAGGCGGATTTTCACGCCCGCAACGTGGTTTCCGAGGGCATGAAAAGCCGGTTTTCCATCTACCACGCGGGAGAGCCGCTGGGAGAGATCCTGCTCAACCTGCCGGGGCTGCATAACGTCCTCAACGCCACGGCCAGCATTGCCGTGGGGATCGAGCTGAACATTCCCTTCGAAACCATCAAGGCGGCGCTGGAAAGCATCGAAGGGGTGCAGCGCCGCCTCGAGATCAAGGGAGAGGCAGGGGGTATCACCGTGGTGGATGATTACGGCCATCATCCCACCGAGATCAAAACGACCTTGCAAGCGGCCAAGGACGCCTGGCCGGACCGGCGCATCGTCGTGGTGTTTCAGCCCCACCGGTATACCCGGACCCGGGCGCTTTTCAACGATTTTACCCGCGCATTCTACCAGTCGGATGTTCTGATGGTGCTTCCGATTTACAGCGCCGGCGAGCCTCCCATCGACGGTGTCGATGCCCGCGCGCTCTACGAAGGTATCCGCGTCCACGGACACAAGGACGTCTTGTTGGGCGGCGATGCCGATACGGTTACGGCCAAGCTGGAACAGATTCTTTCTCCGGGAGACATTCTGCTGACCCTGGGGGCCGGCGACGTGTGGCGTGTCGGTGAAAGTACCTTGAAAAGATTACAGAAAGCGACCCAGGCATCATGCGGATCATCCCCCGCATTCTGATTATCCTCATCTTGAGCGCTCTTTTCCTGTTGTTGTACCGCGAACTGACGGCGTGGAGTTATTTCGCGGTAAAACAGATCCTGATATCGGGAAACAAAAGAGTCTCCGACAAGGAGGTTCTCATTCAGGCCGGGATCCAAAAGGACACCAATCTCGTTTCTCTCAATCTTTCCGCGTTGCGCAAGCGGCTTCTGGCGCACCCCTGGATTGAAGAAGCCCAGGTGGAGTGGCGCGTGCCGTCAACCCTCACCATGACGATCAAAGAGGAGGCCCCCCTGGCCGTTTTTGACATCGGCCGAAAATATATCGTGAACGTTCATGGTAAAATATTCAAGATTCTGGACGAAACGGAGGCGGATCATCTGCCGGTAGTTGAAGGACTCAAATTTTCCGATCTGGCAATTTCCGGTGTATCGCACAGTATTGCTTTCAATACGGTGATGAATGTGCTAACGTCCGGAAAAACAAGTGATTGTGTCATTCCGAACGATACGGTCCAACGGGTTCTCGTCGACAGGGAACTTGGCATTACCCTTTTGATCTCACCGAATGAAAAAATGTTTCATATCGGAGAGATACAACTTGGGTACGAAGATTATCCGAGCAAGTACGAACGCCTTCGAGACCTGTTGATCTATCTGAAACATCAGCAGAATGGATTGATGATTCATTCCGTGAACCTGAGTAATCCGGACCGTATTGTCATCGCCCCCGTCCCTGCTGAATCTCTGGATGAAAATGATGTGAACGAGGATGATAAAGAGGAGGTTTGAGGTGCAGACCCAGGAAGAGATTGTCGTCGGGTTGGATATCGGTACAACGAAAATTTGCGCGGTGGTTGGCGAGGTCTCTGGAAACGATATTAATATCATTGGCATCGGCAATCATCCTTCGATCGGTCTGAGAAAAGGGGTTGTCGTCAATATCGATTCCACCGTAGCGTCCATCAAAAAAGCGATCGAGGATGCGGAGCTGATGGCGGGTTGCGAAATTTCGTCGGTTTACGCCGGTATCGCCGGCGGGCACATCAACGGTTTCAACAGCCGCGGTATCATCGCCATCAAAGGATCTACGGAGATCACCCAGCTGGATGTGGACCGGGTGATCGATGCGGCGCGCGCCGTTGCGATTCCCATGGACCGAGAGGTGATTCACGTCCTTCCCCAGGAATTCATCGTCGATGACCAGGTGGGCATCATGAACCCCGTCGGGATGTCGGCCGCCCGGCTGGAAGCCAAGATCCATATCGTCACCGGCGCCGTCACCTCCGCGCACAACATCGTCAAATGCGCCAACCGGGCGGGGCTGGATGTCAGCGATATCGTATTGGAATCCCTCGCATCGAGCGAAGCGGTGTTGTCGGAGGACGAAAAGGAGCTGGGAACCGCTATCCTCGACATGGGGGGCGGAACGACGGATCTGGCCATTTTCTCAGGAAAAAACATTAAACATACCTTTGTACTATCCCTGGGCGGAAACAACTTAACCAATGATATTGCCATCGGGCTCAGGGCGCCGCTTGCTGAAGCTGAGAAAATCAAAAAGAAATTCGGAACGTGTTCAACCCGGGGTATCCGGCGGGAGGACGTCATCGAAGTGCCGGGAATGGGGGGGCGAAGACCCAGGAAATTGTCCAAGCAGATCCTGGCCGAAATCCTGGAACCCCGGGCGGAGGAGATATTTTCGCTTGTTTTGCAGGAGATCTATCGCGCTCGGGCGGAACAGTACATCAACTCGGGTATTGTTCTGACGGGAGGGTCATCCATGCTGGACGGTATGGCGGAGGTCGCCGAATCTATTTTCGACCTGCCGGTTCGTCTGGGAAAACCAAAAAACATCGGCGGCCTGGTCGATGTTGTCAACAACCCCATGTATGCAACGGGGGTCGGTCTGGTGCTGTTCGGTGCAAAAAACCGCGGCGCCAGCAAATTCAGAATAAGGGATAGTAATATTTTCAACCGGGTCATGCAGAGAATGAAGAAATGGTTTAAGGATATCATTTGATCCACGCACGGAAATATTGCGGTTTATTTACACGCGTCAATACACTTCAGGAGGTGGCAACCGATGTTTAAGTATGTCGAGAGCGATGATAATTTTGCAAGAATCAAGGTGATTGGTGTTGGAGGAGCGGGAGGAAACGCGGTCAATAATATGATCACTTCCGACCTTCGCGGCGTCAATTTTATTGTGGCCAATACCGATCTTCAGGCGTTGGATCTGTCCAAGGCAACCACGAAAATACAGATCGGCGACAAGCTGACGGAAGGGTTGGGCGCCGGCGCCAATCCCCAGATCGGCCGTGAAGCCGCGATGGAAAATGCCGAAGCCATCAGAAATGCCCTGAAAGACAGCCATATGGTCTTTATCACCGCCGGTTTCGGCGGCGGAACGGGCACGGGCGCAGCTCCCGTGATCGCCGAAATATGCAAGGAGCTCGGCGCGTTGACCGTCGCCGTCGTTTCCAAGCCCTTTTCCTTCGAAGGGCGGAAGCGGATGCATCAGGCGGATGAGGGCCTTGAGATCATCCGGGAGGTTGCCGATACCGTCATTACGATCCCCAACGATCGTCTGCGCGGCCTGGCATCCAAGAACGCCACCATGATCGAAATGTTCAAAAGAGCCGACGAGGTTCTTCTCCATTCCGTCAAGGGCATCACGGATCTGATCCTGATGCCGGGGCTCGTCAATCTTGACTTCGCCGATGTCAAGACCACCATGGAGAAGGCCGGCATGGCGATTATGGGCATCGGCGTCGCCTCCGGCGAGAACCGTGCGATCGAGGCCGCCGAGCGGGCGATTTCCCATCCGCTGCTGGAAGATCTTTCCATCGCGGGCGCCAAGGGGGTTCTCATGAACATTACGAGCACCAGTGATCTCACCATGGAAGAGATGACCGAAGCATCCGAACGGATCTACAGCGAAGTCGGCGAAGATGCGGAAATCATCTGGGGCACCGTGGTCGACGAAAGCCTGGGCGACGAGATGCGGGTAACGGTGATCGCCACCGGCATCGGCACGGATCATCCGTCGATGATGAGCAGCCGCAGCAGAAGAAGTCCGAAAAATTTTCAGGGCCCGAGAAGTGTCTCCCGGCCCGCCAAGAGAGAAGAATTCAAGCGCCAGCCGTATCGTCCGGCCGCTAAGGATCGCGGATATATGGATTATTCTCATGCCGTCGATTACGAAGAACCGTCATTCATGCGTAAAAAGAAGTCCGATGACGATAACGGCAGAGGAGACATGTCATACCCCGATTTCGATGAAAAACATCTTGATATCGAAGACCTCGACATCCCCACATTCCTGAGACGAAAAGCCGACTGACCGCATCATCTGCCATAGCGGAAGAGACCAGGTTTTTATGTGGAAGACCTGGTTTTTTTTCTCAGACCGGATGCGTGCCGGTCCTGCCGCCGGGAATGACGGAATCCCCCGGATTTTCGAATTTTTGTTCCCACACAAGAGATCATGCCGGTAAAGACAAAAAAGCCGGGCACCGATAGGGCCCCTGCGGAAATCGGCGCCATTCTGAAAAGCTGGAGCGGGCGGCTCGGCGTGGCTCTGGTCTATCCCAACACCTATCACGTGGGGATGTCCAATCTTGGATTCCAGACGGTGTATCGGCTGCTCAACGAGATACCCCACGTGGTCTGCGAACGGGTGTTTCTGCCGGATCGATCGATGATGCCCGCCCCGGTGCTGTCCGTCGAGTCCGGTCGGCCCCTCAAAGATTTCGACATCGTCGCGTTTTCCATCTCGTTTGAAAGCGACTACCCTCATGTGCTGGAAATTCTGGATGCGGGAGGCATTCCCCTGCGGTCCCGTGAGAGATCCAATGATCATCCCCTGGTGGCGGCGGGCGGGGTTGCATGCATGCTGAATCCGGAGCCTCTGTCGCCTTTTATCGACTGTTTTCTGTTGGGTGAGGCCGAAACGCTGCTCGTTCCTTTTTTCGAGCGATTCGATCCGGAAACCGACCGTCGGCGGATGCTGGAGGCCCTTGCCCGGTCGGTGGAGGGCGTCTATATTCCCATGGCGTATGCCGTCCGATATCGTGACGACGGTACCCTCCGGTCTTTTCTGCCGACCGGAGACGTGCCGCCGACCATCAAAAGGGGATATGCCCCGGCCCAGGCCAAGGCGGCCTGCAGCACCGTTCTCACCAGCCATACGATCTTTGAACGGACCTATCTGATCGAGGTGGGGCGGGGATGCCCCCATGGATGCCGCTTCTGCGCCGCCGGATATATCTCCCGGCCGCCGCGATTCCAGCCGGTGGAACATTTGAAAGCGTGCATGAAAGCCGGCGCGGCCCTGACGGAAAGGATCGGACTGGTCGGTGCCGCGGTGTCGGACCTGCCCGGTATCGCCGCCCTCTGCGCGGATCATCATGACGGAAAAACCCGCATCTCTTTCAGTTCACTGAGGGCTGACGCCCTCGCGCCGGAACTCTTGGAGACCCTCAGGCAGAGCAAGGTGAAAACAGCCACCATCGCTCCGGATGCCGGATCCGATCGCATGCGGAAGGTCATCAACAAGGGCATCGACGAAAAGGCGGTGCTGTCGGCTGCCGAGACCCTGGTCGCGGAAGGCATTCCCAATCTCAAGCTCTATTTCATGATCGGGCTGCCAACGGAAGCGGCGGCGGATGTGGATGCCATCGTTGGCTTGTGCACACGCATCAAAGAGCGCTTCCTGGAATCAAGCCGCTCCCGGGGGCGGATCGGCGATATCACCGTCAGTCTCAATTCCTTCGTACCCAAGCCGATGACGCCGTTTCAATGGTCGGCGATGGACGACGCGACTCTGCTGAAAGAGAAGCAGAAGCGGGTGAAAACGGGTTTGAAGCGGCTGCCCAATGTCAGGCTGCATCATGACGCTCCGCGTCATGCCTATCTTCAGGCGCTGCTTTCCCGCGGAGACCGTCGGGTGGCGGAGATCCTCGCAGCCCTTCATCAAAACGGCGGAAACTGGGCCAAAACCCTGAAAGCATCCGCTGTGAACCCCGACTTTTACGTGCTGAGAGAACGGCCTCTGGATGAGCTGCTGCCCTGGGATTTTATCGACCACGGCATCGACGGGTCTTTTTTGAAGGCCGAATACCGCCGTGCGCTCAGAGGCAAGACTTCCCCCCCGTGTCCGATGCTGGACGGCTGCCGTGTATGCGGTGTTTGTGGCTGATCGTCGTTTATGGAAACTTCATCTCCAACCTACAGAATGAGAAGCGTCAGCACCAGCACCAGAAGGATGACCGATATGGGCAGCAGTATCAGAAATCCTTTCTTGTAATCGAACGTGTCCGTTTCGAGTTCACCCGGCGCCGGAAGGCTGCGGGCGGGTTTACCGATTCCCGTCGAATTGATGAAACGGTCGATATCCCTGGCCATGACGCGCTGGCCGTTGGCGATGAGGGTGTCGCGGTATCGCTTCAGTTTTTCGGCGGCGTTTTTCTGCTGGCTGTCCGAGGCGAGGCGGCCTGCGGCAAACTGGTTCTTGATTTCCAAAAAACCGTCATACGCATCGCTGATCTCCTGCTGATGCTTCTGCGCAAGCCGCCCCTCGCTTTCCTTTTGCTTCCCGATTTCCTGGCGAAGTCGATCGAGGGTGCCGTCGATGGTGCCGGCAAATCTCTCCAGCTCCTCTTTTCGCTCGGTGTCGCCGATGCTGTCGAAGATCCTGGCATATCGGGCAAGTTCCTCTTTTTGCGCCACGAACTGTTCAGTATTGGCCAGGCTTACCAATGTCGATTTGAAAACGTGAAAAACAGCCCCGGCATTGTCGAAGAGAAATTTCGACGCTTCCCGTCCCGCTTCCGCAATGACTCTGTCGGTGGTCTGCAGTTCATTTTCGAGGTATTGGACCGCGGGTTTGAGATAACGATTCTCTCTGAATTCGAGGCAGTGGACTTCAATGGTATTGAGGTCAGCCTTCAGCGGCGCCAGTTTCATCAGAAAGTCGACGGCACGCTTTTCATGACCGTCCCGGCCTTCACGATCAGACGGCCGTCCCTCTTTCGTATTCACCGCTTTCTTGCGAATATGCCGCGCGGTTTCAGCCAGCCGGTTGATTTCCTTCAATTTATGGTGCTGTTCGTCAAAAAGTAGCTTTTTCCGGTTGACGATGTCGGCCAGTTCTCTTTCTTTGAGGGCCATGAGGGCGGCGGTGAACAGTGTCTCGAACCGCTCTTTTCTTTTGATATAGCTTGAAAAGACGTCCGGCTTCACCCCGTCGGAGGAGAGATACAGCTTGCCGCCCTCTCGCGACTGAAGGTAGACGACGAAGATCGGATAGAGGATCTTGCCGATCGTATCCTGCTGATGGGCGACAACGATCTGCCGGTTGCGGTGCTCGAAGATGCCGTCGATGTCCGGAAGGTACCGCGGGTGGGATTTATTGCCGATTCTGTCGTTTAACTCGGTCTGGACGACGCGGTCGAACTCCTCGGTGATTTTTAGATATTTTTGATCTGATTTCATGCTTGGAGGGGGTATGCTTCAGATCAGATCGTCAACATAATAGTTTCTTCGCGATTCGCAGACGGCCGCCGTGAATTCGCGGGTGCGATGCCCGTGGCTTTCGACCAGGGCGTCGAGGCTTTTTTTCATGAACGGCGAATATCCTTTGGTCGCCAGCTTGATCATGAGCTTTTTCCCCTTCGTGAATTCCCGGCTGTCGGCTTTCAGGCGGCGCTTGAGGTGGTTCATGTCCTCTATGGTGTCCGCGGTCAGATCACCATAGATCGTCATGGCGTCGCTGATGGGATTGAGGTCGACTTCCCGCCTGATTTTTTGATGATAGGTATCTTCGTACGTTTGTATATCGGCGAAGGCGGCGTTGAGCCGTTCGATTTTTCCGCCTGTTCCGTTCAGTCGCAGCAGTGTCGTAGGCCGGGCCTCGATGCGTTCACGGACAATGGACATGAAACGAGAGGCATGCGCAACCGGCCGGACATTCTGGTGAAACACCCGCTGCATCCGGCGACAGTGCTTTACCGTATCGCGAAGAATGGCGACCTCGTTTCCGATCGTCAGAAGCAGCTCGATCTGGTGCTTTCTGATCTTTCTGAAGTAGGAGGATGTCTTTTCATCGATTGACGTCACGCCCGTGGCCCGGCCGTCCGGCGCAAAATGAAAATTGATGATATGACTGACGGCGATAGTGGCGTGGGTCAGGATCTGCGTCGCAGTTTGAAGCATACGGTCGCGGATCTCGTCGTGACGCGCCTCCGTATCGGCATGATCGGCGCGATGCGCTTGGCGGCGCTCCGTCAGCGGCTCTTCCGCAGCTTCACGCGCTATTGCCTTGATGAACGTTTCCAGCAGGTCGACAAAGCGTTTGGTGTCGATGCCGTCGACGGCATCGACAATATCCTGGAGGGTTATCTTTTCCACGTCATCCCTGTTCCGCGAATGCGGATACCGCATAAAAACAACGTCAGCTGCTCTTGTTGATCAGCTTTTCGATCTCTTCCCGGTTGTCCTTGATCTGTTCCAATCTCAGCTGGTCGTTGCGGCGGTATACATCCTCGGCATCCTTCAGGGCGTTATATTCCATTTCCCATTGCGGACTGGCCGTCATCTGGTCTCCCACGAGGGAGGCATAGCGGCCCAGCACCTTGTTGCCGTCTTCGATGCTGTCGACAATCATGACCATCGACTGGGTCACCCGGGCCACGCCGGAGCATATCTGCGAAACGTTCTCGACCGCGATCTTCATGTGCTCCGCGCCCGCGGCGAATTTGTCGACCATGTTGACGTGGAGGTCGCCTCTCTCCTTGAAGTCGTTGATCAGTTTGCGATAGCTTTTCAGTGCGTTCTGATACTTGACGCCCATATCGATGTTGGTTTTGTATTTGAGCTCCATGCCCTGGCTTTCCCGGAGCGCCATTTCGATATGGTCTCTCACCTTTTCGACCTCGGCATACCGATCGTCGATCAGGGACATCGATTCATGGATGGGGATCAGTTCCGTCAGCTGGGCTTCGAGTTCCCGGCTGTGGTTGACCTGGTCGTTATAGGCCCTGCGGTCGGTGTGGATCTGATCGGTGAAGGCGTCGTTGACGTCGGTAAGGTTGCGGACAATGGTGTCGACCTCGACGACGGTTGCCCGAAGCCCTTCGTTGAGTCCCTTGAGGCTGTTGATGTATTTCTCGATCATGCCTCTGAACTCGGTGATCATGACCTCTTCGGCGGTGCGGGGAATCTCTTTTCTGACGATCTCGTAATCGGTGTAGGTTTCCATCTCCTGGTCTTTGAAGCCCAGGGCCACCAGACTCTTGTCGATGAGATTGTATCTTACCGGACGCTCACGCTCCACGGGGATCTTTTCCTCGATGATCTTGTTGGTGCGCGATGCGATGATCTGTTTGATGCCGTCTTCGATGACCTTGATTTCATCGACGACGTGTTGAAGATTCTGGGCTTTGAACGATGAAGAGGTGATCTCCGTATCATTATAATAGGGCGCCTGCGGAGGGCGGTAGCCGGGCGTCGTCTTTCCGACCTCTTCAACGGCGGCGATCTCCGCGTATTTCTGTATGATTCTGTTCAGTTTATGATCGACATCGGCGGATTCGCTGATGCTGCCTGCGACGCTGCCGGTTTTGCTATTCTCTTGAGCTAAATCCATAAAACACTATACCTCCTCGCTTTTGGTATTGGATATACACGAGACACCCATTTGCGTCAACAGGAATGCGCCCGGATGATCATCCTTATTTTACAAGCTATTACAGCTATTTCATAATTCAAGGAACAAAAAAATATCTTGAAACTTTTATCCTGCTGTGTTAGGCGATATCCGGTTTAAGACAACGCCCACACGAATAAACCGTGGATTTGAAACGATTTGAAAGGACGTGACAAAGATGACTTCACATGCAAGCAAGGACCTGAAGCTGGCTTACGGCATCGCGATTGTTTTGCTGATCGTGGGTGTTTTAAGCTATACGGCGTTTTCCGCAAAAACGCCGGACGAACCGCTCCGGATCGTTTTTACAGGGGTGGGGGGAAGCGTGGTGTTCGATCATGCCACCCATGCCGCGAGTTATGACCTCGCCTGTACGGCCTGCCATCACCATCCTCCGGAGCCGGAAGAAGGCGCAGCCATGACCGCTTGTAAAGCCTGCCATGTCCTGCCCGCGGACGGTTCGCTTCCCAAAGCTTGCCTGGAGTGCCATGCAGCGGATGAAGTGGGCCTTGAATCGGTGCCTAAAAACGCGGATGCGTTTCATTCCCAGTGTATCGGCTGTCATAAAGAAATAGGTGCGGGTCCCGTAGAATGTGCCGCCTGCCATGGTTTATAGGCCCGCGACATTTCCCCTATCGGATTTAGTGTCCTTTCACCTCAAAAAAGCATAAAAAAGGGTTGGAGTATGCTAAAGAGATCATTTTTTGCGAAGAAGCCTCGATTTGAATACGAGACGGCCGGCAACGTACCGGCGGAATCCGAGAGCATCCCTGTGCCGGATAGGGCGACATTCTTTCTGAAAAAACCCCTGGACGGAAAAACACCCCTCTCGCTGAAGATCGGAGACCGGATCAAAACCGGTCAGAAAATTTCACCTTTTCCGGAGGCCGGCGTCTATTTCATCTCCTCCGTGACCGGAACCGTCACTTCCATTACGCCTTATACGGGCGACTACGGCCAGTCTTACACCGCCGTTTCCATGATCACGGATCCCAAAGACGATATTGACGGCGCCTTCGGCGATATTCTCGACACCGAAGGGGTCGAGGCGGCAAAAGATTACCTCGCAGCCATTCCCGGCGCTCCGGCAATGGAACTCTTTTCCAATCCCGCACTCCATATCGATACGATCGTTGTTTGCGGCGTGGAAAAAGATCTTCTGGTTGCCACCAACCAGCATGTGCTGAAGGCGAATATCGCCTTCATGAATGCGGGCATCAGCGCACTCAAGAAAATGACCGGCGTGCATAAAATCGTCATCGCCCTTCCGCAGAGTCTGATGGCCGATGCCGGCGGCATCGGCGGCGCCTCCGGTGTCGAGCTGCGGGTGATCGGAACCGAATATCCCTCCTCACTTCCCCGGATGATCATGAAGGATATCATCGGAAAACCGGTTCCCGCGGATAAATCCTGTGAAGACCTGGGCGTTGCCTTTGTCAGCGCCGAAGCGGTGGCCTCCATCGGCAAAGCGGTGCAGGAAAGAAAACTTCCCGTCGTCAAAACCTTCACTCTGATCAACAAAGATCTCGGCCGGCGGATGGTGACCGCCAGAATCGGAACGCCGGTGGGCAGTGTGTTCAAGGCGTTCGATATCACCCTGAATGAAAAAGACCGCATCATCGTGGGCGGCCCGATGACCGGTGCGGCCATTTATGCCGAAGACCATCCGATCGGCCCCGACACCGATGCGCTGATGATCCAGAACAGCGAAGACGTGGCCCTGGTGTCTGACACGCCGTGCATCAACTGCGGCGAATGCGTTCGTATCTGCCCGGCGGACATTCCCGTCGATATGCTGATCCGCTTTCTGGAAGCCAAGCAGTACCAGGACGCCGCCGATATGTACGATCTCTACTCCTGTGTCGAATGCGGGCTGTGCAGCTATGTCTGTGTATCGAAGATACCGATTTTTCAATATATCAGGCTTGCGAAATACGAACTTGGCAGAATTCGCAACGAGGAGGAGGCCGCGGATGTTTAACCAGAAAAAATTCATCGTATCCCATGCGCCGTTCTGGCACAACGGCAGTTCGATCGCCGAGCGAAGCTATAATATTCTGCTTGCCGCCCTGCCTGCCGTGTTGATGAGCGTATACTTCTACGGTATGCCGGTGATCGGCATCATCGCGCTTTCCATTTCTTCCGCCATGCTGTGGGAGCTTGGCTATACCCGCATCACCAAGCAGGCGGACTCGATCGGAGACGGCAACGCCGCGCTCGTCGGATTGATCTTCGCCATGCTTCTTCCGCCGGCCATGCCCTGGTGGATCGTCATTACCGGAACGTTCATCGCGATCATCATCGGCAAGCAGATTTTCGGCGGCATCGGCAGCAATCCCTTCAATCCCGCGGTGCTTTCCTTTGCGATCCTCATGCTGTCATGGCGGCATTATTTCAATTACGACGCCGCCGTCGAGAACTACAATCTCGGATTCAATACGCTCTATCCTCTGGCCGCCATCAAGCACGCGGGGATGCATACGGATCTGTTCAATCTAAAGGAGATCGTTTCGTCTTATCAGGTCATGGACCTTCTGATGGGCAAACAGGTCGGCGGCATCGGCGCCACCTTCGGCCTGGCACTGATCCTGGGCGGCATCTATCTGATGCTTCGCGGCTTTATCCGCTGGGAAGTGCCGGTGGCTTTTGTCGCGGGGGTGGTGGTTACCGCGGCGATGTTCAACGCCGCAGACCCGACACGTTATGCCTCTCCGGTCATTCATCTCTTTACCGGTTATACGCTGCTGGGCGCGATTTTCCTGGCCACCGAGGATTCGTCGTCCCCGGTTAATTTCATCCCGATGCTGATCTACGGTGCCCTGGGCGGTGTCATGACCATGTTGATCAGAAATATCGGCGTGTATCCAGACGGTGTTATCTATGCCATTCTTGTGATCAACCTCGTCAACCCGCTTTTGGATAAGATCAGACCGAAGGCTCTAGGAAAGGTGGCGTAATCATGCGAGATATGATTAAAATGGTCGTTGTCCTGACGGTTCTGGCGGCGTTTTCCGGCGGCCTGCTGGCGGCCATCCGGGACAATACGAAGGATAAGATCGAACTTCAGCAGCTGACCTTTGTCAAAGGGCCGGCCATCAAGGATATTTTCAAGGAGGCTACCAACGATCCGATTTCCGACCGCTTCAAGATCCAGGACGGCAATGTCGAGCGAAACTTTTTTGTCGGCATGATCGACGGAAAGCCCAAAGGCGTGGCGCTCGAGAGTTTCGGCAAGGGTTACGGCGGCGATGTCGGTCTGATGGTCGGCATCGATATGGACTCCGATACCATTATAGGCGCCGGGGTGACCACCCATGCAGAGACGCCCGGCATGGGGGCCAAGGCCAAGGAAGATCCGAGCTTCGTCAACCAGCTTAAAGGCGTCTCTGTAAAGGAGCCGATCAAGGTGACGGCCGACGGCGGCAGCATCAATGCGATGAGCGGCGCAACCATTACCTCGCGTGCCGTGACGGCGGCGGCAACGGATGTGGGTGATATCTATACCCGTCTGAAACCGCAGATCGAGGAAAAAATTCAAGCCTTAAAAAAATAGAGGGAGAGAACACCGATGGCTAAGTCTATCGCTCAAGAATTTGTCAAGGGGTTGTGGGAAGAGATACCACCGTTTCGGCTGGTCCTGGGTCTTTGTCCTACCCTGGCCGTCACCAAATCGGTTGTAAACGGCATCGGGATGGGTCTTGCGACCACATTCGTTCTCGTGGGCTCCAACGTGCTGGTATCCATGCTGCGGAATATCATCCCCTCGAAGGTTCGCATCGCCTGTTTCATCATTGTCATCGCGACGTTCGTTACCGTCGTGGAATTGCTGATGCAGGCCTTTACCTATCCGTTGTTCCTGAAATTGGGGATTTTTATTCCCCTCATTGTCGTCAACTGCATCGTTCTCGGGCGGTCGGAGGCGTTCGCCGCCAAGAATCCGGTAATGCCTTCCATGGCGGACGGTCTCGGGATCGGTATCGGTTTCACGCTGGCTCTGGGAGCCCTGGGCGCCGTTCGTGAACTTCTAGGGTACGGCACCGTTCTCGGCATGCAGGTTTTTGGCCCTTCATACGAACCCTTTTCGTTCATGGTCGAGGCTCCCGGCGCGTTTATCGGTTTAGGGCTCATGCTCTGCCTCATGAACCTTGTCGGAAAGAAATAGGAGAAGACAGATGGGTGACTATATTGTCCTTGCCATAAGTTGTATCCTCGTCAACAACATCCTGCTGGCCCAGTATCTGGGAAACTGTCCGTTTCTTGGCACCTCCAAAAAGATGGAAACGGCCGTGGGCATGGCCATGGCGGTCGTGTTCGTGCTCGTCCTCGCCGGTGTCATCACATGGATGGTTGACGCATATGTGCTTAAAAAATTCGGCTTGGAATATCTCCGAACCATTTCCTTTATTCTGGTGATTGCATCTCTGGTCCAGTTCGTGGAGATGTTCCTGAAAAAGAGTATCCCCGCCCTCTATGCGGGACTGGGTATTTTTCTCCCGTTGATCACCACCAACTGTGCGGTCATGGGTGTCTGCCTGATCAATATCAACGAGGAATATTCCTTTATGCAGGCGCTCGTCGCATCGTTCGCATATGCGGTAGGTTTTGGTCTCGCTCTCGTTCTGTTCGCAGGGGTTCGCGAGAGGATACTCCTGGCCAGGGTCCCGAAGCCTCTCCAGGACACCTCCATCGCCCTGGTGACGGCAGGGATTCTCTCTCTCACGTTTTTTGCTTTCAAAGGGATGGTGTAACAGCAGAGTTCCGTTAGGGAATGAGCCGTAGCGGAAGGTGCTGAAACGGAGTCGTATAGAGGAGAGATCATCGTGACGGAAGCCATTTTGATTATGCTGGCCTTCGGTGCCGTCTGCGGCACTGTTCTGAGCCTTGCTTCGAAGATTTTTTATGTTTATGAAGATCCGCGCATCGCTGAGATCGAAGCGAATCTGGCCGGTGCCAACTGCGGCGGCTGCGGCTTTGCAGGATGTTCGGCGGCCGCTGTCGCCGTCGTGTCGGGAAAGGCGCCGCCCAATGTCTGCGTTGTTTCCGGGGCAGATATGGTGATGAAGGTGGCTGCGGTCATGGGCATGGATCCCGGCACGGCCTTGCCGCTGATATCCAAAAATACATGCGACGGCGGTGACCGGGCGGATGACAAATTTCATTATATGGGCGTCGAGACCTGCGCCGCGGTTTCAGCGATGTACGGCGGCAAACGGGAATGCCGGGTCGGCTGTTTAGGTTATGGAGATTGCATTCGCTCGTGCAAATTCGACGCCATTCACATGGGGCCGGACGGGTATCCCGTTGTCGACGAAGTCAAATGTGTGGGATGCGGTGCTTGTGAAAAGGCGTGCCCCAAGAGCATCCTGACCGTTCGCACCATGGCCGATCGTCTTCTGGATATCAACAAAACAGACGACGCGCTGGCACCGTGCCAGCAGACATGCCCGGCGGAAATCGACATTCCGACCTATATCGGCTGCATCGCCAAGGGCGATTACGAGGGTGCCGTCCATGCGCTGCGCGAAAGAAACCCCCTGATTCTGGCTTGCGGCAGGGTTTGTCCGCATCCCTGTGAGGATTATTGTCGGCGCGGGATTGAAGACGAGCCCGTTTCGATCAATCAGCTGAAGCGTTTTGCAGCGGATTTCGAGATGAATTCGGGAACGCGGTTCCCGATTACCTGCGCGCCGTCCAGCGGCAAGAAGGTGGCCGTCATCGGCGGCGGTCCCGCCGGCTTGAGCTGTGCCTTTTTTCTCCGGCGGGTCGGACACGACGTCACGATTTTTGAGGCCATGCCCCATCTGGGCGGCATGATCCGGTACGGTATCCCCGAATACAGATTGCCGAAGAAGACGCTCGACTGGGAGATTCAGGGTATCCTCGATCTCGGCATCGAGGCCCGCACGGGTGTTCGCTTCGGCAGGGATTTCAACATGGGCACCCTGACCTATGAAGGCTTTGATGCCGTCTTCTTCGGCATCGGCGCCTGGAGCGATTATACCCTTGGCATCAAAGGCGAGGATGCCGGCGGCGTCTTTACGGGGATCAATTTCCTGTCGCGATTCGCCGGCGGCGAAAAAATCCCCATCGGCAAGAAATGCGTCGTCGTCGGCGGCGGCAATACAGCGATCGATTGCGTGCGCACCCTGGTGCGGCTCGGTGCCGATGAGGTCACCCTGCTTTATCGGCGAACCCGCAAGGAAATGCCCGCGAATGTCGTGGAAATCGAGGCGGCCGAGCACGAAGGCGTCAAATTCCATTTCCTGGCGGCGCCGACGCGCGTCGTCAGCGATGAAAACGGCAACGCCACCCATCTGGAGTATCTCAAGATGGAGCTGGGCGAGCCGGATGCCAGCGGACGGCGGCGCCCGGTCCCTGTCAAGGATTCCGAAACCCTGATCGAAGCCGATATGATCATCAGCGCCATCGGACAGCGCCCGGATGTTTCCTTCCGCGAAGGGGCCAGGTCACTGGAAGATCTGATCATCACCCGGTGGAATACCATCGATAATGATCCGATCACCCTTCAGAGCAGTGTTCCCAAGATCTTCACCGGCGGGGATTCCGCCACGGGAGCCTCGCTGGTGGTCGAAGCGATCGGCGGCGGAAGACGGGCGGCACGATCGATTCATCAGTACCTGATGGGCGAGCCTGTGAAAGCGCCGGACAATGTCCTCTTCAAGACACATATCCCGGAATCTCTTTTCGAGCATGTGGACGGCGTCGTCCCGAGCCCGAGAGCCAAGATGCCCGAGCTGCCGGTTGCCTCCAGAATCAAAACCTTTGAAGAGGTCGATCTCGTACTGCCTGAGGAAAGCGCACTGAAGGAAGCGTCCCGGTGCATGAACTGCTGCAGGCTCTGCTATGATCCGGACACGGAGAAAAGAGCCGCGTAATGCGGAAGGGGACAGCCGAAAGAGAGACGGTTGAGATATAAAGAGCCGGCTGGTCGAAAGAAACGAACGGTTGGATACGCTGAGACCGCATCCTCGCGACATGGGGTGCGGTCTCCCGTTTTTATGACCGCGTCATGCGGTCTGATTTGAGATTCTGAGGGCCTCCATCAACTGGACCATGTCCTGAGGAAGAGGGGCCTGGAAGCACATCTCAGCGCCGGATACGGGATGTATGAAACGGATCTGCCGGGCATGGAGCATCTGCCTGCCGACCGGTCGAAGAAGTCGTCGGATCGGTGGAGAGTGACCGGCGTTTTTGATGCCGTATACCTGATCACCGATCACTGCGTGATGAATCGCGGCAAGATGAACCCGGATCTGATGGGTGCGTCCCGTCAGCAGGCCAATCTCTACAAGCGATGCCTCGGTCAGCCGCTCCATGACCTTCCAGTGCGTTTCGGCCGCTCTTCCCACGCTGGTGATCGTGGACATCTTCTTGCGGTCGCCCGCGTGCCTGCCGATCGGCATGACAATCTTGCCGGCGACCTGCTTCATATGACCGTGGATGAGTGCCAGATATCTCTTTTCCACCGTCCGATGTTTGAACTGGGCGGCAAGCGCAGCCTGGGCGGCCGCATTTTTTGCGGCGACCAGTACACCGGTGGTATCTTTGTCCAGCCGATGTACGATGCCCGGTCGGATCTCTCCGCCAATACCTCCAAGATCAGGGCAGTGGAAAAGCAAGGCGTTGACCAGGGTGCCGGACGGATGTCCCGGGGCGGGATGAACCACCATGCCGGCAGGTTTGTTCAAGACCAGAAGGTCCGTGTCCTGATAGAGGACGTCAAGAGGAATGGGTTCCGGTGCGACCGCGACGGATGCGGGGGCGGGAATCTTTCCGATAACCTCGTCACCGGGCCGCAGCCGGTAGCCGGGTTTTACGACCGTACCACGGACGGTGATCCTGCCGTGGCGGATCAGGTCGGCTGCGTATGACCGCGAGCAATCGGGCACCGCTCGGGCAACGACCGTATCTATCCGTTCACCTGCGCAATGTTCATCGGCGACGATGGTAAATACAGCGACAATTTCGGACATGAAGGGATAAAAATGGTCAGGAGGCGAAGAGAGATTCGATTTCAGTGAGGATCGTCTGCTCGTCCGTCTCCTTGGCGGTGGAGAGTTCTTTCACCAGAAGCACCTGAGCCGTGTCGTAGAGTTTGCGTTCCCCGAAGGAAAGATCCTTGGTCATTTTCAACAGCGACAAATCGCGAAAAACCTCGGCTACCTCGTACAGAGAACCCGTCTTGATCTTTTCCATATATTCTCTGTACCGTCGATTCCAGGTCTGGTTGTCCAGAGGATTCTCCTGTCTGTCGGACATGACCTTGTATATTTCAGGGATCTCGTTTTTGCTGATGACGTCCCGCAATCCAACCGAATCGACATTCCAGGTGGGGATCATGATCACCATGTCGTTTTCAAGCACCTTCATAATATAGAAATCGTGGGTTTCTCCACCCACGACCTTGCTTTCGATAGATTCGATACGTCCGACCCCGTGCGCCGGATAAACGGCAAGATCACCAACATGGAATCTTCGAATCTTTTTGGTTTCCACCGGATTGTGTTCGGTTGTAGCTTTAACCTTTTTATCGTTCATTCCACCACCAGTGTAAGGAATTTATAAATACGCCCAACGAGCGGCGGCGGGAAATGAAAATATCAGGCCGCAAACCCGAAAAATAGGGATGATTGGGGTATTTTAGTGCGAGACAATTTTTTCATTTTATATCATACATATATTAAACAAGCAAATAAAAAAGGATTGGCGCCTGCGTGCGGCGCCAATCCTTTGTGATATGTTCAACTGTAGTGGATCTTCCGCGTTCAACTGATCGGATCGATCCTAACCGATGGTGTGACTTACATCAAAAACGGCACCATCAGCAGTGCGACGACGTTCAGAATCTTGATCATCGGGTTGACGGCGGGGCCGGCGGTGTCTTTGTATGGATCGCCTACGGTATCGCCGGTCACCGCAGCCTTGTGGGCGTCGGAGCCCTTGCCGCCCAGGTGGCCGTCTTCGATGTATTTCTTGGCGTTGTCCCATGCGGCGCCGCCGGTGGTCATGGACAGGGCCACGAACACGCCGGTGACGATCGAGCCGATCAGAAGGCCGCCCAGGGCAACTTTACCAAGGATGAAACCGACCAGAAGAGGCGCGACGACCGGCAGAAGCGCGGGAACCAGCATCTCTTTGAGGGCGAACTTGGTGACGATGTCGACGCAGGCGCCGTAATCGGGTTTCGCGGTGCCTTCCATGATTCCCGGAATTTCACGGAACTGACGGCGGACTTCGTCAACAACGGCGCCGCCGGCGTTTCCGACCGCCTTCATGGCGATGGATGCGAACAGGTAGGGCAGCAGGCCGCCGATGAACAGGCCGATGATGACGTTGACGTCGGAGAGGTCGAACTTGATCGCTTTTTCAGCGCCCTGAATCGTGAACTCCATGACGTATGCGGCAAACAGAACCAGGGCGGCCAGACCGGCGGAGCCGATGGCGTAGCCTTTGGTGACGGCCTTGGTGGTGTTTCCTACGGCATCCAGCGGGTCGGTGACGGCGCGGACACTGTCATCCATGCCGGCCATCTCGGCGATGCCGCCGGCGTTGTCGGTGATGGGACCGTAGGCGTCGATGGCGATGACCATGCCGGTCATGGAGAGCATGGACATGGCGGCCATGGCGATACCGTAGAGTCCGCCGAATCTGTGGGCCAGGAAGATGGCCAGACAGATGGTGAGAACCGGCGCCGCCGTCGCCTGCATGGAAACGGCCAGGCCGGAGATGATGTTGGTGCCGTGACCGGTGGTGGAGGCCTCGGCAATGCCTTTAACCGGACCGTAGATGCCGGTGTAGTATTCGGTGATGATGACGATGACGACGGTCAGAACCAGACCGATCAGGGTGCAGTAGAAGATATTCATGGCGGAAATGCCGGGGATGTCTGCCATATAATGCATACAGGCATAGTAGAACGCAACGGCGGCGATGATCGCGGATCCGAACATTCCCTTGTAGAGGGCGCCCATGATGTACTCGCTCTTTCCGAGCCGCACAAAGAAAACGGCGATGATCGATGCGATGATGGAGATCGCGCCAAGGATCAGCGGGAATTCGGTTGCCATCTGAATTTTCGGGAACAGCAGGTGACCGATCAGCATCGCTGCAACAGCGGTGACCGCATAGGTCTCGAAAAGGTCGGCGGCCATACCGGCGCAGTCACCGACGTTGTCACCGACGTTGTCGGCGATGGTGGCGGGGTTTCTCGGATCGTCTTCGGGAATACCGGCTTCGACCTTGCCCACCAGGTCGGCGCCGACGTCGGCGCCCTTGGTGAAGATACCGCCGCCGAGACGGGCAAAAATGGAGATGAGGCTGCCGCCGAATCCAAGGGCGACGAGCGCCATGACGTCATGGGTGAAATAATAGAATCCCGCCACGGCCGTCAGGGCAAGACCGGCAACGATCATACCGGTCACGGAGCCGCCTTTGAAGGCCATGGCAAGTCCGGCCGCAAGACCCTTTTTGGCGGCCTCGGCCGTTCTGACATTCGCCAGGACGGAGACTCTCATGCCGATGTAGCCCGCGCAGAAGGAGGCTACCGCGCCAATGAGAAAGCCGATGGCGGTTTTGACGCCCATGGTCGAAAAAATCACGCCGAAAATAATGATTCCGGCAACGCCCATGCTTTTCATCTGGCGGTTGAGGTAGGCAATCGCGCCTTCCTGAATGGCGCCGGCAATTTGCTGCATCTTTTCATTTCCGGCGGGTGCGCCCTTGACGATCCCGGCCAGAATAATGGCAAAAACGATTCCGATAACGCCGACGAGTGTGCATGCCAACGGCACATTATTCATTACAAATTCCATTTTACCTCCATCCAAACTTAAATTAGGTTTTGAGTTCTACGGTTAAACGTGTTCATTCCTTCCTTTGTGCCCTTGCAAAGGACCGTAACGGCAGCCTCCCGACCCGTTTCGATGAACCGGGACAATTCATCAGCCTCATCCGGCGTGAATCTTCCCAGAACATGGTCAACGACGTCGACCGCCGGATCAGGACGGCCAATGCCCATGCGAAGACGTTTGAATTCGCCGCTCTCCAGGGCATTCATCAAAGATTTGATGCCTCGATGTCCCCCATGACCTCCTTTCTCTTTGATTTTAATCCTGCCGGCGTCCAGATCGATGTCGTCGTGGATGACCAACATCTCCTCGACAGCCAGCCCAAATTCATTCAGAAGCAAAAGAACCGGAGGTCCACTCCGGTTCATGAAAGCCATCGGTTTTGCCAGAAGTGCCTCACAGGTATGAATACGTCCACGGCCGATCAAGAGACCAGGCCGTTCCTCATCGATGGAAATGGAAAAGAATTCTGCGATGTCGTCAACGACCATGAATCCGACGTTGTGCCTTGTGAATTCATATTCCCTTCCCGGGTTTCCCAGTCCTACAATGAGCCGTACCGCTGGTGCCAATTATTCTTCTTCACCGGTTTCGCCGGCGTCTTCGGCTTCTTCACCGGCTTCCTCTTCCTCGCCGGCTTCCAGCTCGTCGGCTGTTCGGCCGCTCAGGATCGTCAGAACCGTGAAATTGACGTCATGCGGAAATTCGATGCCTTCCTCGACGGCAATATCCTCGATATGGACCGAGTCACCCATGTCGAGGTTGGTGATATCGATCTCGATCTCCTCGGGCATCCGGTTGGGGAAGCAGAGGACCTCGAGTTCGCGGCGGATGATCTGAACCATGCCGCCGTTTTCCACGCCGATGGATTTTCCAGTGACGGTCACCGGCGCCGTGGCCCGGATTTTACGGTCCATGGCGATTTCATAGAAGTCGGCATGGATCATTTTTCTCGACACCGGGTGGGTCTGAAGTTCCTTGATCATCGCCGTTTTGTTTGGAACGTCTTCACCGCCTTCGATGACGATATTGAAAAAAACCTGACTGCCGCTTCTATTTTTGACGGCCTTTTCCAGGTCTGTGGTGTCGATGGTGAGCGCAATGGTTTCGGATCCGGGACCATACAAAACGACCGGCATTTTATTTTCGACCCGAAGGCGCCTGGCCGGCCCTTTCTTCCTCCCGGTTCTGATACTGGCTTTAAGTTCGATTAATTCCAAAAGGAGCCTCCTTAAAAAGATGAACCGGTCTCATGCGCCGGTTTTTGGTAGCGATGTTTTATACAAAAAGTGATGTTACGGAATCACCCTGGTGGCTGCGTATGATGGCCTCACCGAATAATCTGGAGATGCTGAGCAAGGTGATTTTATCGCAAGCCTGCGCCTCTGCGCTGAGCGGGATGGTATCGGTGACGACAAAGGTTTTGATAGCGGAATTTTTGATCCGGTCGATCGCAGGTCCTGAAAGTACCGGATGCGTACAGCATGCATGGACCTCCTTGGCGCCGTTTTTCACTAAGGCACCGGCGGCTTCGGTAAGTGTTCCGGCCGTGTCCGCCATATCGTCCAAGACAATGGTGATCTTGTCTTTGACATTGCCGATGACCGCCATCGCCTTGGCTTCGTTGGGCGCATCACGACGTTTGTCGATGATGGCAAGCCCGACATCGAGGCGTTTGGCAAAAGCACGGGCGCGCTCGACGCCGCCGGCATCCGGCGAGACGATCAGGACGTTTTCGAGGTCGAATTTGGCCCGGATATGGTCCAAAAGCACCGGCGTGGCAAAAAGGTTGTCGACGGGGATATTGAAAAAACCCTGGATCTGACCCGCATGGAGGTCCATGGTGATGACCCGGTCCGCCCCGGCCAGCGTCACCATATCGGCAACCAGCCGCGCACTGATGGGAACCCTGGGCGCGACCTTTTTATCCTGGCGGCCGTAGCCGTAGTAAGGAATGACGGCCGTGACGCGCTTGGCCGACGCGCGTTTGCAGGCGTCGAGCATGAGAAGCAGCTCCACCAGGTTATCGTTGACCGGGGAGCATGTCGATTGAAGAACGAAAACATCCCGTGCACGAATATTTTCGTAGATCTCGATCTGAGCCTCGCCGTCACTGAAGGTTTTGACCTTGGCGCCGCCGACGGGGAGGTTGAGGTAACTGCAGATCTTGGTTGCTAAATCAGGATTTGAGTTGCCCGAAAATATTGTAATTTCGTCCATCATTCGTCAGTTCCGTATCCCTTGTATCCGTATTTTCGCATGTCAGATAAGAATGGCTGGGGCGGGAGGATTCGAACCTCCGAATGCAGGAACCAAAATCCTGTGTCTTACCGCTTGACGACGCCCCAACAAAGCTGATCAACAAACCGCCCGACCATGAATGGTTCACAGTTCGGACGTCCCGTGAGTTTTAGCCGAATCGTTTCAGCCGGCGGCCGAGATTGCAACCGCGTTTCGCCACTGCCAAATCGAGCCGTCAACACAGCAACTCGGTGACGAAGACCTGCCGGCCGGCTTGGCGTGTGAATGCCTGACCGGCCTTACAGGCGGTGTGCCGGTCGGTGAAAAGCCCGAACACCGCGGAACCACTGCCGCTCATCAAGGCCCCGGCGGCACCATGATCCATAAGCGCGCATTTTATCGCGCCCACTTCGGGGTAGTGCGCGCAGACCACGGATTCCAAATCATTGCGCAAATGACGAGCTGCATCAAAAAGTTCGTTTCCAAAGGCGAAATTCCTAATTTTTTTTTCGTCCTTTGTCAATCTCAAAGTGTAGTTCCGAAAGACCCACGCGGTCGAAATCGCATAGCCCGGGTAGACCAACACCACGCTCATGGCCTTGACGCCGCTGAAAGGCGTCAGCCTTTCACCAATCCCCTGGGCGATCGCCGGCCGGCCCAGAATGAAAAAGGGGACATCGGCTCCCAGTCGCAGGGCCATGACCGCCAACTGGCGGGTATCGAAGGGATCTCCATAATGGGCGTTCATGCCCTTGAGAACCGCGGCGGCATCGCTGCTGCCCCCTCCCAACCCAGCACCGACCGGAATGGTTTTGATCAGGCGGATCGCCACGGGTGTCGGGTGCAGGTCAGTGGATCGAACCAGCTCACGATTGAAGAGCTGCGCGGCCCTGAGGGCCAGGTTGGTCTCATCGGTGGGCAGGATCGCATCGGAACAGACGATCGTGTCTTTCGGCGCATCGAAAGATAAAACGATCCGATCGAAGAGCGCCACACCGCACATCAGCGAGTAAAGATCGTGATAGCCGTCCGCACGGCGGCCCACCACCCGCAGGTACAGATTGATTTTGGCCGGTGCCAGCAACTCCATAACAGCTCGCCTGGTGTCGCCCGGCGCCGCCAAGCAGTCGTGCGGTCGGGCATGCCGTCTGACGGCGATATGAAACTATCCCTTTTCCTTGATGTAGAGCATACGCAGTTCGTACAGAATATTTTTCAATATGTGGCTTTCATCGCTCGATAAGTTGTTTTTGGTTTTCTCTTCGAGCATCGCCAGCAAGTCAATCGTCTGCTTGGCCAGGGCCAAATTTTTGGCTTTCTGACCTGTGGCCGGATCTTCCAGCAGGCCCAGTTGAACCAGCGCCGAGGAGTTGATCGACAACACAAAAGTCGAAAAATCGATTTTGGGCAGAGGATAGGACTTTATTGCGGCCGCCCCGTCCGCCTGATGATTGTCTTCTCCCTGTTCAGCTTTGATCTCGTCAGACATAAGGACTCCTTTGTAACACGCATAGGGAAATGCTCACCCCGTGCCCAAAAGATCTGCTCGGCAGCGACTTTAAATCACAATCGACGGTCTGGCGGCCCTTTTTAAAGAGGGCCAGACCGTCGACGAATCCGCTCGAATCAGAACTCCAGCGGGGTTACGCTCTTGACCGACGCCAGCGCGCGCAGTTCGGAAATGACCTCGGCGGGAATCGCCGTGTCCGTGCACAGGAAGATGATGTTGCGGTCGCCGCCCTCTTCCTGCCCCACTTGCATGCGCCCGATGTTGATGTGGTGCTTGCCCAGTGTGGTGCCGATTTCGCCGATGGAACCCGGGATATCCAGGTTGTGGACCAGCGCCATGTGACCGCGCGGAATCATCTCCAGGCGGAAGGTGTTGATGCGCACGATGCGCGTGTCTTTCTTCCCGAAAATCGTTCCCGAAACCAGGCTCTCGCCTTCGGTGGTGATGATTTTGGCACTGATCAGATAGGTGTACTCCTCGTTCTGGCCCATGGTGGTTTCGGTGACCTTGATCCCTCTTTCGGTCGCCATAACGTGTGCGTTGACGAAATTGACCACCTCACTGACCATGGGGGCCAGCAGGCCCTTGAGCAGCGCGGTGGTGATCGGAGACAGATCGATGCCTTTGAAATCGCCGTAGTATTCAACAACGACCTCCTTGGGCGCGCCCTTGATCAATTGGGCCTGCAGACTTCCGATCTGTTCGGCCAGAGTCAGATACGGCCCCACCTTGGCCAGTGCCTCTCCGGTCACGGAAGGAACATTGACGGCATTGACGATGGTTCCGGTCGTCAAATAATCGATCACCTGATTGGCCACCATCACCGCCACATTGGTCTGGGCCTCCTTGGTCGAAGCGCCCAGGTGGGGGGTGCAGATCACTTTGTCCAGTGTCAGCAGCGGATTGTCCCCCGGCGGTTCGGTCTCGAACACGTCCAGCGCCGCGCCACCCACCTTGCCGGCCACGATGGCGTCGTGCAGGTCGGCCTCGTTGATCAGGCCGCCACGGGCGCAGTTGATGATCATGACCCCGTTCTTCATCTGGGCCAGGGTCTGCTTGTTGATCATGTTTTGGGTGGTTTTGAGTTTGGGAACGTGGACCGTAATGTAATCGGCCTGGCGGAACAAATCTTCCAGCGTGGCGAATTCATAACCATCGTTGGCAATTTTCTCAGGAGGCACGAAGGGGTCGTAAACGACCACGTGCATGCGCAATCCCCTGGCACGATCCGCCACGATCGAACCGATCTTGCCGTACCCGATCACACCTAAGGTTTTTTTGTACAGTTCCTGGCCCTGCAGTTTCTTTTTCTCCCATAGCCCTTGTTTGAGTGAAGCAGTGGCCGAGGGGATGTTGCGGCTCAAGGCCAGCATCATGGCTATCGCATGTTCGGCCGTGGTCACCACGTTGCCGGTCGGGGTGTTCATGACCACGATGCCGCGCTTGGTCGCCGCCGGGACATCGACGTTGTCCAAACCGATGCCGGCCCGCGCCACAACCTTCAAATTGTCGGCCGCATCCATCAGCTCCTCGGTCACCTGGGTGGCACTGCGAATGATCAACCCATCGTAAGGTCCGATAATGGCCTTGAGTTCATCCGGTTTGAGGCCGGTTTTCACATCCACGTCAATTCCCGCGGCATCCTTGAGCATCTGAATGCCGACATCTCCCAAATTATCGCTGACAAGCACCTTCATCGTCTCTTCCCTTCTGAGGTAAAATAATCGGAAGGCTCCCACCTGTGTCCAGGTCGCTTCCCTTTTCGAAATGAAACCATGCCGCGCACAGGGCCACCGTTGTAATGATAACAAAAGGTAGGGCACATTACGCTAGAAACCAAAGCACATTCAAGGCCAAAAATTGGACGGCCGCTTCTTTGATCAGGAAATCTTCAAAAGGCGTGTCCGGTTGACAAAATATAGATCTCACGTTCAAGTCCGCCCGAATCGACAGGTTCGAAACGTGTTCGGTCCGCGCGGCCGGAGGGCGCTGGCAACACCGCTGCGGCGACGAGATCACACCGCAGCGACTGGAAAACAGGCTTTTTTACAGGCCGTTCTTGATAAAAGAGCCGCGCTCAATTATACATCCGCGCAAGCACACAAAATGGGAGGAAGCATGGTAATTACCGAAATTTTGGCGCGCAACCAGCGTATGTACGGCGATGAAATCGCTCTGATTGAACGCGCCCCGGCTGAAAACCGACGCACGACCCTGACGTGGAACGCGTTCGACCGCAGGGCCAATCAGTTGGCCCACGCGCTGCGGGCGCGCAAGGTGGTCAAGGGCGATCGCGTGGCCCAGTTGATGACCAACTGTATCGATTATCTTCCCATTTATTTTGGAATCTTACGTAGCGGCGCGCTGGTGGCGCCGCTCAATTTCCGCTTCGAAGCCGACACCATCGCCAGCTGCGTCGCGCTGGCCGAGGCCAAGGTGCTCATATTCGGTCCCGAATTCATCGATCGCATCGCGCTGGTCAAGACGAGACTTGACCGCACGGTCCAAACCTATGTCTTTGTCGGGCCGCAAGCGATTCGGCCATCGTATGCCATCGCCCTTATGGAGCTCATCGACGACCAACCGGGCGATCCCCCACCGGTTCAGATCGAAATTCAGGATGACGCCGCCCTTTATTTTACTTCCGGCACGACCGGAACGCCAAAAGCCGTGCTTCTGACCCATCGCAATCTGGAGGCCAGCTGCTTTATCGAAAACCACCACCACCGGCAGACCCACAATGACAATTTTCTGTGCATACCCCCTCTGTATCACACGGGCGCGACCATGCACTGGTTC
>AMWB02062733.1_pt1 | contig 27336 bp, 28 predicted proteins | sample 200311 | NCBI WGS metagenome assembly AMWB02 (sample SAMN02737377, study PRJNA173069) | bioreactor metagenome | biome: anode biofilm in microbial fuel cells | place: USA: California | collected 2010-12-16 | reverse complement strand
CGTTTCCCGGAACCAGCGTGTTCAGAACGCAGAATACAGAATATGCTGCTATGATGCTGTCCAGAGCATCGCCATCAGCGTTCTGCAGAGCCTTGTCCCGTATATCTTCGGGCAGATCCAATGCCTTTCTTTCAAGATGGTCCAGAATATATTCCCTGGATTTTCGTTCTTTTGTTCCTTTTCCTTTATAGGAAATATACAATCCTTCTTTTTTCAGTGCAGAGGCGGGGCATATTTCCATAACCCATGGAACATCTACCCTCGGAGACTGCATGGGCAAAATACTGGCAGCACCCGAGATCACAAGAGGTCTTATAATGTCCCTTATACCAAAATATGTCTGTCTGTACAATCTTAGGTTATAGACACAAAAGGGAGCTTTTACCTCTTTGTCCGTTGCTCTTTTGAGCTCCACGTTCCCTGAAAGTCTACGGTTTCTATCTCTGAACTCATCTTCACTGGTATAGAGTTCCGGGAAATGCCGGATGAACTCGTTCCAACCGAGCCCCTGCATGAGAGGTAGCGGAATTCCAAAGGGAAAATCCATGCCAAAAATAGAACTTTTACTGGAGCATATAAGGCCAAGCAAAAAACGAAGACAAGGTTCCCTGCCCAGGTTACTTGGATCTACTTCGCTAAGAGGGTAACATTCCACAATACCTAATCTGTTCCCGGACACTTTACCGTGGCTGAGCCAGATCTTATAACAGGCGGACTTGGCACCGCTGAAATCCACACCAAAGAGATCTCGCTGGCAAGTTACCGCCCGGATCATATTTTTAGTTATCCCTGGTACCTGCAATGAACTCAAGGGTCATGTTGTAGGCTTCATCGTCAGTGAACTGTCTGGGAGGATGTTTCATGAAATAAGCAGATGGGGAATAAAGTATACCACCAATGCCTCTGTCCAGCGCAAGCCTGCAGCACCTTATGGCGTCAATGACAACACCTGCAGAGTTGGGAGAGTCTTCTACCGAAAGACGCAACTCGATGTTCATAGGCACATCACCGAAAAGCTTGCCTTCCATCCTGAGGAAACATACTTTGTTGTCGTTCTGCCATGGCACATAATCACTTGGACCCACATGGATATTATCGTCGTCCAAACGCTTGCCTACCACAGACTGCACAGCTTCGGTCTTGGACTCTTTCTTAGAGGCAAGCCTGCTTCGGTTTAGCATGTTAAGGAAATCAGTGTTACCCCCAGTGTTCAACTGATATGTTCTTTCAAGTTTTACGCCCCTCTTGCGGAAAAGGTCAACAAGGGTGCGATGGGTGATGGTAGCACCAAGCTGGGCTTTGATATCATCCCCGATTATGGGAATACCCTTCTCAGCAAAACGGGCAGCCCACTCAGGGTTGCTTGCGATGAAAACAGGCATGTTGTTAACAAAGGCCACACCTGCCTCAAGAGCACATTCAGCATAGAACTGGGTGGCCTGTTCAGATCCCACTGGCATGTAATTTAAAAGTATCTCAGCCCCGGAGTCTTTCAATTCCTTAATTATCTGCTCTTTTTCAGATTCAGGTGCATTTGAAACGATGAACTTACGAGAATCATCATAATCTGCCATGTGCTCTGAAACCCCATCCAACACCTTTCCCATCTTAACGATGACACCTGTTCTTGGAACACTACAACAGAACACAGTAGTACAGTTGGGCAGGGCAAAGATCGCGTCTGACAAGTCTTTTCCAACTTTTCTGCTGTCTATATCAAAGGCAGCTACCACTTCTATATCAAAGGGCTTATAACCACCCAGATCCCAGTGCATCAGCCCTATGGCATCCTTTGGAGATTTATCTTTATAGTACTCAATACCCTGAATGAGCGAACTGGCACAGTTACCAATTCCGGCAATAGCTATCTTTATTTTGCCCATTAGATTACCTCATGATCAAAAGAATTAAAGAATATGAAACCACATGATAAATTTAAACTTCATAATGGAGACGGGGTAATAAAAAGGTTTCTAAATACAAATATTCACTGACCTGCCTTTCCAGCAATGGAACTGGCATATATGAAATGTTGCATATATGTTCGAAAGTTATATAATTTTACAGGTTGTAGTCAGAAAGTGTGGGGAATTGCAAATTGGTCTTCAGCCATGCATACACATCCATATAGACAATAGCAGATGGAGATGACTAATGATGAAAGACGTATTACAGGAAATTTCTGAGCAACTTGACAAATTGGATACATTGGAAGAAGCCATTGATGTAGCCATCAAGCTTGAAGAAGACGGTAGGGCATATTACCTTAAAAGATCAGAATCAATGCCTAACCCGGCTGCCCGCGAGATGTATGCATTCCTTGCCGGGGAAGAGGAAAAGCACGCTGAGATGCTGAGAAAGTTCAAGAATGGAGACAAGAAAGCTGCACATGTCGAACACCATTTCCCGGACTTTACTCCTTCTCTGACACAGGAATTCTCTGACAAGAAGCTTGAAGAGATAGGCATCCTGCTTGCTGCCCTGCGCTTTGAGTACAAGAGCGAGTATTTTTATACGGAACTTGGAAGAAGAGCAACAGAGCCTGAACAAAAAGAGTTCTTTGACAGGATAGCTGCAGCGGAAAGAGGACATTACAGGCTTATAGATGAAATGCTGCAGGCTGCTACAGAGTTCAGGATGCAGACATAAAGGAGAGATGTAAGTGGGAAATGATATACAAACTGTACAGATATCCGAAGGTATTTACTGGGTAGGTGTTGTAGACTGGAACCTGCGGGATTTCCATGGATATGAGACACCAAAGGGTGGAACCTACAACGCGTACCTGATAATAGATGAAAAGATCACACTTATCGACACTGTAAAAGCACCTTTCTTTGAAGAGATGCTGGGCAGGATATCCCAGATAGTGGATCCTTCGAAGATAGACTATATTGTGTCCAATCATGTGGAGATGGACCATTCCAGCTCCCTGCCTGCAATGATGGAAGTAGCTCCAAAGGCAAAGCTATTTTGTTCTGCTAAAGGCAAAAAAGGCCTTTTCGAACATTATCGTGAAATGGGATTCGAGAAATGGGATATCCAGGTAGTGAAGACCGGGGATGAGATAAGTATCGGAAAGAGGAACATGCAGTTCATTGAGGTTGTGATGCTGCACTGGCCTGACAGCATGCACACATATCTCAAGGAAGACAGGATACTCTTCTCTAACGATGCATTCGGACAGCACATAGCAACCTCGGAAAGGTTCGAGGACCAGGTAGAAGGCGTTATGGAGGACGCCGAGATATATTACGCCAACATCCTCATGCCTTTTGGCAAACAGGTGCTTGGTTATGCTGAGAAGGTAAAGCAGATGGGGCTCAAGTTCGATATGATAGCCCCTGCGCATGGAGTGATATGGAGAAAGGAACCTGAAAGGATAATCGAATCCTATGTCAAATGGGCCAATGCTGAGGCAAAACCACAGGTGCTCATAGTGTATGACACAATGTGGAACAGCACTGAGATAATGGCAAAGGAGATCCTGGAAGGTGTGCAATCCGCTGGAGTGGATGTGAAACTCAGGAACCTGCGTAAGAACGACTGGAGCAAGATAATAAAGGAACTTATGGATGCATCGGTAGTTGCTATAGGCTCCCCTACGCTGAACAATGGTATGTTCTTCACTGTTGCAGGGTTCCTGAGCTACATGAAAGGCCTCCGGCCAAAAGGCAAGAAGTTCTTCGTCTTCGGCTCTTATGGCTGGGGTGGCGGTGCAGTGAAAGGAGTTGAAAAAGAACTCGCAGAATCAGGTTTTGAGATCGTGGAACCTGGATTCCAGGTAAACTTCAAGCCTTTTGAAGAAGACCGTGCCAAATGCAGAGAGATCGGGAGCCGGCTTGCTTCCCTTGCAAAAGAATAAATCATAGTACAGAAGAATAGTCTTGGAACAAAGGAGTGTTAACGTGCAATTCAATACCCCACTTGAAGAGGAGTTTTTTGAAAAGTCTAAGAAAAATGCGATCCAATCCGGATACAGGCTGAACCCCGACTATGATGTGGTAGTTACAGCGGTGAAGGGCATATCCAACAATAAGAAGCAATATGGAGAATGGTATTGCTTCTGTCAGAAAAGGACGGGGGATAAAGAGACTGACAAGAAGATAATCTGCCCCTGTGCGGCCAGGAACCGTGATATAGAGATGCGTGGCTCCTGCAGATGTGGCCTGTATATTAAATAAGTACGCTTTAAAGTACACTTTATTATATCCCTTTCAAAGGGATACATGATCTTTTTTTGATCAATCGTTTTGACAAGAGTTTTTAATGTATCTGATCCGAGGGATACATTCTGTGACCGGGAATTAACAACAGTCAGCAAATACTTAAATAATACAGGGTTAAATCCGTTATAGGTATAAATGGGTACCTTATGAATGGGGGCATAGAATGAATACAAGTACTGAAAGGGATGCATGTACGATAGAGAAGGAACTAAGCAAGGACGAATTGCTTTACGCTCTGGAAAAGCAGAAAGAGGCATTTGAAAAATTAAAGGTACTGGAGTCCATCATTAATAGCAGTCCTTTTATTGCTCTTTCAAGGGACCCGTCAAAGGATCTTGCTGTCGTGTTCATTTCCGATAATATCTCACAGTTCGGCTACAAAGCCGGAGATTTTACATGCAAAATGTCCTATGAGGATATCATACAGCCGGATGAACGTGAATATGTTAAATTGGAAACTATCGAGAACTGCAAGGAAGGAAGCAAATACATCACACTTAAATACAGGATAATGACGGAAAAAGGGGAAACTAAGCCCGTGGAAGAGAGAACGTTCATACAACGTGACCCTCAGGGAAATATCATGTACCTGCAAAGCATTATATTCGAAACGCATGGAAAATGTAGTATCTGATAATATGTCCTACATATTTGCTATATCTGGCAGGCAATAAAGTGAGAAGGGTATTTACCATAGGCGAAACTTTCTACGATATAACTTTCCGTGAAAAGGTACCTGCTTCCGGAACCCCCGGCGGTGCGATGCTCAATACTGCCGTTTCTCTTGCAAGGTGCGGGATAGATGTAACACTGATTAGCGAGTTATCTGCAGACCATGTAGGCAGCACTATAAATGACTTTCTGATGTCCAATGGAGTGAATACCGAAAACATATACAGATATGTAGGAAAAACTCCTCTTGCACTGGCTTTTCTGGATGAGATGAATGATGCAGAATATGTCCTTTATGAAACATATCCCCATGAACGGTTACAGATACTGAACCCTGTTCTCAGAAAAGGCGACATCATACTTTTTGGGTCTCTGATGGCAGTATCAGAGCAGGTGAGAGAGAAACTTTTGGACATATTGAAAAATGCCAGAGATGCTGGAGCGATCATCCTATATGACCCGAACCTCAGGGAATCTCTGCTGAACAATATTGGAACTATACGTAACATGGTGCAGGAGAATATATCACTGGCACATGTGGTTCGGGGTTCACATCGGGAGTTTGAGATTATTTTTGCAGCAGAGAGTGTGGACGAGGTATATGAACGTGTAAAAGAATCCGGTTGCTACTGCCTGATATATACAAAAGAGAACAGAGGAGTATGGCTGAAAGCAGGTGAAAATGAAACATATTACCCGGTACCGATGGTGGAAACTGTGAGCACCATAGGTGCCGGAGATAGTTTTAACGCCGGCCTGATATACGGTCTGCTTGCTCTGGATAATGATAGCTTTTTTACTGAGTGCATCAATGAAACTAACTGGAATTCTATAATAGAAACTGCAATAAGCTTTGCTGCCCACGTATGTACACAGAACGAGAACTATATCTCTAAGGATTTTTCAAATTCATTTAACAGGAGAATGGCATGAGAACCGAGGAAGCCCTTTTGGAACTGGAAAGCTCCCCTGAGGGGCTATCGAACGAAGAAGCCAAGAAAAGGCTTGTAAGGTACGGGCCTAACCAGCTTGAGGAAAAGAACAGGGTCACGCCTTGGAAGGTTTTGGTGCGGCAGCTGGCAAATGTAATAGTGTGGGTACTGGCTGCTGCTGCAATAATATCGTTGATGGCCCACGAGGTTATCAATTTCTGGGCTATAATCGGTATCATCCTGTTTGTAATACTTATGGGTTTCCTGCAGGAATACAGAGCAGAAAAGGCCATGGAGGCCTTAAAGAAATTCGTGCAGCCGGTCACACGAGTGCACAGGGAAGGAACACTGAAGGAGATACCTTCCAGTGATGTTGTTCCCGGGGATATACTGGTGCTTGAAAGCGGAGATATGATACCAGCCGATGCTCTCGTGATGGAGATGGTGGGGCTTCGGATAGAAGAAGCGGCACTGACCGGGGAGAGCATGCCTGTGAACAAAGAAAAGGATGAGATGATCTTTGCAGGCACACAGATAGTACACGGTAAATGCAGCGCTCTTGTGATTTCCACAGGCATGGGAACTAAACTTGGAGAAATCGCCGGACTTGTACAGCAGGAGGAGGAAACAACCCCCCTGCAGGAGAAGATAGCGAAGCTCGCCCGCACACTGGCCATCATAGCACTGATAGCTTCTCTGGTCACTTTGGTCACGGGCATATATAAGGGAGCTCCTGTGGCAGAGATGCTCTTGATCGCCATTGCGCTGGCTGTGGCGGCAGTGCCGGAAGGTCTGCCCCTTACCATGACCATAACCCTTGCCAATGGGATGCGACACATGGCAAAACAAAATGCCATTGTGAGAAAAATGCTGGGTGTGGAAACGCTGGGTTCGACCACTGTTATCTGTACTGATAAGACCGGTACCCTTACCCGCAACGAGATGATCGTGAGGAGGATCATCCTTCCAGGCAGGGAACTTGATGTTACCGGAACGGGATATGAGCCTATAGGCGAACTGCTTAATGATAAGACTCCGGTTGACGTTGAGCATGACAAAGGGCTGGAACTGTTGCTCACAGCCGGAGCCCTGTGCAACAATGCGTCACTGGAAGAATTAAACAACGAATGGAAAGGTGTCGGGGACCCTACGGAAATTGCCCTGTTGGTGGCTGCAGCTAAAGCAGGGATATGGAAGGGAGAACTGGATGATGAGCTTCCAAGGTTGCAGGAAGTCATCTTCACATCTGAAAGGAAGATGATGAGCACACTGCACGATACACAGGAGCAGGAGATGGCCTTTACAAAAGGTGCTCCTGAAATGGTGCTTGACAGGTGTACGCGCATATATGGTCCTTCCGGAGTGCGGGACCTTACGAAGCAAGACAGAGAGGAAATGCTGGAGAAGAACCTTGAGCTTGCGCAGAGAACATATCGTGTGCTTGCACTGGCTTACAGGCCTCTGAACAGTAAGAGCGAGGAGCTTGAGAAAGATATGATCTTCCTCGGACTGGTGGCTATGCTGGACCCGCCCCGGGAAGAAGCAAAAAGTGCCATTGAAACCTGTCATAAGGCGGGGATCAAGGTTGTCATGATCACAGGGGATAATCAGGAGACTGCAAAGGCTATAGCCAGGGAGATCGGCCTCTTTGATGGTACTGTGTGCCTGGACAATATCACTGATGAGAAAATAAGGAACATTGTGGCTGACGGAGCCATCACTGGCACTGAACTGGACGAGCTTGATGATGCAGAGTTCAAGAGCGTGGTGGAAGGGATCAATATCTATGCAAGAGCACGGCCGGAACAGAAGCTGAGGATCATCAAAGCGCTGCAGGACAAGGGACAGGTGGTGGCCATGACAGGCGATGGGGTCAATGACGCTCCCGCCCTGCGTAAAGCCGACATCGGCATTTCCATGGGTGTCAAGGGTACCGATGTGGCGCGTGAGGCCAGTGTAATGGTGCTGCAGGATGATAATTTCGCCACCATCGTGGAAGCTGTGAAGATGGGCAGGGGTATCTACGCCAACATAGAGAAGTTCACCACATACCTGGTATCCCGTAACTTCACGGAGATGATGCTTATCCTCATTGCAATAACCCTCCTGGGTTTCAACTATATACCCTTGCTGGCTCTCCAGATACTGTTCATCAACATGTTCAATGAGGTCGTACCTGCCATATCTCTGGGTATGGACCCGGTGAGAGATAGCATCATGCACAAGAAACCCCGTGACCCGAAAGAAGAGATCCTGAGCAGGCGAAACCTGGTGCTTGTGATCAGTATCGCACTTACGATGAGCATTGTGTCATTCCTGGTGTTTCTGATAGCTGATCCCTTTACTGATTTGCAGAAGGCAAGGACGCTCACTTTCGTGACCATAGTCAGCATGGCACTGTTCGTACCCAACGCCTTCAGATCCCTTGATGAGCCTGCCATAAGAATGGGACTGTTCTCCAACAGACTGATGCTGACAGGAATGTTCATCACCTTGCTGCTGATCCTGTCCGTGGTGTACATACCGCTGTTACAGATGGTCTTCGAACTGACACCCTTAAGACTTGAGGAATGGATGCTGCCCATTGGAGCTGCTTTCCTTACACTGCTCATAGCAGAGGGGATCAAGTTAGTTGCCAGAGGCCGCAAAGAGGATGCAGGCATAATGGCCCAGTGCGGATCTTTAGAGAGAACAGTGGATAAATAAAATAATGCATAGGTCTTCACAGACAGCATGCATTTTTTTACTTCCTCATTCATTGCTGTTCTGAATAGTGTATCTTTCTCACAGAGTACCTGTTGATATTAAAAAAGTAAGATGTATTAATATTCCTGTTCTGTTTTTAAGGAGTATGTGAAGCACTTGGATCCCTGTATTATCCAGGACATCTTTTGTTGGTTGGTTGGTTATGCACAATTATATGATGTCTTCGCAGCAGGGTGTTGGTGGTGGCTTCACACCCGACTCCTTGGTTTAAACAATCGCCCGAACATATTTGAATGTTTCTAAATCGTTCCATAGCAAACAGAACTAACAATATTCTTACACCAATAATAAGGTAAAAAGATTATTAACATATCAGGACATCATCCAGTGTTAATGAGCGGAAAAGAAAGACTGCTGGAGCCTGAACCTTATATTTTGCCTGATATGGTCATGCGGAAGGTCCATGATGCTATGCAGGAAAATGTGACAGGTATGGTGGAACTGTTCAAGGTGCTCTCAGACCCCGTAAGGATACACATCCTCAAAGCTCTGGAGGTGCAGGAGCTATGCGTATGCGTGCTTGTGGAAATAACAGACTATAAACACTCTGCATTATCATACCACCTGAAACTGCTCAAAGGAGCAGGGCTCGTGGAATCCACGAGGAACAAGAACTATCAGATATATTGTCTCACGGACCTGGGAATGTCCCTGCTCAAAGCTATCGAAAGAACGTTCGATCAGTGACTTTCCGTAGGCTGTGCAGTATTAAGCTTCACATACTTCACACCCTTAAGCGCCATCAGCTTCTCAGCTATTGTCTTTACCTCCTGACCCTCTCCATCCAGGATAATTACTTCCAGGCAGTTGTCATGGTCCAGGTGGATATGTATAGAGGTCTTGATCAGAGAAGAATGGTCATGCTGTATCTCAGTGAGGGAGCTGGTCAATCCGCGCTTGGTATGGTCATAGATCAGAGTGATGGTAGCAACACGCCTGCCTTTCACATCGCTCATCCATTCGTAATGCGTGATGTAGCTTCTGATGGCATCCCGTATACCCTCTGAACGTGATGAATATCCTCTTTGTTCGATAATACCGTCAAATTTCGTAAGAAGGTTCTCGGGCAGAGAAACACCAATTCTCATTAATTCTTGTTCCATTGGATCACCCATAAATAAGATACGTAGATCTACTAATGAAAGTAAAGGCTAATAACATTTTGTATGTCTTAATGATAGGTTTATTAAGATAAATAGTACTTATATGGGAAAATATAATAAAAGAACATTGCCATAGAGGTACATGATGAAAGGCGAACAATTATACTCAGGAAAAGCAAAGACGATATACAGGACCGAGGACCCTTCGAAGTACATATCCGAGTTCAGAGACAGCCTTACCGCTTTTGATGGAAAGAAAAAGAGCGAAGCTTCAAAGAAAGGATATTACAATGCCCAGATATCAAAAAAGCTCTTCGAGCTGCTGGAAAGCAAGGGTATCAAGACCCACTATATAAAGATGCTTTCAGACACTGAGATGCTTGTGGAAGCTGTGGACATCATCAAAATAGAGGTCATACCCCGCAACATCGCTGCAGGCTCCATCACACGCAGATACCCCATAAAGGAAGGCACGGTTTTCAAGAAACCTGTCATCGCCATGGACTACAAGAGTGATGAATACGGCGACCCCATGCTCAACGAAGACATTGCCGTAGCTCTGGGTGTCGCCACATACGAAGAAATAGCCACAATAAGACAGCTTGCCCTCAAGGTCAACGATATCCTCATCGAATACCTTGATGAACGCGGCATAGCCCTGCCAGACTTCAAACTGGAGTTCGGAAGGAAAGATGGACAGATCCTGGTAGCCGATGAGATATCATGTGATACATGCCGCTTCTGGGACAAGGAAACAGGAAGGTCCATGGACAAGGATATCTTCCGCTTTGACAAAGGAGATCTGACAAAAGCATATGAAGAGGTAGCAAAACGTATAATCCCTGAGATATTCCAGTAAGCCATCAAAGGGGTTGCTATCATGGGGAAATACGATGTAATAGTTGTCGGCGCAGGCGTTACAGGATTACTTTCGGCTTTGGTACTTGCAAAGCATGGAAAAAAAGTCCTGATACTGGAAAAAAGCAAACATGTGGGAGGCAACTGTAATAGTTATGTAGTGGATGGGTTCCAGGTGGACACCGGGGCACATGCCATCACACACCTCATCGAAGGTCCGCTGAAAAGGCTCATGGAGAGCTACTTCGACTACCTGCCCGTATTCGAGGACTACGGAAACTATTTCATCCGTACGGATAAACGTCTTGTGAAAGTACCTTCCAATATCAAGGAATTCGTGACTTTCGACGTATTGCCCAAGATGGACAGGCTGGTACTCAGCCAGGCTGTCACCAAAGCCCTTACATATAGGACTTTCGGAATGGACCTGTCCAAACAATCCGTATGTGAATTCCTTCCCAAGAACCTCTCACAGGATACTTACGACTTTGCCAATACGATATCTTATTTCCTTACAGGCAAGGACATGAAACATACATCAGCACAGAGGGTACTTGAAGGGAGTGCATTCGTGCGGGACAGTGTAACACCAGAACAGTTGGATGAGATCCTGAAAACAGAAGAAAGGAACGGTCAGGAAGAAAAAGTACTGCAGAACCTGATCCCATTGAACCTGCATACTTCACTGCAAACCCGGCTGAACAAGGTATCAAGTCCCCTTACAACCCTGGGCAGGCTTGCCACTAACAAGGTAAGCTATTCCCAGGGATATCCGCGTAAAGGCCTCAAATCACTCCTTAATGCCATACTATATTCCCTGCCCAAGTCAGTAGAGATTATGGTGGAGAATCCTGTGCATAAGATCCTGACAGAGGAGGGAGTAGTAAAAGGCGTGGTGGCAGACGACACATACCTTGCTGACATGGTAATACACACAGGTTTTGCAAAGGATCTGCCATGTCTTGTAGAAGATCTGCCTTCCTCCTATATCAAAGAACTAGAAGGCATCGTACAAACAAAAAGTCTTACTATCTGGCTTGGGCTGGACACTACAATGGAAGCTTTTAATTACATAGGTTCTGAGATCTGGTTCAGGGACAAGGCCTACTGGGCAATGCCCATCAGCAACTATGACTCATCCCTTGCGCCTGAAGGAAAACAACTGGTAGGTTTTACTTTTGTAATAGACCCGGAAAAGGATGACAGCTCTGAGATCAAAAAGGCCTATGAAACAATATACAACGCCGTTCCCGGCATCGGGGAACATGTAGAAATGAAGCATGAACAGATCATTATCCCTGAAAAAGCTGCAGTTACCATTGATGGGAACTTTGCAGACATCAGGACGCCCATAAAGAATCTGTATGTTGCAGGAACAGACACAGACCGGCGCAGTATGGGCATCACCCGTGCTGCATATTCTGTAATAGAGATGCTGCGTGTACTGAACATAGATGGTAACCTGCACAGGAGAGGAGGCCGGAACTCATCTCCTTAATACCATGGTCCGCAACCTGTCTGCAGCACTCTCGGTACGGTCAGCAATGCGACCTATGTTCTTGGAAAGTTCCAGGAAGAAATAAACACCTCCTCCACCAAGCAATTCTTCCTTCTCGAATATCTGTTTCATAACTTGTTTTTCGATAATGTCCACCTGGTGTTCCATTTCTTCTACCCTGGTAACAAGCTCCAGGGTTTCGTGTACATCCTTCTTCCCAAAAGAAGACTCAAGAAGCTCGCTTAGTGTGTCCACAAGAAGTTCATACATCTCCACTGTTGCCAGGGTCCTGGACATCAGTTCACGGAACCCCTCCTCGAGTTCTTTTGGTACCTGACAATTTCGTAGTGTAAGCCAGTAAGCTGCATCCTGACACTCATCAGAGATCGAATCCTGCGGTTTGAGGAAATTGAGGAGATCATCAGCATGGACCGGCAGCATGATCGTAGATGTAAGTTCCGCCCGTATGGTCTGTTTTATCACATCTGCCTCGTGCTCAAGGATATCGATCTCATTATTTAGGCGTAGCACAGTGGTCGTGTCACATTCAAAGTAAGCAGAAAGTTCCTCGCTTAACTTTCGGACAGCATCTCCTCCTTTAGTGGCATGCATGTGCAAAGGCCTGAAAGGAGATTTTGCAAAGACGCTTAGCACAGAGCGTATGTATTCCCTTTTCGTCAAATTCCTATCCCCATTAGTCCTGTGAATATCAGAGCTGAAGTTAACGCTGCCACAGGCACCGTGATTATCCAGGATACTGCTATCTTTCCTATCACACTTAAATCAACCGCTGCAAGACCGCCTGCAAGACCGACACCTATCACAGATCCGACAAGTGTATGAGTGGTTGAGATAGGCAGGGAACTATAACTGTGCAGCACCACAACAGACGCAGTGGCAAACTCTGCACAGAAACCCCTTGTGGGAGTAAGTTCAGTTATCTTGTTACCAATGGTCTGTATCACTTTATAACCCCATGTAGCAAGCCCAAGCACCATCCCGAACCCACCGATCACCATGATCCACGTGGGTATCTGCACACCATTCATACCCAGCACATTAAGTCCTGCATACAAAGGACCTATTGCATTTGCAACATCATTGGAACCGTGAGCGAATGCCATATAACATGCGGTCATGGTCTGAAGATATACGAACTTCTTTTCAACTGCAAAAGGTTTGTCAGTTTTTTGGAGGATAAAACGAGACACCAGCATGAATAGAATATATGCTACAAGAGCACCCAGCAAAGGAGAAACCAGCCAGCTTGCCACGATCTTGACCAGAACTGACCAATGTATCTCACTGTAAGATATGATCCCATGATAGGCCGATACCAATCCAAAACCAAGAACAGAACCAACTATCGAATGAGTGGTGGAAACAGGAAGATTATAAAAAGTAGCAAGCGTGATCCAGAAACCTGCAGCCAGGATCGCTGCAAGCATACCGATGACCACAAGATGTGGATCTATCATCCTGATCTGTTCCACAGGCACAATACCTTTGGCAAGGGTCGAAGTGACACGCTTCCCAAAGAAAACAGCACCTAAGAACTCGAATACCGCCGCGATCAGGATAACCTGCTTAAGGGAAAGGGCACCACTGCCAACTGAAGTTCCCATGGCATTGGCAAGGTCATTTGCCCCTATGTTCCAGGCCATATATAATCCCGCAGCAACGAGAGCTATCACATAGGGATTAAAAATATTCATTTCCATTATCCTCCTATAACTACGTGGACAATTTAGGAAGATATAGATAAATGTAGGTACAATATTCTATATATTACTATATAGCCATATAGACCTAGAAGAAAGAATCAAGAGTCCTCTGGCACTTCAACTCTCTGATAAGACTTGCTTTTGGCCCCCATGCCTCAATGGGAGTTTGAAGCCTTGAGGACATATCTGCCAAAGCTGCATCTGTGCTCTCGAACCTCTGCGGAGGATTCTGCAAAGCGTTGCGCGCAGCTTCCCTTACAACCCATACACCCAGAGGTGCCCAGTAATCGGGTGTGATCTCCCTTACCATGAACACCGTCGCCTGTCTACTGATACCGTTGAGGTACTCAAGGGCCCCAAGGCGTGCCGCATAATAACCACCTGCAAGACTGGAATATCCTTTTTTGCCGTCCATGCCCTCACCGTCGGCACCTATCCATGTGGAGTCACCCGACCATACAGCCCTGGGCATCCATATCTCTATTAGTTCATAGGAAAATACTCGGGGGATCAAGAGTATTTCGAAATGGTTACCGAAAGCTCCTCCGCTAAAGAGCATAATATCGCTTATCTGAGGATGATCCCGGACACTATGCAACATATCCTTGCCCAGCATGTCGTCCACTGCTGTTATGGACCATCTGGTGGGTACCAGCTTGCGCTCTTTTCCGAGCAGTCCAATGGAAAGAAGACGGGTGATGTGATCCTGAGAGATATTCGAGGAGATAAGCTCTGAAACAGCATCCTTTGCCAGGGCATCGTCATCATATACCAGATAATCGACCTTCTTTGGAACATGCGGGTTCTCAGTGATATCCAGATCCTTTAGATCGCCTGAAGGTCCCATAGGGGTCATTACGCTATCGAACTTCAACCTGTTAGACAGAGGCTTGTTGAACCAAGCTTCAGTATCCACAGGAGTTATAGAAAGGGCCAGTTCCTGAGATTTCAGGAGTAAAGGGTCTTTGGGATCTGCGGCATCTTTAACGTGCATGCGTGCACCTGCCCGCACAAGCCTGGAACGTGCTGCAATGATATCTCCAATGCCCATACTGAGCAGTTGCTTTGGGTCTTCAAGTATGGAAGACTCATCTCCACCCATACCTGGAGGGACCATGGGACCCGACATCACTGAAGGATAATCATGCCTGCCAATGAAAACTGCCGGAGGAGAGGCTCCAAATATGGAAGTTGCTCCTTTACTGGTTATTACAGATGACTCTATGGACTTGAACTTTTCAAGAATGGGACATACAGGACGTCCACAGAATCCTCTTCCCTTGCATTGTACACATTGATTATGGCTCAACTTTGCTCTTTATCCCCACATAGGATGCATGATCCTGCTTCAGGTATGTTCTTATCGAACCAGCCGGAGTGCTGCACGAACCTGCAGATATTGCACATACCTTCTACCTGGTCCTTTTGGTCCATGCCCTTAATCAACCTGGCAGAGAACTTCCTCACCTCTGCACGGACCTCTTCTGGGAAATCAACTTCAGCTCCTCTTTTCTCACTCATGTACTGTGAAACGGCAGCCCTTGAAAGACAGAGGATATCAGCGATCTCCTGCTGGGTACATCTGTGTTCAGAGAACAAAACCCGTGCGATCTCTGCACGTATAGCCGGAAGGACTTTCTGCACCATGATCTCACACGTCGTTTTCAAAAGATGTACCTCCACTATCAGATCTTATGTTTATTCTGATAATCTTCAATGGCCATCCTTAAAGTATCCGGCGCAAAGTTCGAACAATCCATCTTGCCTGGGGGAAGACCACCCAGTGCCTCAACCACTTCTTCCTTTGTTATACGCCTGGCCTCTTCTAGGGTCCTGCCTTTTGCCATTTGCGTCACCATACTTGAAGTAGCGATAGCCGCTGCACAACCGAAGGTCTTGAACTTAACATCCGCCAGTACACCATCCTTTACCTTAATGTAGATGGTTATGACATCACCATCTGCAGGATTTCCCAGCTGACCCACTCCATCTGCATCTTCGATGACGCCTACGTTCTTAGGATCAGTGAATTCTTCCAGAAGTTTTCTGCTGTACATTATTTCTCCTCCTCGAAGGGTGACATCTGGCGCAGCTTCATGACGGCCTCCTCAAGAAGATCAACTACAAGGTCGATCTCTTCCATAGTGTTCTCTCTCCCCAGGGTGAACCTCAATGAACCATGTATATAATCTACACCAGGATCAATGGCCTTTAGCACGTGAGAAGCCTTTTGGGATTTAGAGGAACATGCCGAGCCGGTGGAAACAGCAACACCCTTCATATCAAGGAGCATAAGCAAAGATTCACCTTCCACATGCCTGAAACTCATGTTCACATTGTTCGGAAGACGCTTTTTTTCATGACCGTTAAGTCTTGCATACGGTATTCTGCTGCGGACCTTTTCTATCATAGAATCCCGCAGATGTTGCATGTGCCTGGAATCAGCTTCCAGTTGATCCCTGGCAATGGCCATGGCCTTTGCAAAACCCACGATACCCGGGATGTTCTCGGTACCCGGACGCAGCCCGCGTTCGTGGCCACCACCCTGCACAAGAGGCAGGATATTGACACCACTACGCAAGTATAGGGCTCCCACACCTTTAGGACCGTGGAGCTTGTGGGAAGATATGGACAACATATCCACACCCAGTTCATTCACATCAACAGGTATCTTACCCACGGACTGGACAGCATCGGTGTGAAGGACTATTTCCCGTCCTTCTATGAGCTCACTAATTTCCTTTATTGGCTGAACAGTTCCAATCTCATTATTGGCATGCATTATACTTACAAGAATGGTATCTTCTCTTATGGAATCCTCAAGGAACTGCATATCAACTATGCCTTCATTATCCACTGGCACATAGGTAACTTCGAAACCCTCTTTCTCAAGCTGCTCACAGGTGCGTAATACTGCAGGATGTTCTATAACGGAAGTGATAATATGCCTGCCCCGGGAAGAACACATGTATGCAGAGCCTTTTATTGCCATATTGTCAGATTCGGTGCCACCTGATGTGAAAATGATCTCCTGCGGTTCAGCACCCAGTGCTGCAGCCACCTGTTCCCGGGAAGAGGATAGTGCTTCTGCAGCTTCCAGTCCAAAAGAGTGTAAACTTGAAGCATTTCCGAACTTTTCACTAAAATAAGGGAGCATGGCCTCCAGAACCCTGGTATCCACATGTGTGGTTGCACTGTGATCCAGATATATACGTTTCATGCTTCACCTTGTGAATAACTGACGGATTTACTCCTTCCCATAAAATGAATAAATTTGATACTTTGGAAAATTAAAGGTAAGTAACTGGAAGATACGATTTACAGTTAAATTAAAGTGTTTAATCTTTGATCTGCTCCGGAGAAAAACCCCTTTCAACAAGAACGTCCTTCATGCGAGACAGATGGTTGCCCTGCAACTCAACAGCATTATCCCTGACAGTTCCACCACATGCAAACTTGGATTTCAGATAGGTCGATAGTTCGTGGAGGTCGATCTCATGTGCATCAAAACCTTCTACGACAGTCACTTCCTTCCCATACCTTCTTCTGTTGACCTTCACGGTAATTCTTTGCTGCTCTTTTGCTACTTCTTCGCAGATGCACAATTCCATTGGCAATCCGCATACAGGGCACATTTCTGAACTCATCTAGTGATATTTCCTCCAAGAACATTAAACATTTTGACCATAAACTATACTTAAATAGTCGTATAAAGTAAACAGCAATGATATTAAAACCTAATGGTGAATTAGTTGCATCTGACATTGAATTTGCAGAAGGTATAATAAGCCAGTCAAGGGGGCTTATGTTCCGAAAGAGCATTGCAGAAAGATATGCGCTTGTCTTCATACTACCTTCTCCCAGATCCGTTTCTGTGCACATGCTTTTTGTATTTTTTCCAATAGACGTGGTTTTTCTGGATGATAATAAGAAAATACTTGCCACTGCAAGATTAAAACCCTGGATAGGTTTGACACAGTCCCCTAAAAAGACAAAATATATTGTCGAAATGCACTCCGGCTCCATAGAGCGCTGCAAACTCATTCCCGGAGAAAACCTCACTATGGATCTTCCGTGAATAAAGGAACGGGGTTTAGGTCTAATGAAGGAATCTTTTTTAAACTTGAGTGCTTTTAAGCCTACATAAACACAGAAATGAATAGTAGTCTGAGGCACACAATGTTACAAGAGAACGATTTCAAGCTTATAACTGAAAAAATGGGAAGAGAACCCAACATTGTGGAACAGGGATGTTTCCTCAATTTGTGGAGCGAGCATTGTTCATATCGCTCCAGTGGACCTTTACTGAAGACTTTTACCACAACCGGCGATAAGGTTATCATAGGACCTGGAGATGATGCTGCTATCGTGGACTTTGAAGACGGCTGGGTGCTCGCAATAGGTATGGAAAGTCACAACCATCCATCATACGTAGACCCCCACAACGGTGCTGCAACGGGTGTTGGAGGCATTGTAAGGGATATTATATCCATGGGAGCGAGACCTATAGCCCTTATGGACCCCCTGTATTTCGGGCCCCTCAATACTCCTAAGAACCTTTATCTTTTCGAACACATCATCGAAGGTATCGCAAGCTATGGTAATTGTATAGGCGTGCCTGTGGTAAGAGGAGAAGCATTCTTTGATGAGACCTATAGTGGTAACCCTCTTGTAAACGTCGCATGCATAGGACTTGCAAGGAAAGAGAACATAGTGACAGCAAAAGCCCAGAAGGCAGGAAATAAGATGATCCTCATGGGATCCACAACAGGCAGGGACGGGCTGGGAGGTGCATCCTTCGCATCCAGGGACCTTTCCGAGAGTTCCGAAGCAGAGGACAGGCCCAGTATCCAGATAGGTGATCCGTTCACAGAGAAACTGCTCATAGAAGCGACACTGGAAGTAGTCGGAGCAGGATATGTGAGATCCTGCAGGGACCTGGGTGCAGCAGGCCTTGCGGGTGCCAGTTCAGAAATGGCATCCAAGGGAGATATGGGAATGCATATAATCGCTGATAATGTCATACTCAGGGAAAAAGGCATGGTGCCTTACGAGATCCTCATTGCAGAATCCCAGGAACGTATGCTCTTTGAAGTAGAACCGCAGAACGTGGAAGCTGTACTGGCCATAGCAAAGAAATATGATCTGAACGCCAGCATGATAGGAGAACTCACTGAAAGACCATATTACACAGTGGATTTCAAGGGAGAGACTGTTGTCGATATCCCGATCAAACTGCTTGCTGAAGGTGCACCTACCTGTGAAATGCCTGCCAGCTCACCCGCCGAAAAAATATCATGGGAAAAGCCAGAAATGCCAGTTGATCTTAAACAGGCACTTTTGAACGTGCTTTCCTCTCATAATGTGGCATCAAAGGAATGGATATACAGACAATATGATCACGAAGTGCAGATAAGGACCACGGTAAAACCAGGAGATGATGCTTCCGTATTACGCATAGAGGGCAATAAGGGAATAATACTCTCATGCGGCTGCAATCCCAGGCATACCATGCTGGACCCCTATCATGGGGGAAAGGGTACTGTTTATGAAAATGCCATGAACATTGCAGTCAAAGGAGGTAAAGGACTGGCCCTTGTGGACTGTCTGAATTTTGGCAACCCTCAAAGACCTGATATATACTGGTACTTCAAGCATGCCATACTTGGATTGGGTGATGGTGCCAGAGAATTGCAAATACCCGTGGTAGGTGGGAACGTATCACTATATAATGAAAGTGATGAATTTGATACTGCGATCCTCCCCACTCCATCCATAGGGGTCGTGGGAACAACAAATAATGTTGCAGGTACCCCCCTGTCCTCTTTCTCTAATGTGGGTGACACGATAATACTTGTTGGAGAGACACGGGATGAGCTGGGAGGTTCCGAATATTACAGCCTGCTCGGTAAGAAGATGGACGGTAACGCTCCTAAAGTGCCTGAGAATGCTACCTCTATAGTGGATTCTGTGATCAGCGCCGTGAACACGGGAAAGGTCACGTCCTCCCATGATGTTTCATTGGGTGGATTGGGAATCGCATTCTGCGAGATGTGTACATGCATGGGAGCAGATGTGGATCTCAGTAAGGCCTGTGAGGGTCTGAGAGCAGACGATGTTCTTTTCTCTGAGTCTTATATAAGAGCCATCCTTACAACCCCTGAACCCAAAGTAATAGAGGAAGCACTGCAGGGGGTACCCTATGCGATCGTAGGTAGTGTGGGCGGCGACAAATTAAATATAAGGCTGGCCGAAACCTCCGTTGAGATCTCACTTCCCGAAATTGAAGTGGCAAGAAACAGCCTTATGAAACAGATGATGGAATAAAAAAGTGATGAAAAGATAAAATGGTCAGGTCTTTGAAAGACTGACCATCTTTATTTCTTGGTTGCATAATAGATCATATACAATGCGGACAGACCTACAAGGATGTAAACGATCCTTGCTATGATGCTGTAGCCGAATATAAGTGCCACCAGGTTCAGGTCCTGGGATATCCCGAAGAGTCCCCAGTTGAGGCCTCCGATTACAACCAAGACTAATGCTATCCAGTCTAACGTACTTTTCTCTGCCAAAAACTCACCCCCATGGTTTTGGTGAATATAAATATGTATAGCGTCATATATAAAGAATTTGACCAAATCTACAAGAGAGATTTTTGACTGATACATAAATTTGTCAGTGCTTACAAATTACAGGTTCTGCAGAAATACGCATGAATATACCAGCGTTAACAATGATCACAGAGAACACGGAAATCACAGAGAATTACTTAACTTCACTTTCCATTCTCTGTGAACTCTTGTGATCCAATAAAGATACTGGTGTTCTACAAAGACAAAAAGGAACTTTTTTAGAGGATTGTACATCTGCACCCTGAAATGTAGATGAAAGACCTATACAGAAAGACACTACAACAATTTTGTCCTTTACTATCAAAAATTAAAAAATAGTTCTTGCTTTCAGGCAAGACCCCTTTTTCTGGGAATAATCTGAACATCTACATTTTTGCCATAAGGACAAGCAAGATTACATATTGTACATTCCATAAATCCACGTTCTGTTATCCTGCGGATATGCTTCTCCCATTTATGATCTATATCCTTTTCAAGTTCGTGTGCTACCACACATTTATCATATATCACTTTTTCACCAGGTGGAACTCCCTGTGACGGACCTGGAATAATCGCACCATAAGGACACGCTTTTACGCACAATGATTCTTGCTGGCACAGCGGTTGCTCTGCACACAGGTTCCGGGAAAAAGGCTGGTCGGGCATTAGTTCAGCGGTAGTGAGCAAAGCTATCCAGCGTACCCTTGGACCATATTCAGGGGTTATCACCTGAGTATTGTGGCCTATGAAACCAAGGCCTGCGAGATACGCTGCCACTTTCACATGCACTGAATGGGTGGGTGTCGCCTTGATGCCTTTATCATCCCATAGCCATTGAGCCAGTCTCCATGCACGTGTTTCCACCGTTTCGTAATATAGATTATAATATTCTGCTTCGCCTCCGCTAAAATCACCAGTACCGGGAGTACTTATTGCAGCGTTCATACCTTCGTCCCAGATCACCATACCCAGAACTACAAGTGATTTTGCATCCGACATAAATTCAGAAGGCTTTACAAGCCCACGTCCGGGTGGAAACTCGACATCCTCCATTTTGTTTATGTCTGAAACACCGAAAAGCTGGAATCCCTTTTCCATAGCTTTACTTCGTATCTCCTCTTTCAGATCCAATATTTGTCTCCTGCAGAAAATTGTGCCTGCATAGTAAACAGCAATATGGGAGTATATAAAAAAAAGCTAGTATAATCTTCAATACCCATGATAATCTTCAACAGGCATTATCATATTAAGACAATGTATCCAGGCTATGGATCGCTTTCCTTTACAGCTTCTGCATACAGTTCTTTCAGGTTGGTGGGGATAGGGTTTGCTTGCAACAGTTTTGCGAAGTAGGTGAGATTGTGTACTATGTATCTAACAGTTTTGTTGGTATAAAGGTGTCTTTCACCACCGGCTGCAATGTAGCTTGGGCCCGGCCCGGCTGGCCCCACCCAATAGCTGTCTACATTTGGGGGCACCGTGCAGCCCAGGTGTGTCAGATTGAACAGAGTATTGGCAGCTACATCATGTGCTCCATCCTCATTGCCGGTAATAAGCACACCTGCAACCTTTCCGTAGAGGGGAAACTGACCAGTCTGCGGATCAGACTCCTCATAAGTTCCGTCCAACCTTTCTATCACCATCTGTGCCACAGAGGAACGAACACCGAACCAGATGGGAGAGCACATCACAAGGATATCGCATGCCTTTATCTTTGAAAGTATCAGTGGCCATTCATCGCCTTGACCTTCGTCTGAAGAAACACCAAAGGGAATTTTATGGTCCACGATCCGTATGCACTCACTTTTCACTCCCATATCTGAAAAAAGCCCCACAGCCTTGTCTATCAATGCTTGTGTATTAGAGATCTGTGGTGATCTCTTCAAAGTACAGTTCAGAAATAAAGCCTTTAACCCCATAAAAGGTACAAGTAATACAATAAATTAAAAAGATTTTTCTCCCCCATCTTTCATATATTAGCAAGTGACCACCACATGCATTTTTATGTATCAGATAAAAATAAATACCTATAATCGGACTATATATGAGATTCAATTACAGGATGACATCATGGACGAAGTACAGATCAAGGTTGAAAAAGCACATCCGAACGATTTCGGACGCGGCATCATTCGTCTGGACCCCAGCACTCTCCTGAGCCTGCAGCTCTCTCCCGGAGACATAGTAGAAATAACCGGTAAGAGGAGAACATGCGCTAAAGTGTGGAGAGCAGACCGTCAGGATTGGGGACAGGGTATTGTAAGGATAGATGGCTTCATCCGGCAAAACGCAGGAGTTAGTATAGGGGAAAGAGCTACCATCAAAAAAGCAGATTTCGAACCTGCTACACATTTAGTACTTGCACCTCCGGAAGGCGTGGTGATGGAGTATGGAGATCATATCAAAGAGATCATCAAACGGAACATATTGAAGCGGCCTTTTGTGGTAGGTGATGTAATACCCATCATCAGTTCCATGACACAGCCCATGACAAGTCAGTCCTCTGGAGGGCAGGCAATACCTCTTATTGCTGTTGAGGCTCAGCCCCATGATTCAGTGCTCATGGTCACTGAGAACACGGAGATCGAATTGCGCCAGAAGCCTGTAAGAGGGTATGAAAGCGCAGCCAGGGGGATCACCTATGAGGATATAGGCGGACTGGGGGATGAGATCCAGAGAGTAAGGGAAATGATAGAACTGCCTCTTAAACATCCTGAACTCTTCCAGCGGTTGAACATCGAACCTCCGAAAGGTATTATATTATACGGACCTCCCGGAACAGGAAAGACCCTTATAGCCAAGGCAGTGGCAAATGAATCCAGGGCAAATTTCCTCTACATAGCGGGCCCTGAGATCATGGGAAAATATTATGGTGAAAGCGAAGAGCGTATCCGCAAGATCTTCGAAGAGGCTGAAGAAGATGCACCATCCATAGTATTCATTGACGAGATAGACTCCATTGCTCCAAAGAGGCAGAACGTTACTGGTGAAGTGGAACGCCGCGTCGTAGCCCAGTTGCTCACTATGATGGATGGTCTGGAAGAGCGCGGACAGGTAGTGGTGATCGGAGCTACGAACCGGCTGGATGCTATCGATCCTGCACTGCGCAGGCCAGGAAGGTTCGACAGAGAGATAGAGATCGGTGTTCCAGATGCTGGGGGCAGGTTAGAGATCCTGCAGATACACACACGTGGAGTGCCTCTTGGAAGCGATGTTGATGAGAATTACCTTGAAGAGATAGCCAGGAACACACAGGCATTTGTAGGTGCGGACCTGCTGGCCCTTGTGCAGGAAGCTGCTATGCGGGCATTGAGAAGGGTATTGCCGGACATAAACCTTGACGATGACCTGATCCCACAGGAGAAACTGGAGCAAATAGTGCTTATACGATCTGATTTTGAGAACGCCTTAAGAGAGATAGGGCCTTCTGCAATGCGTGAAGTGCTTGTCGAGATACCCTCTGTGAAGTGGGAGGACGTGGGAGGACTGGATAATGTCAAACAGGAGATCATTGAGGCTGTGGAATGGCCTATCACAAAGCCTGAGAAGTTCGTACAGATGGGTATAAAGCCTCCTAAAGGAATTCTGCTGTTCGGTCCACCCGGCACAGGCAAAACCCTTGTAGCACAGGCTGTTGCCAATGAATCCAACGCCAATTTCATCAGTATCAAAGGACCTGAGATGCTGTCTAAATGGGTGGGAGAGTCTGAACGTGCGATCAGGGAGATATTCAAGAAGGCAAGACAGGTAGCCCCATGCGTGGTGTTCTTCGATGAGATAGATTCAATTGCATCTGCAAGAAGTTCCATGTCCGAAGATGCAAAGGTCTCTGAAAGAGTTGTGAACCAGTTGCTTACTGAACTCGACGGCCTCGAAGCTCTGAAAGAGATAGTTGTGATCGCTGCAACTAACAGGCCGGACATGATCGACCCTGCCTTGCTGCGCGCAGGAAGGTTTGACAGGCTTGTACTTGTGGGCCAGTCCACGAGGGAAGGAAGGAGAAGCATCTTCCAGATACACACAAGAAATATACCTCTTGCAAGCAACGTATCTATTGATGAACTTGCGAACATCACGGAAGGATACGTGGGTGCTGACATCGAAGCAGTATGCAGGGAAGCTGTGATGCTTGCCCTGAGAGAGAACTTCAATATAGAGAATGTGGACATGAAGTATTTCATGGAAGCACTGAATAAGGTAAGACCCACCCTTTCCGAGAACCTTATGGGATACTATAAGAAGATACATGAGCTTTTCAAGGGCGGGATGCCGAAAGAAGAAACAAGCTCTTATATAGGATACAGATAAATATATGAAAAGTTTAGAGTTATCGGGTGAACTACATGACGAAGGTATTTGCTAAGAACCTCTCCAGCAAACAGGTAATGGCTACGGATGGCACTGAACTGGGTGTGCTCTTCAACATAGTCATGGATGGGAAAACAGGAGACCTCATTGACCTAATAGTCAAGCCGGACATGAGCCTTGACACTTCCAAGTACAGGACAGACGACCAGTACATTCTCCTTCCATTTACTTCTGTAAGAGCAATTAAAGACTACATAGTAGTAGATAAAAACACTGCATTAGGCAAACCTGTTGAATAAACGGCTTTTGCCTTTTATGTTTTTTAGATCAGGCTATGCTCCCGAAGATAGGTGATACCTTCAGCTGCTCCGGCCCCATAAGGTGATGCAGCAGTATAATCGGCAACTGACCTTAATTCCGGATCGCCGTTGCCTACAGCTATCCCAAAACCTGCCACTTCAAGCATCTCCACATCATTCACGGAGTCGCCTATGGCAACGAAATCCTTTGGCTCAATACCCATCATCTCTGCAACTTTAATAAGACCAGTGCCTTTGTTAACTTCCCTGCTCTTGATATGGATAGCAAAATGTGTGTCTATGATCTCTACATTAAAACCATGCTCATACAAGATCTGCCTGGCAAGTTGCAGATCAAAATCCCTTCTAAGCACTATCTCGGTCTTACGATGCTCCGGGTCCAGCTTAGTTAGCTCTAACTTACCCGAGAGCAGATCAAAAGCCTTTTGACATTCTCTGATAGATTTGGATACTATAGGAACCGTATCAAAACCAGGAGAAATGACACCTCCATTTTCGGCTATCACTATCCCTCCCACCCCTATGAGCCTGGCAGCCGCATGGGCATAACAGAGAATATTGCCTGTGGATAGCACCACAGGTATATTAAGGGAGCGTAAACTCCCAATTGCTGCCATATCAAGGCTCCTGTCCCTGAAAGTGATGGTCCCGTCAATATCAACTGCAATTGCCTTGAATTTCATGGCAGGTAAATTAGAAAAAAAGTTTAAAAACCTGCTGTTCAGGGATCACGCAGGCCAGCGGTGGTAACTGAGATCACTGCTTCAGCGTCCGGAAGGTTCGGGGCGTCCACAAGCTTGACTATCCTTTTATCCCCCTTGGATTTGCGCATATAGAGCCTGAATGTAGAAGTATGGCCGAGTATATGCCCTCCTATGGGTTTTGTCGGATCGCCAAAGAAAGCGTCCGGTTTTGCCATGACCTGATTTGTCACCAGCACCACTGCATTGTTAAGATCGCCAAATCTCTGGATATCATGGAGATGTTTGTTAAGCTTTTGCTGCCTGTCGGCAAGCGTCCCACGTCCTATGTACTCTGCTCTGAAATGCGCGGTCAAGGAGTCAACTATGAGCAGTCTTACCGGTTTGTCAGAATCCTTGAGCTCGTTGGCAAGTTCAGATGCTGCATCCACAAGCAGGATCTGATGGTTCGAGTTGTACGCCCTTGCCACATGTATGTGCCTGAGGAACTCTTCATGATCATAGTCCTCACCATATAGCTCTGAAAGGCCCTCAACCATCTGTTTTATCCTTTCAGGCCTGAAGGTGTTCTCTGTATCGATCATTATTACAGAGCCATTCAATCCACCTTTTTCTTGTGGCAATTGAACATTGACGGCTAACTGGTGAGCAACCTGCGTCTTGCCTGATCCGAACTCGCCGTATACTTCGGTTATGGCCTGGGAATCTATCCCGCCACCCATTATATCATTGAACTCCTTACAGCCCGTCGAGAGCTTACCTACCAGCTTCCTGCGTTCCATTACCACATCACCTGTTTCAAAACCACCAATATCTGCAGCTTTGCGAGCTGCCAGGATGATCTTGGCTGCTGTGGACTCACCTATATCCGCGGCTGTCGCGAGCTCAGCAGGAGAAGATACAGCAATTGCTTCAACTGTTGAAAAACCTGCTTCAATGAGTTTTTGGGCTGTGGCAGGACCAACATGGTCCAGATCCTCAAGTAATACTTCTGACATTTTTATGACTCCTTTGTGGTGCACATGTTAACTTCCGGTGCACATTTCGATGAATTATTGGTCTTTGGAATATATATACATGAAGAGAGCGGAGTGAAAGTAATAATGCCAAATACATCGATCAATTTTACAGTTGGAACAACCTGACATTTTTGGGCAAACATTTATTTTATAAAATACCCTTTGTACCATCAATGCCCAGAGTAGTAGTCGGTGGAACTTTCGAGTGTCTTCATGACGGACACAGGGAGCTTTTAAGAAAAGCCTTTGAACTTGCCGGCAATGAAGAAGTCGATATAGGACTTACATCCAACGAAATGGCAAACAAGCGTCCACGCAAGATACCTGATTATAGCGTACGGAAAGAAAGGGTCATCCAGTACATACAGCAAATTGCAGAGGGTCAGAAATACACGATCATAGAGCTAAATGACCCCTTTGGAAAGACCCTTGAAGAGGATTACGACTACATTGTTGTTTCTCCCGAAACATATCCTGTTGCCTTGGAGATCAATAAGCTCAGGGCTGAGAAGAACCTGAAGGACATCAGGATCGTGAAAATTGATTACGTCCTCGCCGATGACCAGATACGCATCTCCTCCACAAGGATAGT
>AMWB02105652.1_pt1 | contig 27346 bp, 25 predicted proteins | sample 200311 | NCBI WGS metagenome assembly AMWB02 (sample SAMN02737377, study PRJNA173069) | bioreactor metagenome | biome: anode biofilm in microbial fuel cells | place: USA: California | collected 2010-12-16 | reverse complement strand
CACCCTGCCGGCGCCCGCCGCCGGCAGGGGGAGTTTCGGGCCGGAGCTGCCTTCCATGAAGGATGTCCGCCGCCGGCTGGCCGAAGAGGCGCTCAAGCGCAGCAACGGCAATGTCAGCCTTGCCGCCAGGCTTATCGGGCTGACCCGCCAGTCCCTCAGTCAGTTCATCCGCAACAAAGACATTAACGGCACCACACGGTGAAAAGATGACCCGAACCCACTTTGTTAACCCCGGCAGGAAAATCTGCGGGCAACGCTTTTCCTGCCGGGCCGTCTTTTCCTTGCCTGAAGCACCGATTCGTCGTTTCCGGCGGGCTGGATGCAAAATTTGTCAGGAAATAATGCGCCCCTCCCGGGCACCGGCCGGCAACTTTTGTGGCCCTGATCGTTTCTTGCCCCATTGCCCCTTTGCCTGATCCGGCCGTTTTCTCAATACGCTGATTTTTTAGCTGCGCTTGGCACGATTTTTTCAATGATCCAAAGGGAATAGGCAAACCTTTGCGCAAAGGTTGTTTTCGGGTCAAGACAAGGCCTTGCCGCTTTCCAGAATCCGGGAACCGAAAAACCATGAAAAAACGATTTTTAATAGTCGATGATCAATCCATAGTCCGCGGCTTTCTCAAGGATCTTTTCCTCCATTTTGACTTACGCTGTGAAGAAGCGCGGAACGGCAGGGAAGCGATTGAAAAGTGGGAACACGAAGAATTTCTGGCCATTCTGATGGATATTGAGATGCCGGTCATGGACGGGCTGCAGGCAGCCGGCATCATCCGCGCCCGGGAAAAGGTTGAAAACCGTGCCTATACGCCGATTTATGCCGTTTCCGGCTGCACGTTCGATGATCCCGAACAAAGATGCAAAATGGCCGGTATGGACGGCTTTATCGCCAAACCGGTAGCGATCAATGAATTGCTTGAAATAGTCAAGCCGTTGGCCGGGTAAGCCGTGCAAAAAAACATCGCCAACTTTTTCATGAAAATTCTTGAAGAATTTCCCGAAGATAGTATCTTTAACTCGTATGCATTTGCTGATCACAATGAGCGATTTCATAAAATTCCTTTTTCCCAGGGCGGGAAACATGAAAATCAAAGAGATCTTTTTATTCCGCACGCTGTCTCAGGGATAGCAACGTTTTTTTGTGAGGAATTCATCCGTGCGACGTCATCGGAATAAATCGGCTGTTTGTGCCGGAATGGAGAAAGTGGAGTGACCCCTACACCGAAAAAATTTCTCGTTGTTGACGACGAGAATCTCATACGTTTTTATCTCAAGGAGTTTTTCAAGGTTCACGATTTGCTGGTGGATGAGGCCACGAATGGCCGGGAAGCGATTGAAAAATGGGAACTGGGTGAATATGCCGGCATCCTGATGGATATCAAAATGCCTGAGATTGACGGCTTTGAGGCTACCCGCGTCATCCGCCGGCGGGAAAAAGAGCAGGGGCGTCGCTACACCCCCATTTTTGCCGTTTCCGGCTGCAGTTTTCAAAATTTTGCCGGACAGTGCAACGAGGCCGGCATGGATGGCTGCATCGCCAAGCCGGTTGATTTTGAGAAATTGGTTGACCTGCTTCTGCCCCTGGCAAAGTAATTTCGTTCTTCCCTTCCGCACTTCCTTTCAAGCCGTTTTTCCAAAATCACCTTTTCCGCGGCGGACCGCTTCGACCTCTCCCCTTGGAGGGACGATGGCTTTTATTCGCGGCTGCCGGACGGCGGGATGGGGTATTCAGCTTTTCCAGATCGATTGAATCGGGCAATTTCAGCCACTCCGGATCCGGCAGCGTGCATTCAAGCTTGTGGCCGATATATGCCTCGATATCAGGGATGTAGAAGGAATCCTCCTCCGTGGCGAAACTGATGGAGATGCCGGTTTTCCCCGCCCGGCCGGTGCGGCCGATGCGGTGGACGTAATCCTCCGCTTCATAGGGCAGGGTGAAATTGAACACATGGCTGACCCCTTCAACATGGATGCCGCGACCGGCCACGTCGGTGGCCACCAGTATCTGGATCTTGCCTGACTTGAAATCATCCAGGGTCTGCATCCGTTTCTTTTGAGCCACGTCGCCGGACAGGAGATCGCATTTAATCTTGCAACGCAGCAGCATGTCGGTCAGTTTTCTTGTTTCATCCCTGCGGTTGCCGAAGATAATGGCCCGGTCGATATTCTGCCGGGTGATGATGTTGTAGAGCAGGGCATAGCGGTCGTTGGCCGCGACCATGTAAACGATTTCCTCAACCGAGTCAACGGTGACCTGGTCCGGTTCAATCTCCACGATTACCGGCTCTTTCGTCCACTGGGCGGAAAGGTTATGTACCTCCGGGGTGAGGGTGGCGCTGAACAGCAGTGTCTGCCGGTTGCCTTTGGGCGGCAGACTGTAGACGATGTGCCGTACGTCGGGAATAAATCCCATGTCCAGCATGCGGTCCGCCTCGTCAATGACGAAAATTTCCACCTGGCCGAGATGAATTTCCTGCTTGCGTTGAAAGTCGAGCAGCCGTCCCGGTGTCGCCACCACGATATCCACCTGTTTACCGGAGATGCTGGCAAGCTGCTTTTGGTAATCCATGCCGCCATAGACGGGAACCACGACAAGGCCGGTATAGCGGCAAAGGGATTCGCAATCCTCCGCTATCTGCAGAACAAGCTCCCGGGTGGGGGCAATGATCAGGGCGCGGGGGCTGGCGTGTTTCTTTCCCTGGCGCGGAATGTTCAACAGCCTGGTGATGGCGGTGATGAGAAACGCGGCGGTTTTGCCCGTTCCGGTCTGGGCCCTGCCGGTGGCGTCACCGCCGCTTAAGGTGTGCTTGAGGACGGCGGCCTGGATGGGGGTGCAGTAACGGAAGGAAAGATCGGCAATGCCGTGCAGCAGCGAATCGGCAATATCGAAATCCTGAAAACGCACCCGGTCTTCAACCGGCGGTACATCAAAGCTTGCCGGATCCCAGGGCAATGACTCGACGACCGGTTTCGCCGCTTCCGGGGTTGCCGTCGCCTCCATGATTTCCGGTGCTTTTCCCAGGACGACAGGTTCGGATGCAACGACAACGGACGCGGTTTTGCCCAGCTTCACCACGTCGAGACCGAACACCGCCCCTGTGACGACATATGTTGTCTGTTGCGAAGTGAATGTTTTGCCGGTCTTTCTTCTTTGTCTCTTTGCTTGCACCATTTTTAATCCTTCAAATCCGCTGTTGAACGCCCAAGGAGCGCTCACTGTCCATGATTACAAATTTTCTTCAATATTAATATGTTATGTTGACCACAAAAGGTTACTGAAAAGTCCGGTAAAAGTCAAAAAAATATCATGATGACGCGGATATTTGCCTGGCGCGGCGAAACCGTCGGCCCCATGCAGATGCGCATCCAGGGAGAGGGAGAAAGTGGTCAAACAAAAAAAGGACTTAGAGGTAAATTTCCTCTAAGTCCTTAGAAATTACTTGGTAGCGGGGGCAGGATTTGAACCTGCGGCCTTCGGGTTATGAGCCCGACGAGCTACCGAGCTGCTCCACCCCGCGTCACATTTTTTGATATTACAGCATATCGCGGGAAAGTCAAGGCTTAAAATAGGGCATCGCCGGAAAAATGCTCAATAAGTGTTTAAATTAAAAGATTTTTTCCGGCAGTACCCAGCGTCGCCCGCCGGGCTGCGCCTATCATGGGAACAAAAAAAGGCAGGACCCGGCGTAATGGCCCTGCCTGCTCACTGTTATGCCGCAAGGAAAATTATGCCTTCTTTTTCCTGCACGCGCCGAAAAGACCGGCTAAACCGGTGCCCATGAGAAGCATGGTGGCTGGTTCGGGAACCGGGGCGTTACCGACGGCGATATTGTCAACCTCGAATGCATACTGCGTACTTGTCAGCTTTACACTGTCGAAATCGGGAAGATCGAGAAAATTTACATAAATATTGGTTGAAGGTGCTGTCTGGTTGCCGTTTGCGGCGCTCGGACTCACGACCTGGGTGCCGGTAAAGGATTCCACCAGGGTGTTGCCATTGTAGAATGCAATGGAGTTGTATGCGTCAACGGAACCCCACCAGAGACCGAAGTAATCATAGACATTTCCCAGGGCGACGGTGACGCTGCCCGAGCTTGAGGGATTGGGTACCGACAGATAGGGTGTTTGGTCTGCCGTGGAAGTAGCATACGGTGCGGCATATTTACCACTTACGGAACCCTGTACAACCATGGCTGACCCCGTCCAGCTCCACGACTGATCCAGCCCGCTTGCCAAAACTATCGAGGTACCGGGGGTGACACCATTAAATGTTTCAATCTGAAAATTGTCGTAATAGGTGTAAATGGATGTCTTGTCCGCCGCGGTATCCTGGCTTGAGAAATTAATGGTTGTCGCGCCGGCTACCCCGGCCAGGCCGCATATCATCGTTCCAAATGCCAAACCGGCCAAAAGCGTCTTTTTCATTTTCTTCCTTTATTCCCGTGTCTTGATTTTAAGTTGCAACTTGAGGGACCCTTACGTTATTTCCAGGGTAACAATGTATTTGCAAAGCAACTTCTGGACCACTGAATGGTTTTGGGTGCGGAAAACGAAAATACGGGCACTTGTAACGATGTGACGTGACACGGTTGCCAAACAGGCAGGCGCTTTTTTCCGGTTTTCCGGACCTGTTTCCCGGAATCCCTACAGGGTTGGGCCGCTTTTCCGGAGTTTCTACAGAAAAGGGCACATCCCGTTCCACCAAAGAATGCCGAACAGAATGAGGATGAGAAGGATGATAGGTGTGAGGGTCGATGATTTCATATTATCGATCAAACGGCCAGGGGGTGAGATCACGAGCGACTGAGATCACGAAAGATTCCTGGAGCCACCTGCCGGGATCGAACCGGCGGCCTTCGGGTTACGAATCCGATGCTCTACCAACTGAGCTAAGGTGGCTCAAAGTTACGGTTCTTTTAGCAATTGTCTCCCGGTGTGTCAAGATTTCTCTTTGTCTCCGCGTAAAGAAGCAGGCAATGCGGCCGGGGTGCGGCGGGAGGGTTACAGGACCCGCAGGCCGTCAATCTCCGTCTCAAAGAGGGGAGCGGCGGCAAGTATGCCGTCCGATTCCCCGTCGCGCACCCGAACCATCGACTCCACGGGTTTGCCGTTGATTTTTTTGGTATAGCGGACAAGGAGCCCGGCGCTTGCTCGCAGATCCTCGGCATGCCGCGAGTGACGCAGCAGGGCGATTGGTCCGGGTCGATCGTGCAGGCGCAGGACAATGTCGCCCGGCCGCTTCAATTTGAGCAGCGCGTTGTTTTCCTTTTCATCGCGTCCCATGGCAAGCCGGCCGCCATGGGGCATTCTGAACTGACGTCCGACCAGGAGAAAGCGGATGTCGTGTCTGTTGATTTGCGCGGTTTCGTCATAAAGCATGCGTATCCGTTTTGCCAGGTTGGGGTCGGTCAACTTGCAGCCGCCGGCCGCGTTGGGGTAATCGGTGATGCCGAGACGCGCCGCGAGTTCGATCTGTCCGGATCTTCCCCTGCCGCTGAAATCCGGCAGTTTTTCCCGGTCAATGATGCCGGCCAGTTCCACCCTCGTCGGCTTCTGCGATTTCGTGCACAGGGGCCTGAGCAGCAGGGAGTCGGTGTCGCTGTCCCGCTCGATAACCCGCAGGGTGTCCTTGCGCTGCGACATGGGACGCTGACCGATGACCTCGCCGGTGATGATGAATGTGGCGCCATGGGATTCCATCAGCTTTTTCGCTTCACTGATCATCAGGATTTTGCAGTCAATGCAGGGATTGAAGTGCTTGCCGAATCCGTGCGGCGGCCGGTGCAGCAACTCCAGGTAGGAATCGGTGATATCACGGACAATGACGTCGATGTCGTACTTGTCCTTCATTTTCCGGCGATACCCTTCTTCATCTTCCAGCAGGTCATAGTCGAAAAACGGGGTGACAAACTTGACGGCAATGACCTTGACCCCCTGCTCGGCAACGACACGGCAGGCGAGAATACTGTCCAGGCCTCCGGAAAAAAGGGCCAGGGCTGTTACGTGCTTGTTCATGAAAAAGTCGCTTATTGGCTGTTTCTGTTGATGAGTTCCGCGGCGTAGGCCAGGGTCCGGGGAGTTACGGAGCTGCCGTCCAGCATGGCGGCAATTTCCGCAACCCGCTGCTGCTTGTCGAGCTTGACGATCGCCGTTCGTGTCCGGTCGTTTTCCACCGATTTGCTCACCCGGTAATGATCATCGGCACAGGAGGCGATCTGGGGCAGATGGGTTATGCAGAGCACCTGATGATGGGAGGCGAGTTCCCTGATCTTGCGGGCAACCGACTCCGCCGCCTTGCCGCTGATTCCGGTATCCACCTCGTCGAAAATAACGGTTTCCACCTGGTCTTTACGGGCAAGAAGGCACTTCAGGGCAAGGAGCAGGCGGGACAACTCGCCGCCTGATGCGATCTGAGCAATGGGCTTGACCGGTTCGCCCCGGTTGGCGGAAAACATGAAAACCGGTTTGTCCGCCCCTGTTCTGCCCAGGGAAGAAAGAGTCATTTCCCCGCCGGGAAAATCTATTTCAAACACCGCCTGTTCAAGGCTGAGGGAAACGAGTTCCGCCCTAATGGTTTCCGCCAGACGGTGGGCTACCTCCCGTCGTCTGGCGGATAAATCGGCAGCTCCTTCCAGGAGTTTCTTTCCCAGCACCTGCAATTCCCTGGCAAGGCCGTCAAGGCGATGATCCAATGCCTCGATTTCTTCCAGTTCCTCGGCGGCCTTCCGGCAGGAATCGATCACATCCGACAGTTCGGGTCCGTATTTTCTTTTGAGCCGCGAAAGCAGATCAAGCCGGCCGACGATATCCTCAAGCTGACCGGGATCATCCGGGATTCCGTCAAGATAGGCGCGCAGACCGTGCACCTTGTCCTCCAGCTGAAAGGTGTAACCGCTGACCTCTTCCGCCAAAGGAGCGATCAGCGGATCAAGGGCGGCCATGGTTCCCAGATTTTTCCGCAACTGGGAAAAGGAACCGGTGGCGTCATAAAGAAGGGAATAGCTTTTCCGGCCGAGGCGGGTGAGCTCATCCGCGCTTTTCAACCGGTCCTTTTCGCTGACCAGTTTTTCATCCTCGCCCTCGACCACCCCGGCACTGACGATCTCGTTGAGTTGAAAGGAAAGGAAATCCTTGCGCTGCTCCTTGTCCTTTTCTTTTTGCAGCAGGGTCTGGTGTTCCGACTTTTTTTGCTGAAAGACGTCATACAGTTCGCCGAAGGCGGCGCGTTGCGACCAGATGTCTCCCACCGCATCGACGAAATCGAGATGAAAGCGGGGAATGAGCAGTTGCTGGTGATCATGCTGGCTTGCCAGACTGAAGAGCTCCTCGGCCAGTTCGCCGGTTATCCTGGCGGTGGCCGGACTGCCGTTGACATAGAAACGGCTGCGGCCCTGATCGGACAGCACCCGTTTCAGGATAATGGCTCCCTCCGCCTCAAAACCCTGTTCGCGCAAGCGGTTCACAAGGACGGCCTGTTCATCGCCCACCTCGAAAAGGGCTTCGATGACGGCGCTTTCCGCGCCGTTTCGTACCCAGCTTGCCGCGCCCTTGCCGCCGGAAAGAAGATGGATGGCCTGGAGAATGATGGATTTCCCGGCCCCGGTTTCTCCGGTGAGCACGGACAGCCCGCTGTTAAAGGAAAGAGAAAGCTTTTCGATCAGTGCCAGGTTGGCAATGTGGAGTTCGCAGAGCATTTTTTAAATTGACAAACCAAGGATGATGCTTGATATTTATATGCGAGACAAAGAAATTAAAATACATTTATTTTTCGCCTATTGTCAATTTCCATTTTCACCTTATCATTTTCTAAAAGCCCATTACACGCTTCCGCATTACGAGCACAAAGAAGAATGGCTCTTCACCGCCGGATTAATTTTTCCCATAAGGCAAGGCAATTGTCATTACTCACCATGTCTTTTCCCGCATGTATTCAACGGCTTGTTTCCCTTGTTGTCGTTTTTTTTCTGCTCTTCGTCGACATCCTGCCTTTTTACGGCAATCGCTCGGCATACGCCTTTTCCGTCAAGGATGAGCGGGAATACGGGGAAATGATGCTTTCCGTCATCCGCCGCGAATTCAATCTGCTGGATGAACTGGATATCATTCAATATGTCAATGACCTTGGCGACTCCATTCTGTCGGTCGCCGGTTCCCAATATTTCGATTATCACTTTTACGTCATTAATAATAAAGAATTCAATGCCTTTGCCACGCCTTCCGGTTTGATCTTTTTCCATTCCGGCATCATCAGCGCCATGGAAACTGAAGGAGAATTCGTCAGCGTCATGGCGCATGAATGCGGTCATGTCATGAGCCGCCATATTGCCCAGCGCATCGAGAATTCCCTGAAAGTCAATGCCGGTACCCTGGCGATGATGCTGGCCGGTATCGCCATGGGAGGAGGCGCTCTTTCCCAGGCCCTGGTCACCGGCGGCATGGCCGCCGGAGCCGCCATGAATCTTGAGTTCAGCCGTCAGGACGAAGAGGAAGCCGACAGGGTCGGCTTCAAATTAATGGAAGGGCAGCAGAGGGATCCGAAGGAAATGCTGACCATGCTGAACAAAATGTATCGCGAATCGAAAATCAGAATGGGCAATATCCCGCAGTATCTCCTCACCCATCCGAAGCCGAAACTCCGCATGGATTATGTCGAGGACCTGATCCATGTCAAGGGCGAGTCGCAGTATCAAGCCTATGATCAGTTTGATTTCCTCCGCATGCAGAGAAGGGTTGCCTCCCTGACCCAGGAACCGCAGAAACTGTATGGCAAATACCGCAAGGAACTGCGCGAGTCATCCGACGAGTCGGCAAAGATCATGGCAACCTATGGGCTTGCCCTGGCTGATGTTTCCATCGGCAACTATGAACAGGGAGTGGAAAAACTGCGCGAGGTCATTCGTTTTTTCCCGGATAAGCCGATTCTTCTCACCGATCTGGGCATACTGTACTTAAACAGCGGTCGGCTTGAAACCGCGCTGATGTATCTTGAAGAGTCCAGGGCGAAAAACCCGAACAACTGGTACACCGGCTACCATCTGGCCCAGGCGCAGTTGCAGGCGGGAAACGAGAAACGGGCTGAGGAGCTGTTTAAACAGATCATGGGGCATTTCCCCGACTTTCCCGGCGTTTATTTTCAGCTTGGTCAGATAGAATCAAAACGGGGAAATCTGTTTCTTTCCCATCTCTATCTCGGCAAGAATTTCTATTACGAAGGGAATTTTCCCATCAGCACCTTTCATCTGAAAAAGGCCCTTTCCCTGGCAATTGGACCCGAGCGGGAAGAGATACTGGTCTTGCTCGATAAAATAAAAAAGGTGGAATAATTTTCAATCGTATTCCGGCGAAAGAACATCCTGCTTTTTTGGGGCGGTGAAGGGTGAAGATGGATTCCCTTCCGGAAGAACTTCGTGCATTTACCGTCACCCGGCACATGGAAGGGCCTGATTATACGGAGCACCACCTGACAAGGCCGGGCTGGAAGGAAGAGGTCGTTTTCCGGAATTTTGCTTCCTGTCTGCCGCAGGGCAACGGACAAGGGGAGAAATTCCGGGCCGAAATCAGCAGCTGGTCACGCCTCGGCATGCATCCGCACATCCAGACCTGTTACGGTTTTCTGCCCGGACACGATACAGCCTTTTTCCTTGAGAAAACAGAGGGGGAAAGTCTCGATCATCTGATCAACACCGGCAATCTTTCCCTCAGAAGCATCCTTTCCCTGGCCATGCAGATATGTCACGGCGCTGAGTATCTGCACACTCACAAAATTCACCATATCCCCCTTGCCCCGAAGGACATTGCCGTTTCCCCGGCCTCCCTGGCCAAGATCTGCAATCTTGTTCATTCCGGCAGTTTGCGGAAAAACCGGGATTGCCGATTTTCCGTCAAAACCGACATCATTGCCTTTGGTTCCCTTGTGTGGAAAATGGCCCGGGACGGCGGTCAATCCGGGACGAACCGCGAAAATCGCGGTAAGCTGCTCGGTCCCTTTCTGGCAAAATGTGCTTCCCCTGAAGGCCCTGGGGATTTTTCCGTTCTGCGCCGGGAACTGAACGCCCTGTACCGCATGACTTTTGCGGTGGATTGCCCCTATTGTGAGATAGATCTTCATTTGCAAGCGCACTACCTGAACAATCTGGCGGTGTTGCATCTTGAAACAGGACGGTTCCGGGAAGGTTTTGTCTTGCTGAACAAGGCCCTGCTGCTGCAGGACAGGCTCTCCGAATCGATTTACAATCTCATTGCCTGCAAGCTTCGCAGCGGTATGTTTCCCCCGGCCGCTATTCTTTCGATGATTGAGGCTGCATCGGTTGACAGTTCGGTGGCGGAACACATTGACGGGCTGAAAAAAATTGCTGAAGAAATTCAGCAAAAGGGCATGGAGCGGAAATTACGTCCTCCGCCTTTTCTTCTTTGTCCCGCTCTCCGTTCGCTTTCTTTTTATCGCCGGGAAAAACAGAAAAAAAGGGTGAAAACAGTTATTGAAAATCACCTGAAAAATCTCCGCTACGAATCATGCCTGAAATCCCTGTTATCTGCCTGGAAAAGGGAGAAGTTCCAGAAGAATCCTTTTTTTTCATCAATATTTGAACGCCTTCTGGCCAGAAGCGACACGCTGGACATTACGGGTGTGCAGCGATACGCCGTTCTCAAGGAAAACAATCTTCCGGTGCGGCATCTGTGTTATCTGCCCGGCACAAAGAAAATTGCCGTAAATTTTGATGGAAAGAGTCTCTGTATCCTCAATTACGGGGCTGGACCGCGAAGTATCACCCTGCAAACCGATGACCGACGGCTCACGGCCCTGACTGTTTCCCCTGATGGCCGCATCATTGCCGCGGCGACTGATTGCGGTGTCATTCTTTTCTGGCAGGCAAGGACCGGCCGGAAAATACTGGAGGAAAAAAGTCATGAAGGGAAAATAAACGCCGTCGATTTTTCCCATGACAGCCGTTTTTTTGCCAGCGGCGGGGTTGACGGCAGGCTGATTACCCGTGCTGTTGCCACCGGCAATAAAAAAATCGTCACGCCATGGGAAGATCAGCCTGTCGAAACGCTGGCCTTTGTCCCGGGATTACTTGACCTGGTGGTCGGCAGTCATGACGGCGAGGTGAAAATAATGGCCTCCAGGGGGAAGAAATGTCTGCATACCATCCGGGCGCATAATCAGCCGGTGACATCGCTTACCCTTGCGCCCCGGGGTGATTTCTTCGCCACCTGCGCCGGCGAAATCAAAATTTGGGACAGACACAGCGGCGAGTGCCTGGAAAATTCGGGAAAAGATGGGGCCGGAGCAACTCGGGTGCTGCTGCTTGACGACAACCGGCATCTGGTTTCAACCGGCATGGATGACATCATCCGCATCCGGGATCTAATCACCGGCGATGTGGTCGCGGTGCTCGACGGCAGAGGCACCGGCATCAGCTGTCTGGCAAAAGGGTCGCAGCCGCATTTTTTCTTTGCCGGCCGGCAGGGCGGAGGTCTGCTTATCTGGAAGCTTTTTTACAATCTTTTTTTTGGTTGAATCCGCGGTTGCCGCAGCGCCCCGGCAAAGAACAAAATCAGGAAAAATATCCATGACCGCCTCGGTTTTGTGATATTATCTTCTTATCATTAGTGACGTGCCGCTTTGTTGCGCAAACCCCTTCCACAGGGAGAACTCCGGCAATGAAAAGGGTCATCACCACCGAAAAAAAGCCTATTAAATTATGGCTTGATGATATCGAGGCCGGCGCCTTTGAGCAGGCCAGAAATCTTGCCAATCTTCCTTTTATTTTCAAGCATGTTGCCGTGATGCCTGATGCCCACCAGGGCTACGGCATGCCGATTGGCGGCGTGATGGCCGCGGAAGATGTGGTCATACCAAACGCCGTTGGCGTTGACATCGGCTGCGGCATGTGCGCGGTCAGGACATCGCTCAGCGCTCTTTCCACGGACAAAATCAAAGCCGTTCTGTCCGGTATCAGGAAAACAGTCCCTCTTGGTTTCAATCATCACAAAAAGAAGCAGGACGCCGCCCTGATGCCCCAGCCGGAGGGCGGTCAACTCCATGATCTCCCCATCATCTCCCAGGAATACCACAGCGCCTTAACCCAACTCGGTACCCTGGGCGGCGGCAATCATTTTATTGAAATCCAGCGCGGCAATGATGGTCATATCTGGTTGATGATCCATTCCGGCAGCCGTAATCTCGGATTCAAGGTGGCCAACCATTACAACCGGCTGGCCATTGATCTCAATAGAAAATGCAGCGCCGCTATTCCTGAAAAGTGGCAGCTTGCCTTTCTGCCGGTTGATAACAAGTTCGGCAGAACGTATCTTAAGGAAATGCAGTACTGTGTGGATTTTGCCTATGCCAATCGCAAACTGATGATGGAGCGGGTCAAGGCGGCGTTGCGGGCGGTGCAGCCGGATGTGGTTTTCGGCGACATTATCAACATCGCTCACAATTACGCCGCCCTGGAAACGCACTTCCACAAAAGTGTCATGGTCCATCGCAAAGGCGCCACCAGCGCACGAGAAGGGGAGATAGGCATTATTCCCGGCTCCCAGGGCAGCCCGAGTTATATCGTCAAAGGCCTGGGCAACACGGACAGTTTCACCTCCTGCTCCCATGGCGCCGGACGGAAGATGGGCCGCAAACAGGCCCAGCGCCAGCTTGATCTTGCCCAGGAAAAGAAAAAACTCGACGATCAGGGCATTATTCACGCCATACGACATGAACGTGATCTGGACGAAGCCGCCGGTGCATATAAAAATATCGATGAGGTCATAGAAAACCAGCTTGACCTGGTCGAGGTGATAGTTGAATTACGCCCCTTGGCCGTGATCAAAGGGTGAAACGAGGATCGTTCTCAATATACAGATGACAAGAACAAGGAGGATCTGCATGACAACCCAATTTTCGTTTACCAAGATAGAAAATGAATTACTGCCTGACTTCAGAAAAAAAATCGGCGCAGCGGAATCAACCGCCGATGTGAAAAAATTTTATGTTTATACCATGCAGGATCTCATTCGCCAGGTTTTTTCCGGCAGCATTGATGTGGGGTATGACGATGTCGCCCTGCTGCCGAACCAGATGCCGGCATATTCCATCAGCGCATCGGTTCAGGATCATGAAAATTTTTCAACCATCTGGACCACATCCGATTTGCCGCATGTCATCAACCGCTTCACGGAAACCGCCCTGAATCGATACCGTCATCTGGAGAAAAATTCGGAAAAGACCGAGGCCAAGATACGAATGTAACAATGTCCACCATCCGTCAACAGATCATCGCCCTGTTGTCCGAGGAGGAAGTCAATGCCAGGGATATTTCCCAAAGTCTGTCAATTCGCGAAAAGGAGGTGTATGAACATCTTGAGCACATAAACCGGTCGCTCAACGCATCAGGCAGAAAACTGCTGGTTCAGCCGTACACATGCCTGCATTGCGGATACATTTTCAAGGAACGCGACCGTTTCAAGCGTCCCGGACGCTGCCCAAGGTGCAAGGAAGGGCATATCCGGATGGCCACCTATCGTATAAAATGATTATTTTTCGTTTCGGGTCGTATCATGGCAACCAATTGAAATTACAGAGATGTCTACCCGATGTCGGGTCAAATTGCAGGCCGTATCTGCCGATGTCCTCTATTTTTTTCCGCTGTCCCGCAGTACATTCCGGGTAAAAGAGGAAAAAAACTGATGAATAAAAAAACAAGGAGGACATCATGAAAAAAAATATCGTTTTTGCATTGTTGGCACTGTTGAGTTTTTCTTCTCTTGAAGCCCGGGCGGACAGCGCATCGGTTGGTACGGCCGCCGGCCTGATCGGCGGTGCTGCGGTTGGACATGCCGTCGGGCATGATACGGGAGGAACGCTGCTTGGTGCGGCGGTGGGTGGTGTTTTCGGATACATCATCGGCAACGAAATGGATCACAACACCGTGCGGTATGCCTATCCGGACCATAGAAGGCCCGTGTATGTTGTCGAGCCGCCCTATTATCGTCGGCCGGAAACCGTTGTGGTTGTCAACCGCTACAGGCCGGTACAACCCTATCCGGTGTATCGGGATGTGGTCTTTGTGCCGGACCGGCATTATTCTTCCGGTCGCCATGGCCGACACGAACATCATGACCGTGGCAACCATTCCGGCTGGAGAAGGTAAAGAATACAGGATTGGTTAATCGGATGGTTGCGTCGATGACTTTGCCGCAAGCTGGCCGCAGGCTGCTGAAATATCAGCGCCTCGGCTGGTTCGGACCAGCACGGTGTAACCGTTGTCCTTCAGAATGTCCTGGAAGGCGTCGATGCGTTCCTGATCCGGCTTGAAAAATGGAAGCTGCGGCACTTCGTTGCAGGGAAGCAGATTGATTTTGGCTGGTATGCCACGCAAAATGGCTGCCAGCCTTTTTGCATCACGATCAGAATCATTGACCCCTTTTATCAGGATATATTCGAACATAATCCTTTTCCGTTTGGGGACAGGGAGTTTTTTACAGGCGTCAAGAAGCACTTCAAGGGGATAGCGGACATTGACCGGCATCAAACGGTTTCGTGTTTCATTGTCAGACGCATGGAGCGAAACGGCAAGATTTACCTTGAATATGCCGGCCAGCTCCATCATTTTCGGTACAAGACCGCAGGTGGAAACAGTGATTTTGCGGTCTGAAAAATTGAGTCCCAGTTCATCCAGCAAAATGGTGAGCGCCCTGACAAGATTATCAAAATTGGCCAGCGGCTCGCCCATGCCCATAAAAACAAGGTTGTTGACAATCCCCATCCCTCTGCGGGACAGATCATCCTGCACCGCGCAGATCTGATTCACCATTTCCGCACAGCTCAGATTTCTGGTAAATCCCATGGTGCCGGTAAGGCAGAATGCGCATCCCATGGCGCACCCGACCTGGGAGGAAACACAAAGCGTATGCCTGTCGTCTTCAGGGATTAAAACGCTTTCTATCATCCTGCCGTCAGCAAGTCTGAAGCCATATTTGATCGTTCCGTCCTGCGAAATTTCCGTGATCTCGGGTTCCATCCGACTAAAAAAGAATTCCTCGGCCAAAGATTCGCGCAACTCCCTTGCCAGATCCGTCATCTGGGAAAAATCAGTGATTCCAGGTCGATAAAGCCAGGAAAAAATCTGCTTTGTCCGGAAAGAAGGCATTTTCCGTTCACGAATAAGAACGGACAAATCTTCGCGGGTCAGATTTTTGAGGTCGATGCGTGATTTTTGAGAGGGAAAAGACACAATAGAAAAGAGAACTTTATTGGTTGACGTAGGTGACTTCCTGGAAACGGTCTCTCCAGAAAACAAATTTCTGGTGGCAGCTTTGCACGGCTTTTTCCAGTTCTTCAATATTCAATGGTTTATAAAAAATATTCATTGCGCCAAGCAGGTGTGAATTATGAACCACATCCATTGATTTATGGGCCGTGATGATGATAAAATCCGTACTTGGGCATACTTTTTTGATCTGGGCCATCAGGTCAAACCCGCCGATTCCCGGCATACTCAGGTCGGTGAGGACGAGATCGTACGGCTGGGATTTGAATGCCGACAATGCCTGCAACGAATTACTGTATGGTTGAAAGTGGTGCCCGGTCAGAGCGGACAGCGTGGTAGAAATGCCTTCCGCAATGTCCGGCTCGTCGTCGACTACCATGATTTTATAGCTTTCGTCCTGCATGATCAGCGCTTTTTGTCAGTAATGAAATATGTTATTTTTCATGACGGTTTTCCGGATTTTTAACTCCTGCTTTTGAAAAATTTATTTATTGTAATGTATTTATTCCATATAATCAATACGATGTGCAACGATATGCCGGCCACGGAAATAACTTTGGGTTTTTCTGTTGAAGAAATCATTTAAAATTAATAAGATAGCTTTGTTTTAGTTTACAGTTAAATTTTGAAATATTTGCGTTATCAACCAGTTGCCAAAAGGAACCTGTGTGACCCGCGACTCTTCTCAAGAAAAAATACTCATCGTCGATGATTTGCCTGCCAGCATAAAAGTCCTGGTCAACAAGCTGGAAGAGGATTATCACGTCATAACAGCCAACAGCGGTCCTCGCGCCCTTGAGCTTATCCAGTCGGACATGCCGGATCTGATCCTGCTTGATATCATGATGCCGATGATGGACGGTTATGAATTATGCCGGTTGCTGAAAAATCATGAAAAATTCAAACATATTCCCATTATTTTCATCACCGCGAAAACAGAAGAGGAAAATCAGGAAAAGGGTCTTGCCATGGGAGCGGTGGATTTTCTCACCAAACCCGTCAACTCGGCCATTGTCAAAGCCCGGGTTCGCACTCACCTGGACTTGAAAAAACATCGTGAAAGACTGGAAAAAATGGTGGAGGAGCGGGACAACGAACTCGAGAAGGCCCTGAAACTTCTTCAGGCCAAAAAAGAAAGTGAATACCGCAGGGCTGCCGAGGTGCACAGCGGCAGACTTGCCGCACTTGGCGAGATGGCCACTTCAATGGCCCATGAAATAAACCAGCCGTTGAACGTCATTTCCATCACCGTCCAGGGCTGGCAACTTCTGGAACGGCGGAATATGCTGACAAAGGAGAAAATGCTGGGTGACGTCCAGGTGCTGCTCGATAATGTCAACCGCATTACCCGCCTCATTGACCATGTGCGGACCCTTGGTCATCCATCCCAGGATATCTGCTCCTTTTATTTCGACGAAGTCCTGGCGGATGCCCTCTCTCTTTGCCGCATGCAGTTTCACAATCAGGGGATTACCGTTAAGGTCGAAACGGATGAAACCGTCCCGCCGGTCCGGGCAATCCAATCCGAGTTTGAACAGGTTTTACTGAACCTTCTGTCTAACTCCCGTTATGCCCTGGTGGAAAAAAAGACGGCTGATGAAAATTTTGAGCCGCGTGTCACTATCCGCGTCTATGCGCAAGGCAACATGGGCTGCGTTGCCATCGAAGACAACGGCGGCGGCATTGACCCGCGCGCCGAGGAGAATGTCTTTGATCCCTTTTTCACGACAAAACCGGCAGGGCAGGGGACCGGACTCGGCCTTAGTATTTCGCAGCAACTGATGCGTAAATTCAACGGCGATCTGCGCTTGAGGAATAAACCGGGTTTCGGAACCTGTTTTGAAATCTGCCTGCCCCTTGGTGAAAAAAGTAAGGACACCGCCTCACAACGCGCGTAAAAATTCCGGCTTCAGCATCCTCGTCCCGGCCAGGGCCTGGTCGATGACGGCAAGAACGCGGTCTCTGTCTTTGGTGAGACGACAGTTGAGCGGCAGATAATTGGAGGCATGATTGGAATGGAACTGGACGCGTGGAGAGCTGATATGTTCCACCATGGTTCGCAGTTCCAGTAATATTTCTTTCCGGCCTGGAAGGGTAAATTTGTTCGTTTTTTCATCGAGATAAAGCAAAGTGTTCGGAAGAAGCATGAGGGTTAAGGCGGCGATCTGATTGGCACCCATGGCCGAAACAACCCTGCCCGTGGCAACGGCATGTTCCTGGGAATATGCCGTGCCGCCGATGCCGAGCAGCACGGTCACTGAAAGAAAAAGGCCGGCGTCTTTTACCCTTTTGCCGGCCGTGATCACCCCGGCACTGTCCGCCCCCTTCCTGATGTCCCGCAGGATCCTGTCCGAACCGCTTTCCACCCCCATGTAGACCCGATCAAGCCCAAGCCGCTTCAGCTCTTTCAGCTCATCGTCCGATTTGAGCATAATGGACTTGGTATTGGCATACAAGCTGATACGGTTTACCCAGGGGAGTTTCTCCCGTATTCTGCCAAGCAGGGGAACAAGCCGTTTTTGGGGGATGATCAGGGCATCGCCGTCAGCCAGGAATACCCTTTTCTGCCTTTTGCAGTAGGTGGCGGCGAAATCGATGTCCTGATCAACCTCCTCATCCTCCTTGATGCGGAAACGCACATCCTTGTATGCCCCGCAGAAAGTGCATTTATTGTGGGAGCAGCCAACCGTTACCTGGAGGATGATGGAATCGGCCTCGCTGGGAGGCCGTATCACGTTTCCTTCGTAGTGCAAATCAGGCCGTCTTTTCAAATTCCTTCATGAAGGCCACCAGATCTTCAACACCCTGTTTGGGGAAAGCGTTGTATATGGAAGCGCGGATGCCGCCGATGGAACGGTGTCCCTTCAGGCCGTCAAGGCCCCGTTTGGCACCTTCCTGGATAAATTTGGCCTCAAGTTCCGGGGTCGGGAGATTGAAGGTGACGTTCATCAGGGAGCGGGAATCCTTGCGGGCGTGACCGCGATAAAAATCCGTGCCGTCAATGGCGTCATAAAGGATAGCCGCTTTTTCCCGGTTGATCTTTTCAATGGCCTGGATGCCGCCGATTTTCTTCAGCCATTTGCAGACCAGCCCGATGATGTATATGGCGAAACAGGGCGGGGTATTGAACATGGACCCGTTGTCGGCGTGCGTTTTGTAACGAAACATGGTCGGCACGCTTTCCTGGACACGTCCCAGCAGATCTTCCCGGACGATGACCAGCGTCGCGCCGGCCGGGCCGATATTTTTCTGGGCGCCGGCAAAAACAAGTCCGAAAGGGGTCATGTCAAAGGGGCGTGACATGATATCCGAGCTCATGTCGCAAACCAGCATTTTGTCTGATTTCGGCATTGACTGGAACTGGGTGCCGTAAATGGTGTTGTTGGAAACGAAATAAAGATATTCGGCATCAGGAGCGACCGTATAATCGCCATCAGACGGAACGTGATCGTATTTTGCATCCTCGCTGGAATAGGCGACATGGGCGGAGGCCACAATATTGGCTTCCTTGATCGCTTTTTTGGCCCAAACGCCCGTATTGAGGTAGGAACCTTTTTTCCCCGGTCCCAGCAGGTTCATCGGCACCATGGCAAACTGGGTGGAGGCGCCGCCCTGCAGAAAAAGAATCTTGTAGTTCCCGGGAATATCAAGCAGCTCCCGAACCAGGGACTCCGCCTCATCGGTCACGGCCATGAACTCCTTGCCGCGATGACTCAGTTCGATAAGGCCTATTCCCTTGTTGTTGTAATTGACGATATCAAGAGAGGCCTGCTGCAGGACCTCGTAGGGCAGCGTTGCAGGCCCTGGACTGAAATTATAGATTCTTTCCGGCATGACATGATCTCCTGAACCGGCGGCACCGGTCTGATGAAATTAACAAAACTGCTTTGGTGGCTGAAAAAATCGTAATAATAGTGTAAATAAAAAACTCTGTCATCTACTTATCTTAAATTATTGAAGACGAACGTGACGAAAAGCCACGCAAAACAGAAAATTATCATCCTGGTGGGTCCGACCGCCATCGGCAAGACGGAACTTTCCCTCTCCATTGCCGAGGATTTCGGCTGCGAAATAGTCTCCATGGACTCCATGCAGATTTACAGACATATGGATATCGGCACGGCAAAGCCCTCTGCCGAAGAACGGAAGCGTGTCCGGCATCATCTTCTTGATTTTGTCGAACCGGATGAGCCGTACAATGTTGCCCGCTACGTGGAAGACGCGCAAAATACAATCACCCGGGTGAGGGCGGCAAGCCATCTTCCCATGCTTGTCGGCGGTACCGGGCTGTACATGAAAGGATTGCTCGAAGGACTTTTTGATATGCCGGCCGTTTCCGATGAGATCCGTCGGCAGGTGAAGAGTGATCTCAGGAACAAGGGTCAGGAGAAACTTCACCACGATCTGCAACAAATAGATCCTGAAAGTGCCGAGCGAATTCATCCCCACGACGTGCAGCGCCTGACCCGGGCCATGGAGATCTGGCTGGCCACGGGGGTTTCCTGGACACGACATCTGGCCAGGCAGCATGAAGAGCGAAAGCAACGGCAGGAAAATTTTGATGCGATCAAGATAGGTCTCCACATGGACAGAGACGCCCTGTACGCAAGAATCAACAGCAGGGTAGGGATGATGGTCGGCCAGGGGCTGTTGCGGGAAGTCGAGAAGCTGCTGGCCATGGGGTTTGGCCCCACGCTCAATTCCATGCAATCCATCGGTTACAAACATATGCTTCATTTTATTGACGGCCGGTGGTCGTGGGAGGAGGCGCTTGCATATCTGGCCAGGGACACGCGCCGATACGCCAAAAGGCAGTTGACCTGGTTCGGGCGTGACAATACCATCAAATGGTTCCACCCGGATGATGTGGAAGAGGTCTCTTCGTATCTCAAGGAAAGACTTTCCCCCTCGAACCGATTTGGGGAAAAATAAATTTTATTCAAATTTTTCAACACATTATGAGTTTATAAATTTTACCCATGACGATAATCCGCAAAGCATTGCAACAACGGCAGGAAAATACTGCTGTTTTCAGAGCTGCAAAAAAATACGGTTTTACCGATCTGCAGTGCCGCGTCATTGCCGGGAGAGCGCGGCGGGATGAAGAGGAACTGGAGCATATTCTTTTTCCCGCCTTAAAAAACCTTCATCATCCCGATAAACTGAAAGACAGCGAGAGGGCGGCCGAACTGATAACGGCGGCCATTTGCGAAAAAAGGCGGATCGGCATCCTGACCGATTACGATGTGGATGGTATCTGTTCGCATGTTGTGGTGTATGAAGCCCTCAAGCATTTCGGGGTTGCCCCGGATATGGTGTCATCTTTTATCGGGCACAGAATGAATGACGGGTACGGAATCAGCGAAAATCTGGTCGACCGGATACTTGCATCGGCGGAAAAGCCGCGCCTGATCATTACCGCTGATTGCGGATCCTCGGACGAGGCGCAGATCAGCAGGCTGAAAGATTCGGCAATAGAGGTGATTGTCACGGATCATCATGTGATTCCCCATGAAGGAATTCCGCAATCAGCCGCGGCAACGGTAAATCCGAATCGGCATGATTGCAGCTATCCGGACAAATTCATTTCGGGTTGCATGGTCAGTTGGCTGCTTATGTGTTCAGTGAGAAACAATCTCATAAATAAGAAATATCTGCCTGAAAGCACGAATAAACTATCGCTTCTTCTTGACTTTGTTGCCCTGAGCACGGTGGCTGATGCCGTGTCTTTTTTCAGCGCAACCAATCGAGCCGTAGTCAACAGCGGACTCGCCATCATCAATCAGCGCTCAAAACCATCCTGGTGCGCCCTGGCATCTTTTATCAACAGACCGCATTCCGTCCCGTTTACCCCGGAAGATCTCGCCTTTCAGGTGGCGCCAAGGGTCAATGCGCGCAGCAGAATGGCCGATCCCTACGCCGCGCTGCATTTTTTTCTGGCCGAAACAACGGAAAATGCGGCAACTCAGCTGCAAAAGCTTGAAAAAAACAATGAAGAAAGAAAAAGAACGGAAAAAGAGATGGTGCAAAAAGCCAAAACAACGGCCCGCAAGCTGATAGGTGATGGGCGTCGCACCCTTGTCGTGTGGGATGAGGCCTTCCATCCGGGCGTGCAGGGAATTGTCGCCTCACGGCTTGTTGACGCCTACGGCAGGCCTTCCGTGGTGCTGAGCCCGACAAATGGAGACAATATCCTGTCAGGCTCGGTGCGTTCCATCCCTGAAATTCATATACGCGATGTCTTGCAGAAAATTCACGACCGGTATCCGCGGATCTTTCTTTCGTTCGGCGGACACAGTGGGGCGGCGGGACTGAAAATAAAAAAAGAGGATTTTGCAAAATTCAGTCTTGCGTTTGAAGAAAGCGTCAGGTCGGAAATAAACAATCGGCAGCTTGACCCGATTATTGTGACGGACGGCAAGCTGGCTGTCGACCTCATGAACTTCAATACGATTTCCCAACTTCAAGCCCTTGGACCCTATGGCAGAGAGTTTGACGAACCGGTCTTTGAGGGCATTTTCACGGTTAAAAAATATCGATTGGTCGGAGCCGAACCTGTTCACCTGACATTAAATCTGGAGGCGGAGGACAAGCGGCAATTGAATGGCATATGGTTTCGCGCCCTGGAGAAACCAGGTGATGATATTCAAATAAATAACGAAAATACAATACGATGCGCCTACAAGCTCAAGTTGAATAATTTCCGCGGACATAAAGACATTCAATTGCTGATTGAATACGCTGAGGTTGTTGACGAGGTGCGGGAAAAGAATGAAGCCTAAAAGGGCACAAAACAACACAAAGAGATAATCTGATTTCCAGAGAACGCATCAAGCGAGGTGAGATCCTGCCATCACCTTGTTTTTTTTGAATAAAATTAAATTTAACATAATATACATTATGCGACATTGTAAATATGGTGTTTTCTTTTCGCGCACTCGGTGCTAAATGTATTTTTTTTCTTACGCGCAACTGTGAACCACATCTTGTTCTCGCAAAGCTTGGAGTGATTTTTTATGAATCGGGAAATATATCAGGAACCACTGGTCAGCCGTTACACCAGTGTGGAGATGCAGAAAATTTTTTCAGAACAATCAAAGTTTGAAACCTGGCGGCGCTGCTGGATCGCCCTGGCTGAAGCCCAGCACGAACTCGGCCTCACCGACTTGGTTACCCGGCCGATGATTGACGAGCTGAAAAAATACGAGCACAACATCAATTTTGATGTTGCCGCCCAAAAAGAAAAGGAAATCCGCCATGATGTCATGGCTCATGTGTATGCCTACGGGTGTCAGTGTCCTCTTGCCGAACCGATTATTCACCTCGGCGCCACCTCGCAGTTTGTCGGCTGCAACACCGACCTCATCCTGCAGCGCAAGGCCCTGGTGTTGGTAAAAAAAGCCCTGATCAATGTTATTGCCAATCTTGCCGCTTTTTGCCGAAAATTCAAATCACAAGCCACGCTCGGTTACACCCATTACCAGCCCGCGCAGCCGACTACCGTCGGCAAGCGGCATACCCTGTACATTCAAGATCTGCTGATGGATCTCGATTATGTTGAAAATCTCGAAAAGCAGTTCAAGGCGCGCGGCGCCAAAGGAACTGTCGGTACCCAGGCGACCTTTATCGAGCTATTCAAGGGGGATCATGAAAAAGTTCGTAAGATGGATGAGCTTGTTGCTGCAAAACTCGGATTTGACGACGTTTTTGCAGTCACAGGTCAGACATATACCCGCAAGCTTGACATGAAAACAGCGGAAACACTCGCCGGTATCGGCGCCTCGGCCCACAAGTTTGCCGTTGACCTTCGTCTTCTTTCGAATTTAAAAGTCCAGGAAGAGCCTTTTGCCAAGAATCAGGTTGGCAGTTCCGCCATGGCCTATAAGCGGAATCCCATGCGCAGTGAACGCATGACCGGACTTGCCCGCAAACTCATGGGGCTTCCTGCTGATTTTGCCGGAACCTTTGCCAATCAGTGGTTTGAACGAACCCTTGATGATTCGGCCATCCGCAGAATGGATATTCCCCAGGCCTTTCTGTTGACTGATGCCATACTGAGGCTTTATCTCAACATATCGTCTGGAATGGTTGTTTTTCCGAAACAAATTGAACGCCACATGATGCTGGAGTTGCCCTTTATGGCCACGGAAAAAATATTGATGGCCTGTGTGGAAAAAGGGAAAAGCCGCCAAGAAATGCACGAGATCATCAAGGTTCATTCGGTTGAGGCCGGGAGGGTTGTCAAAGAGGAAGGCCGGGACAATGATCTGCTCAAACGACTCGGTCACAACCAGCAAATTCCCTTTACCACTCCTGAACTTGAGGCAATGATCGGTACGGGGGCGGAGTTCGTCGGCCGCGCCCCTGAACAAACCGAAGAGTTTTTGACTGAAGTCGTTGAGCCGCGTCTTCATCAATATAAAGAATTGATCGGTTCATTGAATTCCGAGCTGAATGTATGATATCGGCTGAAGTTGAAACAAAAAAACTGTATCTTCGCATATCCCCTCGGCAGATTCATTACCTGAAGTTTCTTTTGGAGGGATATGACGGCATGGCGATTCTTTCCACGGTTGATGCCGGTTCCGGTCTCGTTCTCGTCCGTTATCCCGCGGAGTCGTCACGATTTCTCTTTTCTCTTCTCGATGAACTCGCACCGACTTTGACACTTTCGCCATGAAACATATGCCGGGGAATTTTGCCAAACATTCATTAGTATCAATTTTTCTTTTTTTTAGTTTCGTTTCCCCTGCCCTTTCTTTTTCAGACAATGCGGCAGAGGAACTTCTGGAACTTGAGGACTGCATCACGATTGCTCTTGCCGGCAATCCGAATCTCGCCATGTCCCGCTTTGAACTCGCCCAACAAAAGGCCGCCGGTCGGAGCATTCACAAGGATCTTTTTCCGACCCTTTCCGCTCAGTATGGCTACACCCACCAACCTGACGCCTTGCTTCTGCCGACGGATCAGTTCGGCTATGGGTTCATAGCGGAACAACCCCTGTATCGCGGCAAGTCGCTGATCACGGCCGTAAAGCAGGCTGAACTTTCCGTCGAGACGGCCAAACTCGGTATGGAAGAAACGATTAACAATCTTGTGTATGAGGTCCATGTCCGTTATTTTGCCCTTTTGCGGGCCGAAAAACTCACTGATGAAGCCGGACAGGCCCTGCTTCGACTCCAGTCCCATGTCAAGGATGCCAAGGCCTTTTATGACGCGGGCCTTATTCCGAAAAACGACATGCTGCAAAGTGAAGTTGAACGTGCCCAGGGGGAGCAGGATCTGGTTGACGCCGAGTACGCGCTGTTTATGGCCAGGTCGCAACTGAATGTTCTTCTGCGGCGTCCGGCCGGTGCGCCTCTCGGTATTGCCGACAGGACGAAAATTGTTCCTTTGCAGACCAAGTGGGAGGATATTGTCGACAGTGTCCGATCAAATCGGGCCGAAATTGCCCGGTCGGATCGCGAGGTGCAATTTGCGAAAAATGACATTATCCTGAAAAAAGCACCCTATCTTCCATCGATTTCCCTTGCCGCCTCCTATGAGCGAATCGGCGATGAGTTCACCGGCGCTCCTTATCAAAACGGTCCCAATGAGGTGAAAACCATCAAGGCCGTGGCAAGCTGGAGACTGTGGTCCTGGATGAAGGAAAGGGATGATGTTCTGGCGGCGGAGATGCGACTGAAAAAGGTGGAAAAAAATGTGGAAAAAATCGTCGACGAGGTGACGATCGATGCCAGAAATTCCTTTCTTCACCTTGAACAGGCGGCGAAAAGAATTACAGTCGCGGAAAAAGCCATTGAACACGCTCGGGAAAATTATCGTATCAATCAGGCTCAGTATCAGGCCCAGCTCGCCACTTCCACGGATGTTCTCGACGCGCAAACCATGCTGACCCAGGCTATGACGAATTATTATGATGCCCTTTATGGTTATCAACTTGCCGTGGCGGCGGTTGAGAAGGCAAAAGGCGACTTTGGAAAACTTTATACAGCAAAAGATGAATAAGAAATCTCTTTACATTGAAACATTCGGCTGCCAGATGAATGACCGTGACTCGGAAATCATGCGGCAGCTGCTCAGTACGAGTTACGACACCACCGCTGAATTAAAAAATGCCGACGCGATTATTGTCAACACCTGCAGCATTCGCGGCAAAGCGGAGCAGAAAGCATACAGTCTGCTTGGCGCTTTGCGGAAAAGAAAAAAGGAAAACCCTGATCTGATTATTGCGGCAACCGGCTGCGTCGCCCAGCAGGAAGGCGGCAAGATGCTTTCCCGCATGCCGCATGTGGACCTTGTCGTCGGGCCGCAACACATATACCGGCTGCCGGAACTTTTCACTCAGGCGCAACGCTGCCGCAAAGGCATTGTTGCGACCGATCAGGAAAAGTCCTTTCACATTCCCCCGTTTCTTCCTTCCCTGCAGCCCGGCCAACCGCATAAACGCTTTGTCACCATCATGCAGGGTTGCAATAATTTCTGCACCTACTGCATCGTTCCCTTTACCCGTGGTCGGGAAATCAGCAGAAAACCGGAGGATATCCTGGCCGAGGTACGTCATCTGGCCGCGGGCGGGGTGAAGGAAATTACCCTGCTCGGCCAGAATGTCAATTCATACGGCAATGACCAGTCGCGAGAGGAACGGACGAATTTTTCCAGCCTGCTGCATCAGGTCGCCCAGGTCGACGGTATCGAAAGAATACGTTTTACCACGTCAAACCCCAAGGATCTTTCCGAAGAGCTGATGCGCTGTTTTGCCGACCAGGCCAAACTGTGCCACCATTTTCATTTGCCGGTTCAATCCGGCTCAAACGCTGTTTTGCAAAAGATGAACCGCAAATACACGATTGAGAACTATCTGGAAAAAGTTGAAAAATTACGAGGATACTGCCGGGATATCGCCCTGACTACGGACATCATCGTCGGATTTCCCGGTGAAACCAGGGATGATTTTCAGGCGACCCTGGATCTGCTGCGCTTGGTCCGCTATCATGGCGCTTTTTCCTTTAAATATTCCAGCAGGCCACCGGCAAAATCATGCGACTTTGAGGAAACGGTCAGCGAAGAGGAAAAAATTGAACGTCTGGCCGAACTGCAGAAAATGCAGAAACGGATATCGCTTGCTCGGAACCGCGAATATATCGGCAAACGTATTCAATTGATGGTAGAAGGAGAAAGCAAATCAGAAAACGGCAACCAATGGGCCGGACGCAGCAGCAGCAATCATACGGTCAACTTTCTTTCCCCTTCTCCCCTGTTTCCGGGCCAGTTTGTCGACGTGGTTATTCGTGAGGCCTGTTTGAATTCGCTGCGGGGCGAGTTGGCGAATGAAGGCGGAATCCGAGACAACGAACCGGGTTTCACCGGATCGTGCCATATGTGTAAAATTCAGAGGTGAAAATGATGATTGACCTGCATACCCATTGTTTTTTCAGCGACGGTGAACTGGTTCCGGCTGAACATCTTCGCCGGGTTGAGGTGCTCGGTTATGCGGCCATTGCCATAACCGACCACGCCGACTCTTCCAATATTGACTTTATCGTTCCCCGGATTCTGAAAGCGGCCCGGGACATGAACCGTTATTCCGCAACCAGGCTGCTCGCCGGAATTGAGTTGACCCATGTTCCGCCGGAAATGATGGCGGAGCTGACGGCATACGCGAGAAAACTTGGGGCCCAGGTGGTGGTCGGACATGGCGAAACCATTGTCGAGCCGGTGAAGCCGGGAACCAACCGGGCGGCCATTGAGGCGGGAGTCGATGTGCTGGCCCATCCCGGCTTTCTCAGCATCGAAGATGCTCGTCTTGCGGCGGAAAAAGGGATTATGATAGAACTGTCCGGTCGAAAAGGCCATTCGCTGACCAATGGTCATGTGGCGAAGATTGCCGAGCAATGCGGCGCCCGACTTGCGGTAAACGCCGATGCCCATGGGCCATCCGATTTTCTCACGGCGGAAATGGCGAGAAATGTCGCCCTGGGCGCCGGCATCAGCTTGAGCCGTTATGAGCAGATCCGCAAAGACATGTCGTCTTTTGTCGCGGCAATCGGCTAGTACATTGTATATGTTAAAGTTTCGGA
>AMWB02137702.1_pt5 | contig 27376 bp, 25 predicted proteins | sample 200311 | NCBI WGS metagenome assembly AMWB02 (sample SAMN02737377, study PRJNA173069) | bioreactor metagenome | biome: anode biofilm in microbial fuel cells | place: USA: California | collected 2010-12-16 | reverse complement strand
GGCCAGCAGGGTCTTTCCCGTTCCGGGTGCACCGGCCAGCAGCACGCCGGTTGGAATCCTGCCGCCGAGGGCGGTGAACTTACCCGGGTCTTTCAGAAAATCGACAATCTCTTCCAGTTCTTCTTTCGCCTCGTCGATTCCGGCAACATCGGCAAAAGTAACTTTATTGTTACTCTGTTCCGTCAATCTGGCCCTGTTTTTACCAAAGGAGAGCGCGCCGCCCTTGCCGCCGCCCTGCATCTGGCGCATAAAAAAGACCCAGACACCGATGAGGAGAAGCATCGGGAACCAGGAGACGAAAATAGTCATCAACCACGAATCTTTCTGGGTTTCTTTGACATTGATATCTACCCCTGACTGACGGAGAATGGAGATCAGTTCGCTGTCGTTTGGAGGATACACGGTCTGGAACGGCTTGCCATCCTGCAGGGTGCCTGTAAGCACATCACCGCTGATAGTGACACGATTGATCGCCTTATTCGCCACACTGGACATGAATTCGCTGTAGGTCAGCGAAGTCACGTTGCTCTGCGGCTTATTGAAAAGATTGAAAAGGAGGATCATGGTCAGACCAATCACCAGCCACATGCTTAAATTTTTATAGAAAGTATTCAACGACCCCTCCGGTGGCTCCTGGTTTCCCTGTACTGCCTCTCTGTTTTTTGTAAAGACAGTACAAGGTACGTATGACCAGTGGTTAAGATATGTTTTAACTATTTTGTTTTGCAGGCAAATACTGCAGTTCCCCAATGAGCGCATAATTATGACCCATTGGTGTTTTCTCGATCCGTGCCCCCTTAAGGTAAATCAAAAAGCGAGAATGTCGAGCAGGATCTTCATATATTTTATTCACTCATAATGATTGTGTAAAGTATTGGACAGGATGGACCACCATCTCGTTGTTCTTTAATTCCTGTATCCCCTTGACCAGAGCGGCTGCACCGCTGATGGTGGTCGTATAGGGAATATGGTATACCAGAGCCGCTCTTCGGATCAAATAGGAATCTTCGGTGGTGCGTCGCCCCATCGAGGTGTTGACAATCCAGGAGATCTGGCCGTCCTGGATCTTGTCAAGAATATGTGGCCTGCCCTGCGAGATCTTGTTGATCAGTTCGCAGGCAACACCCGCTTTCTGCAGGAAGGCCGCGGTGGCGGTGGTGGCGAAGATAGTGAAATCGAGTTCGACCAGCGCCCTGGCCACGGGGAGCACGGCTGCCTTGTCGTTGTCGCGCACGCTGATGAAAACATTGCCGAATGCGGGGACCTTCGAGCTTGCCGCCAGATGGGCCTTGGCGATGGCCAGTCCCAGATTGTCGTCGATGCCCATTACCTCACCGGTGGATTTCATTTCGGGGCCGAGCAGGGTATCGACTTTTTCAAAACGATCGAAGGGGAAGACCGACTCTTTGACCGCCCAGTGTTTGATTTCAACTTCAGTTGTCAGGCCAAGTTCCTGCAGCGTAGCACCCATCATCACCTTGGTGGCGAGTTTGGCCAGCGGGACTCCCGTTGCCTTGCTGACAAAGGGGACCGTGCGTGAAGCGCGTGGGTTGACCTCAAGGATATAGAGCTGTTTGTCTTTGACGGCGAACTGCACGTTCATCAGACCGATGACCCCGAGTTCTTCAGCCATGGCCCTGCTGGCTCGTTTGATCTCCTCGATGAGATCCGCCGACAGGGTGTGCGGGGGCAGAATGGAGCACGAATCACCCGAATGGATGCCGGCCTCTTCCACGTGCTCAAGAATGCCGCCGATAATGGTTTGCCGCCCGTCGCAGATGGCGTCGACGTCTATTTCGATTGCATCTTTTAAAAATTTATCGATCAGTATCGGGTGCTCCAGCGAGGTGCCCCCGACTGCCAGCATGAAATCCTTGATGCCCTGGTCATTGTAAACGATACGCATGTCCCTGCCGCCAAGGACGTACGATGGCCGGACCACGACCGGGTAGCCGATGCGATTGGCGGCGGCGAGGGCCTCGTCAAGGGTATGAACGGTGTCGTTGTCTGGCTGGCGCAGGTTGAGTTTCTGCAGAAACTGCTGGAACCTTTTCCGGTCTTCGGCCCGGTCGATGGCATCGGGCTGGGTGCCGACAATTTTTACGCCCGCTTCCGCCAGGGGAACGGCCAGGTTAAGTGGGGTCTGGCCGCCGAACTGGACGATGATGCCGTCCGGTTGTTCCTGGTCAATGATGTTCAGCACATCTTCCCGGGTCAGCGGCTCAAAGAACAATTTGTCCGAAGTGTCATAGTCGGTGGATACCGTTTCCGGGTTGGAGTTGATCATGATCGATTCAACGCCGATCTCTCTTAAGGCAAATGCTGCGTGGACGCAGCAGTAATCAAACTCAATACCCTGACCGATACGGTTGGGGCCGCCGCCGAGGATAATGATTTTTTTGCCGTCGGTTTTTTTGGCTTCATTTTCCTGCTCGTAGGTTGAGTAGTAATACGGCGTATATGACTCGAACTCGGCGGCACAGGTGTCGACCAGTTTATATACCGGCAGAATATCGAGTTTTTTGCGCAGCTGGCGAATGTCGTCTTCGGAGGTGCCGGTTAAGTAGGCGAGCTGCTGGTCGGAAAAACCTCTTTCCTTGCAAAATCGCAGGAACTCCGGATCCAGGCCCTGAAAACCACGCGCGGAGATGTCTCGTTCGGTGTCGATAATTTGTTGAAAATTGAAGAGAAACCAGCGATCAATTTTGGTCAGGTCATACAACTCATCCAGACTCATATTTCGCTTTAATGCTTCATAGATAAAAGAGATGCGTTTTGAGCTGGGGATTCGCAGTCCCCGGGCCAGGTCTTCCGGGTCAAGGTGGTCAAGCAGCTGCTTGCCGTCGCCGCCGAAGCCGAAACGCCCCGTTTCCAGGGAGCGCATCGCCTTCTGGAAGGCCTCTTTAAAGGTCCTGCCGATGGACATGGTTTCCCCGACCGATTTCATGGAGGTGGTCAGGACATCGTCGGCCTCGGGAAATTTTTCAAAGGTCCAGCGGGGGATTTTGACCACGCAATAATCAATGCTTGGTTCAAAGGCGGCAAGAGTCTCGCGGGTGATGTCGTTGGTCAACTCATCGAGGGTGTAGCCGACGGCCAGCTTGGCGGCAATCTTGGCAATGGGAAAACCGGTGGCCTTGGAGGCCAGAGCCGAGCTTCTCGACACCCGAGGGTTCATTTCGATGACCATCAGTTCGCCATCTTCGGGGTTGACGGCAAACTGGACATTCGACCCGCCGGTTTCCACGCCGATCTCCCGGATGATGGCGATGGCTGCATCGCGCATTTCCTGGTATTCGCGATCGGTCAGGGTCTGGGCCGGGGCAACGGTAATGCTGTCACCGGTATGCACGCCCATGGCGTCGACATTTTCAATGGAGCAGATGATCACGACGTTGTCGTTTTTATCGCGCATCACCTCCAGTTCATATTCTTTCCAGCCCAGCAGACTGCGCTCCAGCATGACTTCGGTGGTCATGGACAAATCCAGGCCGGAGGTGCAGAGTTCCACCAGTTCCTGGCGGTTATAGGCAACCCCGCCACCGGTGCCGCCCAGGGTAAAGCTTGGCCGGACGATGATTGGAAAACCCAGCTCGTCGCCTGCGATAATCGCCGCTTCAAGGGTTTTAACAATTCTTGATTCGGGGACTTTGAGGTTTATCTTGCGCATGGCGTCGCGAAATTCCTCACGGCCTTCGGCTTTTTTGATGACCGCAATATTGGCCGCAAGCAGCTCAACGTTGTATTTTTCAAGAATCCCCATTTCAGCCACTTTGATGGCAGCATTGAGTGCGGTCTGGCCGCCCAGGGTCGGCAGCATGGCATCGGGGCGCTCTTTTTCAATGACTTTGGCGATGAATTCCGGGGTAATCGGCTCGATATAGGTACTGTCGGCCAGTTCCGGGTCGGTCATGATCGTTGCCGGATTGGAGTTGATGAGGACGACCTCATACCCCTCCTCTTTGAGGGCCTTTACCGCCTGGGCACCGGAGTAGTCGAATTCGCAGGCCTGGCTGATAATGATGGGGCCGGAGCCGATGATGATGATTTTTTTGATATCTGTTCTTTTCGGCATGTTATTTTTTTATTTTATGTTGACCCTTGCCGGGTGATGATATGTGGAGATTTGGTCGGTGGTATGTGTCTACCTGCGCATCATGGCCAGAAAACGGTCAAACAGATAGATGGCGTCATGGGGGCCCGGGGCGTATTCGGGATGATATTGCACCGAGAAAGCCGGATATTTCTTATGGCGCATACCTTCCAGGCTGTTGTCGTTGAGATTGATATGCGTAACTTCCACGGCATCTTCAGGAAGACTTGTTGGATCGATACAAAAACCGTGGTTTTGGGCCGTAATCTCCACATGGCCGGTGGTAAGATCTTTCACCGGCTGATTGCCGCCCCGATGACCAAATTTCAGTTTATACGCCGAACCGCCGTAGGCGAGGCCGAGCATTTGATGACCAAGGCATATGCCAAAGATGGGTTTCTTTCCCAGCAGGGATTTGATCGTATCGACCACCCCTTCAACGCCCTCGGGGTCGCCGGGACCATTGGACAGAAAAATGCCGTCCGGGTTCATGGCCAGAACCGTTTCGGCGCTGGTCGTCGCCGGGACGACCTGGACCCGGCAGCCTTTGCTGGTCAACAGGCGCAGCTGGTTGTATTTAATGCCGAAATCAAAGGCCACCACCTTGAAAGGATTGTCCATGCCACTCTGGGCGGTGGAAAAATCAGTCCCCGGTACCGGACGATTGTCGGCCCAGCCGTAAGGTTCCCGGCAGGTCACCCGCTGCACCATATCCTGACCGATAAGCCCCGGCCATTCCTTGGCCCTTTTAATCAGGGATTCATGGTTCATGTCCCGGGTCGAGACGATACCCTTCATTGCACCTTTGGTGCGGATATGCCTGACAAGCGCTCTGGTGTCAAATCCTTCAACACCAAGTACAGCGTACTGCTGGAGAAAATCGGCAAGTGTCTGGGTTGAGCGGTAATTGGAAGGATAAGGATTGTACTCTTTTACCAGAAAAGCCATAGGGTGTATGGCCGCTGATTCCATGTCTTCAGGATTGACACCATAGTTGCCGATCAACGGATAGGTCATGGTGACGATCTGCCCGGTATAGGACGGATCAGTAAGGATTTCCTGATACCCGCTCAGGGAGGTGTTAAAAACAATCTCGCCGATCGCCTCACCATGGCCGGTAAATGAGTGCCCTGCAAAGATGGTCCCGTCTTCCAGGGCGATAAGTGCTTTCATGGCCGTCTTTCCTTTATGAGTGCCGATGTTCGTCGTGGTAACTTTATGGCTTTTTCAGAATGAGTGGAGGAATACATCAGATTATGCTGTTTGCGGTTTCTTCTTTGGCAACACGCAGACAAAACCACAATATATAACTTAATTCAGTCAGTTTCGTCAACTTTAAACGGTTTGGAGTTTCGCGCTCCCTACAAGGACGGTTGTTCTACTGCGGATTGCTGCAATGCTGTTCCTCTCAAAAACTGAGGACGGAATGAACTGTATGAAAATATTATTGATTGCATTGGCAGGAGTCACTGCTTAAAATCTGCAAGGTTTATATTAGCAGGTGAAACTCTTTTCATTCAGGTAAGTGAATCCAGGTGCCAGACCTGACTGTATTAACTTCCGCAGAGCCGGAAATTGCACGATAGAAGGAGTTCTATTCGAAATGAAAATACTTGTCGCAAATCGTGGTGAGATCGCTATTCGTATTATCAGGGCCATTCAGGAACTGGGGCATGAGGCGGTTGCCGTTTATGAGACGCCGGATGAAATGTCACGTCATATTCGCATTGCCGACGAGGCGATTCTGCTGGGGGATGGACCCCGATGCGATTATCTGAATATTGAAAAAATCATCCGGGCGGCGAAGCGGTCCGGGGCCTGTGCGATACATCCAGGCTACGGCTTTCTGGCGGAAAACCCGTTTTTTGCCAAGGCCTGCGCGGCCGCAGGGCTTGTTTTTATCGGTCCAACAACCGAGGTCATATCCAATCTTGGCAATAAAGTTATTGCCAGAAAAATAATGGCTGAGGCCGGTATTCCCATGGTTCCGGGAACTACCAATCTGAAACAGGGCAAAGAAGGGATCAGCGAAGCTCTGGCCTTTGCCGCACAATACGGCTATCCGATCATGTTGAAAGCAACTTCCGGCGGGGGAGGGCGTGGAATTCGGCGAATAGAGTCGGACGCCCAGATGAAAGAGCAGATTCCGGTTGCCCGCGCCGAAGCCCTGGCCGCCTTCAACGACGATTCGGTGTACCTGGAGAAGGTGGTCATCAACCCGAAACATGTTGAAGTACAGATCCTGGCTGACAGCCAGGGCAAGACCGTTCATCTTGGCACCCGGGACTGTTCCATTCAGCGACGGAATCAGAAACTCATTGAGATTGCCCCGTCAATGATCAAAAATCAAAAACTGCTCGACGAAATCTGCGAAACGGCGGTTCGGGCGGCCAAGGCAGCAAATTATCTGAATGCCGGAACCGTGGAGTTTCTGATCGATAAGGATCAGAATTACTACTTTATGGAGATCAATACCCGGGTACAGGTGGAGCATACGGTCACCGAGATGATCACGGGGATCGATATTGTCCGCAACCAGATCAATATCGCCTTTGGTAAACCGCTGTCCTTTTCACAAGAAGACGTGCAGATTCGCGGTCATGCTATCGAAGTGCGGATAAACGCCGAAGACCCGAAAAATGACTTCATGCCGGAAGGCGGGAAAAAAGTCTCGGTCTATCGGTCTACCGGTGGTTTTGGCGTTCGACTCGATGGCTTTGTCTACCAGGGCTATATCATACCTGAGGTCTACGATTCCCTGCTGGTCAAGCTGACTGTGCATGGTTTTACCTGGGATGAAACGGTGGGACGACTGAAGCGCTGCCTGCAGAATTTTGCTATCAGGGGGCCGAAAACGACGATCCCGTTCTATGAAAATATCGCCAGGGAGAAGGATTTCGTCAACGGTGATTTTGATACCTCCTATATAGAGATGCATCCCCATATTTTCTATTATGACGAGGATACCAGTGAGGTCGGCAAACTGGCCAGACTTATTGCCGAAATACATTATAACAAAGAAAATCCTTATGCTGTGTAGATTGGCGTGGGGGTGTGCGGTAAAATATTTATGACAGATCGATGTTTTAATAAAAACCTATATTTCAAGATGGCTGAGTAAAAAGCTTCATAGTGCGGCAACGAAGAAGGTGAAGAATTTTTACAACGCCATCAGGTGAGCAAATATGACACGAATTAACCAGGGAACTCCTGCTCAAACAATTGTTGAAAAACTGCGAAATACCAAAGGCTATTATATCACCAATACCGCACGGGATCTGTCGCAGTCGGATTTTAAAAACCGGATTCTCCTGCATACCGACCTGATGGCGGCCGAAAGCCGTGACGAGGCCGGTTATTTTTCGCTGGAAATTACCGGAGGTGCGTCCATCCATGTGGATATGCTGCGCAAGCAGGTAGATCCCTTTCTGAAATTGAAGAAACTTCGGGAACACATGCCGAAGACCATGTTTCAAACGCTCTGCCGCGGAGTCAACCTGTTCGGGTATCGCCCCTATCCGCAAAATGTCATCCGATTTACGGTCCGTGAGTTTGCCAAGTACGTCGATGTCTGGCGAACCTTTGATTTTCTCAACCATGTGCCCAATATGCATGCGGTGTTTGAAGAGGTGGGCAAGGCTGGAAAACTCAATGAACCCTGCCTCTGTTTTTCGACCGGGCCGGAACATACGAATGCATATTATGTCGCAAAAGCCGGGGAATTGATCGATGTGACCGGTCGAGATATTACGCTGTGCATAAAGAATCATGGCGGGCTGGGCACTCCGACGCGGATAGGAGAACTGGTGGACGCCTTAAAGCAGAAATATCCGGACGTTCCGATCCATTATCACGGTCATAATACTGACGGCAACGATGTCGGCAGGATTGTCGAGGCGGTGAAAAACGGCGCGTCGATAGTCGATGGCGCCGATTTTGCCTTTACCGGTTTCTATGGCCCGCCACCGGTGCTCACCGTGGTTCAGACCCTGAAGGAATTTGGCTTTGAGGCGGTTGGACTCGAGGAAGATGCCGTCATTGAAACCTCGGAAGTCATCCGTGATCAGCGGCAGTATTACGAGCAGTTCGAGTCGCAGATTAAAGGGTTTCAGCCGACGGTGCAGATCCATAAATTGCCGGGCGGCGCCATGGGTTCGAGTCTTGAGCAGGCGGCGAAAGGCGGGTTTCTCGACAGAATGCCCGAAATTCTCCATAAAGAACTGCCCCGGGTACAAAAGGAGCTGGGCAATTACTGGTCGGTGACACCAGGGTCGCAGATCCTCTGGACGACAGCTGTGGCCAATGTTCTCGATGGCGAACGTTACGGTAATCCGTCCGGGGATTTGCGTAATCTTCTGCTTGGGAAATATGGGCCTCTCCCGTTTTATGAACCGGAGGAATGGATTTATGCAAAGGTTCTTGGCGACGATTGGCGCACTGTCCTTAAGGAAGAGGGAGGGGTGGAGAAAATAGCCGATATGGACCTGGCCCATGAACGATACAGCCTGGCCGAACAGATTGGCACTGAACCTACCGATGAACAGCTCGTTCTATATCTGCAGCATCCAAATGATGCTGCAGAATTCTTTAAATTTGAACATAACTACGGCCAGGCCCATGTGTTGCCGCCATCGATTTTCTTCCGCCGGGGCGGGTTTGAGATTGGCGAAAATCTTTCCTTCAGGGATTATCACGGCAAAGAACATATGGTGGAGATCGGGCCGTCGCCCATGAATGATACCGGTGAAGCCAGCGTCTATCTCATCGTTGACCACCACCAGTCGATATATAATTTTAAAACGAAAAAAGCCGAAGGACCTGCAGGAGCAATCCAGGAGCTCAATAAGGAAGAGATTCTTGATCTTGCCAAGGCCGGGGATGTCAGGTCGCCTTTCTCCGGGAAAATTGTCGAGATATCGGTCGTTGAAGGGCAGGAGATACTGGTTGGCGACAGGGTGGCCATCATGGAGGCGATGAAGATGCAGACCCCTGTTCTGAGTGAAATAGAAGGCATTGTAACGGGAATTTACGCCAAGAAAGGCGACGCCTTGAAACCCGGTGGCAAAATTCTTAAAATTGATCGGAACGAATAAGCCGGCAGGGAGCGGACTGCTGCAGGTTTACTGACGTGCGGGGGGTAGATTATTTTCTTAATAAACAAAACAAGGAAATAATCTGCACGGTCTCGGACCTCTCCGAAGAGCGTAGGACTCTCTTTAGTCCCCCGCAGATCAATAAAATCTTAAAAAAAGAAATAATACGCCGTTCAGGCAGGACCAGAGGAGAGTCAGCCCCGTTGCTCCCAGGCAGACCATGGCTAATACCTTGTCACGGAACATTTCCCGTTTTTTCTCTTGGTAGCCGAGCAGATAGCCAAGCACCGCTCCGGCAAGCATGCCGCCGCCATGGCCCCAATTATTGATTCCCGGTACAAGAAATCCAAATATAGCGATACCTATGGCCCAGCCACCGACCTGGCTGAAAATATTCTGCCCATAAATCCCCCCTCGGCTTTTCCCATAATACAGCAGCGCACCGATGAGGCTGCAGAGAGCAGCCGATGCCCCGATGGTAAAATATACGCCGGCCAGAGTGGAGAGGACGAAACCTCCAACCCCGCCAAGGGTGTACAGGGTGATTGTCCTGTTGATGCCGAATTCCTGGATGACCAGAGGTGCCAGTTGACGAAAGGCCAGCATGTTGAACACGATATGCAGCAATCCACCGTGCAGGTAATTGGCTGCCAGCAGCGACCACCAGCGGTGCAATTGCAACACCGGGACGGTGCCGGTCGAGCCAAGCACCAGCAGACTCTGATTGCTTGGAGACAGGAAGCTGAAGGGGCTCATATTGAGACTCCCCCGCCGCGGGTCGATGATGATCGACAGGATAAACATGATGATATTGGCGGCGATTATGATTTTAATCAACTGGTCGCCGCTGGTGATCCCGGCAACAAAAATATTGTTTTTAAATCTCGATGCCGGTTTGGTCAATCCGCAAAAGGGACAGACAGGCTCTGAACGGCTGATGAGCTTGCGACAGCCGGGACAGAGCAGGGAATTTTTTTGATTGTTGTTGGCCATTGTTCTTCTGTCAGTCGATGTTCAATAGTTATTGGGGGAGTTTCTCACTGGATGTACCACGCAATACTATACTACTTTACCGATGATAATCTTCTCAAAACGTGTCTTTGGCGATTGATAGGCAAAAAAAACTGGCACAACTGCAACTGTGTTATGCATCGGAAAAATAAAACGGCCCGAAGACGTTAACCTGTCTTCGGGCCGTTGCTGAGTGGTGGTAGTCAGCTCGTGCGTCTACTTACCAGATTTCATATTCACCGGAGCTGTAACACTGGCATTCCGCGTTGAGAAATTTGACAGCGTAGCCAGCTTCCTTAAGCATTCGATAACCAATTTCCCCCCGTCCTCCGGTCATACAGTGGACGACAATAAATTTGTCTTTGGGAATTTCCGCCATCCTCGCCTTCATCTGCTCAAGCGGAATGGAGATGGCTCCGGGGAAGTGGCCTGATTCGTATTCTGCCGGCGTCCGCGCATCGATCACCCGGATCAGTTCTGAATTCAGCGATTTGGTGAAATCAGTAATGCTGATCTCGCCGGGACCGAGATTTCTTTGCCAGGTGATTGGTGTATCGTCTGTTGCCGTCAGTGCCGGCCCTTTCTGTAATGTTTTTCCTGCATCCTTCCAGGCCTCAAATGCGCCATAGTAACCGATAGTGTTTTTATAGCCCCATTCGGCGATCATCTTGCGCGCGGCATCGATCTCCGCATCTTTGTCGGAAATAATATAGACAGGAGCTCCCAGCCCCTGCGGCAAAGCATCTTCGGCATCCTCAAGATTAGCCAAGGGGATAGAATAGGATCTGGGGATATGTCCTTTTTCTACCTCGGCCGTGCTGCGGACATCAATCAGGACAATATTGCCGTGAGCGACATAATCCACCGAAGGTACCATGTGTTTACCTGCTTTTTTCCAGGCAGGAAGACCATCAACATAGACGAGAAGATTTTTATGACCCCATTTGGCCGCCAGACCGGCGGATTTTGGACTCATGGTTCAGGTAGAGCCGCCACAATAAAAGACCAGGTGTTTGTCCTTATATTTCTCCAGGAGTTTTGCACCGTCGTCGCCCATTTTAACGAGTTTTGAATAAGGGATGGAAACAGCGCCCCGGATATGACTCTCATCGTATTTGATCGCAGGCCGCGCATCGATGACAACCAGATCCTTTTTTCCGTTTGCAAGCAGATCGGCCAGTTCTTCGGTTTTAATTTCTTTAATGCCTGCCGGCAGTTTGAAAACAGCTTTTTCCATGGAAGTGGCGATGTTTTCGCCGTTGACAACCGTGTACTTGACGATGATTGCCTCTCCTTCTTTGAGCTCTTTGGCGGAGGCAATTCCTTTAAGTTCGGTTTCATCGGTGAATTTTAACAGGAAAAAGCTCTGGTCACTCTTGGTAAGAGCGACGGTTTTCGCTTTTTGCGAGATGTTGGAGATCATCCCTTTGACGCTTTGGGCTTCGGTTGTTTTCACAGCTTTTGCGGTATCAGCCGCAAAAGCGACTCCGTTCATACCGGGGACTGCATTGCTTGCAAAAATCACATTGGTTACCAGCAGGGCGCTGAGTCCAAGCTTCAGTACTGTTTTTTTCATGGTTCTCCTCTTCTGTTGAAGTAACCCTGTCAGGGGTTGGCGATCTCAACCCGAGCGGTAAGTTGAGGGAAATGTGCTTCTGTTTAATTATTCAATGTAATGTTAATGTGACACTAATGAAAAAGCAAGAATTTTCCTTGCCGGGCTTTCTGCAGGATAACGACGGAGTATGGCTGCTGCGGCATTGAAATAACAGGGATAAACAGCAGAGAAGAGGAGGGAGAGAAATTGGCTTACGGGGCGACGAACCGGTGAAGGTAGAGCCCCGTAAGGGAAGCAGGACCGCTATTTGGAAAATGAGTCGAGGAACAGTTTTTCGATTGCTTCTCGTCCGGCATCGCTCAGATACCGGGTGCCGCTGCCGACAAAGGTATCATACTCGATACGGGGGGAATCTTCCTGCCATCCAGCCTTCCAGGTGAACCATTTTTTCTGGGGCTGGTCGAAAACATGCAGCGGCCGGTTAAACATTTTGGCAAGTTCCACCGCCCAGCCGGTGCCGCCTTTGACGGATCCATCTTCTTGAATTGCACCTATGACAAAAACCTGGTGACCGCTGTTGACCATATGGAAAATAGTCTGCAGGACCTTGCGAATTTTTTCGGTTTCGTAATAGGTACGGTTGAGCATGCGGGAAGCGAGTTCCATGCTGATGTCACCCCGTTCCAGTTGCTCTTTATTCAGGATAACAACATTTTTTTCCCTGGTGAGTTTGTGTCCGTCAAAAGAGTAGACGACATCGGTGATACCGGTTTGCTCCGCTACTTCAGCGAAAGTGGCTTCGGCTCCTTTGAGGCCGCTGCTGTATAAAGTGTACTTTGACAAATCCATTTAATGACTCCTTTAGTCGGGAAAAGGGTGAATTTCAGTTCCGTTGCAATGTACTCATAGTTGCCAGGAAAGGCAACATTTCCTGTTATTTTGAGGGGGCTCGGTCACATTTTTTTTCTGCCTTTGGCAAAAATGCGGCAGGGGGCGGGATATCCTTCTACCGTTAAGTGCGGCTTGTCTGTATCGATATAATCGGTGAATGATTCAAAGTGCATCCAGTCAGTTCGGCGCTGTTCCTGATCCGACATCGGATGGGTGCAGAAGAGTTTGACATCGATAAATCCGGCTTTTTTCATCCAGTTGCACAGGCAGCTGCCGGTCGGGACGAAGTAAGTGCCCGGTACCTTGGCGTAGGTTTCTTCGGGAAACAGAGCGAATGGTTCCTCGCCGGGAATGGCCTGTGATTCGACAATCAGGGTTCCGCCGGGCTGCAGGGCCAAATGAATATCGCGCAGGGTATCGATGGGTGATGGACGATGGTAAATTATTCCCATGAGGAAAACGACATCAAAGCAACGTTCGAAGAGGCTCAGGTGTTCTATGCCGAGCAGGTCTATCTCCAGTTCCGATTTGCCGGCCATACTGTTCAGGGCCTTGAAACAATAGTAGTGTTGCACCGATGGTTCAAAACCAAGGACCAGCCGGGGGCCTGCGGCGGCCATGCGAAACATGTAATAGCCGTTGTTGCAACCGATATCGGCAATCACTTTCCCTTTGAGATCGGGAAGTTCCGGCAGGACTCTCTGCCATTTTTTTTCACTGCGCCATTCGGCGTCAATATCTATGCCGAATACGGAAAAGGGGCCTTTGCGCCAGGGCATGAAGGCCCGGAGGTGTTTGGTCAGCTGCTGCCGCTGGAGACCGGATATCTCGTCCGGCTGGCCGATGATAACAGTATCCCCGCGGCAATCGACATGTCTGGCTGGGTGGGTGGCGAGCTGCAGATAAGGGTTGCGGTAGCGCAGAAAACCTTTTTTGTCTTGCTGAACCCATTTCTGGCGTTTGGTGTGCTCACAGAGGATGGCATCGGTATGCGCCGAAGCGGGCAGCAGTTCGAGGTAATTCATTTTGAAAATCAGGGTCAGGCTGGTTTGATTGCGATAAAAGAAGAAAAATTGAACCACTGGAAGTAGGTTTCGACCGATACGAAACCACTTTTTTTCAGCATCGTTTTATTTTCTTTAATGGAAAAAGGGATCAGCACATTTTCCAGGGCTTCACGTTTTCTGGCAATTTCCAGTTCGGAATAGCCGCGGTTTTTTTTGTACTGGTGGTATATGTCGATAAAGGCACGATTGAGCCGTCGATCGTGGTTGATCACTTTCTCGCTGATCAGCATGATCCCGCCGGGGCGCAGGTTGTGAAAAAGTCGCTGGAGAAACCCTTCCCGCTGCAGGGGGCGAATGAATTGCATGGTATAGTTGAGAATGATGCAGCCGGCATTCGGGTGGTCAAATTCGGTGATGTCCTCATTGAAAAAAGACAGGCTTTGCTGCTTTCTGTACAGTTCTGCCTTCAGCCGGGCTTTATCGAGCATAGGCAGGGAGTTGTCTATGCCGATGAACTGCAATTTTTTCGGTTCCAGCAGGCGGGCGAGCTCGAGCATGGTCGTCCCGGTAGAACAGCCGAGGTCGTAAACCGTGTCGCCGGGTTCCAGAAAGTCGTCGAGCAGTTGTGCCTGCCCATCAATGATCTGCCGGTAGAAGGGGATCGACCGATCAAGCATGTCGTCAAAGACCTCGACGACCCGTTCATTAAATGCAAAATCTTCTTCGACGGTTTTAATATTAAAGAGTGTATCCCTTGCCCTGCCGGTCATCTGCCAGATTCCATGTAACGTGCTATTTTTTATACCAGGTGCCGTCTGTTTTCTGAAACCACTGGCCGGCCCGGCCATTTTCCACGATCATCTTTGCCCGCCGTTCTCCTACCAGGGCCACCGGGGCACCCTGTTGCCTGGAAATGGCTTCGTAGACCAGGGCACGGTCGTTGTTCTCGTCGGCAATGAGCTGTTGCTGCGGTTTGCTGGCGGTGCGATATTCAAGAAAGCCTTTGCTGTTTTCGCCAATAATTCCCTGGTCTTTTAGGGCGTCAATAGCGGGTATTCGTCCGGCCATTCGTTCTTTGATATCGGCGGAATGGACGGATGACACTATAAACAGCATGCAGGCAATAAATACAAACAGAAAGGAGGAAAAAAACAGATTTTTATGCATCTCACACCTCAATTAATGAGAAATTACTCACGCTTTGCTTTATCCAGATCGCCGAAGAAATCATCAAGGGCTCTGTCGACCTTGACGTTGACATCGATGGTAATGTGAATTGGTTTGATTTCCAGCGGTTTTACTTCAACCTCATGCCTGGTGCAGCCAGAGTTCGCGAGGAGGCCAGCCCAGAGGAAGCTGAAGATGATAGTCATTTTTAATAGGGTCATATTACATCTTCTCCAGCATCGATTGGATGCTTGTGCCATATTGAAATATATCATGCATGGGGAGGCGAAAATTCACATCCAGCCGGATCGGATGCTGCAACCCGGGACCTTTATCGCTTGGAACAAGCTGGCCGTTTTTATAACCGAAAGGTAACGGCTCGGCTGGTTTACCATCAAGTTGCATGGTTATCAACAGATCCTTGTCCCGGCTGTTAAAAGTAAGTTTCGTCCAGTTGTACGAGAAATTAGTCAGGGCTTCCATGGAATAATCAAGATAGGAGCTTTTATTTATATCAGGTATCCCCTGGCGGAGCTGCCTGGTGTCATTGAAGCGGACTATACCACTATTGCCGGGTGTGGAAAACAGAAATCCGTCGTCAAATTTGACTCCCTGCCGGCTGATAACCATGGGCAACCGGCCATTGAGCGACCCCTGACCTTCTGCTTTGTCGATGCCGAACTGGGCAAGCAGTTCGGTGAAGCCCAGCCGGTCGCAATACAGCGTTGTCTCCAGCTCTTTCATATCCTTTGCCAGGGAAAAACTGCCCGTCTCCACTTTGCCGCCGCACCAGCTCAGGCGTATCTTTTCCAGGAAAACCGCTTGCTCGTCTTCGACGCGAAAATGTATGCGTCCTTCCGAAAGCCTTATCTTGCCGAAATCGGCAGATCCGATGGTGCAAAGCTGGCCCGGAGCGCTTTGCAGTAGCGGCAGGTGGGGAAAGATGACCGATAGATCGATATTCGAAAGCTTGTTCTTGCCCTGTTTCAGGGTGCCGTTATGGAATTCTACGGTGATTTTGCCAGTAGGCACTGCATCGGTTAAACCAAAGACACCGTCCGCGGCAAGTATACCGGTAAAAGAGAGCTTGTCTGGAAGAGATAGAAAGCGCGGTAGAGTGGTCGAATCGATTTTTGTTGCCGGGATGCGACAGTGAGCGGCTAGCTGTCCGGTCATCTGCGCCGACCCCTCGCAGACGAGTTGCAGCCCCGGCACAAAAGGCGTGGTCAACAGAGTGGAGGCTGAAACACCTTGAGGCGACTGAGAAATTTTTGCCTGCAAGGTGCCGCTGCTTTTGTTTTGGTAGCCTATCTGCTCGATTTTAACAATTCCCGCGGTGCCGGTCTGCCGGGGAGGAGGCCATTGCAGTGGTAGTTGAAATGAAAGTCCCGTCAGCGTTGTCCTGCTTTTTTTGAGGGTGATTTCGGGGACCTTCCCGTTCAGTTGTACTGTCAGCGTGCCGCCTTCGACAATAATGTTTCCCTCTGCCGTAAAAGGACTGACGGAAAAAGCTTCTGCGGTCGTCATCGCCTCGCCGGCGAGTGCATAGTTGATAATGGTTTGGGATTGCCTCTTTTCACCGCTAAGATGTACAGAAACGGCCGATTTTGTCCGGGGAAAGAAAATTTGGCCAATGCCGCGAAACGTGCCTTTGGCTGCTTCTATCTCGCCGGTCATGCTGAGTGTCGCCTTTTCCGGTTTGGAAAGGACAATATTGGCCAGGGTATAACGGGTTTTTTCCCGGTTTCCTGTTATGCGGAGCAAAATCGGCTGTTCGGTTGCATTGGTTGCGAAAATAAAGTCGTCCTGCTTGAACTGCAACCGGGAGAAGGTCGCGGTTGCTTCATATCCGGTGTCCAGTGCATGCAGGTCGATTGCACCCGTCATTGCCAGGTCGCCTTCCGTCACTATCTGCCCTGTTGCGGTTGCCAGGAGTCTGCTGTTGCGGGGGCTTTCCAGAAAACCGAGGTCAAAGCGGCCATCAACAATGATCCGGCTGGGTTCCTGTTGCTCGTGCTGCAGAGTAAGAGTACAGTTTTTCAAGATAACTGTCTCAACTGCCAGAGGCAGAAGAATGGAGGTGGAATTGTCGTTTCGATTACTTTGCTTTCCTGCCGGCGTATCGTACCCCGACAGGCCGCGGATGACCGGATGTCCATCCTGCATGTCCAGGTGAAGTGCCGCCGAATCAAGGAGCAGGCCGTCAATTTTGCCACGGGCGAGGGAGCCGGGGGTGTAGGTCAGTTCGAATCGGGGCACGGAGACGCCTGGTTGGTCGGGGTTGGCCAGGGTCAGGACACCACTTGCTTTCCAGGGGGTGATACTGTAGAGGCTCAGTTCTTTTTCTGTGAAGGGGAGGTCGGCCAGGAGGCGGGGGAAGAGGTAAAGATTCAGCAGAGAGGGCAGAGCCAGGAAAAAAAAGCCGCATCCCAGCAATATCATAATTGGAAGGGTAAGCAAAAGGCGGGATCTTTTTTTCATTAACTTTGCGGATTGCTTTTTTACTACTATGAATGAACAATGAATGACGGTTAAAGAAAAACTTCGCCCTTCTGGAAGTGTCCCCGGGGTACAACAAAGGAGATCGAGCTTTTTAAGACGTCATCTAATATTAGCCTTGCCTTGTCTCTTTTCAGCCATTATAAACGTATTGCTCAAGACTTGCATAATTAATCGGCGGTATTTCGGACTGGTCATCATCTTTCCGGTCTGCTCAGATAAAGAAAAATAGGTTGTTGGTATGTCTAACGAAATAGATTTTGACGAACTGCTCAGTAAATATAAATCGGACCCTTTTGACTATGTTGATGTTTTTGCCGTACATACTGGTCGGGTTGCATTCAAGGTAGTGGAAGGTGAAGAGGTAAACGCTCCCAGTGGTGAATGGCTGCAGGTTCCGGGCACCCAATTGTATGAAATCAACAGGGAACGGAATCCGAAAATAATTGCCGCCCGAACCAATGGCACGGTAGCAAAGATCCATTCCGAGCTTGACGGTCAGTTTGTTGAGGCGGGCGAAAAGCTTCTGACCATTAAGCATCCTTTGAAAAAGAAAGAGATTATTGAAAATATTTTAAAAGAAGTGCTGCTGCTCTTTCCCGCCCCCGAATCGGCAAAATACTTTTTTGCCATGGATATTCAATCCCGTATCGATAAAAAAGGTGCCCGGGCTGTAACCATTGATCAGGGGGAGGAAATCCTGACCATGTCCCTGATGAAACGTGATACGCCGGTATATTATCAAGGGCCACGGGGAGTTATTCATTCCATCTATTTTAGGCAGGGTGTTTCGGTTGCCCAGGGCGAACCGCTGATCGGCATCTGCGCCCCGGAGAAGCTGCCGATCATTCAGAAAATTATCACCCGGGTTAAGGCGGACTGGGACACTGATCATTGATGGTGTTGTAAAAACTACCCAAAGGGCATAGAAATCTTCCTCTTCTTCGTTGTTGTGAATGTCACTATCATTTCGACGTACTTGAGAACGTCGGAATGATAGGATAAGCTTACACCTCGTTCGCATTGGAAGTTTCTCGAAGTCTACGCTTATCTATTTAGCTATCATCGCCTGGAGGTTTTTCCAATGGCGGTCTGTATTCTTCACTCATTTCGATCATGATAGAAAATAACCCGACCCCTGAAGCGGTTTATCAACGTTTGCAGGAGGTGCTGGCGAGGGAGACGGATGTTGTCGGCAGTCCGGTTGATGCGCAGGCGGTTGGCCGGTATGGCACATTTATCGGTTCGGTGATTAACAGCCATGATTCATTGCCGCGGGCAATGGATCACGCCCGCAGCCTGATTGAGAAAACTGTTCGCGCCGGCAGCTCCATGGCCAGCGGGACCGTGATTCTGGCGGACACGATGACCCAGTCGAAGGGAAGGTTTACCAGAAACTGGTTTGCTCCTCCGGGTGGAGTGTGGGGATGTATGATTCATGCGAACACTTTTCTGCCGCAATCCCGAAGTTTCATTTCTCTTGCCACTGGTCTCGCCTGCTGCGAGGCTGTGCGCGAGGTCGGCGTGGAACAGGCGACCTTGCGCTGGGTGAACGATGTCCTGGTCAACGGGAAAAAGCTCGCCGGTTTTCTGGTTGAGACCTATACCGAACCGGTGCATGGAGAAGAGTTTACCCTGGTTGGATTCGGTATCAATGCCAATAACTGTTTGTTTCCCGCCGACCTGGTCGATTCGTCAGTCTCTCTTAAACAGGTTCTTGATGAAAAAATTAATCTCCCGGACTTCACATCCTTATTTCTTGCCCGGCTGGCCTGGAATTTCGGTCTGCTCTACCATGAGGAGGCCAAAGGACTGAAAAGTGAACGCTTTTCCGGTCGTGACGGCAGGCATATGCTGTTGCAGAGATGGCAGGCCTGTTCCGATTCCGTCGGCAAAAAAGTGGTATACGGCTTTGATGTGATGACCGCCCCTGATTACCAGGCAGAGGTGTTGGGCGTCGATGACGATGGCGGCCTTGTCCTGCTTTTGGAGGACGGTTATAAGAAGACGGAATACAGCGGGGAAATCCGCTATCTGCAGCCCTGAGTCGCAGCTGTCGTTCGGCTTATTTTTTGAGAAATTTCCGCACCATCTTCCACGAAGCCATGTCCCGCTGAAACAACTGATTGCCATAACTCTGCAGAAGAGAGATCGCCTCGTAAAGGATACTGCCGGACATCTTCAGGCGATGCAAACGTTCGATCGGCTGATCCTGGGCTGATCGCAGAATCTTGATCGTACCGTGGGACAGGGGAATTTTCTGCAGCAAGTGAGGACTGCAGGCGGAACAGATGATCCGCCCGTTGCTGGCGTCAAAACTGTACCGGTTGTCATTGGTTACCTGCGAGCTGCAACGGGCGCAATTCTGCAAATCCGGGCGGTATCCGACATAGTCGAAGAAGCGGATGAGAAAGAGACTGAGTACAGTCAGCGGTGGTTGTTTCTGATCAAGGTTATGCAGAGCCCATAAGCAGAGTCGGAAAATCGAAATATCCGGTTCATTCTCGCGAATTCCGATCAGCAAAAATTCCCGTATTGCCGAGGCGATGCTGTATAATTCCAGGTTTTGCCGAATGTGCAGAAAACCTGTATGCAGATCGGCTTCGGCGAGAAAAGCCAATGACCTGTTGGCTTTCTGCTGGTATGTTATGTGGAGAAAACTGAACAGCTCAAGTTTGTTGACGAAACGTTTTTTGCTTTTTTTAGCACCTTTGGCTATTGCGCTCAGGCGACCAATATCCTGGCAAAACAGGGTGACGATTACATCAGACTCGCCATGTTCTATGCAATTTAAGACAACAGCATCGGTTTGCCTGGACTCTACCACTGCGGTTTATTGCAGCAGACGTTCATAACGGCTATCCGAAGTTTCCTCGCTGAATTCAGTATTGGTATAATAATTACTTCCCTCCAGTGGAGGCGGGAGTGGCGCCCTGCTTATCTCCTCGCCAACGGAAGCGGTTGCCGTCGTTGGATAAGAGAGACTGAATATATTCAAACGGTTTGACCGCGGTCTGGACATTGCCCCGGTTCTCGAGCCGGGTCTGACTATATCTGGAACAGCTGTGCTTGCGGACATCTGTTCAATACGCTGCGGTTCCTCCAGGCTGCGCAACTTCTGACTGAGATACGTGGCCGGATTCCAGGAAAAATACCAGCAGAGAAAACAACCAAACAGGAGCAGCACGAGCAGTATCAGGCCAAAAAAAGAAAATGGCATGAATGTGGGACGTTCTGCCATGTTTCCTACTTCCTGTGCCAGCTTCGTGGCTGGTATTGTTGGCAGGTTTCCCGACTTGCCCTGCTGTGGCTTCTGCTGCATATACATCTGCAGTACTTCCCGGCAGTCGAGGGAAAGAGTCTGCGCGTACAGACTATACAAACCACGTGCAAAAGCTTCAGCCGGCAGCGCGGCAAAGTTGTTTTCTTCCATGGCCTGGAGACTTCTCGCGGATATTTTGGTTTCTCCAGCTATTGCCGCCAGGTCTAAACCAAGGTTGATTCTTGTTGCATGGAGATATTCCCCGAGGCCAGTGTAGTCATGTTCAGAGCCGTGAGGCGACATAACCTTTTCCTGATAGATTTTTGGCATGAGAATTTATAGTTTTTTAATATATGCTTCTTGTTTGAGTTTTTTAACCCATTCAGTATAGGCAATTTTTAACTTTTCTTCGAATAGCTCTTCCCGGATTTCTTCTTTAACCGCTTCAAACGAAGCGGTAGCGACGGTGGCGTTTTTATCGCCGGAAAGGAGTTTGAAGAACTGGTAACCGGAAGGAGTTTCGACTATCTCGCTTATTTCGTCCGGTTGCAGAGCACCGACCGCGTCACGCATGCTCCGGGCCATCTCGTCAATGGTGAACACCCCTATATCGCCGCCTTCACTGGCCGACGGAAGGTCGGAAAATTTTTTAGCCAGGGATTTGAAATCCTGACCACTTTTGGCCAGCTTGTACACGCGTTCGATTTTATTCCTGGTTTCTTTTTTGTCGGCGGCCAGTTTGTCCGGGTCATCATTTTTGGGCCAGCTTAAGCCAATCTGCAGCAGGTAATAACTGCCTTTGTCCACTCTTGAAGTATACTTCTTATCGTAATAATCACGAATCATCTCATCGGTGACGATTATTTTTGACCGCACGTCATAACTGAGGAGTCTGCTTTGCAGAATCTGTACTTTCAGCTTGTTGCGGTAGGATTCTTCCGTCAGGCCGGAAAGTTCAAGTTTGTGCCTGAATTCACTGGGGTCGAGAGACATGCCCGTGCGCATCTTTTCATAAGCGGCATTGACATCTTCATCCGTCACGCTGACCTTGTATTTTTTGGCCTTTTGCTGGATGAGGCGGCGTTCAATCATGCTGTTAAGGGCGATTTCCCGTGCCTGCTTTAAAGCCTCGTCGACGGGCGCCCCTGGATTTTCCTTGGTGATGGACTTGAAAATGCTGTTTGTTTCATCCTCGAGCTCAGAGAGGGTGATGACCTCGTCGTTAATTACGGCAACTACTTTATCGACAACTTCAGCTGAAAGGTAAAAGGGGATGAGCAGAAAAACGCATAAAACAGGCAGTAAGACGCGGAAATAATGTCGATTCCACCGATAAGTACATAGTTTCATAAAGACCCTGAATTGAAAAATAAAGTATGGGGAGAAGGGAGTTGTGTTTACCTGGTCTGTGCGACTTTACATAATTTATTGTTGAGATGCCATCTTTCTCTGCAGTTGGTTGACTTTCAATTAATATGGAATATTTTCTCACAACAGTATATCATAAGCACAGCAATTTTGAAATTTCTCCGGGAGCGGATTATATGAAAAAAAAGAAGTTGTTCCATGCGACAGTATTGTGTGTACTGTTCTGCTTGACGGTACTCATGACTGTGGCGTCCGAGGCATCGACCAGAATGCCGACTTTTGCCCTGGAGAGTGTGCGGGACGGTAAGATAATAAAATCGGATTCATTTCAGGGCAAGGTACTGCTGCTCACCTTTTTTGCAACGTGGTGTCCACCGTGCGCAGAAGAAGTTCCTGTCCTGAGAAAATTACACAATGAACTGGAGGGTGCCGGATTTTCGGTGGTGGGCTTATCGGTAGATCAACAGGGTGCGGCAGTCGTGGCAAAATTTATTGAGAAGCAGGATATCACCTATCCGGTTTTACTGGCTGAGGCGCAGACGACAATTGATTTCGGTGGGGTATACGGTATTCCAGTTGCATTTTTAGTTAATAAATCCGGTAATGTGGTCAAAAAGTACACCGGATATATCCAGCATGATATTCTTGAAAAAGATATCCGGGGCCTGCTCAACTGATTGGTTTCAGTTGCATTTCATTAATAAATGAAATAGAGTGTCTCGTGTTAAAGCTGTGATTGTTTGTCGGATATAATTTAGTGGAGCTTGGCTCCGATCGGTAACCACAAAATAAAGGAGAATTACAATGAATAAGAAAATGGTGGCTTTTGCAATGGCTTTGGTTTTTGCCCTCTCTACAGCAGGTCTTGGTTTTGCTGCGAAGCTTAAATGTACTGTTGATGCGGTTGATGGGACCAAAGTGACCATGACCTGTGAAGACGCCGCTAAACTGGCTCCTGGTGACAAAGTCAAAGTATCCCCTTCCAAGAAAGGTGCTGTTGAGGGTTGCTAATTGACAGAGCGTTGCTCTTTAAGTATTGTGGGTCGGCTGATTTCGGATCAGCTGGCCCATTTTTTTTCTACCCTATTCTAAACGCAGGTATTGCACCTCACGAAGGCCCCAGCTATGGATATTCGCACTCTTCCGGACACCGAACGGGAGATTTACAACCGTATTCGTCAAAAATACACTTTGACTTTCGATCGACTTCGATTTGGCGAAAAGCAGATCCGTCTGCTCAAAATAGCTGATCTGGAAGAATTTTTAGATGGGAAAGACCCTTTTTCCGATGTTTCACAGTTTCCCTTTTGGATCCGTCTCTGGGATGCCGCGATGATTCTGGCATATGTCCTCGGTTCGCAACCTCGGGCTGCCGGCAGGACACTTTTGGAACTTGGTGCGGGCCTTGGGGCTCCCGGGCTTGCCGCTGCCGCCGCCGGCTTTGCTGTCACCATCAGCGATTATGAAGACATAATAATGGATTTTCAGAAAGTGAGCGCTGCCGCCTCCGGACTTAAAGATGTGCAGTTTGCCCATCTGGACTGGTTGAATCCGCCCCAGATGGAACCGTTTGATGTGCTGGCTGGTGCAGAAATTCTTTTTCGAGATGAATTCTTTCAGCCATTATTGAATGTATTTAAAACGTATCTGAAAGCTGATGGGGAAATATACCTGGCCCATGATGCGAAAAGACAGAGTCTGCCTAAATTTCTCCAACTTGCCCAGAAAGATTTTGACATTGGCACGAAGGAACAGGTCATCAAGCGGGATGGTAAAAAGATAGCAATCATTATCAACCGGTTACGACACAAAATAAACTGATTATTATTGCCCGCCATGAGCACAATGGCTCCGCACTAACTGAGTATAAGCCAGTACGCTATTCTTATCCCTGGTAAGCCCATGTCTTTATATCCTGTCAATTTAAATATTACCGACAAATTGTGCCTGGTGGTTGGGGGAGGCGTGGTAGCTTTACGTAAAACGAAAAGCCTCCTGGTCTGCGATGCCAGAATCCGGATAATCAGTCCGGAAATTACCCCGGAATTAGATGCGATCATCAAAAAAAACGAGATCGAGTGGTTCGAAAGAGGCTTCGCTGAAGGAGATTTGCGAGGGGCATTTCTGGTTTTTGCGGCAACAGACAACCCCGATGTGCAGCTTCTGGTTGCCAGGGAAGCCGCAAAAAACGCGGTACTTTTGAACAGTGCCGATGATCCCCTGCACAGTCATTTTCATGTGCCGGCACATTTTCGACGGGGAAAAATGCTGGTGACCGTTTCCACAGAGGGAAGCAGTCCGGCGCTGGCAAAAAAAATAAGACAGCAGATGGAAAAAGAAATAGTTCCGGAGTACGCTATTGTCGTTGAACTCCTGGCCTTGATTCGAGAAAAAATTATCGGTCTGGATGATAATTCCGATAGCAACAGCGAACTTTTTCGCAGATTACTGCAGCAGGGAATTGTTGAACTGGTGCTTAATGCCAATTGGTTTGAACTGCAGATGATGCTTCTTCGGGAGTTACCCGCCGAGGCCGATGCGGTGGAGCTCATGAAAAAAATTGTCGAAGAGTGATTTCGATCAATTGATTGCAAAGACAATGAACGCGTGAACGGTTGGGCAGTAATTCATCATGCAAGGATACCCATGGAAGAAATAAACTACCTCCTTTTTCAGTCGGCCCTGGGCATAACTTTCACTGCCGCTGCAGCGTATCTGGTTTTTTTTGTCAGCCAGAATAATAAAATACGCAAATTAGCGCGGATGATCCTGCTTGTTTCGGGGGTGGTCCAGACACTCTATATAGGTTCGCGTTTTGTCCTGGCCGGCCATACCCCGATAACGTCACAGCACGAAGCCGTAGCCTTTTTTGCCTGGGCCACGACCTGGGCCTATCTTTCTTTTAGGTGGCGGTATACCGTCAAAAATTTTGGCACCTTTGTTTCGATTCTTATTTTCTGCCAATTATTGATTGCTTCTTTTTCGCAAAGGGATTTCAGTCCGCTGGTGCCTGCCCTGCAGAGCGCATGGCTGCCTGTTCATGCCGGCGTTTCCATTATTGCCTACGGCTTTTTGTCCCTGGCGTTCTGCGGCGGGCTTATGTATCTGTTGCAGGAGCGGGAACTGAAAAGCAAAAAATTCGGTTATTTTTTTGCCCGTTTTCCTTCTCTTGATGCCCTTGATCAACTGAACAATCATTGCTTGACCGCAGGCTTTGTTTTTTTAACCTTAGGGATCGTGACAGGATCAATCTGGGCACGACAGGCGTGGGGCACCTACTGGCAGTGGGATCCCAAGGAGACCTGGTCGCTGATTACCTGGTTTTTATATCTGGTCCAGCTGCATCAGCGGTTTACCGTGGGATGGCGGGGAAAAAGGGCGGCGGTAATGGCCATCGTCGGATTTGCCGCGGTCATCTTTACCCTGTGGGGCGTTCCGTATCTGCTTGGAGGGGTGCATAGTTATGCCAAGTGATAAGATAATGCTCCTTGGGGTAAATCATAAAACCACGCCGGTCGAAATACGCGAGAAAATTGCTCTTGCCGACGGCTATGAACAACCGCTCGCCGCAATGAAAAACATTACCGGATTGCGGGAATATTATCTTCTGTCTACCTGCAACCGGGTTGAGTTATTGCTGGTGACCGAGGCCGGCAATTCCGTAAAAGACGCGATTGTCGATTTTCTTTTTGGTGATACGGTTACCCGGGAAGAGAGTAGTCAATATCTCTATATTCTGCACGACAGGGAGGCGGTACATCATTTGTTCATGGTTGCTGCCAGTCTCGATTCAATGGTGGTCGGAGAGGCGCAGATACTCGGCCAGTTGAAGCAAGCCTATCGGCATGCTGCCCACTTCGGCTGCACCGGACCACTGCTTAACAAACTGATCCATAAGTCTTTTTCCGTGGCGAAAAGAGTCCGCACGGAAACGGCTATTGGTTCCCACGCCGTTTCCATAAGCTATGCCGCCGTACAACTTGCCAAAAAAATATTTGGCAATCTGAGTGATAAAAAAGTTCTTCTGATCGGGGCGGGGGAGATGGCTGAGCTGGCCGCAGAACATCTGGTCGGCCAGGGAGTGGGTTCCGTCACCGTCGCTAATCGAACTCTGGCCCGGGCAGTTGCTCTGGCCCAGCGCTTTAATGGCAGTGCCGTGTCCATGGAAGAGCTGGTGGCACAACTGAAACACGTCGATATTATCATCAGCTCCACTGGGGCTACAGAGATCATCCTGCGCAAAGATGCAGTCAAATCGGTTATGCGGGCAAGGATGAACCGGCCTCTGTTTTTTATCGATATCGCCGTGCCCAGGGATCTTGATCCCGGGTTAAATGAGTTGGAAAATGTCTATTTGTACGATATTGACGATTTAAGCAATGTCGTCCAGATAAATAAATCGGAACGGGATAAAGAGGCAGTGAAGGCGGCTCGTATTGTCGATGAGGAGACGCTGAAGTTTGAGCGATGGTTCAATGGCTTGGCGGTGACTCCGACCATCCAGGCCTTAAAGAAAAAAATGGATGAGATAGGGCAGTTGGAGTTGGACAGGACTCTGGCGAGAATGCCCGATATGACGGATTCCGAACGGGAAAACCTGGCCAGAATGGTAGCGGCCATTACCACGAAAATACTCCACGATCCGCTGATGTTTCTGAAGAGTGAATCCTGTGCAGGGCGAGACAACAGCGATCTCAAGGTAACAACTGTTCGCGAACTCTTTGGCCTGGAAAATAAAAAAGACGAGCAGTAGCCGGTTGTGATGACAGATGATCTGCCTGAAATAATCGAAAATGAATGGTATATCGTCAGATATTCCGGAGAAACTCCCGAGATCGCCTATAATTCGGCTATATACCAGCTCACTAGAGCGCAGGATGGACCTCGTGTCTGCTTGAGTGATGCGCATCTTGCGCTGCTGAAAAATGCTGCGGTCGAACGGTTCTTAGAAATTATTGTCCGTGACCTGCAGCATGCCAACAGTACCAAATCCATATACCGCGGAATCTGCCGGTCGATCATCAATTATCAGCGGTTTTGCACCTTTTGTTCGCGTCAAGATCTGGAGGTCAGTCGGGTGCGGCGCAGGGCTGCGGAAGCATTTTTGGGTTTTCTTGACAAAGAAATGGAACAGCTGCAGGCCGTCGGTCGGCCGACCATTATCAACTGCAGCTATGCAGAGCTGCAGAGTTTTGCCGTGCAGCTTGGTGTGGAGTTGAACGATAGGCATACAGTATTGGCAGAATTGTGCCCATCAACTCCCTTTTCATGATAATTTATTTTCTGACTGCCCCCGATGTTCAGCTGCTGAACCAGAGTGTGAGCAGTTCCTTTCCCGGGACGCCGTAAACCCATCCCTGGGGGCTTCGCTGCAGCCGTCCATGGCTGCAGAGACCCGAAAAACGAACAGCTCACACCCTTCCATTC
>AMWB02161039.1_pt1 | contig 27409 bp, 17 predicted proteins | sample 200311 | NCBI WGS metagenome assembly AMWB02 (sample SAMN02737377, study PRJNA173069) | bioreactor metagenome | biome: anode biofilm in microbial fuel cells | place: USA: California | collected 2010-12-16 | reverse complement strand
CGGCCGGAAGCGACACCTGCCGCCGCAGCGGCTTCATCTCTTTTGCCAGACAAAAGGTGAAAAGCCTGACCATCCCTTCGAGGTGGCCGGCGCAGGCCTTTGCCTGATCCCGGTAAAGATGCAGCGACAGCCCGTCTTCCCCGGCCTCGAGGCCCGGGTAGGCGATCCATTTTTCCCCGCCCGTGCCGGTGAGGGTGAGGGCGTCGGGCAGGTCCCTGAAGTCCCACCGGGTAATGCCGGTGCGCTCCCACTCCCGCCGGGCAGCTTCGAATTGGTCGCGGTTCATCGGATCGACGGCGCTTTTTCGCAACACCTCGGGGCTGCGCCCCGAACGGATCTCTTCGCCGGCGGGCCCCAAAATGGCAATCCGCATCCTGAGATGCTCGGGCAGATCCGCTTCGTTCCAAGCGGGTGCCGGGATGCTGACGCCGTAGCGCCGGTAGATGAAGTCGGCCAGCACCGTCAGCAGCGCCCCTCCGTTTTTCGGAATCCCGTCGACAATCGTGCGGACGGCGGCGTTGATCGGCACGAGCTGTTTGCGGTATTCCTTGGGAAGCCCCTTGATCAGGTGGGTGATCTTCTCTTCGAGCAGCCCCGGCACCAGCCATTCGACGCTTTCGGGGGGAACCGACGGCGCCACGGACGATGGAATGCGGACGGTCACGCCGTCCTCCTGCTTCCCGGGATCGAAGACATAGCCCAGAGGGACCACCGTATTGCCCAGGGGGACCTGGTCCGGATACCGGCCGAGCTCCGCGGGATCGGGATGATAGCGGCGGAGGTCTTCAGGCCGCATTCTGAGGAAGGCGTCGCTTTTCCGGCCTTTGAGAAAATGCCGGAGCGTCCGGACATCATAGATGCCGCCGCCCAGCTTCTCGGTGTAGAACGCGGCCAGGTCCTCTTCGGAGACGAGGATATCGCGCCGCCGGACCCGGTCCTCCATACCGCGGACCTCGCCGATCAGCGCCTGGTTGTGGGCGATGAAGGGAAACGGCTGCCGGATGTCGCCTTCCACCAGCGCGCTCCGGATAAAAATCCGGGAAGCCTCGTGAGGATCGATCCTGCCGTAGGAGACCGGCCGCCGGGCCACGATGACGAGTCCGAAGAGGCTCACCTGCGCGTCTGCGACCACCTCTCCCCGGTTTTTTTCCCAGCGCGGATTGGTGTAGGCATATTTGCATAATTCGCCGCCTACCGTCTCCAGCCAGCCGACGTCGATATTGGCGACGGTCCTGGCAAAGAGGCGCGAGGTTTCCACCATCTCGGCCGCCACCACCCAGGCGCCCGAGGTTTTGAACACGCCGGAGCCCGGAAAGATCATGACCTCCCGCTCGCGTGCCGCCTTGTAGATGAACCGTTCCTTGCGGGTCGCGATGTTGGAGAGAAATCCGCTCAAAATCGCCATGTGAACGGCGGTATAAAACGGGGTAAAGGGCGTCCCGCCGCCGGCCGCCTGTTCGGATCCCGATGGGGGCGTCGTCCGTTTTTTGGCCGGTAACGGCGCCGGATCTTGGCGCTGGTTCCGAACACCGTGCTCCTCCAGAATCACGGCGAGCTGGTAGTGGATGTCCCGCCATTCCCGCATTCTTCTGAACGACAGGAAGTTCTTTTTGCAGTACGTTCGCATCCTGCCGATCGAGCCCTGCTCCTTTTTTGCCGCGTGATAGGTGTTCCAGATGTTGAGGAGCGTGATGAAATCGGAAGAGGGATCCTTGAACGGTGCGTGGGCCTGGTCGGCCTGGGTTTCCTTGCCCGTGGGCCGCTCGCGGGGATCCTGGATGCTGAGGGCCGCGGCCAGAACGGTGATCTCGGCCAGGCACCCCGCTTCGGCCGCCGCAAGGAGCATGCGCGACAGCCTGGGATCGACCGGCAACCGGGCCATCATCGCTCCCCGCTCGGTCAGCCGCACCGACGGTTTGTTGCCCTTCGCCGCCGGTTTCCGTTCGATCGCCCCCAGTTCGTCCAGGAGATTGAAGCCGTCCCGGATGTTCTTGTCGGCCGGACGGTCGATGAACGGAAACCGGTCGATATCGCCCAGACGGAGGGCGATCATCCGCAGGATGACCTCGGCCAGATTGGACCGCAGGATTTCGGGGGGTGTGAACCGGGGCCGGTTCGCGTAGTCCTCCTCGGTATAGAGCCGGATGCAGACGCCGTTTGCCGTTCGGCCGCACCGCCCCATGCGCTGGTCCGCGCTGCTTTTTGATATGGGCACGACCGGCAGGGCCGTGGTCCGGCTGCGGGGAAGATACTGGGAAATCCTGGCAAGCCCCGTGTCCACCACATATTTGATGCCCGGAATGGTGATCGAGGTTTCGGCCACGTTCGTCGCGACAACGATCTTTCTTCCCGGCAGCCGTTTGAAGACCCGGGACTGCTCTCCGGCCGAGAGCCGTCCGTAGAGCGGCAGAATATTGACGCCGGTGAATCGGCTTCCCTCGAGCAGCTCGCAGGTCTCCCGGATGTCCTGCTCGGTCGGCATGAACACGAGAACGTCGCCGCCGTAGGGGCTCTCGGCCTGGAGCTTCCGGACGGCCGCGGCGGCCGCGTCGACATGGGTCTGATCGCCGTCGTCGGCTGCGGCCTCCGGCGGAACGTAGCGCACCTCCACCGGATACATCCGGCCCGACACCTCGATGACCGGGGCGTCGTCAAACGCCCGGGAAAACTTTTCCGTATCGATGGTGGCCGAGGTGATGACGAGCTTCAGGTCCCCGCGCCGATCCATCAGGTTCTTCAGGATGCCCAGGACGAAATCGATGTTGAGGCTCCGCTCATGGGCCTCGTCCACGATGAGGGTGTCGTAGGCGTTGAGCCATCGGTCCCCTTGCGTTTCGGCCAGAAGAATGCCGTCGGTCATGATCTTGACGTAAGTGTCGCCGCCCACCTGTTCGTCGAACCGGATCTTGTATCCCACGGATTGCCCCAGTGGCTCGCCCATCTCTTCGGCGATCCGCGCGGCGACGGTGACGGCGGCGATGCGCCGGGGCTGGGTCACGCCGATCAGGCCGTCGATGCCGCGGCCGGCCTCCAGGCAGAATTTGGGGATCTGGGTGGTTTTGCCCGAACCGGTCTCGCCCGCGATGACGACAACCTGATGGTTCATGATGGACGCGACGATCTCGTCCTTGCGTGATAAGATCGGCAGATCCTCCGGATAAACGCGCCGGGGAAGGTCGGCCAGGCGCCGCTCCCGCCGCCGGGCCGACGCCGCCATGGCGCTTTCGAGGCGAAGGGCCTGCCGGGTCAGGCGTGTATCGTCCGGACCGCCGGCGGCGCGACGATTGGCGGCCGCGGCAAGCTGCCGGAGCGCACGTCCCAGCCTGTGCCGGTCCGCGCCCCAGACCTGGGAATAGAGTGAATTCAGAATGCGGATGATGTCGCGGAGATTTCTGTCGTCGTTCATCTGGGATCCAAAGCGAGCCAATCATCCGGCTTTTCATGCCGGTGCCGGCAGGCGGTAATTGAAGTCAAAGCAGTAATGATAACATAATCAACAGGATCCCGCCATTCAAAAAAAATGAAGTATGCCAATCGGTCTTCCGCATGTTGACATGACGGACGTTTTACGAATATAACCGTCGCACACCTCATAACAGAGGTTAATCATGGGAAAACCCATGCATCTATATATCTCTTCAACATAAATATCTTCAAACCGGAAGAGGTCTTATATGACGTTTCGCAATTTCAAAATGGTGTCTCGGGTCATCTTCGGCAGGGGGTGCTTCAACCAGCTCTCGGATATCCTGGCGTCGCGGGGCCTGCAGGAAAGGTCCCTCACGGTCTTCATCGTCGACCATGTCTTCGAAAACAGCCCCCTTCGGGAGCGGATCCCCGCGGAAGGTCCGGATATGATCATCTGGGCCGATACGACCGACGAGCCCAAGACCGCATACGTGGACCGGTTGACGGCGCAGGTCAAAACAGACGCGGACCGTCTGCCGGACGCGGTGATCGGCATCGGCGGCGGGAGCGTCATGGATCTGGCCAAGGCCGTCTCCCTCATGCTCACCAACCCGGGATCGGCCGCCGACTACCAGGGATGGGACCTGATCGGGAATCCGGCGGTCTTCCATGCGGGCATTCCCACGCTCTCGGGCACCGGCGCCGAGGTGTCGCGCACGACGGTCCTGACCGGCCCGGTGAAGAAGCTGGGCATCAATTCCGATCATACCGTCTTCGACCAGATCGTTCTCGATCCCGAGCTGCTGGCGGGCGTGCCGACCGATCAATGGTTCTACACCGGCATGGACTGCTATATCCATTGCGTGGAATCCTTGACCGGCACCTATCTCAACGCCTTCAGCCGGGCTTACGGCGAGAAGGCCATGGATCTCTGCCGGGAGGTGTTCCTGGGGGATCCGCCCGACCGGGACGACAGGCTCATGATGGCCTCCTACTGCGGCGGCATGAGCATCGCCTATTCACAGGTGGGGGTATGCCACGCCCTCTCCTACGGGCTTTCCTTCGTTCTGGGCCTGCATCACGGCATCGGCAACTGCGTGGCCTTCGACGTTCTGGAGGAGTTTTATCCGGAAGGGGTCGGCGAATTCCGCCGCATGATGGAAAAACACGGCATCCGGCTGCCCCGGCATCTCATCGAGAAGGTCGATGAAGGGGGCCTCGAAACGATGATCGACGTGGCCCTGGTCCTCGAGCCGCTCTGGGAAAATGCCCTGGGCAAGGACTGGAAGCAGATCATGACCCGCGATAAAATCAGACAACTCTACCAAAGGATGTAACCGATGTGCGGAATTGCCGGAATCGTCTCCATCAAGCACCCGTCGACACAGACCCCGACATTTGAAGGGCTGCCCCAGAATGTGGATCTCGCCTATTTCCGGGATGCGGTCGACCGGATCGAAAAAAACGGCCTCATCGCCTGCAAAAAGGAAGGCCTGGAACTGCCGGCCTGCTACCTCGGCGGGTCCGATGCCATCTCATCCCTCTGGTCGGTTGTCTCCTCGTGGAAAAAAGACGCGTCTTTTTTTACGATCTTCTCCGACAAACATCTCCAGGAAGATCTCTTCAAGACCACCGCCAGGCTTTCCCGGATCATCGACCGCGAAGACCGGGCGCTGAAGGAGCAGATGGGACATCTGCCCACGACGGAGACGGACATCCTGTCGAACCATCTGGAACGCGCCAAGGACATCGCCTGGTGCCTTGGGGCGGAAATCGCGGAAAACATCAAAAAGATCAAGGATCTTTTCCATCGGTCGACCGCGCCGGAAGAGATCGTCGTCATCTTCAAGCGGATCAACGCCGTCTTGAACAGCATCGACCGCCTCGAGGTCCGGGGGCGTGACTCGGCCGGCATCTCACTTTTGTTCACCCTCGATCTCTCCGTCTACGACGATCTCATCGGCACCCTGGACAAGGCCAATTTTCTCGAGCCTTTTCACCGGAGAAACGGCAGAGAGAACCTGACGAACAGCGCCATTTCCGTCCACGATGGGACGGACGCGGCCGGCGGCCGCTACAAGGCCGTTGCCTTCACCTACAAGGTTGCCGCTGAAATCGGCCGCCTGGGCGACAACGTCGCCTTTCTGCGCGCGCAGATCAAAAACGATCCGATTCTTCAGGCCCTCGTCAATTTCCCCCATCGCAGCTATACCGTCTCCGCCCACACCCGGTGGGCATCGGTGGGCGCCATCAGCGAACCCAACTGCCACCCGGTCGACAACATCACGACGGGTGCCGACGGGAATCCGCCGATCTTTCATGTGTGCCTCAACGGGGATATCGACAATTATCTCGATCTCAGGGAGGCGTTCGAAAACGGCGGCCGCCGGATTCCGGCCGACATCACCACGGACACCAAAATCATCCCCCTGAGGATTCAGTCCTATATGGAAGAAGGGCATGACGTGGGCGAGGCGTTCCGCCTGGCCGTCAACGATTTCGAAGGCTCCCACGCCGTCACCCTCCACACCGATCTTGCGCCCGGCAAGCTGTTTCTGGCCCAGCGCGGCAGCGGCCAGGCCATCTTTGTGGGGATTGCCGACGACCACTATATGGCGGCGTCCGAGGTCTACGGATTTATCGAGGAGACCGCAACGTATGTCAAGCTCGACGGCGAAAAAGCGGTGGCAGGCAAAAACGGGAGCACCCAGGGACAGATCTTCATCCTCGATCAGTTCTCCGAGGGCGGCCTTGCGGGCATCCACGCCATGTCCTATGATGGAACACCGGTCACGCTCTTGCCGTCGGACATCAAAACGACCCGGATCACAACCCGCGATATCGACCGGCAAGCCTTCTCCCATTATTTTCTCAAGGAGATCTCCGAATCCCCCGACTCGGTGGAAAAAACCCTTCTCGGCCGCTGGCGGATCTCCCCCGACGGCGACGGACGGCACTGCGAAATCGTCCTGGACGAAAAGGTCATTCCCGACCGCATCCGGGACGCCCTGGCTGTCGATGCCATCCGAAAGATCTTCTTTGTCGGTCAGGGAACGGCAGGGGTCGCCGCCCAGGCCTGCGCCGACATTCTCGACTATTACATGAACGATCCGGATCTTCAGATCGGCGCGCTGAAAGCTTCGGAGATGAGCGGGTTCCGGTTGCAAAACGACGGCCCCGGCATGGAAGACACCCTCGTGGTGGCCATCAGCCAATCCGGCACGACCACCGACACCAACCGTACGGTGGACATGGTGCGGGAGCGGGGCGCCCACACCCTGGCCATCGTCAACCGAAGGGATTCCGACCTCACCTTCAAGGTCGACGGCGTCATGTACACCAGCAGCGGGCGAGACATCGAAATGTCGGTGGCGTCGACGAAGGCGTTTTATTCCCAGATCGTCGCGGGTGCCCTCCTCGACCTCTATCTCGCCCGGATCAAGGGCCGGCGCACGGACGATTTCGTGACCCGGGAGATCGAGCAGCTCCTTGCCCTGCCCGGCCACATGCGCAAGGTCCTGGCCGAACGCAAGCGTATGGAGCTCTCCGCCAGGCGCCATGCCGTCAGCCGGACCTACTGGGCCGCGGTGGGCAGCGGGCCGAACAAGACCTCGGCCGACGAGATCCGCATCAAGCTGAGCGAGCTCTGCTATAAGACCATCTCATCCGATTACGTGGAAGACAAGAAGCACATCGACCTCTCCTCGGAGCCCCTGATCATCATATGCGCCGCCGGCACCCGGGAAACGGTGCTGGGAGACATCATCAAGGACACCGCGATCTTCAGGGCCCACAAGGCCGTCCCGATCGTGATCGCAAGCGAAGGGGAGACCCGCTTCACCCCCTATGCCGCCGACGTGTTTCATGTCCCTGCGGTAAGCGAACATTTAGCCCCCATCATGAATACTTTAGTCGGCCACCTCTGGGGCTATTATGCCGCGCTGGCCATCAACGAGGGGTCCCGTTTCCTCTACGATTTCCGAAAGGATATCCAGAAGAGCATCGACGACGCGGCAAAAGACGGCCTCGATATCTACGAGCTGATTCTGGAGAAGAGCTTCCGGGAAAAAATGGCCGAGTTCTACGCGGCATTCCGTAAAAAACGTAACGAGAACAGTCTCTCATTTACCATGGGACTGGGCAACGCATCGGATCTGACCCTGCTGCTCAAATATCTGGCCGGACGGCTGCCGGTGACCGACTTCGAGATGGATTTCGACCTGAAAGGCACGGCCCGGAACATGCTCGAAACCCTGTTCAAATGCCTGGGCGAGGGGATCAACAACATGGCGCGGCCGATCGACGCCATCAAGCACCAGGCCAAGACGGTCACCGTCGGCACGAGCCGGATCAGCGAGAGGATCGAGGGCATGCTCTTCGATATGCTCGCGGCCAACGGTTTCAAGGTGTCTCAGCTGATCCCCAGCAACGTCATCGTTTTAAAGCACCTGCAGGAGATCGTCGCCCACGTGCGGGGACTGACCCTCTATCAGATCGACGGGTTGAACGTGCTGGGCGAGCCCCAGGAAAGCACCACGATCACCGTCGTCAAGCGGGAGGGGTCGTCCGCCGCCATCCCGTCACGGGTGGACCGGGATCGCCGGCTCCGCGGCACCAAGCGGACGATCGTTCAGAAGGGCAATGTTTATATCGGCAAGGGGCGGAAGGACGACCGCAGCATTCTCTGTATCCCGCTGACCTCGCTCCGGTCGCCCACGGCCAGCAGGATCGAATTCCTGCTGCTGCTTCATATCGACTTCAAGGAGGATATTCCGCTAACCGCCAAGGTCAAGGCGCTCGGCGGAAAATACGATCACGTCAAGAACATCGTTTTCGAAAACAATGTGGAATGGCACGACCGCTATCTCGACATGATGGACATCTCGAATCTGTTCGGACTGTCGGCTGAAAAGGTCGCGGAAACCATTGTCTCCCGCTTGAACTGAATCCCGCGACCCCCATCATGAAGGATTGCTCGCGGTTTCGTCCGTATGCCCCAACACATCAAGGGCGGCATCGATCACCGGAAACCGGGTCGCTTGGGCGAACCGCATCGCAAACGCAGGATCACCGGCAAGCTCGATAAACCGGACCTCCCGGCTGAGGCGGACGACCTCCTCCCGGAAGTCCCGGTTCACGAGCGCCATAATGGCGCCCACGCCGGCCAGGTTGTCCATGGGAAGAACCTCCTTGTTGAACGTTCCCGGCGGCAGCATGCCGATCGCGGCGGCATTTTTCCAGTCGAAGCGGGCGCCGAAAGCCCCGGTGAGAACGGTCCGGTCGACCTGTTCCACCCCGGCCCGCTCCATGAGAAATTGGATGCCCACCGACAGAGCGGCCTTGGCAAGCTGCAGGGAGCGCACATCCTTCAGGGAGAGAAAAATCTCCGTTCCGGAACCCGAATCCCCGGCGGAGGTGAGCACGAACCGACGACCCAGGCCCTTCTCGTCACAGACCACGCCCGGCACCCCCGGATTGAACCGCCCCGAAGGTTCGATGGCGTCCATCCGCCGGAGCACCGCCACCGCATCGATGACGCCGGAGCCGCAGAGACCCAGCGGACGGGTCCCCTCATCTCCCAGCACACGGGTTTGCACCCCGCCGCCCGGCCCGCGTTCGACCTTGGATATGGCGCCGGACACCGCCCGCATGCCGCACGATATCTGGGCGCCCTCGAGGGCGGGACCCGTGGCGCAGCTGGTCGCCCACAGACCCGACGGAGTGCAGAGCACGACCTCGCCGTTGGTGCCGATATCGACGATCAGCGAAATCTCTTTCCGATGGTGGGGGCCGTCGGCCAGAATGGCGCCCATGGTGTCGCCGCCGACAAAGCCCGAGACCACCGGCAGAAGAAAGACATGGGTGCCGGGATTCAGAGCGAGCCCCAGTTCGGCCGCGGAAAAACCGGGAAATTCCCGCACCGCGGGCAGATACGGCGCCGCCCCGATGGCCGCGGGATGAAAACCGGCCAAGATCTGCAGCATGGTCGTGTTGCCCACTACCGTGACCTCGTCGATATCGGCCGCTCCACATTTTGCCTGAGCGGCCAGTCGACCGACGAGCCCGTTCATCGCATCGGCGATCATGCCCTGAAGCTTCGCGAGGCCTGTATCCGTCTGGTTGGCGTGGGCGATGCGGCTGATGACATCCTCCCCGAACCGCCGCTGGGGGTTGACCGCCGATGCGGCCGCCAGCACCCGCCCGTTGTGCATATTGCAGAGATAGGCGGCGAGGGTGGTCGTACCCAGATCGAAGGCGACGCCCATGCTTGCATGGCGGCGCCCGGGCAGCACCGCCGTCACGCCCCGCGTTTCATGAACGACCAGCGTGGCTTCGCCCGTACACTGGTCCGGAAGACTTGCCTGGCGCAGCGCATACGGATTATGGAAGATGATTTTTCGGCCGTTTTCTTTCGATACCCGATCGCCGAGCCATCTGTCCAGGGTCGCCGATCGCCCGTCGACAGGCTCGGGAAGCGGTGTTTTCGGAAGCAGGATCCGGGAGACGAGCGGCTTGGGCGGATAGCTGCCGGATATGCCGTCCTTGCCCCGGACCTCGGTACTGTCGACGAGCTGCTCGGGAATCGTTACCCGGACGCTGCCGCGGACCACCGCCTGACACGCCAGGCGCTGTCCCTCCGCGAGCTGTTCGGGCGACAGCAGCTCGCGCTCCGCATCGGTCGGCGGCGCGAGGCTTTCCGGCGGTTCGGGCACCACCCGGCATTTTCCGCAAACGCCCAGCCCTCCGCAGTCGAACCGTATGGGGATGTTGTAGACGGCGGCGGCGTCCATAACGGTCGATCCGTTTTCCGGCACCGCCACCGCCAGGCCGATGGGCTCAAATCTTATTTTGAATAGTTCCGACATATCGATACACCTCCAGATGATAAGGACCGGAAACGATATATGTCCAACCCGCTCGTCTTCGCTTCATCGGCTCATGGGGACGGCACGTTGAAAGCCCTGCCGGGAAGACAGAATGTTTCAACGACGGCCAAGGTGAAATCGCTGTACTGGTCGATGGTAATGCCTTCCCGGGCATATTTCCAGCGGGTGAGATACCAGTCCTGCAGCATCGCCTTGATGACCGCTGCGGTAAGGCGGCAATCCAGATCGGCAAACATTCCTTTTCGCACCCCCTTTTCGAGGATCTTTCGAATGACGTTTTCAATATACCGTTCATTGTTCAAAGACGATCCACCGTCGTCTCCGGTATAATTCTTCGATTCCATGAACGCGAAATAAAACCAGGGCTGCATATCCTCACTCAGATAGAGATGGGTCTCTATCGCCGTCCGCAGCTGGGCCAAGGGGTCGCTTTCCCGGTCGATCCGCTCTTCGATAATCTTGCGCACCTGAACGGTCGCCTGTACCTGCAGCAGGCCGAAAAGCTCTTCCTTACTCGAGAAATAAGTGTAAAGCGCCCCCATGCTCAGGTTGGCCTCCCGCCCCAGATCCCGCATGCTCATGGCCTGAAAACCGTTCCGATTGCTGAGCTTGAGCGCCGCGCAAAAAATCTTTTCAAGATTTTTAATGGCGGTATCTTCTTTTTTCACCCGGATATTCGCTTTGTTCTCCATGAAGGTTTTCTGGTAGAAATCCTTCCGCGAAAGTTTGACCGCCTGCTTGAAATCATTGTAATTCATCGAAAATCCCGAAACTTTATGATTGTCGGATTTTGATCTTTTTCTTTAAACTTCTCTTGGGTACCCGAAAACACTCAGGATGTCAAGAAATTGAGAACGAACGTTCGTTCCAGCGATGCAACCATCATTGAAATTATGGGTTAACGACGGCGAGGGATATTTCGAAAAGAGAGAAGATTGGGGCGCAGGGGCGCTTTTCCGCAAGAAAACCGCCCCTTGATGACGTTCCCGGATGCGTGTTGCATGAATCGGGCTTGTGGGCCTAACGGCTTATAGGACGGGGATCGATCAGGCCTTCAACACATCCGTCATGGACTGAATGCGCCGATCGATCTCCTGCGCGGTCCAGGAAAGCTTGATCTGCATGGAGATGGTGCGGGCCATGACCGCGTCGGAGCGGGGCAGTCTTACCCGCTGGTAATCGGGGCAGTTTTTCAGCAACTGCAGCGGCAGCCGGGCCGCCCCTTGCATCCGCTGCAGATGATCCCATTGGCGGAAATAGTGCCAGTTGTTGGCGTACCAGTAAAAGCAGCCGTCGACACCGGCGGCGGCCAGCGCTGCACATTTCTCACGGGCCGCGGCCTCGTCCGGAAGCAGGAAAGAAAGGAATGTGGCCGAATCCCCGGCGTCATCGGGAAGATGGCGGAAAGCGACATTCGGACAGCGCTGCAATGCCTGCTTGATCGCCTTCTTATGGAATCGCTGCGTTGCAAGAATGGCATCGAGCTTGCGGAGCTGGGCCAGCCCTACGGCGGCATTCAGTTCGCTGATGCGGTAATTGCCGCCAAGAATCGCATGCCCTTCGGCGCCGCGATCCGTCCCCAGGTGATCGTGTCCGTGGTCGGCAAACGCATCCGCTCGCAGGTACAGCTCCCGGTCGTCGGTGATCACGGCGCCGCCTTCACCGCACGTGATGGTCTTGACCGGATCAAAAGAGAAGCATCCCATGCGTCCGAAGGTTCCAAGCGCTTTGCCGTTCAGGGTTGCACCGATGGCCTGGCAGGCGTCCTCGATCAGGACAAGGCCCTCCCGGTCGCAAATATCTTTGATCGCATCGATCGCGGCCGGCGCACCGCACATATGCACGGCAATGACCGCCCGGGTGCGATCGGTGATGACGGCCGCAAGACCTTTCGGATCGAGGCAGAGGGTGTCGTCGATTTCCGAGAAGATAGGGACGGCGCCGGCGTTCAGCACCGCTTCCACCGTGGCGAGAAATGTAAACGGCGGCACGATCACCTCGTCTCCCGCCCCGATTCCGCAGGCGGCAAGGGCGATGGAAAGCGCCGCGGTGCCGCTCGAACACAGATGGCTGTATCCCACTCCCATCCGTTTCGCCAACAGGACCTCGAACTCCCGAGCCTTCCAGCGCCCTTTGCGCGCGCCGTCAAAGCCGTATCGAAAGAGGACGCCTGTTTCCAGAACCTCCTCGACTTCCTTTCGTTCTTCTGTGCCAAATATTTCAAATCCCGGCATGCTTCTGTCTCCTCCAGGCCGGCCGCCCACATCCCCGAAAACGGCTGCCGCTATATTTTAGGCCCGTCGGCATCGAAGAATTTTTCAATGGCCATGCGGGCATACATGTTCGCTTTGATACCGATATAATTCTGGTGCGCCACCACGATCGAGAGAACGATCTTCCGCTTGCCCTGTTTTTCCTCGGCATAGCCGACGAACCAGTCGAAACGGCGCCCCTCGTGCGTCCTTGAATTGATGCTGCCGCTCTTGCCGCCGATGTTGAGCCTGGAAAGTATCGGAGAGCGCGAGATACCCTTGAAGGACTTCCGGCAGGTACCGGTGAGAACCGTTTCTTTCATCAGGGACCGGATCGCCCTGGATGTTTCCGGAGAGATCGCCCTGTTCAGGGTCTTGGGGTGGCCTTTATAGATGATCCTTCCCGAACTGTCGGTGATCCGGTCCACGATGGACGGTTCAACCAGGCGACCTTGATTGGCGACGACCGCAGAAGCCATGATGGCCCCATGCAGCGGCGAGAGCATCGTACTTCTGTTGAACCCGCTGGCGATTTCCGCCAGGTTGTAAGGTTCGTCGGATACGGAAAAAGGACTGGACGCCATGGGGAGTTCAAAATCGATCTCCTGATTGAAGCCAAACGCCTCCGCATGGCTGATCAATCCTTTTTTCTTTAAATACTGGGCGCCCAGCTTGCCGAAAACCGGATTGACGGACTGTGCAAACGAATCCCTCAAGCTGATCCGGTTGGCATTGCGCTGGTCGTTCCGATTGAGCTGGGTTTTGTAGAGGGTGTGCTTGGCGCCGCAGTAGGTCACCGTGGAATCGGGCTGGAGGCCGAATTCCTCCACGGCGGCGGCGGCGGTGACGATCTTGAAGATGCTGGCCGCCGGAAAAAGGCTCTCCGTGCAGGCATTGTTTTTAGGATCTTCCCGATCATGGCTCACCATCGCAAGGATGCGGCCCGTATCGGGTTCCATGATGACGATGCCGATAGACTGGGCATACTGCGGCTGCAGTTCATCGAGCATGAATTGCTGCAGTTTGGTGTCGATGCTGGTATCGATACGATATCTTCGGCCGTCAAAATCATAATCGAAGGTGTTCTTTGACAGGTTGACGAAAAGGTGTCGATCAAAAAGCATTTGAATTCCGGCTTTATCGATGATCGGCGTCGTGAATGTCTCCGCCGCGACCCCTGGGAACGCAGGTGTTTCGGCGGCCTCTCCGGAGGCGACAGAGACGGTTTCGATGTTTTCCGGCGGCGGATCGGTACGCACCGCGCTCTTCCCGGATCTCGGTGCCGCTGCCGGCAACGTCGATGCGGCGATCTCCGGAACCGGTTTTGCGGAACCGGCGGCTTTCGGCTGCACAGCCACGGGCGACGCGGTCTTTGGGATCTGAGATACGTGCGGCGTCGGGGAAACCGCTACACGGGCTGCGGTTTCGTGTCGAAAGAGGCTGCTGTCTGAAAAGATACCGCTGAAAGCATACAAGCACCCGCCGAATAAGACCGCAACGGCGAGGTATCGAAGGCTTCCCGCCCTGCGGCCGGAACCTTTCTTGACTTTTCTGTTCCGGCCCCGGGACTGCTTCAATTGGGATTGATAGCTTCGCCAGTCCGGCCTCTTCCCATATGGATCGTGTCTGCTTCTCAATGTTTCATGCCCTCATGAATGAATTAACGCGTGACACTAACTTAGCATTGTTCCGGCCTTGACCGGCTTGTCGAGGGTCGCCACCGTCACCGCCTTGCCGTCGACGGCGGCCAGAAGCATCCCCTGGGAGAGCACGCCCATCAGCTTGGCGGGTTTCAGATTGGCGACAATAATGACTTGCTTTCCGATCAGATCATCAGGGTTGTAGCTTCCCGAAATGCCGGACACGATGGTCCGCCGGTCTCCCATGTCGACCTCGAGCTTGAGCAGTTTGTTGGCCTTGGGAATGGGTTCCGCCTTCACAATGGTGGCCACCCTGAGATCGATGCGGGCAAATGTTTCGATGTCTATCGCCGGTTTGAGCGGCGCCGGTGCGGACGCCGCCGCATCCGGAGAGGCTGCTTCAGAAGAGCCGGGCTTTACGGCATCGACATCGATTCTCGGAAACAGCCGCGTCGATTTCGGCAGTCGGGATCCCGGTCGCAGGATCCTCCATGTCCGCAAGGTGTCCAAGAGGTAAAAAGGCTCCTCCGGCGAAAGGCCCAGATGGGTCTGCATCTTTCGGGCCGTTTCGGGCATGACGGGATAGATCAGGCCTGAGACGATCCTGAGCCCCTCGAGCAGCTGAACCATGACGGCCCCCAGTTCTTCCCGACATGATTTATTCTTGGCCAGTTCCCAGGGAGCGGCGACGTCGATATACTTATTCATCTGATTGATAAATTCCCAAACGGCGATCAGGCCCCTATGAAACGCGAAGCTCTCCATCGCCGCTTCATAATTGTCGACGGCCTGAACCGCCCGGGTTTCGAGAGCTCCGGATTTCATTCCGGCGAGGCTCTCTTCGGCCGCCGCCGAAACCTCGGGCACGACGCCCCCGAAATACTTGTGGGTCATGGCAACGACCCGGCTGAAGAGATTGCCCAGGTCATTGGCCAGATCGGCGTTGATCCGCTGGACCAGAGCGGTTTCGCTGAAGCTGGAATCCAAGCCGAACACCATCTCCCGCATCAGGAAATACCTGAAAGCATCCAGCCCGTAGACATTCTTGAGAGCCAGTGGCTCCACCACATTGCCGAGGCTTTTGGACATCTTGCTCTCTTCGATGTTCCAGTAGCCGTGAACATTGAGATGTGTGTAGATCGGCAGACCCGCCGCCTTGAGCATGATCGGCCAGTAAATGCCGTGGGGCTTCAGGATGTCTTTGGCGACGATATGCTGCACATGGGGCCAGAATTTTTGAAACCGCCCGCCGTCGGGATAGTCGAGGGCGGAGACGTAGTTCAAGAGGGCGTCGAACCAGACATAGGTGACATACGCTTCGTCGAACGGCAGGGTGATTCCCCATTCGAGGCGGCTCTTGGGCCGGGAGATGCACAGATCCTCCAGGGGCTCCTTCAGAAATGAGAGCACTTCGTTCCGGTACCTCTCCGGTCGGATGAAATCCGGATGGGTATGGATGTGCTCGATCAGCCAGTCCTGATAGCGGCCCATCTTGAAAAAATAATTGGTTTCCCTGATCAGTTCGGGGGCTGTTTCGTGATCCGGACATTTGCCGTCAACGAGTTCACGGTCGGTATAGAACCGCTCGCAGCCGAAGCAGTATTTTCCTTCATATTCACTGAAATAGATATCGCCGGCGTCATAGATTTGCTGCAAAATCCGCTGCACCAGCGCCTGGTGCCCCGGATCGGTCGTCCGGATGAAGTGATCGTAGGCGATATTGAGCTCCGGCCACAACGCTTTGAATATGCTGCTGATCTTGTCGACATATTCGCGCGGGCTCATGCCCTCGTTGCGGGCCGCCCGCTCGATCTTGTCGCCGTGCTCATCCGTCCCCGTGAGGAAATAGGTCTCCGCCGGCTTCATGGAATGGAACCGGCAGGCAACATCCGCCGTAATCGTCGTATAGGCATGCCCCAGATGCGGCCTGGCATTCACATAATATATCGGCGTGGTGATATAAAAAGGGTCCGACATCATTTCTCCTGTCCGTTGTTGACTGCTCCTGTTTTCCCTGATCCGGACTTTCCTGATCCGGACTTCGATGATCCGGTTCCGGCCGGTCGAGTTGGATGGGTCGGGTTTGACGGGTCGGATCTTTTGCCGCCGCTTTCCAGTTGAATATCGACAAGATCGACTTCCAGCTCCTGGCCGTCTTCCAGCCGGACGGCGACACGGTTGCAGATCACGTTGTGACGGACGATTTTTCCTTTTCCCTTGGGAGTGTCGACCATTCTGCCAATTCTGGGAAATTCGGATTTAAGCCCCTGATACGTTTCATTCTCAAAGGTCAGGCAGCACATGAGCCTTCCGCATTGTCCGGAAATCTTGGTGGGGTTGAGCGAAAGACCCTGCTCTTTAGCCATGCGGATGGACACCGGTTCAAACTTTTCGATAAAGGTTGAACAGCACAACGCCCTGCCGCATCTTCCGATCCCGCCGCACATCTTGGCCTGATTGCGGATGCCGACCTGCCGCATCTCGATCCGGACCCTGAACTCCTTGACCAGCATTTTGACCAGTTCACGAAAATCGACCCGACCGTCCGCCGTGAAGAAAAACGTCAGTTTACTGGCATCGAAGGTTCCCTCGACGGAAAACAGGTTCATCTTCAATTTCAGATTCTTGACGCATTCCATACAATAGGTATGGGCATTCCTCTCGAGCTCCCTGTTTTTTTCCCGCTGATGAAAGTCTTCTTCGGCCGCCAGACGGTAGACCTTTTTCAAAGCTCTTTCAAATGTCCGTTCATCCCGAAGCTCCGGGGCGACCGCGACAAAACCGAACCCCCGACCCTGTTCCGTCTCGACGATGACCGGGTCACCCGGAGACAGAACAAACGCACCGGCGTCGAAATCGTACACCTTTCCGGCCGGCTTGAATCGAATACCAACAACTTTTACCATAGTTTATTTTTTTGCCAGCCGCAAGATCAAAACTTCCAGGCTCAGCCGGATATTGGCGTTTGTCCGGAGGTCCCTACCGGCGGCATCCACCGCTTCAATTTTTGCGAGCAGTGATTTTTCGGAAAATTTTTGTGAAATCCGTTGAATGACGCTCAACTGATCTGCGTTGAGAATTTTCTCGGGACAATGCTTGTAAACGATCAGATCCCGCAGCCATGATCTGATGATATCCAGGGTGCCGTCGACGAGGGCCTTTGTCCGGGAAAGCCTCTCGGCTGCGGCCAACAGGCCGCTCAAGGAAAGATCCTGTCCCTTAAGGGTCATGAGCTCGGCAACGGACGCCAGAATCCAGCTCCGCCGCCGGATCCATTTATGGCGCTCCTCCGGCCGGTTCATATCGATCCGGCAGAGGCCGCCGTCGGCCAGCCCCGCGAGGATCATGGCCTCCTCCGGAGGAATAGCGTATTTTTCGTGCCAGAGTGCGGCCAGGGCATGCCGCGAAACAGGGTGAAACCGGAGATGGCGGCAGCGTGAGACGATCGTCGACGGCAAATCACCGGGGTCTGCGGCCGTCAGAATAAACACTGTCCGATCCGGCGGCTCCTCCAGAATCTTGAGCAGCGCATTGGCCGATTCCGCGTTCATGGCGTGGGCCTCTTCGATCATGACCACCCGGACGGCGGCCTCGTGAGGCTTCATCGACAGGAAATGACAGAGCTCTCGGATGCGATCGATCCTGATCAACGCGCCCGACGGCGCAACCCTGTGGATATCCGGATGGTTTCCCGAAAGAATTCTCCGGCAGGATCTGCATGGGCAGCCGACGACGGCAGAGATCTTTGCATCGTTATTCACATGACCGGTGTTGCCGGCCAACCTCTTGCAATTGCACGCCATGGCGAACAACAATGCCGCCGTACCCTTACCCACGCCACAGCGCCCCGTAAAGAGCAGCGCATGGGGTATCTTTCCTTTCCGAAGCAGGACGGTTAATACACCGAACGTCTTCTGTTGCCGTAAGAGCTGGGTATCTATCTCGGGCAATGGTTCAGTAATCCACGCGTTCTTTCAATTCTTTTCCACACTTGAAAAATGGGAGCTTTTTGGGATTGATGATCACCTTGTCGCCCGTCTTCGGGTTTCTCCCGGTATAGCTTTTGTAATTCTTGACATAAAAACTGCACAACCCCCTGATCTCGACGCGCTCTCCTTCCGCCAGTGCTTCGGCCATGCTGTCAAAAAATATCTCGACGATTCTGGCCGCCTCCGCTTTCGATATATTCGCTTCGTTTTTCAAGGTGGAAATCAATTCCAGTTTATTCATATGCTTTCACCCCTTCGATTATCGTGAATTTCCCGACCCTCCGCCGAAGACCATCTTTTAAATTTTATTCGATAAGAAGTCAAGCGGTTATCCATTTATTTCAGGAAGTATTTCCACGTCGTCCGCGTCGACCTCCACGGAGGCGAACTGACCCAGCATCTCGATGTTCACGATGATTCGGTGGGTTCCCCGGTATTGGGAAAAAATCCCGATCACCCCGGTAAAAGGGCCGGCCGTCACCATCACCCGATCGCCTCTCTCAAAACGGCTGCCGGTCGTGATGCCCTCTTCGGCCGCCACCATGATTTTGAGCGACGTAATGACATCATCGGGCACGGGAATCGGAGGACCCAGCTGGTTTCCGATCAGCCTTACGGCACCGATGATCTTGACGATCTCGAGGTGGAGATAGGGATCGAGATTCGTCCGGACGAACATGTAACCGGGAAACAGCGGCACGTCGATCATCTTGTGCCGGTCCCGCCGCTTGCTCCTGACCCGGATTTTCGGAAGAAACGCTTCGAAGGATTTCTTGAGCAGCCCTTCGTTCACGACATTTTCGAACCGGCTTTTGACATGCAGGACATACCAGGCCGGCGTCAGAACATTCTGGTTCATATCATATCTTCGTTTATCTGTGACAGGCCTTGCGGCCCTCAGTTGTTCCCCATGCCGCCCAGACCCGCCAGATGGACCATCAGGCCGAAGGAGTAATCGCTGCGGTCTTTCAGATAGCGCATGTTTAAGGACCAGCATGGATGCGTGTAAATAATCCCCACGCCGCTTCTGATATTTTTGCCGTCCGCGATATTCTGTTCGTATTCGGCATAGGTCGACAGCCAGGAAGCCAGCTGCCCCTGCACGCTGGCATAGAAGGATTCACTGAAATCCCGGGTAAACCGGTATTCGGTATAGAGGCTGTCTCCGCGGCGGTCTTTGAGCGTCAGCGCAATGTTGCGCGAGAGAAAATCATCCGCCAGATGGGACCATTCCATGTCGGCGGTGACGGCATAAAAATCCGCCGGCGCGACATCGAGTCTTGCATAGAAAGGCGACCAGTGTTCGCCGGGCTCCGGCGTCGTCCGGTCCGCCAGGTTCAGCAGATAGACCGGGTCGTCGGGCGCATACGTGTCGGCGTCATAGCTTTGGGAAATTTCCAGTCGGCAGAACTGCCGGAAATTGTAATCCGTGAACGGCGGATTCGCCGTCTGTTCAGGAGTCGCCTGGTCCGCGGCCCGGGTGATCTTCGACTTGGATACCCACGAATTGATCAGGTACAGGGTCGTCCGGTTTTTCCGAATCATCCGATCGGCCGGATCGAAAAAAGGGAAAACGCTCTGATCGGTGTCCGGAACGAACTCGTAGACGATCTCCGGACGAAAATTATGTTTGATTTTTTCGGGCCTCATATCGAGGCGCCCCAGAAGTCCCTCCGCGTCGGGCCTTAAGGTATAGATCCGGCTGAGATAGGTTGAAAGATCGAGCCGGGCATCGAACATCTCCCGGTGAAGGCTCTGGTCGGTGGATGAGAACGATCCGGCGTCTTCACGGTCGACCTGCCAGAGGGTTTCCCGAAAACCGACGGAGGGCTCGACAAACAGATACTCCCTGAACCGGTGCGGCAGGGAAAAGCGCGGCCAGATGTCGGCCCGGTGTCCTTTGTCGCCGTCCTGACGATAAAAATAGGTATACTGGCTTTCAAGATCCCAATAGAGGGGCGATGCCGTGACCGCCTGCCGCGCCGAGTTGAAGGTGACATACGGCAGGCGCTGCAGGGTGGTGTCGGTTTCCTCCCAGCGGCGGTTGAGAACATTGTCGTACCAGAGCATCTCGGCATTGAAGCTGTAATATCGCCATGTCTTGTTCAGATTCATGCTGTTGGCGCGAATCGGATCGGTATAGTCTTCGATCTCCCGGCCGAAATGCTGGTTGAAATATTTCTGGGTCGCTTCAAACCCGGAATACCCCTCCCGGAATTCGTAGAGGTAGTCCTGGTCGCTTACGATATCGATATCGACCCGGGACGAGAAATCGAGGGGCAGCATCTGGTTGGCTTTTGCCCTGAACCAGTAGCGATCATGATTCGGCCGGAGATAGCCGTCCCCTTCATAGCCATAGTCGCTGCCGGATGAACCGGTGCCGTCATCGATCTTGCGGTCATCGAGATAATCGAGCATCACCGTTCCCTTGGAACGATCGTCTACCACATAACGGTATTCGAAGCCGACCTTGTCGCCCCGCTCGGACATGAAATCATTATAGAAAGTGGCGTCGGAGCTGTCGCCGATCGCCCAGAAAATCGGCTGATTGTAAGAAAATCCCTTCCGCTCCGAGTTCCCGATTTCGGGCGTCAGGAGCCCGCTCTGTCGGTTGTTTTTGATCGGAAACAGAAAATACGGACTATACAGAACCGGAACGTTTTTGACCCAGAAAGCCCCGTGCCTGACCGTCCCGTAGCCTTCGAGGGTGATATCCAGGTTTCTGCCGGTGATTCTCCAAGCCGGCGTCGGCCCGTCACAGGTCGTGACGCTGGCCTTGTACACCAGGTATTCTTTCTTTCCGACCTTTTCGATCCGCTCTCCCCGGATATAAAAATGCTTCTCTTTGGTGAATACCTTCCCCTGGTAGATCGTGCCGGTTTCATTCTCGAGATCGATGTCGATCCGGTCTCCGGAAAGAACATCCTCACCGGTCACCATCACGACATGCCCTTCGGCGAAGGCCTTCATATTCCTATGGTCGAACTGCACCCGATCCGCGGAGAGTCGCTTGTTGCCCTTGCTGATGACAACGCCGTCCCGGGCGATGTAAAGATTGTTTTTGGAATCATACTCGACGGTGGCCGCCTTGATCTCCCACGGCAGTTTCGGATCCATCTTGAGGATGTCGGGAAGCGGCCCGCCCGCGGCATCGCCGACCGTCACGATCCAGACCGCAAGGGCTATAAAGATGGATACCGGCAGACGGAGGAACACATCTTTGCGCCGACCAAAACGGCTGCGGTTCCACCGTGGAAGCGGCGGTCTGCATCTCAATCCGGTACACGATGTCATGGCCATGAAATAGCAGCAAAACCCTCTACCCGCCGCATGCCGGTTATGCCGTCGCCGGCATGAAGATGCGCGGGCAATAAAAACGGTCCTGATCTTCCGTTCGACGCTTTCCCGGAACTCCGAGGCTTCGAGCTAAAATCAAGACCTTGAAATAAAAATCATGAAAACATCAGGATATCGGTTGAAGCCAACCGCCGTTTCAAGTATAAAATCAAGAATAGCCAAAAATGTCAAGGCATATGCAACACATCCATTATCAGTAACATAGCAGTGACGCAGCAGCGAAAAACGAACATGAAGGTATTGTTGACCAACGACGACGGCATTCACGCCCCGGGATTATGGGCGCTTTATAAACAGTTCAGCCGGAGCCATTCGGTCGCGGTGGTCGCGCCGGACCGGGAGCGGAGCGCCGTCGCCCACGGCATCACCCTCCATACGCCCCTCAGGGCCACGTTCCTGAAGGTGAACGGCGACTGCGAGGGATACGGCGTCGACGGAAAACCCGCGGACTGCATCAAGCTGGGGCTGACCTCGATTCTGAAGGAGAAGCCCGATGTGGTCGTATCGGGCATCAATCCCGGCGCCAACGTCGGGATCAGCATCAACTATTCGGGAACGGTGGCGGCCGCGCGGGAAGCCGCCCTGTTCGGGCTGCCGGCCATCGCCGTCTCGATCAACGGGTTCGATATCGAGGATTATGAAGGCGCGGCGGCATACGCCGAAAAACTCGCCGGGCGCATCATGGAACACCCCCTGCCCTTCGGCACCATCCTCAATGTCAACCTGCCCAACATTCCGATGAAAAAGATCAAGGGCGTCCGGATCACCCGGCAGGGAATCGACCGTCTTTCCAGGGAATACTACGAAAAACGGCTCGACCCCAGAAACCGCGCCTATCATTGGCTGGGAAGCGACAGCCGGATCTTTGGCGAGGATCTTTCGGTCGACGGCGACGCCCTCTGCCATGACTACATCACCATCACCCCCATCCAGTGCGATGTCACGGATTACCGCACGATCGATCATCTGAAAACGTGGGATATCTGACGTGGGTGATGTCATGACCAAACAGCAGTTCTCGGCCGAACTCACGGCAGGCGTCCAGGTCGACGACGTTTTCGTTATCTCGGGCAAAACCGTCGCCCAGAAGAAAAACGGCGAAAACTACCTCACCGTCGTCTTTGCCGATAAAACCGGCGAAATCAAGGGCGTGGCATGGGACAATGTGACCGAAGCCGCCGCCGCCGGCGCCGTCGGCGATTTTGTCCGGGTGCAGGGCGCCGTCTCGGAATACCGGGGCGCATTGCAGCTCACCGTGCGCGAACTGTCGGCGGTGGCCCGGGAGGCGGTGCTGCGGGAGGATTTTCTGCCGGTCTGCCGCAGGAATGCCGACGGGATGCTCAATCGTCTCAAGAAAACGGTGGACGACAACATCACCGATCCCGACATCCGAACCCTTTTTTCCATCTTCTGGGCGGATGAAGAATTCATCGACGGCTTCAAACGCGCCCCCGGCGGAAAAAAGATGCACCATGCCTATCTGGGCGGACTGCTCGAGCACACCCTCTCCATGACGGTTCTCGTCGGCAAGATCGCCGCCCATTACACCGGCATCGATACGAACATCCTCCTTGCCGGAACCATTCTCCACGACATCGGCAAAATCCGTGAGTTCGAGTACGACTACCGGATCGACTATTCAGACGAGGGAAGGCTGCTGACCCATATCGTCATCGGCTGCGGCATGCTGGATGAAAAAATCAGGCGGATTCCGGGCTTTCCGAGAGAAAAAGCGCTTCTGCTGAAGCACATGATCGTCAGCCATCACGGCAGCCGGGAATTCGGTTCCCCCGAGCCGCCCCGAACCATCGAGGCGGTGCTGCTCAACCATATCGACGACATCGATGCCAAGATGAGCGGGCTGCGGGAGTTTATCGCCAAGGAAGACCCCGGCGAGAACTGGACGTCGTTCAACCCCATGCTGCGGCGACAGCTCTTCAGAAGCGGAGCGGAGGAGAACCCGGAAAGTGCCCGCGACGGAAAAGCGGCGGCCGATCGATAATGCCGCCAAAACAGATATAGACTTTCAGATAATAACAATAGAAAGAGACCATGTTCATTACCTTTGAAGGCATCGAAGGGTCGGGAAAAACGACCCAGATCCGTTTTGCCGCCGCATTTCTGTCGGCGGCAGACCGACCGGTCATCGTCACCCGCGAGCCGGGCGGCACGCCCGTCGGCGCGAGGATCCGAGCCGTTCTCCTGGACCCCGCCCACGACAACCTCGATGCCCGGGCGGAACTCCTCCTCTACATGGCCGATCGGGCCCACCACCTCGGCACGGTGGTTCTGCCGGCCGTCGCCTCCGGAAACATCGTGCTCTGCGACCGGTATTTCGATGCCACCCTGGCGTATCAGGGCTATGCGAGAAGACTCGACATCGACCGTCTGAAGCTGCTGCACAAACTGGTGCTCGATGATGTCACGCCGGATCTGACCGTCCTTCTGGATCTGCCGCCGGCGGTCGGCCTCGGGCGCGCCTGGCGACAGATCGGCGCCGGCGAGAGGGAAGCGTCTGAAACCCGGTTCGAGCAAGAAGCGCTCCGGTTTCACGAGCGGGTGCGCGAAGGGTATCTCGATCTCGCCCGAAGCGCTCCCGAGCGGTTCCGCGTGATTGACGCCGCCGGGGATGTCGATACCGTCCGTGAAAGCATTCGAAAAGAGCTGGCCGCATTTTTCGAAAGCCGCACTTCTCAGGATCCCGGCACCCTTCCGACCTGAGCCGCCTTAAAAAAAGTTCGGTATGCATTTCGGTTGAAAAATGCTATATTTCAGATTTGCCGTGATGCCGGAGCATCCTGCCTCACAAGGGTAAATGCCGCCTGGTGTCGATACATACGGTTAAAACCGACGATAACGGATCACGATGGACCAGCGCAATGACGAGTTATTCACTTCTGGACGCGATCGGTAACACGCCTCTGGTTGAAATCCGGCGGCTCAATCCCAACCCTAGGGTCAGGATTCTGGCCAAGCTGGAATACATGAATCCCGGAGGCTCGATCAAGGACCGTCCGGCGCTCTATATGATCGCGGCGGGTGAACGCTCCGGCGAGCTGACCCCCGCAAAAACCGTGATCGAGGCGACCAGCGGCAACACGGGCATCGGACTTGCCATGGTCTGCGCGGTCAAGGGCTACAAGCTCCTTCTGGCCATGTCCGAATCCGCCAGCATGGAGCGCCGGAAAATTCTGAAGGCCAGAGGCGCCGAGATCCTCCTCACGCCCGGACACATGGGCACGGACGGTGCGATCGAAGAGGTCTATCGCCTGGTTCGGGAGCATCCGGACGATTATTTCATGGCCGATCAGTACAACACCGAGGCCAATTGGAAGGCCCACTATTACGGCACGGCCGTCGAAATCTGGGAGCAGACCGAAAACACCGTCTCCGCCCTGGTCGCCACCATGGGCACCACCGGCACCCTCATGGGGCTTTCCCGAAGGCTCAAGGAATTCAATCCGGACATCCGGATCATCGGCGTCGAGCCTTATCTGGGCCACAAAATTCAGGGGCTCAAGAACATGAAGGAGGCCTATGAGCCCGGAATTTTCGAAAAAGAGCGACTCGACGGCAAGGTGAATATCGAGGATGAAGAGGCCTTCGAAATGACCCGTCGGCTGGCAAGAGAAGAAGGCCTTTTCGTCGGAATGAGCAGCGGGGCGGCCATGGCGGTTGCCGCCAGGGAAGCCCGCGCCATGACATCGGGAACCATCGTGGTGGTTTTTCCCGACAGCGGCGAGCGGTATCTGAGTACGCCGCTCTTCACGGTCGCGGACAAGATCGTCATGAAGGTGTTCAACACGATGAACCGACGGAAAGAGCCCCTGGAGCCCCTGCTTCCCGGCAAGGTTTCCGTCTATTCCTGCGGGCCGACCGTCCATGCACGGCTCCATCCCGACGAATGGCGACGGTTCGTGTTCGCCGACCTTTTGTGCCGCTATCTCAGATACCGGGGATACGACGTCACCCACGTCATGAACATCACCGACCTGGACGACAAGACGATCAACGGTTCCGCCAAAGCCGGCATGGGTCTTGCCAAGTTCACCCAGCAGTATATCGAAGCCTTTCACCGCGATCTGGATACCCTGGGCGTCGCCCCCGCCGACAGATATCCCCGGGCCAGCGAACATGTCCGTGATATGGTGGCCCTGGCCGAAAAGCTGGTCCTCAAGGGGTTCGCCTATGAAAAACTGCGGTCCCTCTATTTCAATATTTCAAAGTTCAAGGAATACGGCCGCCTCTCGGGCATCGATCTCGACAAGATCCGTCTGGGAGCGACGGTCGACCTCGACGAATACGAAAAGGAAAACCCGAGGGATTTCACCTTGTTCAAGCGCTGCAAACTCTCGGAGCTCAAACGGGGCATCTACACGCCGTCCGAATGGGGCAATGTCCGGCCGTCGTGGCACATCCAGTGCGTCGCCATGTCCATGAAATATCTTGGGGAATCCTTCGACATCCACACCAGCAGCCGGACGCTTTTGTTTCCGCACCACGAAAACGAGATCGCCATGGCCCAGGCCCTGACCGGCAAGCCCCTCGCCAAATACTGGCTCCACTGCGACCGGGTGCTGATGGACGGCAAGAAAATGGATATCAACCTGCCGCTGCTCAACCTGGAAAACCTGATCGATGCGGGCTATTCCGGCCGGGACATCCGCTACTGGCTGCTGTCGACCCACTACCGGAAGCCGGTCCGCTTCTCCACCGAGCATCTTGATGCCGCAAAACAAGCCCTGGGGCGGCTGAACGCGTGCATCGAAAATTTGAAGAACGTCGCCGGCGGCACCCCCTATCCCGACATCGATCAGCTGATCTACGACATCAAGCAGGGATTCACGGAAGCGATGGACGAGGATATGAACATCTCGTCGGCCATATCCTCCCTGTTCCGCTCGGTCAAAACCATCAACAAGCTGGTGCTGGAAAAAACGATCGATCCGGACGGCGCCCGGAAATTGCTCGAAACGTTTCGCAACATCAATGCCGTGCTGAACGTCTTCGACTTTGGAGACGCGGCCGCCGACCCGGAGATCGTGCGGCTGATGCAGGAGAGGGCCGCCGCCCGGCAGGACCGGAACTGGGTCCTGGCCGACCGGCTCCGGGAGGAACTGCAGAACCGGGGCGTCATGGTCCGGGATGCAAAGATCTGACGTATCGTTGACCATACGGGAACACGCGCTTTCCAACGCTGTCCAACATTTGCCAACATCTGCCAACATCTGGAGGATCCATGGAGCCAGTCTATTTTCCATTCACACACGTCTCCCCGTCCACGTTCGACCTTCTGGGCGTGTGCTTCCGTCGGACGATTGTCTACCAGCCGGTCGCTGAAACCATCGCTTCGCATCTGAAAGCCCGGGCCGACACAGGCGGCATCGATATCCGGGTGCCGGTGAACGACGACGCCGGTAGACTGATCGGCCTTCTCGAAGAGTATCGGCAATGGGCCGGTCTTCATGCGGGCCGCAACATGCGCTTTTTCAAGACCCAGAGCGACCGGGTGCCGTTTTTTGACGACACCTCCCCCCACCGTCTCAGCGCCGAGCTCAAGAAACGCACCGCGGAAACCCCGGCCATCGAAGCCTCCGTTCCGGAACCGCTTTTCGATGCGCGCGTTTTTCTGGCCGTCGCCCAGGATTTTGACGGCCGGCAGGACGAGCTCGAAAACGGCTTGTCGGCCTACAGGGCGATGGAACGGAAATTTCTGAACGATCTCACGTGCGCGCCGGAGCTGCCCGACATCGGTCTGGGCGGCGGACCTGCGCTCCACGCGCCGGATCCCGGCGGCCACATGACGGCAGAGCGTCTCCGGGCGTTCGCCCGCCTGGCCCGGGAAGACAAAACGGAAGAGCGCCTTTTTATCACGA
>AMWB02163132.1_pt1 | contig 27470 bp, 47 predicted proteins | sample 200311 | NCBI WGS metagenome assembly AMWB02 (sample SAMN02737377, study PRJNA173069) | bioreactor metagenome | biome: anode biofilm in microbial fuel cells | place: USA: California | collected 2010-12-16 | reverse complement strand
TGCCGGATCCAAATAATGGATCCGGCGGTTTTTATTATTCAAAAATGAAGGGATAAGGCGTGCCAATCGGCAACATTACGTACTCTTCATGACCTTCTGGATAAAACTGCGGCATGTCGCTCCAGTAGCCATGAAATCTCTTATTGTGCGTAACTACAAACGGCTCGGCTATATTAAGTGTGGCTTTTTTAGCAACTATTTTAAACCTATAAAAATCTTCGTCTGAATTGTCTTCTAAAACTTCCACCATGGCCACTAACGGGCCTTCTTTATACTGGTATACTTTTCCAACCTTTAGAAAATCCCAACCCCTGCCTTTGTTGTCTGCCGCTCTAGCCATCTAACCTCCTTTACCAAGTAACTATGGCCTGACCGTTTACTTCTTTAACTGTTATCAGTCTATCAGCGTACTTCATTTCAACTGGCTTATGCGTTATATTAATTATTTGAGGAATAACATCCCTCAGTTCTAAAAGGCCCTCTAAAGTCTGTCTTGTTCTTTGATCGTCAAAACTTCCGCTAATCTCATCTAGAATAATGAAACCTAAACTACCTGCAAGTTTAGTACTACGCAGGGTAGCTATGGCCAATCTTAAGCATAAGCAAGCTAAGTCGTTTTCACTACCACTAATAGTAGTTAACTTTCTTATATAACCCCTATGTGTTGTCAGAGAGATTTCATAATCACTACTTAAGTTAAAGGCAGCGTAGCGGTTCAGGGTTGTTTTATGAAATAAAGTTTCTGCTACTTGTTCTAGCAAGGGTCTAATTTTAGATGTTAAGTAACGTTTAAACAGTATAAAGTTATCTTGCATTAATTTTCTTTGCGCAATTTCTAGAGCTGTTTTTTCTAAAGATTGCCTTGTTTCTTGCATCTGTATAATTGATCTATCAAGTTCAAGAATCCGTCCTTTAGTATAAGCTATTTCAGATACGCATGTATTGAGCTCAGTATTTAAACCTTTTTCTTTAGTAACGAGTGTGTTTATCTGGGTTTCTAAATCTGGAATATCTTCATAGCTATCAAGATGAGCTAAAGAAGCTCGGTCTAAAAGTAGGGCATCAAGCTTAGCAACAATTTGTTGTACTTGCCTTAGCTGCCCTTTTAGTTCTTGCCAAGACTCACGCGCTTTTCTGAGGTTGGCCAACTCTTCTTCTATACTAGCTTTTGCTGTGGCATCAAAATTTACAGCTACATAATTTGATAGCAGCTCAGCCTTACGTAACTCAGCTTGATTAAACCGCTCTAGGTCTGTAAGGTATTTTTTATACTTTTCTGTTTCTACTATGTAATGTTTAAATTCAATTACAAACTCTGATCTTAATCGGCTACTCTCAGCTTCTAAAACTTTTGATTCTTTTTCTAATTTAGTAGTTATCTCCAAATGAACGGCTTCAGTAATTTGCTGGTGACATTGGCTACACTCAGATCCAGCTTTGACTTTCAAATAGGCTGCTAAAGTTGCAGCTTTTTGTTTAAATAAAGTCTCAGCCTCAATTGCAGCCGTTTCATCTGGTCTTATAGGTTCTATCACTCTTTCTGGCTTAACCGCAGACAGCTGTCTTAACTCGTTTGATATAGACGCCATTTTAGAGGCTAAAAGCTCTGTTCTGGCTAGTTCATCAAACTTTTCTTTTAACTCTAAATAACGAGCCTCACTAACTTCCCCTAAAGCAGCAACCTCTTGCTGTAGTTTATACGCTGTTTGTTCTGCTTGTCTACATTCAGCTATTTGCTTGTCAATAGCTTTTAATTGTTGTTTTGTGCTAAGCTTTAATTGCAGTTCTCTTAGATTAGTTAAATGCTCAGCTACACAAGCTAAATTTTGTCTAATATCAGTTTCTTTTCTATTTAAAGATGTTAAAACTAATTCGCAATCATCATGTTGATTTTCTAGAGCTTCTATATCTTTATAAGCCGACAATAAAGACTTTTGCATTATTTCCAGCTCGTTTAGCTCTAGTTTAATTTTTGCTATTGCTTTATCTACAGCGTTTATTTTAAGCATTTTTTCAACAGTTTCATGCCGTTTGCCGGGTCTTAAACTGCTAAACGCTGCTAACTCTTTTTGGCGTACGTAGTGTCCCAGTCGGAAACCAGTTTGATTTACACCGGTTATCTGGGCTATGTAAGCAGATACATTATCTTTATACTGTGCATCTAATTGACCATTCTTGTATACTTTTGCATTTTTTGAATTACGACCAACTTGGTAATTATTCCCTGAAACTGTTAGGGCAATTACAGACGAGCCGTCGTGTTCACCGTCAGTTATAAAACCTTTTGCTGAGTCACGTAAACCACGCGCGCCATATAAAGCAAATTCAATAGCCTCGGGTATAGTACTCTTACCGGAATTGTTTGCGCCTACAATCGTATTTACGCCCGGTATAAGTTCTATAATAGTATTTTTATGCTGTCTAAAGTTAGTAAGTTTTATTTTTTCTAGCATGCTAGTCTTCCAACTTAACTATTGGCTTATGAACATTGCATTTAGACTCAGTACCACAGGTGCAAGAGTGGCCGGTAGGCTTAACTTCCTGAGGCATACAAAACAAACAAAAAGGCTGGCTAGGCGCAAAACAACGGCCGCATTTAGGACAAATCCAGCCTTGATTATACCCTATAGGAAATTCACTCATAAATCCTCCTCTTCGGCTAGAACTTCGCTAATTGAATCTTCTAAAATAGAGACCATTCGTTCTTGATTAGACAAATTGTTTTTAGTTGCAAACCCAATAAATTCTTCTAACAAATCAAATGATGCATCTATCTCTGTCACAGCTATTTCTTTGTGTCCAGTCTTCTCTAGACTGTATACAACATCACCAGTAAATTGTGATAATGCGGTGTCTAAAGCTGCTTTAGCTGAGGAGTACTCCTCAGCTGGTATAGCTTCTACAGTAAGCTTATAAATTATAGAAGCATCTAAACCGGCTATTAGCTTTAGTAAGTCTACTGGGCCAGTCCATTGCAAGTCTATTTTTTTCAGTTTTCTTTTCTGCGGTATCACTAGCTTGTTTATTGTTCCATTATCTGGAAATACCTCGTAAACATACTTAGGGCCCATTTCACCGAAATTAAACTCTACAGTGCCGCCGGGTATTATAGCGTTGTCTAAAACAAAGCTGGCTCCGTGCTGGTGGCCTATCCATACGTGCTTATTTTTTTCAGCCAGCTTGCTAAGCCTGTATAGATCAATATTTAAATCGTTCGGCCCTAAGTCTAGACCTGAATTAACCATGCAGTGTAGCAAGCACGCATCCCAGTATAGGTTTTGAGCAAGCAGTTCGTCTATTTCAGTTAAAAACTGTTGTTGAGACTGCATATGCGGGATACATAAGACATTTAAATCTTCTATACCAACTACACAGGACTTAAAGCTATTTACTATGCTAACGTTATGTACTTCCCCAAAAACGTCTAAGGCGCTAACGCTGCTATAAGTTTTTGTAGAATCATGATTACCGCCGAGTATTAGCCACTTCTGATCTGCATGCTTTTCTTTTATTGCTATAAGCGCTTTCTTTACTAAGTTAGGACATGTTGAATCGTCAAATAAATCGCCGGCGATAAGAACTACTGGGCAATGCGCAAGCAAATCAACAGCTACTTCAAAGGTATCTATAACTTCTTGAGTTCTTCTGTCTGAACCGTACGCTTTAAACCCTAAGTGTGCATCTCCTATCACGCCGTAGCTGCGCATCGTATTGACTCCTCTAAAGCCTTTCTATCATATTTTGTACCGCCAGCACGTTTTTTAATAGTTAACAGCTTTTGCTTATCTTGTACAATGGCTAATGCCTCCTCGTACGTGTAAGCATCCATGCTCGGACAGCCCGGATGATAGCACTCGTTTTCTCCGCAAACTAACTGGCCACAATCAGGGCAACGCCAACAACTAGACATAAAATATATCTCCTATTGAAAAACTAATTCTAGTTAATTTTTCCCATTTTACAGAGGCCTCTTCTTGTCTTTTTAACTCTAATAAAGCCATGCCTTCAATTTTATACCAGTGCCACTCAGGTAATCTAGCTATTAAAAATAAACTTTGTCCACCTGCTGCAGTTACACGCATAGCTCCTTTAAACTGACCTATACGTACATCTTTGAGTGGAAACCTTTGTTGATGACAGCTCTTAATTTCAATTAAATGAAATTTTCCAGCAAATAAACACCACATATCTGAGGGCTGTTCTTTTATTAAATTACCTTGCGCTTGATATGTATCTGGGTATTCACCAAACCAAAAATCTTTTCTTTGCTGTTCAAAAGTAGCGAATAACTTTTTAACTTTTTCTTGTGCTTTTTTCCACTCAGGTATTGGCATCTAAAGCAGCGTCTAATGGTAAGGTGTCTACTATTTTAACAGCATGCTGAGAAACTAATAGAAGTGCTACGCCGTCTTTACTATATAACTTAGCGTCTAATCCTAGCTGCTTAAGCACCATAAACTTGGCTTCATCTACGCTAACTGTTATTTGCATAGGGACTCCGTTTCAAACTGCTCTAGCTCTAGCTCTTCTTTAGATTTAAATGGCCTGCCGCAAGCCATTTTACCTTGGTCACAAATCCCTGTGGTTAAACAAGCTGGGCCTACGCCATCAAAAAGATAGCTGTACCCTTTTAAAGCTAGCTCGTTGTACATTTTTGAAATAATAACTCGTGTTTCTAGCGTGTTTCTACGACAGCTACGCTGCGGAAAAATAACATTGATAAGCTCTCTTGCATTTGTTTCTATAAATAGATCATTTCTAGCCGCGCCAGGAATTACATAGCGAGCTTGGTCTTGTGGGATGCCGGCCGCCTTTAGATCGATATACAACTCAGATGCTTGCTGCATTAAGTCGTGATAGCGGCCTTCTAAAGACTTGTTTTCTTGCAAGTCAGGGATAACGACATAAGGAAACCCGCTATGATCCTGATATTGCTGGCTTTGAGAAACATATGTTGCTTGTCTATGCCGAGTTATCTGAGCGAGGAAAACACGGCTAGCATTTGAAATAATAAACCCAAACCTGACTGGTTCAAGTAGGCTGGTGTGTCCCATCGCTTTTATTGCTTTTAAAATAGATTCGCCGCGGTCTTTGTTTGCAAGCTTAAATTCAGATTTAAACTGCGTTAACCGCGCTAGGCCGCCAATTAACTCTCTAGGGTCTATTGTTGGCTCAATAAGAAGTTCTACTTTAATCTTGTTCATCGTTGCCTCCTTTTGAATTTTTATCTTCTACTTTCAATCCATATGGAGGAATTCCATCCACTATTCTCTGCCAATGATCACGCTCGTAAGACGAGGCCGTAGGTCTGTTATTGAGCAATTCCTTAGCCCGGCCTTGAAGGTGCTTCCAAAGCCCGGCAGGAATCACTTTAAACTTGTACTCATTTTCAATAAATAGAATGTCTCTACCTTGAATAAGGCGATACCATTCTGGCCAAGAACGATTCTTATTACTCATTGTGATATGCCTCCCAGTTTCTAGCGTTAACAAGATCTAAGCAACAGAATTTATACTTTTTACCCGAACCGCATGGGCAGGCTGCGTTGCGGCTAACGGGCTTGATGGGTAGCTTATAAGGCGCGTTTTTCTTTCTAATATAGCGTAGCGCTAACAGCATAAGCTTTTCATCATTTGACAGGGTCTGCAAATTACCCTTAACACGTTCTTCACACAGAGTTAAAATTTCCTCTGCAGTTACTGTAGCTTTATCAAGAATCTTAATTGCTGCCCCAATGGCGATGACAGCTTGAGACTCTTCGACGCTACGAATGGTTTTTAATGCTAAAGCCGCCTCTGCTATTGCGTTTGTTTCACTCATGACTAATACTCCAATTCTATTATTTGATTGAGTTCAGGCCCTAAAATCAAAAAGTGTACACCAGTATCTTCTTCTTCATCTTGTGGAAAGACCACTCCAGCCAAGCCCAGGTTCTTTAGCACAGTGTGACACTTATCACATGGCCGCTTAGTTACATAGAAAATAGCATCTTCTAAAGCAGTACCAAACCTAGCGGCTGTAACAATAACGTTTATCTCCGCATGCACAGCCGGACATAAAGCGAAGTTTTTTGCTCCATTGTTTTCTTGTTTAAACTTATCAAGTGGGCACGGGTTACCACAGTGTGTAACGCCTGCGGCTGGACCGTTATAGCCAGTTGAAATCATACGCTGGCCGCGCACAGCTATGGCACCGTGCTGTTTGCCTTCTGGGCATTTAGAACCGAAGGCAATTGTCTTGGCTACCGATAAGAAATACTCATTCTTATCACGCCTAGACATGGCTATTTGAAGGTCTGAAAGTAGCATCAGTAGCCCCTATCTTGTCTAGCATGGTTTTCTTTATTTTTAGCTACATAGACATTATATACTCTATTTTCAGTCATGCCTAACAATTTAGCAATATTGAAAACTTCCATTAAAATTACGGCAAATTGCTTAATTACAAGTTCTTCATTAAACTTAAAATCTTTATATGTTTTCCAAGTTTTCCATGGAAATAGATCAATATAATCAGATAATGCTTTACTAAGATAGAGTATAGCCCAATTAAGGTTTTCACGATCGTATGTCTCAGAAACCACCCAGGGTCCAGTTTCAGTAAGGCTAGCTACCTCTTTAATGGGTATGCTTGTAGTTATTGCCATATTAAATACAAAATGTAAAACATCTACTAATTCCATTTCCATTTCTTTGTAAAAATCATCTGTAGGGTCTTCTTTTTCAAACCACTCTAGCAGTTCATCTAATTCTGTATGAATGCAGTGCCGCCAGTAAATAAGACTAACTGCCTTGTCTTGTAAACTAGCTGTACCAAGTGGAAGCTTACCTAACCGATCTTGTAGTTTATACTGCAAATTATACATAGCCTCAGTTATAGAAGCTACTTCCTCACTTCCAACTGCAAGACCGCTACAAATGTTTGTCTCGTGCATCTCTATGCTCCTATTAATTGATAGTATTTTTCTTCTGCCATTAGGTTACCAAAAGTAGGACCAATTTCTACTTCAGAAGCCATATGGGCTAGCAAGCCTTTTGGGGTATCTGACATGTGTTTCTTTACAATGTGGGCTACATCTTTAATCGCTTTATTAGTTGCATAAAAGACGTTTTCGTCATGAATACTAGCCCACATTCTGGCGTCAGATACTGGTATTCTTTCATTATAGATTTTAATAATAGCTCGTTTTATAAGTTCTGCGCAAGTACCTTGAATAGGCGAGTTTGTAGCTTTACGCTCTGCTTTAGAACGTAGGTACGAATTACTCGCGTGAATATCTGGTAAATAAAATCTTCTACCAAACAAGGATTTTACATAGCCATTTTCTCTTGCAAATCTAATGTCAGCTTTTTGCATGGCACGCAATTCTGGGTAAAGCTGAAAAAAGCGAATAATCATTAGTTCAACATCCCGCATTGTAAACGGCATGCCTTGACCCATTTTTGCAAGCTCAAGTTTAATAAGCCGATAGATCCGTTTAGCGGCCCCGCCATACAACAAAGAAAAGTTAGCTGTCTTACCTGCTGTTCTAAAAACTTTATTAGCCTTAGCGACCTCTTTTTCAATTACAAAGATGGCGCAACATGTAGCAGTATGAATATCGCCCCGCACAGGGCCATACGCCTCTAAAAGGACTGGGCTACGTGATCTATGAGCCGCTAAGACTAACTCTACTTGGCTCATGTCACAACTAAGTATACAATCATACTCTGGCGGTGGAACATACATTTCACGGACTTCTACGCCGTCACCGCGTTTTGCAAGCTGCTGAAGATTCGGGCTATTTGAGGTAAATCGGCCCGTATCAGCTAACGCTTTAAACTGAGAGTGCAATCTATACGTGTCTGGATGAATAAGACACGGGTAGGGTTTATCATACAGCTTGTAACGAGTAGAGTATTTTTTCCACTCAATTAAAAGCGGCATAATTGGATGCTGATCTATATTCCAGTACATTGACTCTTTATCAGTCATTGTTTTGGATTCAGCATACGGAGGTTCAGGTAAGTTGAATTGCTGATACAAAACTTTACTTAGGGCCACGGGTGAACCTAAGTTAATCTCTTTACCAATAAACGGCCAAATCTTTTCTTCATATTCGGCCATCTTAGCTAAATGTTCTTTTGTTTTCTTTTCTATCACTTCTTCCGGAACGTAGGCGCCGTTTAAAGTAATTTCAGACATAATAGGAATTATAGGAACTTCCAATTCTGTATAGTAGTCCATTAGGCCCAGGTCAGTCAGACGCTTTTCAAAGATTTCGTCTAGCTGCCATTGATATTCAGCGTCGTCACAGCCATAGATTAAGACATCTTTAGCTGGAATTTGGTCCATACTTCTTCCAGCTGTTACTGTATCATACGTCTGTTGAACTATTTTTAATTCATTTAAAACTAACTCTTTCAGACCAACATCAGCATTTGAATCTAAGACTTTGCGCGCCATCATAGTATCGCGGAGTGGTCCGAGGTCGCGTAAGTCTATACCAAGTTCTTTCTTTGTTATAAGCCACTCAAAAGCTAAGTTATGTGCGGATAGTGGAGCATGCTTAGGCTTAATTTTTAAAACATCTGCTATAGCTTCTTTAGGAAGATTAAAGCTATTTATATGATTTACAGAGACATAAAAACATCTTCCACTAGATAGCCTAAATGAAACACCGGTTATTTTAGACCTGATTAGATCTATCTTAGGGCGGCTTCTTCCATTTAGTTTTAAATAATTATCATTCATTATTGCCGAAGTCTCATAGTCAAATGAAACCCGGTTTGTCTCTGCGGTATCTTTTAAAAGTAGTTCAAATTTACTACTACTGTCAACTAATATATAGTTTGGTCTTGGTATGCTAGTGGTTACGGTTAGCACTGCTCGCCCCCTAATTTGAACATTTGGTCGCCACGGATTTTAAACTGATTGAATTCAAATAAGTCAAATAACATTTGAGCTTTTATTTTGTCAATGTTTACTTTTGACAACTCTAGGTTATCTACGGCGTCTAGCTTTATTGTAGCTACTTTTTTAAAAATAGGAAACATTGGCTTTGTAATTAGTATTGCAGATAATGCTTTTGCCGGTAGACTTGTTAGTCTTGCTGTACCATTTATGACTTGATCAATATTGTCATTAACAGCAAAGAACTTAGCTGCAGCCGCTATTCCAAATCCGACAGCACCTGGGATATTATCAGCTGTATCACCTACTAGGCACTTATAGCTTATAATTTGATCAGGCCGCAAATGAATGACCTTTTTATCTTTTATTACTGGAATAGTGTCGTCGACAGCGGGTCGCACCTCGCCCAACTTAGGTGAAATAACTGTAATACGATCTGTTATCAGCTGGTAGAAATCTTGATCACCGGATAAAATATAGACATCATCTTCGCTGAAAGTTGTCGTGGCCATTTGACCAATAAGGTCATCAGCTTCAGCATACTCACTTTCAACTTGCATTACACCCATAGCTGAAAGAAGTTCTTTAAGATAACCTAACCCAGTGATATAGTCTTCTTCAGGTGTTGTTCGATTGGCTTTATATAGAGGGTAGATGGCTTTACGCCAGGAGGAACTGCCCGCTGTATCCCATGCGAATACAACTAAGTCAGCTTTTAATGCGGATTGAACAGAGATGAGACTGGCTATTGAACCATACATTAAGCCAGTTTTTAAACCTGAGGATGTGACTAAGCTTTGACCATGATAGTTACGTCTTGCTAAATGACTACCGTCAACCAGCAGTATTTTCCGCATTTTAGTCTCCAGAAATAATAGCGAGATTAAAGCCTACCTGGGCTCTTGAGGTATTATCGCTATGTATTTTTGAGCCCTTGAAGTATCTTATGCAAAGCTGTATTTGATGTTGCTTGTTTTCTGGCTTTTACCACTTGGCGTTTCGTTACACCGTATGCTTTAGCAAGGTCAGCGTTTGTTACTTCTGGTATTGACTTTGCTTTCGGTATATACGGTTTGCCGGATGGTAGAGGCCTTTTTAATTCAGCAACAATCAGCCTAGCATTACAGTTAGCGAACTCAGTACAATTTATGGAGCAATATTGATCTAAATTTTTACAACCACAGTCTAAATACAATTTTTTATTTTTCATATTATATCGTTATAGGCTAAAGAAGTAACCAAATAAATTTGCTAGAGACTCCAAACGGAGCCTCTAGCATTATTTATGGAGCCCACGACAGGATTCGAACCTGCAACTTGCTGATTACAAATCAGCTACTCTACCATTGAGTCACGTGGGCAGCTAATCACAAATCCTGGTATAACTCTTTATATAGCTTTTCAAACATTTCTTGCCGAATTCTTTTGTCTTTCATATCTTCTTCAGAGGGATGCATATTATTAGCTGGGTTCTGTAAACGACCAGCTAGCCAGCGCGCTTCGGTATCATTCAATACCAAAGTAAACCGCTTAGTTTTTTCTACACTAATATCCACTGTCGTCTCCTATACAGGCTGGTTGACTTAGCGGGCCCGCCCAAAAACCAGTGAGATATTTTACATTACCGTAGGGGCCGCAGGCATGAACAGCTTTTTCATTAACATACAAATCTGTACCTACGGCATAAACTTTAACAACTAATTCACACAAGTTATCTTTATACCAGTACCAGCCGGGCTCCTGTGGCAACGATTTAGAGTATGTCATTTCACTCCTTAGTCATTTTTAAACCTGCGTCAGTTAACCAGATTTTTAATACTACTTCTGCTCTAGCTTGAGCAGCGGCTTCAGTTTCAAAATTGCCAATTGTATCTTTAATACCAGGCAGTTTACATTTAAGCGTATATTTACAATCGCTACCCTTGCTAATACAGCTATTATAGTAAACACGAAAGACTTCCCACCTGCCTAATCTAGCTCTACGTCCTTGAATATACTCATCTGAATATAGCTCCCATTCCATACTAACTCCTTTAATAGTCTCAAACTACTAAAGAGCCACTAACTTATTACCATTATTTTGATCCTCAGCAATTCGTACTCCAGGTACATAGACAAGAGCCTCAGCAACTGCATAGCTACCATCTGAACCTCTCTGCTGGGTTGTTACTTGAACAATACAGCCGCCAGGAACTTCCATTGCCTTGGTACTTTTTAACCAGCCTTCATTCTGGCTAGACGCCTTGCATAGCAACTTGAACATGTCACCATTGCCAACCACTTTAATGTCAGGAACATTTTTACACGCTTCAGCTACACTAGAGTTATGTAGTGTCTTTTCCATATAGCTATCTCCTTAAATTAAATATTGATGGTGGGCCCTGTAGGACTCGAACCTACAACAGTCCGGTTATGAGCCGGATACGCTGACCATTGCGTCAAGGGCCCTTAGATTGATAGCATGGACAATTTGACTCAGTTGCCATAACTACCCTACACTCAGCTACTTCTACTTGCCAAGCTATAGGCAACGGTGGAAAAACATAGTCATCTGGTACTCGCCACTTACAAATACCTATTGGCTCACCGGTTGGCGTATAAACTCTGCCTTTAACAAATAGGCAGTGTTTACAACTACCGCATGTATTAGGTATATCAAAGAAGTTCATTAGCCATTTTTACAGACAAAACTGGATTAAACAAAACGCCTTGTACTTTACCGGCTCCAAAGCAAGTATTACACGGCGTATATGTATCTACATACTGCCCATTTGAATTAAAAAAATCTTTGATAGCTGCTTGTGAATTGCACTTATTACAGTTAACAATACGCCAAACACCAGTTCCATTGCAAGCTCTGCAATCAGCAAGTTTGCCACTCTTTTGAGTAAATTTACCGTCTTGGCAGTAGCGACATTTTAATGTAACTTTCTTAGTTCCATTACAGTTACTACAGACAGTTTCTTTCCAAATGGAAGTTTTTAAAACTCCCACGCCGTTACAAGTTTTACATATTTTATAAGACTGCTCAGGGTCAAGCTCTACATCTTGTTTATCAACAACTTTTGTTTGTAGTAGTTTAAAGGCTGCTACAAGAATAATTTTATCTTTTTTGTGCACAACCTTGCTAATAGCATTAAAATTGGTACTGAGCTCTAAGGAAGAAAACGGCCAGCTTTTAATTCCTAACAGAGCCATTGCTTCAATAACATTCTGCTGCATAACTAAACTCCTTAAGTTTGATTGTTGGTACGAGAGAAGGGATTCGAACCCTCACGCCAAAAGCGCCAGATCCTAAATCTGGTGCGTCTACCTATTCCGCCACTCTCGTATTAATAACTATTCTTTTAATTGGTACTAAATCGCCTTTTACAGTTTTTATTGTTAACTCACCTGTGTCTAAACTAACGTAAGTATATAAAATAGTTCTCGGTGTCATTAACATTTTGCTATTATCAGGCAATATAACCAAGCATAAGCTATCTTGGCTTTGTTGCCAGATTTCTTCTAGAGTCTCTCTAACTCCTATTACAGACTTGTCAATAAGCTCTATATGCGTAAGCGGTAATTCTAAATCAGAATATGCTAAAATTATATTAAACAAACTAAGCTGTATCTTATGACCAGCGTAAAATGTTAAATCTAATAGCATTGTCTAGCTCTAAAAGACGCAGCTATTTGTTTCATTGTAAGTATTTCTTTTTTTAATTTCTCTATTTCTTCTCTGTGAGAAATTATACAGTTGTCTAAATCAGCTATTAAGTCCTCAGCAGCGTCTTCTTCAGAATCGTAATAGTCTTCTAAACTACCAATAAAAATATCCCCAGCGGCTGTTTTTGCTAAAATTGTCTGTTTAGGTCTTTCTTCTAGCAAAGTTATTTCTTCAACAGTACAAGACAATAAGAGACCGTCATCACCGTGATGGTAGGCTATGTCGTATAATTTTTTCACATTCAGCTCCTTTATTGTAGGAATAAACTTACACATATTAGCTAATATGTGTAAGATTCTTACTACAATTTTGGTACCCGGGACCGGGATCGAACCGGTACGATCTAGGATCGAGGGATTTTCTTACCACTATAGTTTTCACTACCAGATAAGTCTGTTTGTGGTCTGGACTATACCTTCACCATAGCTTAACGCCTTAGGTGCTGCCCGTCTAGTCTCTACACCTTTCTTAGCTTGATCACTAAGACTTGGCTCGGTATTAGCATAGGTAAGCCTTCACCGAATTTGAGCAGTTCTACAGTCTGCTTTCGCCTGACTGCACTCCTTTACCGTATAAACCACTACACTGCGGCGAACAAAAAGGACCAGCTACGTTTCTATTAACACTCTGCTGTCTTGTTCGTTGTTGTGTAGTCGTGAGCTCTATTTTTTGCCCACACCAAATGCAATAGACTATTTCTACTGCAGTATACTTAGTGTTGTGCATTTTTGCATGCTCCGCACGGGCCATAACAGTCAAGTTGCTAAGACTGTTATTAAGTGTATTACCATCAATATGGTGTACAACTTCATAGAACTCGAGTCTGCGTCCTAAGCTAGACTCTATCAGATATTTTGGGTAGGACACTGAACTACGCTGGCCACCATGCTTTACGGTTATAACTACTAACCGGTTATCAGGCCTTAAGTATGGTCCAAGTATTCTAATATCTGTATACGGCATGTTAAAGTCCCTTGCGTCTACCATTTCCGCCACCCGGGCAAATTCAATTTTAAGGTAAAAAGCCAACTACTATTACTTTTGTATCAGGTAAGCAGTCCTTGACTGGAAATTGAGCTAGTCCTTTGTTCTCTATAACGCTGCTAACTTCATTAACCAATTCGTCGTTATCACAGCCGTTTATATATACTTTATTAAGATGCGAATAATCGCCATCTAGTACGTAGAACTGTAAATCGGCTTCACCGCATTGGTCGTAAATAATAATAGTATTCATACGTGCCCCTTAAAAGAATTATAAACACTCTCTTATTGAGAATCTTTCAAATGGTGAAACTTCTTTAACTGGTACGCAGGCGCACTTAGCCACATCCATAAGCCAAGCTTTTTCTTCTTCCATTTGTTCCTTAGCAACATTTGTATACCAACAAGCAAACTTTCTACCTACATATTTAGGTTTATATTTTCTTTCTTTTAGCATATCTTTTGAATCAAAAGGTGCACCAACTGCTGACAAAATGTAAGTCGACTTTTGAGCGGCAGTAAACAACTGTCCAAATGTGTTAGTTATACGAACAGCTTCTAGCATAGCAAAAACATCGTTTATCGCACGATGTGCATCAAAATAGAAGCCGCACATATGTCCAATAAACTCTAGCTTAGAACTAGAAATATTCAGCGCTTTCCAATCAATGTCAGCGTAAGTACATGCCCAGCGACGTGTAGAAAATAAAGGATGTATACTCTCTACAAATTTTCTGTCAAAAGACGCGTTGTGAGCAATGCAAAGAACCGTTTTTGATAAGTCATGCTGAATCCTGCCCATGTCAAACTTAGTTCCAATTAGGTCTTCCTGCTTAATACCAGTTATTGCTGTAATGTCATCACTAATTGGTAACGGCGGCTCTTGTAATCCATTATACCAGCTTATAACACCTTTGTATTCACCTTGTTTTGTAAACTGAGCTATAACATAGCCGAGTTCAATCACGCTATCTAGCTCATGATTAAGCCCTGTTGTTTCCGTGTCTAAAAACATGACTTTTACAGTGTCATCAAGCTCAGGAACAATCTCCGGCTCAATAAGCTTTGTAAGTAGTTTTACATTATCAGGTGCAGCAATTATCGTAAATATTTTTTCTTTAGCATGATCAGGTAAGTCAGACTCTGTAATTAACTTAATAATAGTATTCATGTTTAATCCTTTCAGTAGCCGCCTACTGAGCTATCCCATTAGCCGACGCAGGAGGAGGAAGCTTGGCCTAAGGACTCGCTCAGCTAGGCGGCTACCGAACTAGTTTAACCCATCAGTTCTTTACAGGTAAACTGCGCCTTGGAGTAACGCTGAAGATCTTTGTTCTGTGCACGGACAACAGTGATAATGGTCGTGACTTCAGAAACTTTCTTCGGCGGATCAAGCTTAGCTAGTTTTTGCGCATACTCAACAAACGCATAGCGGCTTGTAGGCGAAAGAACCAGCTGATGATTTTTGGGCTCGCCGTCAACCTCTTCAACCCAGTCAATTTCAAACATGTGTCGCAGACCAGGGTATTTGGAAACCGGCTCACCATCAGTAGTGAATTTGCCATCGTAAGATTTGATATAAACCTCAGAATCTTCCAAGTATTGCTGGTGTACTTTACGACCACCAGTCAGAACTACCTCGATAGAATCTTTGTACAGCTCACGATCTTTGTACAGAATTTGATTTCCATCCAGGATAACCCGGGCCGGAAACATAGAATCGCCCAAGCCATCAAACTCATTGTTGATGGACTGGAGTTTGGATTGCGGTGCCGGCAATCCGCCTTGAGTTGTGGTAGTCATGCTGGTTACCGGGGCTTCGTCTTTGATTGTGAGATTGTCCAGACTCATGTTACTCTCCTTTTAGTTTCTTTGTTAGGTTAAAGAGTTCGAATCGATGCTGCTCAACAAAGTCAGGATCGGTTTCGAACAGGTTAATAAGCATTGCTTTGAACCCAGGGTAACCATATGCCGCTAAATCAAATTGATTTATAAGCTTGTTACTAAACAAACCACGGGCTTGATTTTCTTCATAAAGAAGATGAACCATCCGCATTACTTCAGCCTCTGGTACAGTGTCTAAAAAATCAAGAATTGATGCCAATGAAAACTTAGTCACGATTAGCTCCACACAACATCGTACTTTGGCAAGACATTAGAAAGCTTCTTAACACTTGGATAGTAATCACTATTATTGTAAAGAAAGAATATACCTTCATTATTCATAACTAGCATGCAGTCTTTAGGAGGCCTATAGCATTGCCCTCGTTTTTCTTTTTCTGGGTGATCAACGGGGTAAAATATCTTAAATTTTTTTCTCATAACTGGCCTCAAAATACCGGTTCAAAATCCTGCTCATTTTCATCTTCAATAGAGTTAATCTCAGCATCAACAGTGTCAGACAAGGATATAAACTTTATTAATTCTTTAGGGTCATTAAGTACTTCCATACTAATTGCTTTTTTGTTTATTAGCGCCGGCAAAATTTTTGTTAACTCCATGGAGCCTTTTACCGCGTAATTTATAACAGTTACAGGATTCTTCTGCCCAGGCCGATCTAAACGAGATATTCCTTGATCGTAAGAATCTAAATCATAAGAATATTCAAAATTTATTATATAACTCGCGACAGTAAAATTAGTGCCTATTCCTGCAGATATTGGATTAGCTATCATTATTCTACAAGAATTGTCAGTATTAAACTTATCTTTTTCCGTGTTTACATCTGTAGTTGCGCCGTAAATAACTGCTGGGTTATAATCAGCAAGCAGCTCTTTCAATCTTTTTATAGTATGTCGATAGTGGGCAAAAATTACTACTTTGCGATCTTCTAAACCTATGGCCTCTAAATCTTCCATGACATACTTAAATCGCGTAGAGTCACAGGGTAGACCTAACTGTTGAGGATTAGTTATAATCTGATGACAGCGTACTAAAACAGCACCTGCACCTTTTGCCTCTATAAAGTTATTGTCTAATTCTAGAATTTGTTCTTCAACAAACTGTTTATAATAAGCACGTTGTTTTGGATCCCAGTCTAGGGCTCTCGTTTTGAATGAAATAGGTGGTAGCTCAACAACTTCCCGCTTTAAGTGCCTTACAGATAAAGAATCTAAAATAGCTGACACTTTACCTATGTTTGCATAGCCAATTAGCTTACGCTTTTGATATTTGGAAAATCTTAAATGTTGTATCTTAAACAGGTTATAAGTTCTATAATATTCTTGAGGAGCAAGAATATTAATATAAGAGTAAGCATTTTTTAAGCCGTTAGTTAATGGACTGCCTGTTAATAAGTATACACGTTTACATAAAAAAGATAGCTCAGTACATTTTTCACACAGCGTAGAGTCATGATTTCTTAGTTTATGCGCTTCATCAAAAGTTATCATTACTCTATTAGTTCTAGCTAAGCTAAAGAAACGCTGTATGTCATAGGCCAAAGTATCATACGTCATCAGAATAATTGGCTTTAACTTTATATAAGGTAATACTTTTCTAGGTGCATGATATACAGTAACTAGTGATCTGTAATCGCAATCAATCTGGTCTCTAAATATATTATACCAGTCACTTAGAACTATTTTAGGTGTTACTATTATTGCATAATCACATACACTATCTTCTATGACGCCCTTAGACAATAACGCATTTGGAAGAGACTTACCAGCACCCATTTCAGAGAAATTAGCAAACCTAGCCCGGTTACAAATAGTCTTTAAATCCTCAAGTTGTGTAGAAAATAAAGTGTAACCATTTTTAAGACTAAATTTCATAATTAATCCTTAATAGATAAGTCTTGTGCCTTATTATCATTCTTTACTTGGAGTAAGCCCTGTAAATTAAGACCTTTAGCCAGTAGCTTTGATACGCTCAAAGCGGTACAAATTTTTGGCCCACTCTTTAAATCTTTTACTACGTTATCTTTAATAAAGTATGGCTCTCTTTTAAGAAGCTTTGAGAAGCTAGTATAGTTCATTGGTTCAGCTTCTGCATTATACTCAGCAACAAACTTCAAGAATTTCATATGCACAACACGCATATTAATGTAGAGTAAATCGCCATCAATAAAGTATTCCCAGTCGTAGCCAAGCCTATACCGCTCGTCAGTATCAGACATGGTATTTATAACTTCAAATATCCTGTCTACGTCTGTTTTTTGCTGCTCTTCAAAATCTTCTTGAGCCACTATCTTACTCTTTTCAGTAAAGTCTCTCCAAGCAGCTAAAGGCACGTCAGCAAAACCGTATGGTTCAAGTATTTTTGAAAGTAACTTTAGTCCAGTTAAAACAATAGCCTGATTCAGCTTTGGCCGGTCTTGATACATCGGAGGAATATCAGCTTGACTTTCATTCAAGATAGCTTTTAGCTCGTCAGCATCAATTTTTAAAGCCGCAACTAAAAGAGCTCTTCCAAGTTTTTCTATAGGAAGTTCTGCTAGCTCTTTAAACTGCTCTAAATGAGGCGCGCTAGACAACTTATTCATGTGCACTTCTATTATACGGTCACGAGCGGCTGGCTCAGTAACAGTCTGCTCACCCGCGATAATAATAGGAGACCTATAATAGTAAGTGTTAATCTGCTGGCTAGATGTTCCTCTTTCACCAAGCTCGTTATTGTATGCCGCCCGAATAAGCTTGGAAACCATTTTAACTTGATAAAGACTAAATGTTGTACACTTATACTCGTCCAGCATTAGTGGAATAGTATTGTTACAGTTAGCTGACTTTATTAAAGTAAAAGGTGTTACGTCAGCTATAGATTTTACATTATCAGTGCCTAAACAGAATAAGCGCTTCAAATTTAGAATCGTTTGAGTTTTACCAGCACCAGCTGCTCCAAAAATGAATAGTAGAGGGAACTGCCTGGTTATTTCAAAAATACGCTCTTTAAAAAAGGCGGCACAAAACCAGCCTATCAATGGTACTGTTATCTCTATAGCATTAAACTTAAACAAGACATTGACTATTTTTTGCATTTCATAATAGTCCGGTTCTACTGTGGACAATATAGAAGTAGGCAAATAATAGTCATTTTCTAGTAGTAATTCATTTGTTACACCATTAGCACTTAATGAACCTTCTTTAGAAACAAAGTGCCACTGATCTTTAACTTTGTGTAAACCGATTACTTTTACACCAGTTTTTGTTGGTATTTCTAATTGTGATACTATCTTAAATAAGCGTTGCACATCAGTATCCCCTCCCAGGTAGGCAAAATCGGGATGTGGTAGTTTCTTTATTAGCGCGGATTTACTAGCCCAATCAGGCTGTGTAAACACAACATCTGCAACTCGTTTATTGTCTGAAATTAGAGTTGTATAAATCGTATATTCAGTATCATTTCTTGTGTCTTGAAATTCAATTACAGAATTAGGTATAATTACAAAAGTTGATAACTGAGTCTTACTAGATTCTGACCTACGGAAGTAGCAGTTATGTACTACTTCAATACCTAGCGAAGAATCGTAATCCTCTTCACTGAGCTCTTTTTGAACCGGACAATTAGGACATAACGTTGTAGCGACATTAACAGTCCTACGCATGTTATCACAGCAGAACTGATACGACTCCAACGAAGCCATGTACTTAAATATGCTTCGTACATGGCGTTGCTTATCTTTTAAAGATTTATATACTGACGACGGGTATTCTTCAAGAATTTTTGTTACGGCCTCTTCTAAAAAATCTTGATTCCAACCCCGGCCTTTAGCATATGAAGCCGCCGCCATTATAACGTGATTGAATCGTCTGCCTTCAGCTATATCTTCTAGAGCTAAAAGCTTTTTAATACATGCCGGGTCCTTATCAAGTTTTTTTAGCTTCTCATCTGGAACTGCGACTATCTTTGTCGGCTTAAATTCGCACCGTTTAAAAAGAGCTGCTAGCTCGGCTGAGTACTCTACAGCTCCAAATTTAAACGGAGTAACCGCGCCTGGTAAATAAGTTAGCTCTTTAATTTTATCAAACGACAAGCAGAAAATTTGTGCTGCCGTTAAACGAACTTTATAGCGTCCGTTTTCTCGTTTGATATTTTCCAGCCGCCACATTCTGCCTTTACCTGCAGAATAGATGCCGTAGTCTAAATGGACTAAATTGAACTCTAGAACCATTTTTTTGTACGTATATGGTAAAAACTTATGGGCTTTGTCTGTACCAAATACTTTTGGTGGTACTAAAACATGAAAACCTTTTCCACCCGTGCAATGAATAACTAAATCATTAAGGTTAACACCATATCTCGAGTAGAGTGCAAGTAAAAGCTTTCTACAGTCAATTAGACTTTCATCTTCGTCTTCAGAGTCTATATCGAAATAGAGAGGACCTTTATAAGCTATCTTAGCTTCGGTATCATCGTTGTCTACATCTTTATCTATAGACAAAACCGTAGTAAAGTGAGCTCCGGAAGCTATAGCGGACTTTATTCCAGCTTCACTATTTTCAACTAGACGCCAGACATCTTTACCCGGCCCTTTTACATAACGAAACATTCAATGCGGTCTCCCGTTCGGCAGTCATTATAGCGATGATTTCTTTCCGCTTTAATCCGGCTAATTTTAGCTCTCTAAAACGGTCTAGCTCCTTTTTGACTACCGTTGGGTATAAACCTTTGCTTCCACCGTTGTCATGAATACCTCTGATAGGCGGTGACAGCACTTTAAAATAAGTTAAATCGTATAGAGTCCCTCTGGCTAAACCAGAATACTCCATTAGTTCTTCTATAGTATAACCGTCCAAAGTAACCTCCTGATATTAGGACTAGGGTAGATAAATTCTACCCCACTACTAAAGACAGGTAAAGCATGGCTGTTGGTACAGCTAGGCCAAGTGAACAGAGAATGGCTAGAAATGCAGCCATCAATAGTTGATGAATAGTGGAGGACGCGTGGAGATAAACTAAGGTCTTGATTAAGAGAGGCAGTAAGAACAGCAGACTGAAAAAGTATAGAAATAAAGCATAAGTCAAAGTTACAAAAGACATTTTACCTCCGCTGATTTCCGTTAAATTAGGTTTAAAACTGGCCCCTTCTTGAAAAGAAGGGGCCAGCGGGCCGAGCTAACTTGGATTAAAGTTCCAGGTCAGCGGTCACGGCCGGTTCTTCAGAACCTTCGAGGCCGTCAACAGGCGCCTCAGCGGGCTTGGCTTTCTTTTTGAACGCGCGGGGAGCAAGAGCGGCTTCCAGGGTAAGTTCTGCACCCAGGCCGGGCTCGTTTGCACCCTTGGATTTACGACCGGATTTGCGCTCGCAAATCTCGATGCCTTTTTTGCGGCAGTAGTTAATGTACCACTGGATGGACGCGGTGGTAGTGGGTTTCAGTTCGTAGCCCAACGCAGCGGCATAGTCAACGAAACCATCGGCGATTTCCTGGACAGACACGCCGGCAAATTCAGGGTCCTGCAGCATCTGAATGGTGACCCAGCCGACAGTACCTTCACGCTGACCAGCGTTGCGCTGCTCAATCGGTTTAACCGGGGAAACCAGACGATGAACGGCGCCCGTTTCGTGATTGACAGCCAGATTGTACTCGGCTGCAAACTGGTCAAGCTCCTCGAAGCGAGCTTCACCAAAAAGATGCATACAGCCGCGAAGTTTGAGGGAATCCATGGTTTCCTTGTCAAACTCGAGACCTTCAACGCCGAGAGCAACAACTTTTTCAAACAGGGCTTTTTTGCGGGCATTGGGGTTTACTGCGTCTTTGTTCTTGATAACGAACGTACCAAGAAACGGCCGGGTTTGATCGTTGAGCTCGACGCCCATGGCTTCTGCAGCAGCTTCGATCGTTTCAAACTTAGTTACCTTTGCCATGATTTTTCTCCTTTAAACAATGTTAATATTATACGACGATAGAAAAGAGTAGTAACCAAATAATTTTTATGGAATTACCTTTTTTCTAACGCCGCGCCAATCTTTAATGATATAATATCACATTTGAAAACTGTTGTAACCAAAAAAATTTATTGGGAAAGTATCCAATTTACAACTTGCATCCCAACTTTTTTTGAGGACTGCATAGTGGAAAACATTTTAAAATTTATACTTAAAAACGTGTCAAATAAATAAACATAGTTATCAGCAATTTCATTGCGCTTATCTTTACCAAGTTTATCCATTTCATCTGCCATTGCACGCCTTAGCCTGGCCTCTCTAATATCAGGGTGAGCCCATAAGTAAATTCCATTAGTGGCCTTTTCACGCGTTGGCAATAGCGCGTTATTAAACTGGCGTAGCTCGTCAAATGAACGACCTGTAAGAGCTTTACCGTAGGCTAAATCTGAAATCCAGCTTCTGTCAGAAAGGACTATACAGCCGTCTGCTAACGCGGGCAGAATAACCTTTTCCCAGTTATAGAATGAATCGGCAAGATACAGTGCTCTTTTTACTAACTGCGGGATATGCGGACTGTTGACGCACAGTGGCCTAAAGCCTTCGTATTGAAAACCGATGTTGGCCTCTAAGCCGTCTAAAGACTGCCACTCTTCAATTAAAGCTTTAGGTCCGCCGGGCTCTTTCGTCAAAATAAACTTTTTGCCCCGCAAGGCTAATTCCAGGGCTACTTCTTTCATTACCGTAGTCTTGCCAACGCCGTCTACACCTTCAAAAACAAAATAGCTCATTAGTTCTCCGTAGTTAAGTTATTTAAGGCTCGCTACACTCTTTTAACCGAATAATGCTGGGGTGATAGTCACCGTGATAAACACGCTTTTTATACTTGTTACACCTGTGTTTACCTTTAAAAGGCAGTCTGTCTTGCTCTAACTCTGTTGGCGAAAGATAAGCGCAGTCTGGTTTACAAAACTGTCTAGCCAGGCCGTCTAAATACAAGTCAATTTCTTTCTGCTCAGCAGCTGTAGGTGACTTGTATAAATGCCAGCATTTAGGACAGATTAACCAATTATCTTTATCACGCCACAAAACAGCTACTTTGTTACCACAGTGATCACAAGTCTCTATAAGAGGCGAAATAACGTAATTCTTCACTAGAAGTCTCGTTCATCACGTCGTAAGTCGTGATAGTGATCCGCCTTCAGATCTTGATATTCCTGCTCTGTTGCAGCCTCGTATTCGCCTGCTGCGATTACAAAATCCTGAGTGAGGTAATACTCACATTCATGATCCGCTATCGCATTTAACAGGACGTTGTACTCAGCATCAGTCAAGTGGTGCTTAATAAGAGCCAAACTTTCCTCTGCTGCGTCTACTGGGTTAGTTAGAGCATCAACTTCAGCGCCATAGGCCGGCTCGTGCCGAGTTGCAGTTGTACCGGCAGTGTAGTTATACCGAAGATCGTATTCAAACTCCTCAATATTAAGGTCACATAGCTTATCGCTAAGCTCCACAGGAATGTCCAAACAATCTAGATTTACTAGCCTTCTCATGCTAACCTCCTTTACACGTTATACATCTCTGTCTATCTAACGGCCAACTAGCTACGTACTCGTTTAACTCAATTATGCAGTTACAATCTACACACTTTATTCTGCCGTCTATTACTTGCGCCATGTCCCAAGTAATAGTAGACTCTCTATTTAAAAGAAACTTTTTTAGCTCTGGTCTTTTTAAGTCAAGAATGAAACTAATTACCTCTTCTATTGAAATAAACTCTTTGACTATTCTATCTTCAGATACAATAGCCCAATCCTGCAAATTTATTCTAACAAACTCAAGTTTACTCATTTTTTTAAAATAATGCTATGCAGAAATAAATAAATAAACAAAAATAATAGCTAGAAAATATTTTTTTCATATAAATTTTCTCGCCTTTCTAACTCCACAACTAGATCAAAGTAGACCGTATCTACAAAATTTTTCCAATCTGTACCGCTACACTTAGCTTTAGCTTTCTTCTCTAGATAGCTAATAGTCGAAGCTACATGCTGAGTGGACATATCTGCTATAGGCTGCCCATTCCATACACTCATGCTACTAGCTCTATCGCAGGAAAAAATCCGCCAGAAATAAATTTTTCAACGTACAGCTTAGACCTGTCTGTAAAACTCGGCAGCCTGTGTAGTTCTCTATAAATTGTCCGCAACTTCACGCCTGTCATGTCCTCAGGTCTACAGCCGTGTTTTGTAATAAAATCACGTGGATTAGAAATAAAATCTTCTACAAGAATTTTTCTTATGTCTTCATAAGCCTGCTGTTCCATAGCAATTTTAATTTTTGCAAGTTCTGTCATACCAACTCCTAAAGAAATTTTAAAGAACCAATATTAATGGCGCCACGTGTAATTTCCACTTTTGTTTCCCACCAAATTTTGGGGTGTACAATGTTATTGTTGTCGTCACGCTCTAGGCCTTCAAACTTCCAACCAATTTGGCGACCTACTTCATCCCGCAGCACGCCTGTGCATCGTCCGAAGGCCTTAACACAGCCACGTAACAATCCTTGCTTTGATTCTGTTGCTAGGCCAGTAAATCTGTGATTAAACTTAAATACTTCAGTCCTAACTGTTTTTGGAACAAACTGTCTAACATAAACTTCAACGTCCACGTAGTGCATTTAATTCCTCCTGAAGTTGTTCTACTCTAAAGTTAAGTCTCATAATTTCTGTTTGAGCAGCCTCACACCACTGCAGGGCTACTTTACTAAATGCGTGTAAAGTACCATTATGTTCTGCAGCAATAGCTAAAGCTTGTAAATCGGCAAGTGTTACATAAACTAAATTAGACATAGCGCCCTCACTTTCGGCCAATAGACTTTATTGTTTTCTTCTACGTGGACTAAGTAACTAACCTCTGGTTTGAATGGCGGCCAGTCTTTATTGGAGCCCCAGTCATAACTGGCTGATTCCAACTTTATTTTTCTTATTACTGTATTAATGTACTGGCCCGAATCTACTCGGGCCAGTACTCTACCTACGTAAACTTTATTCCTGGTTGTCCAGGTTACTGTCTGACCCGCCTGAAACATCGGCAAGGAACTCCGTCATATTATCAGTGCCAATCAAAGCCGCCACATTCTGCATATTGATTTTTGCAATCTCCATGTAATCCTTTGCCGCTTGTGTAGGCGTCAAGTCTTCCACGTTTTTTACCTCAAAAGAAATGCTCAGCACGTTGTACTGCATTTCGCCTGCGGGTACAGCTAGCCCCGCTTTTACTTTCTCAATAACTTCTTCAGCTGTTTCTGCTCTAACGAGTAGAAAATTTTCTGCCCTGACAAGAAAGTGCTTGCTCATAGTCGTTCTCCTTAAAAAGATGTCCAGCGTTCGGCGGCGGCAATAAGGTTATTAAAATCATTATTAACTTCTGACGCGGTAAATAAATAGCTGTGTTTTTCTCTAAATTGTTGTAACTGCTCTGCGGGTGTGCATTTTGTGCTTTTAGCCAGCTTAGCTGCCTGTATCATGTAGCCGGTTGATTGTGCTAAGACGGCCTTTTCTACTTCGCTAACAACTACAGGCCTGAAAGTTATGTCATCAATAGTCGTTGACTTCACTAGCTCAACTTCATTTTGAGTAGCCACTGGCACCGCATTATAGCCGTGCTCCCTGTGAAAATCAACCATTAATTTGTCTATAACTTTTGATTTTATATCACTGTAAGTATCTGAAAATGAAGCTAAGTATTTAATATCTTTAGCGTTGCTTTTTACCATTTCCTTTATTTCTTTGTAGCGTTCTGGCAAGTTTGCCCAAATTTTGGACGTAAGCCATAGCAATCCAAAGGTATCTAAAACTCGCCTATCCCTATCCAAAGAAACGTATTCTGGATTAAATGAATAGCCATATTGTAAGTCTTTAATGTCACATATCCACAGACCCTTAACATAAATACGGCCTTTAAACTCAGGTAGAGTTAAAACTTCACCATAGTCCGTGGTAATAGCTAATGCTTTCACTGCACAAAGATTGTCATATATCCAAAGTATCTTGGTAAAATCTAGTTTTGGAACTATGCCCTCGATTACAATCTCTAGATTATGTTCTACCTTTGAAAAGTATTTTTTGCTGACATCAATAGCCAGAATCTTTGATTCAAATTTACGGCTTTGCTTTAGCCGAGGTACCCACTCTTCTTTTAAAGCATAGTTATTGATTTTAACTTTGTAGCCAAGCCGGGTCAACACCAAAAGAGCTAACTTATACCCCTCTCCAAACTTACCTATTGAACCTTCTTTCTTATCAGAATGACCTAATAGAAGAGATGACTTTGGTAAAACAGCGCCTTTACTACAAATGTGTAGGTTGTTTCCAGATATTTTAAACGACCAATCACCCTGGTCTAATGCATTCTGAATTAGTTCACGTACTGCTTCTTGCTCACCCCAAGATTCTACATAGCTTGGCGCAATAGATAGTTCGTAAGTCGTCATCTAAGTATACTCCTAAAATTGCAATAAATCGTCGGCGTGCTTTCTATGCGCTTCTAAAAGTCGATCTTTAAAGTTTATCCTGGCTTTACATTCGTCAAGTGTGGTTATTAAATTCTTTTCTGAATCTACAGTGGGCGAAGTTGTTTTTATAATAGCTCTTAGTTTGTGCATGTAATCTGCTGCCGGGTCTTCCTTATGTACGTGCTCCAGCCGTTCGTGTAGCCATATCAAGAAAGCTTTATCATTCATAGCCTGACTACCTTTCCGGGTCTTTTGCCCAGTTGGAACTATAGTGGAATGCGATACCAAAAACAGGTACCGTTAGGTTTTATAAATCCTTGATGCTTACCCTCACCGCAGCTTTCCGGCGAGTGAAATTCACAGCTCTGACAAAGATCTGCGTAATGTTCTTTTTTAATTAGAACAAGCTGCTCAGGCTCAGCTATTTCAGTCATCTTTAGCTCGTGCATTAATCGCTTAACTCCCAGGCTTGGCAGTGCTCGCACCGCGTTGTTCTTCCATTACTCATCCACTCATCGCCATCTTCGAAGACATAGTATTGGTCGTCAGCCTTGTGAGAGAAGTAAGCACGTTGCCACGTGTCATCTACAGAGTCTCTAACTAGTACCTTCTGTCCCCGCATAAACTCGCAGGGTTTCGGCCCTGCATTAAAACATGCCGGCGGTTCTACAAACAGCATAGGTGCAACGTCCTTGTTATGACATTTACCATCTAGAGAAAAGCTGCCCTTGCGTTCGACAATGACTTGATTTGAGCTGATGCCTATTATCCTGACCCAGCCTATTGCTATATGCCAGGCCCAGTCACCTACTTTACTGTTTCTAAAATCGCTATTCATAGCCTAACCACCTTTCCGGGTCTTATGCCCATTTGTTTGGCTACATGCTTATTTGGGGCTATTATATCTATTCTGTAAGAATCTTTGTAACGTCTATTCATTTCATCCCAATAAATGACTACCGCGGCTATTTCACCATCTGCTGACATTACTGCAAACTTATCACCAGGTTTTATGCCCAGCTCTTTTGCTACCCGCTTTGGAACAGCCGCCATAAACGGTCGGCTTGGGCCGTGCGCGGCTGTATTTGGGTCACCGTCTGTTTCATTTTTAGCCAGCGAGTACCACGTTATTGTCACGTCAAGGCTTTGCCAATCGTTGGATGGCGATGTTTTAAACAACTGTGTTAGCAGCTCATCCCGCTTTACCAGCTCAACTTCTAGTTGTTCTTGTCGTGCAAGTGATTCTGTTAGCTCACTTTTTACTTCTTGAACTTGTAAAAGAAGATAGACAAACAGGACTATAATCATCACAGCTCCTCAAAGTCAATATACGTTTGGTTATGCCGCCGCTAAACTAGTTATAGAACCTGCTTTCTAAGTAAGTTAGTGTCTTCTGGTCTAGCAGAAAGACCCAATGTCTCGCTACTGCCATAGCAGTAGCCGGCTGTTGCAAAACCAGCCGCAACGGGATAGCGATACTCACGAACCCAATTACCGTCAGTCTTGTCTTTTATTCCTTCTAAAACTTCAGCCATTGCATC
>AMWB02049784.1_pt2 | contig 27471 bp, 23 predicted proteins | sample 200311 | NCBI WGS metagenome assembly AMWB02 (sample SAMN02737377, study PRJNA173069) | bioreactor metagenome | biome: anode biofilm in microbial fuel cells | place: USA: California | collected 2010-12-16 | reverse complement strand
ACAGTGAACCTGCAGGCAATGGTGGAGATGGCAAAGGCACAAAAGTATTGAACATTTAATGTTGATTTTTCATTGATGGGGGATCATAGAGTTGTTCTCCTCATCTATCTATTATTATACAGAGATCTAAGTACAGTTTTGTGTCAAAGATATATTTTTTATCAGCTGCACTACTTTTGTGAGTCATTTAAATGCAAACAAGTTAAAAGAAGAATAGCAGCAGTTTTGAAATAGGCTCACCATCAAATGCTCTAATAAACAAGAAGGCAGACTTGAAATGCTTAATTGTTCAGTAAATGGTTCTACAGAACTCAAAATTGATTAATACTTAAACTAACAAACAAATAACATAATAAGAAGTGTTTAGCAGGGGGAATTATATGGGAGCTAACATATCGAGCAAAGAAGAGATACTTGGAAAGATTATAAATAACGGTCCTGTTATTGCTTTTCTCTGGAAGGCAGAAAACACTCCCGATGAAAAGTGGCCGGTAGAATATGTTTCAGATAACATATGTCTTTTTGGCTACAAAGTGGAGGACTTCATTTCCGGAAGCCTTCTTTATGCTGACATCATTCATCCTGATGACCTTCCTGAGGTAGAGACGGAACTTTCTGAAATATCCCGTTCAGGAGGTACAGTCTTTGTCAAGGAATACAGGATAAGGACTAAGTCCGGAGAAGATAGGTGGGTGAAAGAGCAGACATTCATCCAGCGTAACGATGAAGGGGTTGTGACCCATTATCAGGGTACTATCTTTGATATAACAGAACAGAAGAACAGAGAAATGGCTTTGGAGAAATCACTGAGGACACAGAGGTCCCTGGAAAATGCCATAAACAATAGCTCTACTATGATATTTCTGTGGAGGGCAGAGGAGTTCTTGCCTACCGATTACGCTTCTGAGAATGTTTCAAAACTTGGTTATTCAGCTGAAGACTTTGTTCTCGGTCGTATTTCTTACAGTGATCTGATCCATCCGGATGACTATGAGATTGTCAAAGATACACTTGCAGAGAAGTGTGAGGATGATAGTGACAATTATACTCAGGAATATCGTGTGATATCAAAGGATGGAAAGACATTGTGGGTAAGTCAGGGAACTTTTATCCAGAGGGCAAAAGATGGAAATGCAACTCATTTGCAGGGAATCGTTCAGGACATCACAGAGCAGAAAGAAAAAGAGATCGCACTCAAAGTAGCACTTGAGAAGCAGGCTGAACTGCTGGACAGAAAACAAGCTCTGGAAACAATTGTCAACCATAGCCCTGTGATCGCTTTCCTCTGGAAGGCAGGTTCTGATGATGAAATGGAACTCTGGCCAGTTGAATTTGTTTCAGATAACATTACCAATTTCGGATATTCTGTTGATGATTTCCTCTCAGGGGAGATCCTTTATGGGAACATAATCTATCCTGAGGACCTTCTGGATGTCCAGACGGAACTTTCAGACATCTCCCGTGAAGGTGGTACATTCTTTGTCAAGGAATACAGGATAAAAACTAAGTCCGGAGATCAAAGATGGGTTGAAGAGCAGACATTCATCCAGCGTAACGATGAAGGGGTAGTGACCCATTATCTGGGTGTCATCCAGGATATTACGGAACGAAAGTAAAAGTGATGCTAACTGAAATATTAAAAGGCAAGAGAGGATAGGAATATAAGAGACTATTTGGATCAGTATTGAAGACCACCGCATCACTGGGAAATCGCTTGGAAATTGCTTGTGATAATGTTCTTAGAATTATATTAGGTATTTTTCCTTTCTTGACATTTATTTTTAGTTGCTCATGACATGACCACTTCCAAAAAAGTGGTCTGCTGATACAAAAGTGATTAAGTTTCTAACTCGAAATTATTATTTGATATTCTGTTCTTGCCAAGTTCTTGAAGCACTGTGTTCCTGAACTTAGCGGCGTCCTCAAATCCGGGTTTTATTTCCAAAGCCCTGCTAAAAGCTTCGATGGCTTCTTCATACTTATTTTGTCTGAAAAGTATCTCTCCTTTACAGTACCATGCTTCCGAACTATCCATTTTGATCTTTGAGGACGGGGTGAGTGGAATCCATGTAAACCGCGGAAACTGGTAACTCAAAGGCTGTGAATATTCTATGGAACACTCAAAAGCCTCAAGAGCAATATCATAATTTCCAAGCTCTCTTAGAACATTTCCTTTGCAATACCATGCCTCAGGGAACTCTCTACATTTGGCCAGCGCATTTTCGAGGCAAATCAAAGCTTCTTCATATCTCTGAGACTTATAAAGCACAAAACCTTTCCTGAAAAGGCTTTCAGGATCATCAGGAGTTTTCTCCAGCATCTTCTCGATAAGTTCAAGCGAAATATCATATCTGCCCATCATATAGTTTGCATAGCTTTTGCAGGACAAAGTATTAAGAACACTTATTTTTGATCGCTTTGCAGCCTCAGGATCACCCTGAGATGTGAGCATATCTGTCTCTTCTTCCCATAGTTTTTCTGCCACACTATAAGCATCTAAACATTCCTCGAACCTTTGCATCTTGAGAAAAATAGACCCTTTATTATAAGCCTGCAGCGCATCATCATGAATCTTTTTGATGTCTTTCTTCGTAGATTTTTCAGTAAAGATTTTTCCAAAAAGTTGCATTTATCAGCCACCTCACTACAAACGGAAACAAAAATAATCCCCTTCAAGCCTGAACTTTTCATGTGTATGACATTCGGAGCAGAGACAACCTGTTTTTAATGATGGTTTGTATTGACTTTTCCTGGCACAGAACATCATGCCATTTCCAGGACATGTCGTGCATGTTGGACAGAGACAACCTTTGGAATGATGATATGAAGTACATATACCAAAATACCTACCATAAGTTTCCCTGTTCCTGTCAGTAAGTTCTGAGGATCCCATAAACTATGACCTTTAAAACTGTGCGTCCTGTTCAACGTTTTATTTTCACTGAACGCTTTATTTTCAAGATTGAATGATCCATTGTTTGCTCGGGGCAGATGGCAACACAACGTCTACAGCTAGTGCCCAAGCAATGCTGGCTATCGATATTTGCAAACCTCTTACCCTCTCTTTCAATGATAATCACCGCATCTTCCGGACACTCTTTTTCACATTTATGGCAAAGGATACATTTTTCCACATGTCCTTCAAGGGTAATCCCTATATCTTTAACAATATCAAGACCTTGCCTGCCCACATCATCAATGTCCCTTGAAACACGTTTTTCAATATTCACTTTTTCTAAGGCCCGGGGGAAAGGCTTAATGTTATAGAGCTCGAGCATCTGATCATATATCTCAATGGGCATCCCTTGCTGCCAGTAAGATAGTTCACAAACATATATGTCTTTGAATGTCTCACTTGTAGCCATCATGAGGTGATCTGCATGTATCTTCCTTGCCACAGAAATGACGTCACATAACTGGATGACATCCAATGCCAGCTTTCTTGCCAACCCTATAGAAGTGTTACCAAATTGCACAATGTTATCTGAAAAGCCTGGTGCGGAACCAATATGCCTTGCTTTTTCAGCATCTACATAAGTTCCGGTAGCTCCAGACATGTAAACATATTTGAGGTCAGAATATTCAATGCCTGCTGCCACCATGAGAGTCATATGGGCAGCTCTGATGGCCCCTATTGCCTTACCCACTTCTTCGACATCTTTATCTGTGATTATAATACCGTCACCTAGGACTATTCTTCCCTGAGGGAGATGCGGCAACTTTTTGGTAAGGCCTTCTTTGATAGCCAGAGCAATAGTCGAAATAACCCCTGTTCCTGTAATACCTTTGGCCTGTATGCCCGAAGATTCAATGATCTCACCAGAAACCGGATCAATAAGATCTCCTTTTACAGTTTCCATCTTCTCATTGAGCACTATAAGCCTCCAGTGGTGACCCTCAAGATTTACATCGCTTATGGCTCCGGGACCTGCCAGCATACCGCAGTTGATGCCCTGGCCTTCAATGGCCGGACCAGCAGCAGCACTTGCAGTCATTATCTTATCCCCTACCTTTAGTGCCATTTCAGCATTTGTTCCATAATCCGTTACCAAGCAAGGCCCATCCTGATTAATGAAATCAGTTTCCAGCATCATAGCAAGGGCATCGGCGCCAATCTCATGTTTTATTGCAGGTGGGACCACTATCTCACAGTTGTCCATCTCATAGATACCTTTGAAGATCTCATTGGCAGGAAACACACGCGCATCTCTTTTGACATTGTGTACACCCAATTTTTTTTGTTTGGTCTCTCCTGCATACGCAAGGTCCAATATCTCACTGTTCTGGAAAAGGGATAATTGTATTGGATTACCGCAAACAGCTATCCTCTGAATACTGGAAGGATCAACATCGAATCTTTCCAGCACTTCCTTGACAGCCTCGATCATCAATCCATGGGCTACATCCTTTCCTGTGTTAATGGCAAAATCCAGATGGTCCATTACGTTCCCTCCCGGAAGAGGGTGACCCATAGTGATCACAGTTTTAATGGTTTCCCTAGATTTGATATCTATCAGCTGCGATCTGAAACCGCTAGTCCCAAGGTCCAGTGCAATTACATACATGAGGATTCCTTCAAAAAGCATTTACGGTAAGTAAGGTTTGTTTTGAGAAGAACGCATATATATTTTGTGCTTCGAGCTTCTGCGTGAAGAACTTCATGAAAAAGATATAAAGAAGATACGCCTAATGAAACTTATTTTCTATTGCATTCAGGAACTTTAAGAATATTTATATTGAGCTTGTATAAGGTCGCAAATATGTTCTATTTATAATTTACTATTAACAGGCTAAGCCAATCCTAAATATAAGAACTGTTAAAGATCATTCTGCAAACTTAAGAATTGTGGTCTTTAGGGTGCTGAGATCTACTACAGGCACCTGTGCAGGAGTAGGTACGACATTTACTCTTTTCTGGAACTCGGTCTGGGACTGCCATGTACCCGAATTAATCAATAGAACATTCTTGTACCATTCCACACCCACTGTGTGAACATGGCCACAATGCAGTATGTCTGGCACCTGGCTAATAACAAAATGATCCTGCTTTTCAGGAGCTATAGATACTCTGCTGCCGTAAATGGGAGAAAGATGTCTTCTTTTCATCATTTCCACCATTGCCTTAGTGGGCTCCTGATAGGATACACCAGGTATGGAGGCTACCAGATCATCGATAGACCTGCCATGATATATCATAAGTTTGACGCCATCAAGATCAACTACTGAAGGATTCCCCACAAATAACACATTCTCAGAGAAATCTGCCCGTATGTTTTCAGGCAGCATGGGCTGTGGCTCTGCTTGCCTCACAGCATCATGATTACCAGGAGATATTATTACTGTTATGTGTTTGGGTATCTCACTAAAATATTCTGCAGCCTTTTTATATTGTCCATATACATCCTGTATCTTTAATTCCATTTCCTGCCCAGGATAGATGCCTACCCCATCCACAAGGTCACCCGCAACAACAAGATAACGTACCTCTTTGGATAAATTGGCCATAGCTTCATTGTCAGTATCACCTTTGAGAAAATCAATAAAGCGATACCATTCTTCCTCTAAAAATGTGGAACTGCCTATGTGAACATCGGAAGTAAGAACAGCTTTGCCGTATGATCTTTTTCTTTCACCCAGAGTATTAGGTAAATCCGGGATGGTGATCTTTTTAGCTATTAGCAGCTTACCATCGTTAGTAAGAGCACCAGTAATACCCACAACTTCATCCAGTACAAAGCGGCTGGCAAGTTCAAATAGCTCTTTATCAGCCATTCGTATCAGCACTGAGATAGAACCTGTAGTATCTTCAAGTTCTATCATCTTATGACCGTTACTTGTATTTTTAATATCAGAAATCATACCGATAATAGAAACTTCATTCATATCCTTATCCATGCCCTCACGGCGCCCGCTGGTTTTATTACGGTACTTGTTCAGACTTTCTATGGGCCTTGAATTTAATCTGCCCCTTATCATTTCACTTAACCTGCTGTATCTATTCCTGAAAAACTGGACAAACTCCATATATTCTCCTACGCATGTGGAATTGTCAGTAATATCCAGTAACACATCGACAGGATTATCAGACTGAGAACAGTTAAGAGGAGAGAATATAGGGGCAACTATTTTAGGAATAGGCTGATGGTTGGTAGAAAGACTTTCTTTTTCAGGTACTTCATTATTTTCTTGAATATTGTTTTCATTAATATGTTCATTAATGTGTTCAACATCTACCACTAGCACTGAAGGGTCCATGTTCTTCAGGATACGATCTAAAAGGCTGCGTGAATCACAATGACAACATATCAATTCAACAGCATTTGGACTTATCTGATATCCTTCTTCCAGGAAAACGGTAATCACTTCGATCTGATTCATAGAGGATCAGGTATAGCAATTGTAAAACATTTTGATCACAGGTTTCAATCCCCGAGAACTCCAATGAGAGTAACGTGGTCTATATGCTATGTTGTTATATAGTTGTAATGGGAAGGAAGAAACTACTGTATAATTGTTATCTAAAAGCATCCGGTGAAATAATGGACCTAAAGGAAGGTATTAAAACTTTTCGACAAAGTGAGAATTTTTACATTTCCCTTGCCAGAGATATAGTATCTGTGGCTGCAGCTGTGCTATTGTTCTCAACCATCTCATACCTGATATTTGGGATGTGGACGCCAATGGTCGCTGTGGAATCCGGTAGCATGGAGCCACATATGAACATAGGGGACATAATTTTCATACAAAACATTGAAAGAACATCAGTAATAACAAAAGCTGATGCTGCCAGCGATTATGTATCATTTGGGGATAATGGAGATGTGATCTTATACAGACCATATGGCAGGGAAGATGTAACTCCTATAATCCATAGGTCAATGTACTTTGTGAAAGCAGGAGAAACTATGTGGGAGGGAGGACCAACAGCTCCTCATGATGGTTATATCACCAAAGGGGATAATAAGCAAACTAATATGGTATATGATCAACAGGGACAAATAAGCTATCTTACACCAGTAAAAGAAGAGTGGATCATAGGAATCGCCAGGTACCGTATACCCTACATAGGAAAGATAAGGCTGATGTTGCCTTTCTGATATGACTTTTTATCAGAAAACAACATCATAAATGCATTTGAGTGGTTATTACAGGTTTGAAATTTTCAAGCGGTTTCAGCCTGTAGTCCTCAAAAAGCACACGCTGGGTACTGGAAACAGGAACACTCAAAACTATTTCTTTTGTCCTTCCGTATCTACCCTTGCTTACTACAAGAGCATTAACGATACCTAGCATATCAAGTTCTGACATCAGATCGGTCACACGCCTCTGGGTAAGGATATCCATGTCCACATTTATACATAGCTGACGGTAAACATTGTACACTTCTCCGGTAGTAACGTTCTTGTAACCGTTATTTCTCAAATTTATAACTGCACAAAGCGCAAGTTTTGATTGTGTAGGAAGGGTCTTTACAACTTCTATAACGCGATCAACCTCTATTTTGTCCTGAGCCCTTCTGACATGTTCTTCCTGTACAAGGGGCTTCTTCTCGCGCTCAGCAAGTTCTCCTGCAACTCTTAAAAGATCCAATGCACGCCTTGCATCTCCATGTTCCTGAGCTGCAAAAGCTGCACATAAAGGAATAACAGTTTCCTCTAAAACACCATTTTTATAGGCTATTTCTGCTCTTTCCACTAAGATATCACTGATCTGATCAGCGTCATAAGGTGGAAAAATTATTTCCTCTTCTCCAAGAGAACTTTTTACCCGAGGATCCAAGAACTCAGTAAATTTAAGATCGTTAGAAACTCCGATCATGCTTACTTTAGCCTGCTTAAGATCCGAATTAGCCCTGGAAAGGTTATAAAGTACGTCATCTCCTTTTTTAACAAGTTTATCTATTTCGTCAAGAATTATAATAATAACCTGTTTTTTTGAATCAACAGCTTCCTTGAACTTTGCAAAAACCTGATCCGTAGGCCAGCCAGTCATTGGCACATCTTCTCCAAACTGCCTTGCCAGATTAGCAAGCAGCCTGTATTGTGTATCTATGACTTCACAATTAACATAAACCACGCTACATTGGACATTAAGCTGCTCACCTATTCTTTCCAGTTCCCTCCCTACATGACGTGAAGCTGCTGTTTTGCCAGTGCCTGTCTTTCCATAAATAAGAATATTTGAAGGAGTATCACCCCTAAGAGCTGAAACCAATATGGTCGCAAGACTGTTTATTTGTTCATCTCTATGCACTAAGGTGTCAGGAGTATATGTTGGCCTCAAAACCTCCTTATTGTTGAATATAGGTTCTGTTGCAAGTAATTCCTGAAACAGGCCATCCAAAGCTTTATTTTGCATTTTGATTACCATCCTACCACTGAAGACCTTGGACTCAACCTACAAACGTGAAGTAGCCTATGATTGGCCACCATATAAAGCAAAAGGTACTAAAAGAAGAAGACGTAAACTCTTCTATAACTCAGCACCCTTGCACAGAGAGGAAATACGTTGTAAGCAAGTGAATCCTTTATCTCATCCTTTTCTTCCATTGGCTACATTGGAAATTAGGGTTATTAACGGTTATGGTGATTACCCCTTTGTTTCCATTGCAAAAATTTATAAAAATAATGTACTGCACAAAAATAGCTATCAGGTGACTTTGTAAAAATTGGATAATTAAAAGCATATATTTAGTTGAGCATTTCAATTGGAGTTAAAAATCCGAAACCCCTTTATTTCCACTGGAGGGTTTATAAAAGAGAGAGACCCTATTATTTCCACTGGAGTCCATGGAAAAAAAATTGGTGAACAATTTTAATTTAATAGAAAAAAAAGCCTATGCCAATTATAGGCATTATATTATTTAAATCTTCCTCTAACCATGAGTGAAATAAATGTTTTCAAATTTTCAATAATGCTCCAGTAGAAACCATGGGGTTCCTTTGTCCGCAGAAAACCGAAATCATACTCATTCCATAAAATCAATCAACATAAAAATCAATCAACATAAAATCAGTCAAATTCCTGTGCAATAATTGAAACATAATAGTTTTAAACATGCCCGTTATTTTAACAGCAAATGCAGGAACATGGACAAAACTGGGAAGATGTTAAGTCTTCTTTGATACAAGCAAGATCAAAAGATATTCCTTATGAAAAAGTACTCAGTTCCATGTGCACTTATCCTCATCCAGTTGCAGTTGAAGCTTATAAGATGTTCATTGAATCTAATATGGGAGACTATGGTCTTTTCATGGGAACATATGAACTTGAAAAAAATGTCTTAGCTATGCTTGGAGATTTATTACATAATTCCCGTCCTTACGGTTATCTCACAACAGGAGGAACTGAGTCAAATATCCAAGCTGTGAGAGCTATGCGTAACTCTTGCAAATCTATTAAGGACCAAAATATTATAGTACCTGCATCAGCACATTTTTCTTTTGATAAGATAGCTGATATTCTGCAAATAGATGTACGTAAAGCTCGGGTGCTTTCTGATCTTGCTGTGGATACTAAACACGTCGTATCTCTTATAGATAAAAATACAGTTGGACTCGTTGGTATTGCAGGTTCCACCGAGTTTGGTCAGGTAGATCCAATTTCCAAATTATCCAAAATTGCTTTGGATAACAGTATTTTTCTTCATGTGGATGCAGCTTTTGGAGGCTTTGTCCTCCCTTTTATCAGCGGGCATCCGTCTTTTGATTTCTCTCTTCCTGGTGTGACTTCAATCGCAATAGATCCTCATAAAATGGGTATGAGTACTATTCCTTCAGGAGCTTTGCTTTTCAGAGAAGAAAAAATGATGGATTCTTTGAGAGTAGATACCCCATATTTGACTATCAGTAGCCAGTGCACTCTTACCGGTACTCGCAGTGGAGCTTCGGTGGCTGGAACATACGCTGTAATGAGGTATTTAGGTAAGGAAGGTTATCGCCAAATTGTTGACAGATGCATGAAATTAACTCATCTGCTTTTAGAAGAAGTTAAAAAGATTGGAGTTAATCCTGTTATCGATCCCTTGATGAACATTGTAGCTTTATCGGTATCAGAACCTAAGAAGATACGCAAGGAATTAGCCACTCAATTTGGTTGGCAAGTTTCTATAACAAAACACCCATCTTCTATAAGGCTTGTTGTTATGCCTCATATGACAGAAGAAAATATAATAGCTTTTGTCCAGGACTTAAAAACAGTCTTAAACAGCTAAAAATAGTTGGAAAACTTTAAAGACCTGACAATACAGACTGACAATACAGAGTCTGAAAGCTGGGATTTTTGACGGGACCGGTAACATGTCTTGAGAAACTAACGGATTTAATGCTCTCATAACAGCATTTTAAAGACCCAAGCCATGTTCCGGTTAAGCATTGAGGGGATGGATTAAATATTGGGAATTGATGATACCTGGCCTTGAAGCTTGTAAGGCGTGTGTTCATCAATCCCTGTATAATACTGAGTAATTCTCCAGAAGATATAAAGAAATACCAAGCTGGGTGAAAGTATTAAATTGGCAACAAGCTAATAAGATAATAATAAATATGAATATATCAGACAAGGTTAACCATGAAAACATCATTTCAAATAGGGAAAATTTTCGGCATACCAATCAAATTACATATTACTTTTTTGTTCATACTGCCTGTCTTCGCCTTGGTATTTGCCACAAATCCTGCTCCCTTTGGCTTTCAGGATCAGGCCACTCCATTGCTGAACTATCTGCTATCCTTTACAACTACTGTCCTTCTGTTTTTCTGTGTGCTTCTTCATGAACTAGGGCATTCACTTGTAGCTCAGAGATATGGCGTAGAAATAAAAGACATAACGTTGATGCTCATTGGTGGTGTTTCGTCGATGGAAGAAATACCCAGAAATCCATCTCAAGAGCTTAAAATGGCCTTTGCAGGTCCCCTTGTGAGCATAATGATTGGTTTTACCATTTTCCTAGCCAATTTTCTAGTGGCTTCACTGATAGCTTCTTACGCAGCAACACCTATTTACATGATGTTCAACATCCTGAGTTCTATAAACATAGTTCTGGGTCTTTTTAATCTCCTGCCAGCATTTCCGATGGACGGCGGGCGTGTTCTCAGAGCATGGTATGCTAAAAGGATGAACTATGTACAAGCTACGCACTATGCTGCTTCTGTAGGAAAGATCTTTGCTTTTCTTATGGGAATAATCGGCCTTTTCTCTAATCCCTGGCTGATATTAATAGCTTTTTTCGTTTACATAGGAGCTTCCGAAGAAGACAGGTCTACAACAGTTACCGTAACTCTCGAAAAATACTCAGTTTTTGATGTAATGAGTCCGGAAGTCACATCAGTGTCCCCATATATGAACATTGAAGATCTATTACATTTTATGTTCGAGCACAAACACATGGGGTACCCTGTTATGGAAGGCAATTATTTAAAAGGGATTGTCACGTTAAGTGATGTACATAAAGTCCCTTCTCTTGAAAGAGCAGTCTTGCAAGTAAGAGATATTATGACCACTACTGTTATTTCATTGACTGCGGACGCTAAAGCTTCAGAGGCTTTCAAATTGATGATGTCAAATAATATAGGAAGAGTACTAGTTGTAGATTCTAATGGTTCTGTGATGGGGATTCTCTCCAGAACAGATCTTATGAGGGCAATGATGCTTTCTAATGAACAGTTGTAACCATGGAAAATAATATAATAAACATAAAAACATTTAAAAAGCTAGTGATATTTGTTCCATCAAATCATTTGTGAGGTGTATTGTGAAAAACCCAGTTAATGAAAAAGATAGAACTATTTCTGATCCCCTCATCAGTATTACTTCTTCTTCTTCAGATCTATCAGTTTATGATTCGAACTCTTCCAGTAATTCAGGAACCTTCATAACCGACACATGTCCCCCTGAAAACCAGCAGAGTAGTTATAATCTGTCATCTCCTTCTTCAGGGGTGCATGGTTCAGAAATTGAGCCTTCCAGGATAATCATTATAGGTACAGCCCATGTATCTGAAAAGAGCGTTGCAGAGGTCAATGCAGCTATAGAAAGGGAAAAACCTGATATTGTTGCTGTAGAACTGTGTAAACCCCGATATGATAGTCTCAAAGGCAAAACCACTGAAACTGAGGTTCCTATCAAGGAGATCCTCAAAGGCGGCAAGATATATCAGTACATGATACATATGCTGCTGGCCCATGTGCAGAAAAAGTTCGCTGATGAGATGGGAGTCCAGCCTGGTGCCGAGATGATCAAGGCAATAGATGCTGCTGAAGCACATGGGGCACGAATAGCGCTCATCGACAGAGACGTGCAGGTCACCTTACAGCGTTTTTGGAGCAAAATGGGCTTCATAGAGAAATTAAAGATGCTTGCAGGTCTGGTAGCAGCAGTTCTGGGTATCGGCGGCACTAAGGACATCGATATGGACACGATCACGAACCAGGACATAGTCACAATGCTTGTGGAAGAGTTCCGTGGTACTTCTCCTAATGCTGTAAAAGTGCTTATAGATGAAAGGGATGCCTATATGGCTTCCAATCTTATAAGGCTTGCATCTGGTGGCGGAAAAAAGATCATTGCTGTAGTAGGTGCAGGTCATAGGGCAGGAATACAGAACTATCTGTTGCACCCTGAAACCCTCCCGCGCCCGGGATCAGTAGAGGTGCTCCCGAAGAAAAGGTTCAGTTTCTTTAAGATCTTTGGCCTTATAATGCTAGCTATTCCTCTTGCAGCCTTTGCTCTATTGCTCATTTCAGGTGTTTCTCTAAAAACCCTTGGTATAGTGTTCATCTGGTGGTTTCTCATCACCGGAGGTTTAAGTGCCCTGGGCACTGCGTTGGCACGAGGCCATCCTTATTCGGTACTAACATCCTTTTTAGTGGCCTGGATGACCACTCTTAATCCAGCTGTGGCTGCTGGATGGTATGCAGGGCTCAGAGAAGCTAAATATCGCAATCCTACCACAAGGGATCTGAAAAATCTCGTGGAAGCCGAATCAATGAAAGATATGATGAAAAATAATTTTTTCCGTGTCCTTCTTGTGACATCTCTGGCCAATCTGGGAGCTATGGCAGGAAGTATCGTGGGTGCCTATGTAATACTCCAGATACTGGGGATTGAAGCAAAGGATTTCCTTGAGTCCGCATTGCATGCAGGCCTGACCGTAATAGGTCTATGATATTTTTTTTAAAAAAAGAAAAGTTCAGCTTCAGCCTCAGAAGAGGTCGTGAAGTCTGAACTGGTATTTTCCGAGTTTTCCGCCGTAGTTACCTGCAGTGATCTTCTTAACACCAGGAACTGTTACAGCTGCCTTGATACCAACGGCCATTGCTTTCTTAATGGCTTCTTCACTGACACCATTGATAACGATCTCGTACACTGATTTCACATCTGCCGGGATCTCTGTGTCAGGTACCTTGTCTCTGATGGAAGGACAGTACTTCTCGTTGGCTGTGGCCTTCATGAACTTGGCATACTTGTTAGAACCTGCCTTGGAACCGCTGGCAACAATACCTCCCGGGAAAGGAGTTATGGTACCTTCAAGCTCCTTAATAGCGTCAACAGCAACCTCTGCGGCTGTCAGAGCACTCATCTGACTGTCTCCCAGGATGAAGAAGTTACCACCGGCGATACCGGATACCGCACCAATGTTCTCTTCCACAAGGAAGTCTCCTTCCATAAGGGGTATGCTGTGCATCTTGCGCCCCGCGATCTCTTTCTGGGACTCCATACCATCACCGAAGAACTTGAGCTTGAAGCCTACATTGAACTGTTTCTCAGCTTCTGGCATACCATTGAACACTGCAGTAGTGGGGGCGGTCAGAACACACTGTCCGAGCCTCTCCAAGAGCTGATGTTCCAGAATATCGAACTTGAAGGTGCAGATCTGGATGTACACACCGGGTCTGCCATCTGGTGTCTCGTCGCATGTTGCGAATCTTTCGATACCTGCTTCTGCAGGACACATGATAACGGAAGTACCAAAGCCTGTTGCTTCAGTAGCTGCTACCTCTGCCCAGCGTTTTGTTGCTGCTGTGATCAATACTCTACCTATCTTGATAGGAAAGGCCTCTGCAAAAGTGTCCTCTATTTCGACGCCATTGATTTCCATAGTGATCCCTTTTGATATTTCTGAAAGATCTATCCGGTTCATATCCAGATGATGATTCCTGTTAACAGGAAGCAGATACTAAAAGTATCTCTTAGTAGAATAAAGTTGCAGTACATATAATCTTCGAGTATGGACAAACTTTTTACAGCAATTACTGGTGATAATATATCTTTTTAATCTATTGACAGGAATTTTGCATTGATGGCTACGATGATAGTGCTCAGGGACATGAGTACAGCCCCCGCAGCAGGAGATAGCATCACTCCTTGCTCATAAAGTATGCCTGCAGCAAGGGGTATTGCCACTACATTATATCCTGTGGCCCAGAACAGGTTCTGCAACATCTTCCTGTAAGTAGCCCGGGAAAGACTGACAATGGAAGCAACATCCTTTGTATTGCTTTTGACCAGTATTATATCCGCAGTTTCCACTGCAATATCAGTACCCGCACCTATGGCAATTCCTATGTCTGCCCGGGCAAGGGCAGGAGCATCGTTCACGCCATCTCCTGTCATGGCAACCACAAGACCTCTTGATTGCACCTCCTTTACCTTGGCAGCTTTTTCCTGTGGCAACACCTCTGCAAAGTATTCATCAAGTCCTGTTTGCTCAGCAACCCATCTTGCAACCTGTTCATGATCACCGGTAAGCATCATACATTTGATCCCCATTTCTTTAAGGGTCTTAACAGCCTGTTTTGCTTCGGGCCTGATAATATCGGCCAATGCAATGGCACCTTTCACTTTTCCCTCGATCATTACGTAAACAACTGTCTTACCTTGTAATATGAGCTTGCTTACAATTTCATTTTCGATGATGATGCCCTGTTCCCTCAGGTATCCAGGACTGACCATCTTCACCTCTTTTCCTTCCACAATTCCCTGGGCTCCTTTTCCGGGAATGGACAGGAAATTATCCACTTTATATACATCTTCCACAGATGCTGCTATACCCCTGGCGATCGGATGTTCCGAGTTAGCTTCCACAGATGCTGCATATTTCAATAATTCTTCTTCTTTTATCGTAGTGTCCAAAATAATTATCTCTGTCACACCAAACTTGCCAGTGGTCAACGTACCGGTCTTGTCAAAGATAATGGCATTCAGGTTACGTGCGTTCTCGAAGGCCACACGGTTCCTGATAAGCAGGCCATTACGAGCTGCGACTGCGGAGGATATGGCAACTACAAGGGGTATTGCAAGACCCAGGGCATGAGGACATGTTATTACCATTACCGTAACCGCTCTTTCCAGAGCGAACGCGAGGTCCATATCCATCAACTGTGACCACACCAATAAAGTGATAGTTCCACCCGTAAGAGAAATGATAGTAAGCCACTTGGCTGCTCTGTCCGCCAGCTCCTGGGTATGTGATTTGCTTTCCTGGGCTTCTTTGACAAGTGCAACCACCTGAGAAAGAAAAGATTCAGCCCCAGTTTTTTTAACTTCGATGGTTATGGCTCCTTCACCATTGACAGCCCCTCCAATGACCTCATTACCTTTCACTTTACTGACAGGCTTCGATTCTCCAGTGAGCATGGCTTCGTTAACAGATGTATCTCCATGAATTACGACCCCGTCTGCAGGGATCTTCTCTCCGGGTCTTACAAGAAGTATATCACCGGTAACGATCCCTTCCAGAGGGATATCCCTCACATTTCCCTTCTCATCAACCTTATGGGCATCAGCCGGCAGCAATCTGGCCAGTTCTTCCAGTGCTTTGGAAGCTCCCATCACAGAACGCATCTCAAGCCAGTGGCCAAACAGCATGATATCTATAAGTGTTGCCAGTTCCCAGAATAAGATCATCCCCATCAGGCCAAAAACAACCAGACTACTATAAATATATGCTACTGTTATAGCAACAGCTATCAGGGTCATCATACCGGGAGCATGCGAAATCAGTTCTTGCCTGATACCCACAAGGAAAGGGCGGCCACCGTAGAAGAATATAACTGTGGAAAGCAGGAACAGTATATAAATATCACCTCTAAAGGAGGGCACTGTTATCCCAAAAACTGCAAACAGGAACTCCTGGATAACTGGAGACAGTAAGAGCACAGGGATGGTGATAATGACAGAAACAAAGAACCTTTTCCTGAAATCCTTGACCATCATTGCATGGTGGTCAGTGTGTCCTGTGCGCATGTCCTTTGAACCATACTTATTCTGCTGGTTTTGATCTCCATGTTCCATATGTTCATGTTCTTCCATATGTGATGGGTGTTCTTCCATTAACATTTGTCCAGCATTATGGCGCATACGCTCATGCATTTGCATCTTATCATCTTCCATGTGCTCCGCCCCCCCTTTATCCTGTTCCTCTTTTTAGTAATCCTATATCATATGCCAATTTTTTTCTGTTGCTCTCTCTATGTTCCATCATGACATATACGGCTTTTTTAGCATCTGTTTCCACATCCATTGATCCTCAGGTGACGTTCTTGCAGTCCTGGGTCAATAGTTTGACAAGCCTTAGGGCGCCAGTGTCTCCACTATCCTGCTATGTTTTCCGTACTGGCTTCGGAAATCCGCTTTCGCAAAATCGCATTGGTAATGGTAAGTGGAAGCTCCCATGAAATTGCGTAATAACATAGTGTGCATGGCCATTCCATCTTCTTTTATTCTTTCGTATACTTTCCTTACTGATGTATGACAGGATATCCTATCTAATTCCATTGTTCTTCTCCCTGGAATCCTAACTTGCCAAGCTTATGCTCCAGCCCTTAATAGTCTGAGACTGGGATTTGAAAAAACTATCGATATGGCAGATGAAGGTAAGTAATTGTTTACTGGATCCTCTCTCCGCAATATTTGCAAAAACATGCATCTTCATCATGGTCGTCCTGGCCACACTTTGAGCATATGAGCTTTTTACGCCTCTTTTTTCTCTCTTCCATGGAAACCAGGGACATTTCACTGGTCACTATCCCGGTAGGTACAGCTATGATGCTGTAACCCAGTATCATGACAAAGGCAGCGAGCGCCCTGCCCAGTGATGTTTGAGGTACAATATCCCCGAATCCCACTGTGGTAATGGTCACTATGGCCCAGTATATGCTACTGGGAATGCTGGTAAAGCCATTCTTTTCGCCTTCTATGAGGTACATGAGCGATCCCATTACAATTACCATTGTCAACACCGTGAACATGAATATGATTATCTTTCGGCTGCTTGCACGCAATGCTCTCAGTAGCAGTTCTGTTTCACTGATATACTGCACCAGTTTCAGTACCCTGAATATTCTTAACACACGCAGCACTCTGACGACAAGCAGGAACTGGCTTCCAGGCATGATGAGGCTTATATATGTGGGAATTATGGCAATCAAGTCCACTATTCCGAAGAGGCTGGTCGCATAGGTTCTTTTACTCCTGACACACGTAAGACGTAACAGGTACTCAATGGTAAAAAGAATGGTAAAGGACCACTCCAGTCCGTGCAGTACAGTGCCGTATGTATCCCTCAGGGAACTGATACTATCCAGCATCACCACAATGACACTCAGGACTATACTGACAATAAGCAGAACATCAAAATTTTTTCCAGCTTTTGTATCAGCTTCAAAGATCACATTATATAACCATTTTTTCCATTCAGGGCCTTCTGGCCTGTTCTCTTTTTCCCTTAATAAAGTGACCATTGTTCCACCTTTCAGAAATACTCGAACAAGCTTTTTTGTCCAATATTTTGCTGCAGGTTACCCACTCTCACACCTATCCGCCGAAAGTCCATGCTGCCTTCACGAAGGAATTGCAACATTATCTCTCTTGCAGTCTCATGCAGGATACCTTTGTCAGAGACCGCATGGTTGAGAGTGCGGCTTTTAGTTGCCATTCTGAAGTTTGAGAAGATAACAGTTATAGTAACGGATCTGAAACTCACTTTTCTTGAAACGGCTTTTTTGATAACATCATCCACCAGCTCGTCCAGAAGGGCGAATACCATATCATCATCTCTGGTGTTCTCTTTCAGGGAGGCCATTCTGCCTATCTGGTCCGTGGCAGTCCTCTCGGTGACAGGTGATTCATCGATGCCAGATGCAGCTTTTTTGAGCCATGTACCCCGGTTCTTACCAAACTCTGCGATGAGTTCCTGGGTATCATAAGCTGCAAGCTGACCGATGGTTTCAATTCCCTTTTTTTGGAGTTTCTCTTCAGTCACCTTCCCAATGCCCCAGAGTTTTTTTACGGGCATGGGACTTAAGAAATCTCTCACGTCTTCAGGCTTCACTATTGTCATACCATCAGGTTTTCGGAAAGATGATGCCATCTTAGCTATCAGCTTGTTAGGGCCGATGCCCACGGAACATGTCAGTTTTTCATGTTCCAGCACATCATGTTTTATCTGCATACCAATATACTGTGCCTTTTCGAAGTCTTTGTCACAGTTCTGGGATATTTCCAGGAACGCCTCATCAATACTTATTTTCTCAAAGGTTTCTTCACTATCAGCATGAGAACTAAGTATGTCCATGACACGGGCCGAAACCTCTTCGTAGAACCCTTTGCGTACAGGAAGAAAAACAGCATCGGGTTTTAGGGACTTAGCCTGCCTGCAGGGCATGGCTGAACGTATACCGGCTTTTCTGGCAATATAATTGGATGTGCTTACCGCTCCTCCTTCTTCACCTCGGTTAGAATACATGCACACCACAACAGCCTTATCTTTGAGGGAAGGATCTTCACGTTCTTCTATGGCAGCGTAGAAGTAGTCCATGTCCACATGTATTATCACACGTTCCATTACAAGGAAAAAGGACGGAGTAGTTTTTATTGTTAACCCGTCCGTTAAAGGATCGTATCCCTGCAGTCCACGTAGAAAGTACTGAAATCCGGGAGTTTTCCTGCAATCGGCTTTGCATATATGTACTCTGTTTCGAGGTGGGGCCTGAATACTTTTAGCAGTTCGAACAGTGGATCTACCGGGTCTATATATGTGCCAAAGAAATCACATTTTGTTTCGTACATAAGGGAACTGCAGTGTTCAAATATCTCTACCATAGCATCTGGATGCCCAGGCTTGAATGCATGGTTTACGATGTTACGGAACTTGAAATATTCTCCTTCTTTAGGAACAAGGGGTATGCGTGTAAAATGCCGCAGCATGTTCTGCATGTTTGCCATAAGTTTCCATAGGAGTGGTTCCCGTGTATATGCCATCTCCACAAGTACTGCCGTATCCCAGAAACCTCCACAAGCCACTATGGTGCCATTATATTTAGCAACAATAAAATTCTCAAGTCCGTATCCAAGTATCCTGTTTGTGTAATCCCTGAAACTTTCAGGTGTGAAAGGTATGAAATGTGTTCTTCCTGCATAGTATTGGTTGATAAGCCCAACAGCTTCAGGCAGGTCTGATCCGTCAATATGGTCAATTGAATACTTTTTCTCGGCTTTCTCTTTCTTGGTGGTCGAGATCTCACAAATTGTGATCTCTTTCTCTCTTATATAGCCTAGCTTCTCTGTAAGTTTTCTGTAGGGTTCGTTTGGTCCGTAGATGTGACAGTAGATATATGAAGATTTGATATCTTCTGCATGCTTTTCCATCTCTCTGATCAACTGGATAGCTATACCTTTTCTACGAAAGGCCGGATCTACCATGACTTCAGTCAGATATACATAAGGCCCCAGAGGTCCATGTTTAACAGTCCAGCCCACATAACCTGCTATTTGTTCATGTTCTTCTGCCACCATTATCTTCCAGTTATCATAAAGCTCATATCGTGCGGTAATATCTGGCGATAGATTTGTCACCATGGCTACCTTGTCATTGCCATGAGGGCTCAATTTTTCAATATCAAGCAAAGCATCATTGTCACTAGGTATGAAGGGTCTAATTCTTACCATATGTTTTCCCCCAAAAGCTTATTTTTTAATTCATTGACAAAAATAGATTCTGAACTCAACGTTTTTTTTTATAAAGAATTAAGTTCCTCCCTACATAAAAATTGACTTCAGCAAATATAATAGTTTTGGAACTATATGATATACTTTAACAAAAGAAATTATAGTTATATTCACAAAGAAAAATTTATTTATTTAAAAATAAATTTAGTGCCAAATCGACAATTGTCATAAAATAACTATATTTTTACACATAATTATATATAGTATTAGAAGGAAAAAGGCATCTATATGTCGGGAGGTATTTTGTTCAGAAGATATTTATACTAATGCATAGTTAATAAACTCTTAAATGGATTAACATTGGTCATTGATCTTCAAAACAAAAATTTGAGGTATGCTAATGGAAAACATAAAAACCAGTATAGTCAATTACCTAAAAGACAATTCTTTTATGGACAAGAACACCGAGTTGGGAGATGCTGATTCTCTCACTCAGAATGGAATTATAGATTCGATCGGTTTACTTGAACTATTGGATTACATAAGTGAAAAATATTCTGTAGAAATCCCTGAAGACATGTTGATCCCGGAAAATCTGGATTCATTGCATGGACTAACTAATATGATAACCAGTCTTGCAAAGTGAGATAATGAAAATAGATGCATATCTTACAGCACATGCCAGAAAAACACCTTCTCGCATTGCCTTGGAAGAGGGAAATAATTCTATCTCATATGAGAAGCTTGAAGCTAGCGTTAGTGATATTGCTTCATCAATGAGGGAATTCAGGCATTGTAGGTTTGCAATATTAGAAGAGATGGGGATCCAGTACATAAAAATGCTCATGGCAGTGTATAGGTCGGATAATATTGCTATCCCTATGCCGATCGAAATGCCTAAGATCAGTTTAGAAAAGATCCTCGATAACTCTCATGTCAGGAATATAATTACTACAGAGGTACAATATTCTAAATTCGGGGACAGCTTTTTCGAGCGTTTTGGGACCGTTCTAATCGTTTCGGACGACAAGCCGGTCAGATCCATACGCCGGGAAATATCGATAGAATCAAACCACCCGGAACTTAAACTTGTATTGTATACTTCTGGTACGACCGGTACTCCTAAAGGTGTCATGTTAAGTGATAAGAATCTTACAACAAATGCAGCATCTATTATAGAGATACTTGGTCTCACTCCTGATGATAAAGCAGCAATGGTAATATCCCCTCACCATGCTTTCGGAAATTCGATAATCAACTCCCATTTGATGGCAGGCGGATGCATTGCAATGGGAAACATGAAATTCATAGGTTCGGTCTTCAGTTCGATAGAATCTGGCGTGACCGTATTTTATGGAGTGCCCAGTACGTATCGTATACTGCTGCGCTATCCAGACCGTTTCAAAAAGGCGTTCTCTAATGTCAAGACCGCTGCGTCAGCAGGCGGTGGAATGACCAAGCAAATTGTGAGAAATATAAAGGAACTAGTGCCTGGAATTGAGATACTGCCGATGTATGGCCAAACCGAAGCTACAGCAAGGCTTGCCTATGTACCAAAAGAAGATGTAGAAGAGTTCATTGAAACGATAGGTAAACCAATTCCGGGTGTTACTTTGGACGTATTTGATTCTAAAGGACAGCCAGTTGGACCAAACGTCACGGCTGAACTGGTTGCCAAAGGCGATAATATATTGCTGGGATATCTGGATGATGAAGTTGCCACTAAAAAGAAGATCATAGACGGATGGATGTACACCGGGGATCTTGCACAGAAACTGTCCAATGGGTACTTCAAACTGATGGGACGCAAGGATGACCTCGTCAAAATAGGCGACCATCTGGTTAACCCGAGAGAAATCGAAAAAACCATCGAGAACAATAATAAGGTCTCAGCGGTCTTTGTTGTACCAGTAGCCCATGACCTCATGGGGACAGCGATAAGTCTCATGGTCGTGCCTGAACCAGAGACAGATGTTGATACCTTGTTCAAGTTCTGCCGTAAAAATCTTCCAGCACACTTATACCCAAAGGAGATTCTCTTTATTGACCATCTCCCCTTAACTGAGAATGGTAAGATCTGCAATCGATTGATCATAGAGGAATACCAAAATGTCAAAAATTGTATGTAAAAAATGTATTCTGGATTCTGAGATGCCAGGTATAACTATCAATGAGGACACAGGCCTCTGTCATTTTTGTGAAACATTTAAACCTCTTACTGAATCTGATAAGGAAAAGTACCTTGCAGAGATGGAAGAGATCTTTGACCGGATCAAGGGCAGGGGTGAATACGATGTTATCTATGCACTATCAGGAGGAAAAGATTCATCATACACGCTATATAAGCTCAAAAAGGATTATCCATTCCTGAAAGTCTTGGCTGTCCTTTTCAATAATGGTTTCATATCTGACAACGCGATCGAAAATGCCAAGAAGATGTGCGAGATCACAGGATCAGACTATTATGAACTCACAATGGATAAGCAGCAACTATGCAGCACTTGGAAAAAAGCTGCAGATTCTGTAGATGCGTTCCCTAAATTTGCTAAATACAGAGCAAGTGATATCTGCAACACCTGCATCAGTATCATCAAGCAGAAGCTGATAGAATATGCCATTGCCAGAAATGCCCCGGTCATAATATTTGCTTTCACGGCCGGACAGGCTCCTAATCCTATAATCAAGTTAAACTATAATTTCATCAAGTTGTCGAGAAACCTTTTTGAAAAACAGCTTGAGAAAATTGGTATTGATGACAAAGATGAAAGTTTCATGATGAAAAAGTCAGTAATTGAAAAAATGGACAAAGATAATCCTCCTATGATCATCCATCCTTTATGCATGTGGGATTATAATGAGGATATGGTGCTGGAAACTGTGACCAGGGTAGGATGGAAGCCCCCGAAACTCAATGACAGTAACTCAACCAACTGTAAATTGAATTCTTTAGCCTGTCATAACCACCTGGAAAAATATGGGATACATCCATATGCTTTTGATATAGCAGGGATCGTCAGGAATGGGGATATGTCCAGAGAAGTTGGACTGGAAAAACTTCATCAGGAACTCTCACAGCCATTGATAGATGAAGTTTCCAAGGAATTGAAAGTTAAGGTGACCCCTCTAAAGAGATAATCATATTGGTCAGATGTTTCCATTTTCATAGTCAGCAGTCTCTTAGTATTTAATTGCTCGATACAGAAGGAGAGAAATACCATGCAGATAATGGATGAACTTAACAGGGATATTGACGAAGTTGCTCTGACTCTCAGGCACTTTATCAAGGAAAAGATCGTTGGTTTCAAGAAGAAAGGCGCTGTTATAGGGGTTTCAGGTGGCATTGATTCAGCTGTGATCCTTGCTCTTTGTGTACAGGAGCTTGGAGCTGAGAATGTGTTTGGTATGCTCCTTCCTGAGAAAGAATCAGCTCCTTCAAGCAAGACCCTTGGTGCAGAAATTTGTGAAAGTCTTGGAGTGACCTATGAAGAAGTCCCCATCTCTCCCATACTTGAAGCCCTGGATATCTATAAAAAGAAGGAACAGGTCATAAAGAGAACCTGCCCTGAATATGATCCCAACATTCACGAAACATCTCTGGTGTTGCCTGATTTCCTGAGCACAGGAGCCGTGAACGTCCCATATCTGAAACTTTTCAAAGATGGTGAGGCCGTTGCACAGCACAGATTGAAAGCAAGTGATTATCTGGAAATAATCGGATTACAGGGTGTCAAGCAGCGCTCCAGGATGATCGTTCAGTATATGTATGCGGAAAAAAAGAACTACATAGTTTGTGGAACGACCAATAAGACAGAACTTGCTCTTGGCCAGTTCGTAAAATATGGAGATGGTGGTGTGGATATTGAGCCTCTGGCCGATTGCTACAAGACTCAGGTCTATGCCCTGGCAAAATACCTCAATGTCAATGAGGAGATCATTAAGAGACCGCCAAGTGCTGACACATGGAGCCATTATACATCAGATCAGGATTTCTACTGGCGCATGCCTATTCAGATCATGGACCAATTATTGTATGGCAAGGAACATAAGTTATCTCTCGACGTGATCGAAAAGAACACAGGCTTGCCCAGAGAAACTATACAAAATGCCCTGAAACATATAGAAAGGGTAGAAACAACTACAGAATACATAAGAGCAGCTCCACCTACCTGTTTTATTAACAGATGAAATGTGAGATAAATGCTTGATGGTAAAGTTGTACTGGTCACTGGAGCAAGCCGGGGTATAGGTAAAGCTATAGCTTTGCTTGCTGCAGAGAACCATGCGCATGTTATAGTCAACTATAATAAGAATGGAAAGAGTGCAGCTGAACTTGTGGACCTGATACATGAAAAAGGTCTCTCTGCTTCCATTATCAAGGCCGATGTTTCATCAGAAGATGAAGTAAAATATATGTTCAGCTCTATCAAAGAAAAGCACTCAAAGCTAGATGTGCTGGTGAACAATGCCGGGATCATGCGAAATAGTCTTCTTGCACTTACCAGTACTGAACTTTTTGATCATACCATCGATGTCAATCTAAAGGGAACCTTCCTGTGTACCAGATATGCTACTAACATGATGAGAAAGCAAAGATCAGGAAGGATCGTCAATATATCTTCAATTGTTGGTCTACAGGGTAGTGAAGGACAGACGGCCTATTCTGCAAGTAAGGCAGCTGTCATCGGGTTCACACGATCTGCTGCAAAAGAACTTGGCAGGTATGGGATTACCGTTAATGCTGTTGCCCCAGGTCTTATAGAGACCGATCTGATCAAAGATATGAAACCTGACATAAGGGATAAGATGCTGTCCAGTATTTCCCTTGGAAGGATCGGGACCCCGGAGGATGTAGCAAAAGTTGTATTGTTCTTAAGTTCGGACCTTGCAAGTTATGTAAGCGGGTCTGTTATTGTGGTGGACGGCTGCCAAACTATGTGATTTGACATCAGCCACGATTCATTATATGGAGAGAAATGAAAAAGAAGTTGCTTTTCTCGCTTTGACAGCCAGCAGGGATAAATAGCTATATTTTTAGAGGGCATTATTATGAATACTAAAGTATCTATTGTGCAATGTGATGATTATTTAAAAGCCAAAGATGCTATCAGGGAAGCACTAGACCTGATCGGTGGCCTTGAGAATATCATATCTCCAGGTAGCCGTGTCCTATTAAAACCCAATGTACTTGCTATTAAACGGCCGGAGGCTGCAGTTACCACTCATCCTGCAATTGTTTCGGCAATGTGCCAACTTGTTAAAGAAGCAGGTGGTATTCCTGTCGTAGGGGATGGGTCCGGGGTCACAAGTTCCGATTCAACTGCCACTGCAAAAGCCCTTAAAGCATCTGGTATCGAAGAAGCTGCTTCAAATTGCGGTGCAGAACTGATCAATTTTGAAATCTCTGGTTTTAATGAAGTTGATGTTCCTGAGGCAAAGCAGTTCCCACGTCTGCATATAGCTAAGGCAGTAATGGACGCTGATGTGATCATTTCACTTCCCAAGCTCAAGACACATGAGCTCACTCTTTATACGGGAGCTGTTAAAAACTTTTTTGGTGCCATCCCCCGGAAAGACAGAAAAGCTGCTCATTTTCTGGAAGACCGTGACCTTTTTGGAGAGGCAGTTGTGGATATCTATTCTTTCATCAAACCCCATCTTGCGGTAATGGATGGGGTGATAGGGATGGAAGGGGATGGTCCCTCAGCTGGTACATCCATATCTGCAGGAGTTATCATGGCAAGTTATGACTGTGTGGCATTGGATGTGGTAGCGTCGGAACTTATAGGGTTCGATCCATTGCAGATACCTACTAATAAAGCTGCACTTTCCAGAGGATTTGGTACTGAGCATCCTGAAGTTGTAGGCACGCCTTTGGAGAAAGTAAAGATCAAGTTCAAAAGGCCAACAGGTGGAGCTCTTGCTCTTATGCCTCGTTTTCTTCGAAGGACACTTAGAAAGCAGTTTACAGTAAAGCCTTTCATCAATACTTCGATCTGCACTCTTTGCAAGGCATGTGTTTTGAACTGTTCAGTAGACGCTATCGAAGAAAAGGATGGCTCATTGAAAATCAACGAAGAAAAGTGCATCCAATGTTACTGTTGTCGCGAGCTTTGCCCAAGTCATGCCGTAGAGATTAAAAAATCGCTACTTGTAAGGATCATGACCAGAGGAAAAAAGTAATATTTCTGAACATATCATGCAGAAATAACACGGATAAAGTCCATTGTTTACTTAGCATATATTATGAAGTCAACAAACTTCTGATTTAACTTCTGGTCTAGCTTCTAATTTTTCTTCAGTCTTATCTTCATTTGCAACATCCAGCTTTTTTACAACTTTGGCCGGGAAGCCTAGAGCAAGACTATTTGGAGAAATATTGCGGCTGACTACAGATCCAATCCCTATTATGGAATTTTCTCCAATCTCTACTCCCTGAGTTATTATACATCCCGGGTTTACAGAAACACCATGTCTGATAACAATTGGCTCTATGGTTCGTGGATATGCGTTTCTTGTAGTCAGACTGCCTCTTGAATGAGCGGATAGTATACAGCGATCACCAATTTCAACAAAATCTTCTATTGTGATCATTTCCGGATGAAGTCTATCAAAAATAACATCATAACCGATGTACACATTTTTTCCAATATTGACCCCTCTCATTTTGTGGAATTTTGCTCTCCAGGAAGGTATCGGACAAGTTGATGCAAGCCGTTCTAAAAGCCATTTCCAAAAGTATTTTATTCCAAATACAAGGAAATTCTCATTATAATGCTCAGCCACTTCTCCAAAACAAATCTTGTCCCTATCAGAAACCATTTCCGAAACCATTTTGCGCCCACCTGATGAAAATCGCTCTTATATCCGTATGAAGTTATAATACCGATGGTATCGACATCATTATTTACAACACATTCCCTAAAACAGTATAAATAACAGCTGATCATCACCTTGCATATTGCAAACAAGATATCTAAAGTATATAATTATTACTATATGTTGGTAAATAAAGCTTAAACAGTTATTTTCTATATAACTTTTACAGATGATCTAATCATCAAATTAGAGTTCATCAATATTTTAATTCATTATATTATCAATTCAACTATAAATATATTATTATTTAAAATTACTTTTGGCTTTAGACTATGATTATAGAGGATTTCGGAAAACCCAGATATTTGAAAATCATCATATAAAGTGTATATAAATAAGCGCTAAAAACAACAGGTTTATCGAAATCCTCTATAGTAAACACAGGAGAAAGAAAATAAAAAAAGGTCGAGCGAAATTACTTCCGCTCATAGTTGTTGTGCTTTATCAGGCATTCACGGTCAATTTCGGTCTCTGTGCGGCATTGGACCACTCTGAGCTGTAGAATGCGATGTAATTTCCGCTCTCTGTTCTGGACTTCAGGAAGAACCCCGTGTTCTTGTACTTACCACTTACGTATTCCTGCACAAGCTGAGTGACATCGAAGTCATAGTACTTGTTACCAGGTACTGTCTTGGCCGGGAATGTAAG
>AMWB02048843.1_pt1 | contig 27506 bp, 26 predicted proteins | sample 200311 | NCBI WGS metagenome assembly AMWB02 (sample SAMN02737377, study PRJNA173069) | bioreactor metagenome | biome: anode biofilm in microbial fuel cells | place: USA: California | collected 2010-12-16 | reverse complement strand
CGTTCAATAGGCTCTACTAAGTGGCTTCCGACCTCCGGGCAGAGGGGAACGGCTGACATATCCGCAGTGATCCGAGGCAGGGCGGTGAAGATTGAGATTAAGGCCGGAAAAGACAGGCAATCAGAAGACCAAAAGAAGTACCAGGAGGCCATAGAACGGGCCGGAGGTGTGTATCTGATTGTCAGGTCATTCGAGGAGTTCTATAATTGGTATAATGAGCAACATACTGAATAATAGTTTAATACCAGCCACATGGATAAATATTTCAAATTTCCGATTGCACTGATGCAACTGATTAGAGACGATAACGACAGAATAGGGTTACTGAGGATTGCGGCCTTCAGCATGATGGAATTATCAGAGAAGATGAAAGTAAAAAAGTCCGCAGTTGCTAATCAGATTGTCTACCTGTATTACAGAGATCCTTCTGCACTACCTAAGAAAATCCGCAGACGTATTGACGAGATGATTGAGGATGAGAGAATGATTGAGGATGAGGATTACCACGGCTTTGCAGGTGCCACTTTCACCCCGGAGCAGGAGAACGAAGGCATGATGAAGGAATTCAACACGGATGAGGACTTTTATCTTCAGTGCCTTGACGTATACAGGGAGCATCAGGCAATTTCATTGCTGAACTTAAACAAGCGGTTGAATTTCCAAGAGCTGAACAAGCAAGCAACAGTATTCATAAGGCAGAACGAAACCAACCACGGCCCTGATGCCTGGACTTCGGTAAATACCAACCTATTGTACAACACATATAACCAAGAGGCAGAAATTAATCATTTCCGGCTTATCGCCGCCGTGAAAAGTGTTGTAGGCAAACGGAACTTTAACGACACCTATAAGTCTGTTCTACTCTGCCGGATGTTTGGATGTAAGAAACAAGGCATATTAACCACACTGTTTGAGACAAACCCAGAACTGAAGGCCAAGCACGAATACCTATCGAGACGGAGGCAATGGGAAAGGCTGATTGACACCGCAGAAGAGAAAGGTTACTTTTCATATTACAGCACCGGGAGGCAGTTTTTTGTATCAATCACAATGACAAAAAACGAGCTTCGCCAAGCAGTTGATAATAAACGAGATATGAGGATTTCAGGATGACAAACGTACAACTATACACGAAACGTACAACTATATACGAAAGTGTACAACTATACATAGTCTATGTATACAGAGTCTATTTATATACACAGTCTATTAATATACAGAGACTACACGAAACAAGTTTCGTGTCATTGCTTTCTTTTTTTCAAATGAGAATAAAAAAAAATCCGGTTGCCGTGGCTGGGGCCGGGTCAGCTTCGGGGAGGGGTATATCCTCTCCCTGGGGCTTTACAATAAACAGGCTTCAGCTTCTGTGGCGGAAAGTTATGAGCCTGCCAGGTCTCCGGGGGCTGGCCGTCTCCGGGGGCCTTCATTTAAACAACTTGAAAGATGAATAAGCTGATCGACATACAGATGACTAAAAAACGAAGCCCGCACCGGATAACGATTAAGACGGACCCGTCAGATGATCACTTCTGCAATGTGGAGTTGACAAAGATTAAGACAGGCGAGATTAAGGCGACACATTATATCCTGACAAGTGACCTGTTAACATGGATGTCATTTTTTGAATCTGACGGTTTCCGTATCACTAAACAACTGTAAAAAACTGAGATGGGAAAATTCCAAAAGGGCAACGACCCACGACGGAACACGGCAGGAAGGCCGAAAGGATCAGTCGACAAAATAAACTCTCGTTTGACTTCAATGATATTTGATTTTGTCTGTGAGCATTGGTCTGATATTGAAACTGACTGGGCACAAATGAAACCGGGGGAAAAGGGGAGGTTTATGGATGGCCTGATACGCCTCATAAAGCCGCCTCCTCTCAATCCTGAAAGATTAACAGAGGAACAACTTGAACAAATAATTCAATACTTAAAAGACAATGGCAAAAAGACGACTTAAACAACAGATTGACAGCCTTATTAATGGCGGAGATGACCGGCAGGTCATAGCGATCACAATTCAGCGGCCGGACGGTTCAAAGTTTCTTTACGGTTGCTGGCCTCCACACCCGACGTTACGACCGGGCGACGAAGTTCTGAACGTAACGGCAGACAGCCCGGAGACAGGTGATACACTTCTAAAATTGCGAGGGTTAAAGTGATGGAAAAACAAAACACGCTCAATGAGATAGCTGAATTTCTTAAGAAGGAAGGCAGACTGAAGACAGCCCAGCTTTATATCGGAACTCAATTTTATTTGACAATTCCGTACCCTCAAAACAAAATATTTGCCTTCAAAGACAAGGCAGCAGCAGACGAATTTATTAACCAATTAAATATTAATCAATTATGAAGCTATTTTATTATCAAAACAACTATTGCAGACTTGAAGGCGGCAGCTTGGAAAGTTTGACACCGGGGGAGGCAGAGGCTTTTTGCCTGACCCACAGAGACACTACACTGGTGGGGTTTGTCCCTCCTTCACAGGCCCGAAGCCTTCCCGCTTTTTGGTCACATTCTGACCTCAGGGTAAAGGTTGTGAGGCTGGATGAATCATTCCGGGGTACCATTACACCAATGCTTGACCGGGAGCTGTCAGGATGTTATGAACTTGTAAGGGCCTGGCTCCTCAGTATTGATCCGACAATGATTAGTTACACCTCACAAATACCGGCATGACCATGAAGACAAAACAGACACTTCCGATTATTCTGAGCAGAAATACGGCCGAAATTGACGATTTCCGGCAGAGACTTGAAACACTGTTCACGCCTGTTGCACAGATGACAGACCTCTATTTTCAATTCCCGTTTGCCCTTCAGAGTGCAACACCGGGGAACATCTTTTCAAACACTGAAGGACAGGCACAAACCTACATCATGAGCAACCTACCTGAAAACTTAAGTGTGCCAGGTCTGGAGATTGACCGGCAACGGTTCAGTAAGTTCATGAAACTTAAAGGCTGGGATGAGTTTCAGGCCGCACGTGATCGGATCATTGCAAAGAACGGGGAAAGCCTGCTCCCGTATTTCAAAATTGTTGACAAGCAGCCGGAAATAGATGAAGCAAAGTTCTCTCAATATGCCGATGCTCATAGCATTGCAGCAAGAACACAAAGCGACTTGCAGTTATACCGGGCATGGGAAACAATGATCTCAGGATTGGTTCAGTTCAATGACATGGTGAAAAATGATTTTACCTTCCTGTCTGGCTTGACTGCTCCGAAATTGGCAGTTTTTTTGAAGGAAGATAAGCAGGGCAAAATTGTGCCGTCACCTACGCTGTTTGAGGTGATTGCAAAGCGGTTGAACAAAAAGCATGACGATATGCAATAGTTTTTTGTCTTTACTATTGCAGGAGGCCGGTACCCTCCAGCCCTGGGTCAGTGATCCGGGGCTTTTTCTTTGTGATTGCATTGTCATTGTCAGAAGTTGCATATCTTTGAATTGCCATTACTATTCACAACAATGAAAACTGAAGTCTTACGGGGCCGAAACTTGACGCATTATTCCTCTGTGAATAGTGATGGCCGTCAGGTGGAGGCCCTTTCAGTTTCAAATCATGAAAAAATCTACAATTGTCAGCACTGGCACAAAGCTGGTGCGGGTCCCTTTGCTCCCTATTCTATGGGTGCATCACTCTCCTGACGGCTCTACCGTTGCTACACTGGCCCTGATTCGGTTATTGTCAACTCACTTTAACACTAACTGACATGGGGAAACAGAAGTTTCGCAGCATTGAGACGGGCAAGATCATCACAATGTGGCCCTCAACAGAACACTCTCAAAGCTCATACGGTATGCCTGTATGGGTTGACAAGGACAATTACTGCTATGGTCAATGTGATCTGTGGCCGGTCCCGTTCGGGTTCATGCCTGTAGTTACACATCACAGGGTGCGTATCAGTAAACATGACTTCCGGTTCATTCCTTCCGGTCATGGTCATTACAAAGTCACGTACACTTCCCCTGTCACTGGCAAGTCATGGACTGCTGTAACCAGTGATATGCCACTGATTGACGACACAAAGAACTGTGAAAGTCCTAAAGTGAAGGATTTGGTTTACCTCAAAAAAGTATGCAAGTCATGGAAGCGGTAAGCATTGTTATTGTGGGCCTGATGTGCGCCCTGTGGCTGCTTATTGTAGCCGGTATGGTTTGTTGTCATATTCACCAGCTCCGGGAACGGAAGCGACTGAGACGGATCCATGCAAGTTACTTTATTCAATAAGCTATGGGCGCAAATCCTGATCCTGACCAGCCGGAAGGCTTGACCCGTGAGGACATTATTTTTTATGCCGTTATGGGTGCGTTGTTTCTGTTTGTGATCCTCACCTCACACTAAGAAGAGACCCCGGCGACGGGGTTTTTTATTGCAGATTGCATGAGCATACAATTTGGTATGTAGGTACAACGTGCTGCTCTCCTTCCGGCTGATGCCTATGTCGGAGAGAGTTTTAGGTATGTTCCCGTCGGGTACATACTTACTGTCAGGTTCGTTCGGTTTTCTTATCTCCCCCCTCTGCTGGCCATCACGGATAAGCTGGCCCATCATCTTCAGCCGCTCAAGTGAAAAGCCTACTCTCGATATCGGCCATCCTAAAAATTTTGAGATACTTTCATTCCCGGCTACACCTCCACGGAGTTGCAACGGAGATTCCTCTGGGTGTTCCTCAAGAAACCGCTAAAGTGATGACCCGGACAAACATTAAAAAGGGGCAAACGCCTCAAATATTTCCAATATGTTTCCAATCGGACAAAGAAAAAGCCTGTAAGTTGTTAATTTACAGGCTTATTTGATGCTTTCTTTGTAGCGAGACCGAGAATTGAACTCGGGACCTCATGATTATGAATCATAAATGATACGCTTCCGACATTTTTATGTCATTTTTCATCATTGCTGTATTTCAGTGCATTAAATCATTATATTTATGTCATACCTTTGGTCATTTATGCCATATTTATTATATTTGTGTCTCCTTTTGTGTCTCCTTTTGTGTCTCCTTTTGTGTCTCCTTTTATGAATTTAAGATGATCAAACATGGAAGCCTCAGCAAGAATTTATGTAATGAAATCTCCTTCACGGAAAACACAGGGAGAATTATGTCCAGTCAGGTTGTGCATAACCTATGATCGTGAACGTAGGTACTACTCAATTAAAGAGAAGATCAAGAAGGATGAATGGCTTTTCTTGAAGTCCGAGGAGATTTCAAAGGTATTGTGTGATAGTCCAAGAGGTAAGTACAAAGAAATCAAAGTTGAATATGACCGTATCGTAGAAGAAGCAAAGGGGAAGATCAATAATATCTCTTCATTTTCTTTTGGAAAGTTTGAAGACGAATTCTTCAGAAAGACAAGTGACTGGGATAATGTAATCACAGCATTTATTGATCATATACAGGGTCTGAAATCAGAGGGCAGATTTGGCTATGCATCAAGTTTTGAAAGTACCCTGCGCTCGATTATTGAACACCACACGAACAGAGAATTGACCTACACAAACAGAGAAAGGGTTGAAAAACGGTACAATGATTACATGGCCGTAAAAAAACTGTTCTTCAGTGACATAACTCACCAATGGCTGAAACAGTATGAAAAATGGCTTTATAAAAAGGGGAAGTCAAAGAGTACAGTAGGAATTTACATGAGGAATATCCGGGTAATATTTAATCTGGCAATCAAGAAGCACAAAATAAAAGTAGAATACCCATTCATGGAGTATAAGCCCGGGGAGTCCACAGGGAGGAAGTTAGCATTGACAGCATCGCAGATAAGGCTTATTGCAGATTACAGGGGTAAGGATCCTGTTAAACTATTCTACAGGGACCTATTCATGTTTTCCTTCCTTGGAAATGGCATCAATCCGTCTGACATTGCAAGACTGAAATATTCAAATATAGTTGGTGACACAATCATGTTCGTAAGGGAGAAAACCAAAAACAAAACCCATCAAGCGGAGATTTCAATTCCTATCTCCGCACAAATGAGAAGAATTATAGACCATCACTCTAACAAAGCGATAGGTCATGATGCATACCTCTTCCCCATTTTGAAATCGAATATGACTGAGGAGAGAAAATATATGGAGATAAAACAGTTCACCAAAGTGCTAAATAGGCACATACGTGAGGTTGCAGGCGAAGTCGGCATCAAGGAAAGGGTCTCGAGCTATACTGCTCGTCACTCCTGGGCCACGATCTCCAAAAACTCAGGAACATCTACTGAATTCATTAAAGAAGCATTAGGGCATTCAAACATACTTGTGACGGAGAAATACTTGAAGTCCTTTGAGGAAACAACAAGAAAGGAGCATTCGGAAAAAATTGAAAAACAAATTTACAGCCATGGCTAATTCAATACTAAGCCCTGAATACATTGAGATTGCGGTAATGGAGGTATTAAACTCATTTCCTGACTTATCAAGTCACCTTATTGATGAAGATAATCCACACAAGCCTGAATTATCGGAACCTGATAATAATATTGAAGATATAGAAGAGAAGTCTCTATTCTTCAGAATGTGGCTAACAGAGCAATTTAAAAGGTATGACAAGGTCTACAATGCAGTCGAAAGGAACTTCAGGGAGAAGGGGATTATTTTGCCTCCAGAGCCGATCGACTTTATGAGGTGGTTTACGAAATTTGCCCGGAAATCCGAGGACTATTTAACCTTGAAGATTGAGGATATCCATCTTATTCTCTATCATGAGGAGAGGCTCAAGGTTTTGCATAAAACAGAGAGATGGGACGATCTGTATAAAGATCTATCGAACAATGGATACATTTTGACATCCCCTGAAGTTTTCAACCATGTCATGGAATTCAAACAACTTCCTGTAGGAACAGAGAAGATCCAATGGCAAACATTCCAGGCAGACGCACTTGAATTTCAGGCAAATTTTGGGTTCAGAATGCCGCAATTTAATAACTGCTTCAAACACCATAGCGACCAAAAATTTTCCTTAGGAGCATGTTCAAAGGTTGACAGGAAAGAACCACTCAAAAGCATATTAATCCGATATAAACCCAAAGGCAGATAACCCATAGCTATTTTCAGATAATATAAACGCCTGACTTCCAGGCTGAACATAGTTCTATCAGATAAAACCATATAGTTGCCAAACAGAATCAATCTGATATGTAATTGATTATATGTTCATTACATCATATTAGTGATTTATTTTTGTCTTAGCGACAACCAATAAATTTATGATATGAGCGACAACTCCTCGTTTGATTCTCTTCCCGGAATGGTAGCAGAGATAAACAAAAAGATTGATCTTTTAATAGCAGATAGAGTCTCCCATAGCAAGGATGACGATTATCTGATGACCATGGAAGATTTAAGAGACTTCCTACCCGAGAATCCTGCAAGACAGACAGTCTATATGTGGGTGAACGAGGGGAAGATCCCCTTTGAGAAATACGGCCGTAGATTATACTTCAGAAAAACAGACATTGATAGGTGGATTTCGGTGGGACGACAAATTAAGAAGATGTAAAATAAATACCGGAGATGACCTGCAAAAAACCCTCCGGTATCCATTTGAAAATGCTATGCACAAAGATAGGAAGTTTTCTCCGTTTGGAGAAAATAAGAAGAACGGGTACAGATTATCCAAACAAATATTTGAATTTACAAAAACATACAATGACCGATTAAGGCCAGGTCACATAGCCCTGTATTTTTGGATATGTGAACTGAATAATAAAATAGGCTGGGGCCAAGATGTAATTGGTTTACCTACAATGGAGGCAATGAAGATGATTGGAATGAAAGACAGACGATTCTATAGAAGGGTCTTGACAGAACTTGAGGATCTTGGACTCATAAGAATTGTCAAATTATCGCCAAACCAGTACGTGGCAACCCAGGTTGAGCTTCTTTTAAATGAAAGTAATTTCAACTCTCATGAAGACAAGGCAACATCCTCTGGTCATGATGATTCACGTTATAAATACGACAAAAAAACGGGAAATGCTCTCTTTCGTATGGACGATGATTCCCCTCTAATGGAAGTATTGCCGGATGATGATTAATTCTCCGACCATCCCCCCTAATCCGCCATCTCCGGACTCCTTGCATAGAATCTATGCTTATGCGTACAACGCATAGGCATTGCGTAAGACACACAAGCACCTTGCATCAAACACAGAGCCAAATTGTCAAATCTACTCTTTGCTTATGCGTAAAACACACTCTTACCCAAAGAAAAAAAGAAAACTTTATAAAGGCCGTTCTGTAAAATTAAGGTAGTAAAATGGTATATAAGTCAAGTATCCATGGTTGAAGAATAAGAATATAGGAGAACACGGAAATAAAAGCAGACATGTAACGGGATGATTCATTACAGTTTATTATAACATCGCATACTACTTTAATGAACAGTGGAATATACCTTAAAAAAAAAATAATCGTTGGAGGCCAGGGGTGGGTCTGCGGAATTGGTTTCAGGCCGGAGAGGCGACCCCAATTCTGATATAGTGACAACAGCGAGGAAGATAAAATGCCTGATTTATTAAGCACCATACCATTGAATGACATAGTTAAGGATTGACGGGTCGAGGAGTAAACGAGGAAGAGGACAAATGAGCTGGTCAGGAAGAATATTAATGATTGTAACGAAAGACTCCGCCAAGTCCATCAGTGCCCCATCTCGGTTCTCTGCTCGTACCATCAGGCTATATGCCGGCAACCGGAAAAATATTGGCTTTGTAAGACACAGGTTATGGTCTTGATGGGCGAATATTTTTTGTAATACAGAAATAAAAATGGATTTAAGCCAAGAATCTATTCTATATATTGCTGGTATGAGAATATCAGAGCATATCGACACCTGATAAACTAATCAAAGAAGGGGTAAATCGGAGTTGAGATTTCAACCTATGCCAATTCCTACCGTTTCTGGCTTTGCAGCTTATGGAATACTGTAATATGAGCTATCAATATAACGTTAAATACAGGTTATTGGGAGGATCAGTCATAACCAGAAAGGTATTCTTTTGTTTGTATTGGGAACTGACACAAAATCAAGATGTAAAATGATGGCATTTGGCGAGCATAATAGACTCTATATGAAATAATTATTCAATCATCATTCCGGTTCTACCATAATCGAATAGGATATGACTACAGTGACTGCATTGAGACAAAAACACTTTGACAAGGTTTTAACGACCTCTATAAACAAATTTAATAAAATGAAATGCTTACTTTTAATGTCCTTTTGGTCTAAGTCATGTCTCTAAAAGAAGCAAAAGCTCGAATTAAAATTAATAAGCTGTTGGAAGAATCAGGTTGGCGGCTTGTTGATGATAGGTTACGAAAAGCGAATGTTGTATTTGAAAGCAACGTAAAAATCACCCACAAGATGCAGGATGAGTGGGGTGAAGATTTTGAAAATACGACTAAGGGTTTCATTGATTATTTGCTCCTGGATGAAAAAGGATTTCCATTGGTAGTCCTTGAAGCCAAGTCTGAATCAAAGAATCCTTTGATCGGTAAGGAACAGGCCAGAAAATATGCAAAATCCATCAATTGCCGGTTTGTGATACTTTCCAATGGTAACCTTCATTACCTGTGGGACCTTGAAAAGGGGAATCCATATATAATTGCCAAGTTTCCAGAGCCATCGTCAATAAAAGGGTACGGTTTATACAAGCCTAACATAGCTTTACTTGTACAAGAACATATCCGGGAGGATTACATTGCACTTACCCAAAAGCCTCAATATTCTGAGGATCCAAATTGGAAAAACGAACATACCCGTCAGGATTACATCCACCAGAATAAACTTAGATTCCTCCGCCATTATCAGTTAAAAGCTGTTCACAGTATTCAGGAGGCTGTAGAAAATGGACAGGATAGATTTTTGTTTGAAATGGCAACAGGCACAGGCAAGACCCTAACTGCCGCTGCAATAATCAAATTGTTCCTGAGGTCAGGAAATGCAAGAAGGATACTATTCCTTGTTGACCGTCTTGAACTTGAGAAACAAGCTTGGAAGGCATTCACTGAATATTTAAGAAACGACTATAAAACTATTATCTTCAAAGAAAACCGTGAAGAATGGCGAGGAGCTGAGATTGTAGTCTCTACAGTTCAATCATTTCTTTTCGATAACAAATACCGACAACTCTTTTCCCCTACTGACTTCGATCTTGTTATCTCAGACGAAGCCCACCGCTCAATAGGTGGAAATGCCAGAGCAGTTTTTGAATACTTTATTGGGTATAAACTTGGACTTACAGCAACACCGAAGGACTATCTCAAGAAACTTGATCTGGTGAAGGTAAACCCTAATGATCAGAGGGAATATGAGAGAAGATTGCTCCTTGATACCTATCGTTCATTTGGCTGTGATAGTGGGCAGCCAACGTTCAGATACTCGCTGATAGACGGGGTTAGAGATGGGTTCTTAATTAATCCAGTCGTAGTTGACGCACGGACAGATGTTACCACCCAACTTCTTTCGGATCAAGGATACTCTGTTTTGGTTGCGAATGAGGAGGGACAGGAAGAGGAGGAATCCTTTTTCCAACGTGACTTTGAAAAGAAGTTCTTTTCTGAGGATACTAATAGACTCTTCTGCTCAACCTTTCTAAAAAACTCATTGAATGATCCAATAAGTGGAGAAATTGGGAAGTCAATCGTTTTTGCTGTGTCCCAGAATCATGCTTTAAAACTTACCCAGGTATTAAATAAGTTAGCTGACGAGATGTTTCCCGGTAAGTACACTTCAGACTTTGCCGTGCAGGTTACATCTGTTGTGCCGGATTCCCAGCAGTTCACTATCAATTTCTCAGATAAGAGCAATAACCTCATGGGAAGTGCTAACTTTTTGCCATGGTACAAAACAAGTAAGGCACGAGTATGCGTAACCGTAGGGATGATGACTACCGGTTATGACTGCACTGATATCCTTAACATTGGCTTAATGAGACCTATTTTCTCGCCAACTGACTTTGTTCAAATTAAAGGCCGTGGAACCAGAAAACACAGGTTTGAAGATCAGGTTATTGACTCCCACATTAAAAAGGAAATCGCAAGCATTGAAAAGGATAAGTTCAAACTTTTTGATTTCTTCGGCAATTACGAGTATTTTGAGGAGAAGTTCGATTATGATGAGATTCTGAAGCTCCCTGCACGTAAAGGAACACCAACACCACCGCCTCCACCGCCTCCACCAATCAAAGAGTATGAGAATTTTGAAGATGATCGGCTTTCTTACTTAACTCCTATCGCCATTGGACTGAATGGAATGAAGGTGGATAGGATGTTGTTCGACAGATTTAAGGAAACTGTCAAGAGCGATGAATTTCTCCGTGAGAATGTGAGGGCGGAGAACTGGGATAAGGTCCTGGACTATTTGAATAGGGAAATAATGAATAAGCCAGAAGACTTCTTTACTCCGGATAAATTAAGGAAGTCCTTGAAGCAGGACCGCCGAGTTACCCTTAGAGAGATGATGGAATACATCTTTGGGTTGATACCTATGATTAAGTCAAAGGATGAACTTCTTGAAGATGAGTTCTATAAATTCATTTCTGACTATAAACCAGGAGAGTCTGATGATGTAACAATGCTGAAATACTTCTTTAAGACCTACATAATTGATGAATCAATCCGAAATATTATTACTGAGAGAAAGTTTGCTGAACTTTCAGTTAATCCTGTTTTATCTCTGGAAACATATAGGGCAATACCTCCGAAATGGAGATCCATCATACCTGAGTATATCCAGGACTACGTACAACTTAATAAATTCTCTTCATAACCATGCTTGATTCAGAAACAAAAAGAAGAATAGACACTGCCCGGGATATACTTGTAGGCAAGGTTCCTGATCCAAAATCTCAGGTGGAACAGATTACCATTGCCCTTATATACAAGTTCATGGACGATATGGACACTGAATCAGAGGAGTTGGGAGGGCAACGATCATTCTTTCGAGGAGAATTTGGGAAATATGCCTGGCGTAGGATTTTTGATCCAAGAATGGGAGGTTTTGAGATCCTAAACCTCTACAGCGAGGCTATTGTTAAGATGAATGTTAATCCGAATATCCCTCCGCTTTTCAGGGATATTTTCAAGAATGCTTATCTTCCTTACCGTGATCCTGAAACCCTGAAAGCTTTTCTGAAGGCAATAAATGAGTTCTCCTACGATCACAGCGAAAGACTTGGAGATGCTTTTGAGTATCTACTCTCGGTGCTTGGCAGTCAAGGTGATGCTGGTCAGTTCCGAACTCCACGACATATTATTGATTTCATGGTCAATATAATTGATCCTAAGAAGGATGAGGTCATTATGGATCCAGCATGCGGAACTGCAGGTTTCTTGATTTCTTCCTATAAGCACATTTTAAAGCATAATTCAAAAAATTACGACCCAAATAGTGATTTACTTGCATTCGAGACCAAAGATTCAAGTTTATCTGAAATTGTTATCAATAGTAAGAATTATGCTGGAGATCTACTAACCCCTGAAGAACGAAATAGATTGTCCAAGAACATAACAGGATATGATATCTCCCCTGATATGGTTAGGCTCTCGCTTGTAAATATGTATCTGCATGGCTTACGCTCACCAAATATTTATGAATATGATACTCTGACAAGTGAGGAAAGGTGGAGCGAGTATGCTGATGTGATCCTTGCTAATCCACCATTCATGACACCTACTGGTGGTATAAGACCTCATAAAAGGTTTTTTATCAAATCAAATCGTTCTGAAGTCCTATTTGTTGATTATATAATTGAACATCTATCAGCGAGTGGCAAAGCAGCAATTATAGTACCAGAAGGAATTATTTTTCAATCAGGAACCGCTTACAAGAACCTTAGGAAATATCTAATTGAGAAGGCACTTCTGATTTCTGTGGTCTCACTGCCATCTGGGATGTTTAATCCTTATTCTCAAGTTAAAACATCTATTCTTTTCATTGATAAGAGCATAGCAAATAAAACAGATAAAATCCTTTTTGTTAGAATTAATAATGATGGAACAGATCTCGGTGCGAGAAGATTGAGAGTAGAGGAAAATGACCTACCGTCAGCAAGAAAGCTGATTGATGATTTCATTAAATCCATAAGCCTTGAAAGAAAACATGACTTTTTTAAGAGTCACGAAGTAGAGGCGGAAATAATCGGAAAAAAACAAATCTTAGAGAATGCATCCTTCAGTCTTTCTATCAATGCTTACAAATCAGAGAAGAGATCTCTTAATGCTAAGTGGCCATTTATTAAAATCTCCGACTTCTGTACAATTGAGAAGGGGAAATCTTCATCGACCAAAACCTTGCCGGGAGAATTTCCGCTTGTCTTAACTGCCAAAGAAAGAAAAACTTCAAACAATTTCGATTTTGAGGGGGAAGCCGTCTTAATACCGTTAATCTCTTCCACAGGTCATGGGAAAGCCTCTTTGAAAACTATTCATATACAAAAAGGGAGATTTGCAGCTGCTGACCTACTTGGAGTTATTTTCCCTGAAAAATCGAAATGTGGGGTTGAGTTTCTTTTCTATTGTCTTGATTATATCAAGGATGAAATTGCAAAAGAACGAATGGTTGGTGCGGCAAATGTCTCCATGAAAATCAATGACTTGTTTGACATCAAGATTCCTCTTCCCCCACTACCAGTCCAGGAAAAGATTGTTGAGGAGATCGAAAATTATCAAAAGATAATTGATGGAGCTAAACTGGTAGTTCAAAGTTATGAACCAAGGATTGATTTCGATCCTGAATGGCCCTTGATGGAACTTCGGAATATGGCGCAGATAATAAATGGGAGGGCATTTAAACAAGAAGAATTACTTGACAAAGGCAAATATCCTGTGTTAAGAGTCGGTAATCTCTTCTCCAATAAATCATGGTATTACTCAGATCTGGAACTTGATCATGATAAATATTGTGATTATGGTGATCTATTGTTCGCATGGTCAGCGTCCTTCGGACCAAAAATATGGGATAATGGTAAAGTGATATACCATTATCATATTTGGAAGATAGTAAATGACCCGGTAATAATAGATAAAATGTTTTTGTACTATATGTTAGGAGTAGAAACTGAAAGAATAAAGTCGGAAGGAGGTCGAGGTATTGCAATGATTCACATCACTAAAGAAGGTATGGAACGGAGGAAGTTTCCTTATCCTCCCCTTTCAATTCAAAATAAAATTATTGAAAACTTAAACAAAGAACAGTCACTGATTCAATCTAATAGAGAACTAATTGTTCATTATGAGCAGAAGATTAAGGATAGACTGGCAAAAGTCTGGGGTAAGAAGTAGAAGAAGGTATTTAAAGATTATTTGCATAAAGGATTGAATTGTTGATTTCATCTTCAATAATGCAATGGGAGAGATCAACTATAAATCTCATTTGTTAAAGACATTTTTAAAAAGAATCTGTCATGGCTAACAACTCAGAATTTTCTGGAGAAATCTTGGTAGCATCAAGGATCGTGGATTATTTAAGCTCAGGTTTGTACGAGAAACCTTCATCATGCTTAAAGGAACTCGTAAATAATTCCTATGACGCTGATGCAACAGAAGTAAATCTATATATAAAACCTGATGCCGATAGAATCATCATTGAGGATAATGGAAGAGGTATGGATAAAGCTGATTTTGAAAAGCATTTTAGCAAAATAAGCGAGAGCCATAAAAGAGATGACTCTGACCATACTGCCTCTGGCAGGCCTAAGATTGGGAAAATAGGTATCGGTTTTATCGCAGCAAATGAGGTTTGTGATACTATGGATATCATTTCTACCAAAGAAGGCAGCACAGAATTACTAAATGTTACAATAAATTTTGAAATGATGCGTCAAGCCGCCGAAATAAGGAAGCGGAGTGATGATGACTTAGCAAAAGCAGACTACACAGGTCGCATAGGCTCTGCAAATAAGGAAGAGCATTACACAAAGATTTTTCTGAAAAACATACGTGGTGAATCACAAGCCATCCTTGCTGGTGTAGGTACATCAAAATACACAAATGGGAAGTACTCACTATATGGCCTTAATGCTGACTCCATTTTTATGAGGCTTGCTCAAGATCCAATAAAATCATGGTCAGACTTTGATCCATATTCAAGAAATCTTTTGGAGATAGGTTTGAACGTTCCCGTAGAATACCATCCTAATTGGCTTCCACCAGGGTTAACGGCCAGTATGGTTGACCTGGTGAAAAAAGTGTCCGGCTTCAACTTCAAATTATGGATTGATGGTTCTCCCATTTATAAACCAATAATATTTAATCCAGATGGCAAATCGATGATTTCTGAATTCAAGTTTTCTGGGTCAAAAGTAAGTGGGAGCGGTTATTTCTTCGCACAACACACAGCAATAAATCCACAGAACCTGCAGGGAATCTTACTAAGAATAAGAAATGCGGCTATTGGAGAATATGATTCGACATTCATGAATTATTCATCCAGTATAAACCCACTAATTCAAAAATGGATCTCAGCAGAAATTTATGTTGATGATCAACTCGAAGAAGCAATGAACATTGACAGGAAGACCCTTAGGATAGCCCATCCTGCCTATGTTGAATTACAGCAAGCAGTCCACGAACAATTCAATAGCTTTTCTAAGAAGGTCCGAAATCAGATTTATGGAGAATCAAGTACCCAACGAAAAGCAGTGAAAGCTGAAACAGTTAAGAGAAAGATTAATGAAGTGATTGAAGATGACATAAATGAACTCACACCTCAAGTAACCAAAGTAATTAGTGAGGCTTGGCAACTATCAAGTTCTGACTCTAGAAGCCAAAAGAATATTCTCAAAAGATACACAGTATCTGATTTTTACGAAATAGTGATTGAGGTAGCAAAAGATATTCTAAGCGAAGATCAATTTGGATTATTTATTGAAAAATTAACAAAAAGGCTTAATAAATGAATAGTCTTGGAAGACCCGTTGATACCGCCATGTTAGCCCAAAGAGCGGAGAAGACATACATTAGGAATCAGTGGATTAATGAAATAAAGCAGATTAGTGATGGATTTGATTCAGACATACCTCTTTACCTTACATTACCTGGAGCTGAAGGAATTGAAATCAGGCTTCTAATAGAGGAGGGCATAATCGGCCTTACAGAAGTGAACTCAATCAGAGAGTCAGATATTAGGAAGATAATTGCCGTCGAGAATAATAATGAGGCTGTACTGTCACTGCAGAAAAAGTTTCCAGGACTCAAAATATGTCAAGTTGATTTTGGAGCCTTGATCAGAGGGCCCCAATTATTCAGTTGGCCTGAAAGACGAAGTCAAGATTGGCAGGCTTGCAGGTCAAAGATTGTTAATCTTGACTTAAATGGGAATCTATTAACTGCGAGGGATGGAGATCAGAATGTATTCATAATCCCAAGATGGATAGAGAAACTATGTGAAATCCATGGTGCACAGCCATCGATAGATTGGACTTTGTTTCTTACTCTTAGAGGAGAAATCTTATGGGCGGATAGGATTAATATATTTATTCGTAATTTTTTAATTGATAATATGACGAGAGAGCCCGAGTTTAGGACCAGATGTCTTGATTACTGGGGGTCAGAGTTGTATGAACGTATCATTGCAGAAGAATCAGATTATAAAAGCTTTGATCGAGATGAGCAACAGATGATTCTCATCGTACTTGTTCCTAAGTTAATTACAAATTATGTTTGTAGTAGAGGGTGGCGAGTAATTACAAGAAGAGGAATTAAATATGGTGGAGGTTCAACATCCCCAATGGTTTCCTTTATTATGAGCTTTGAGTTAGAAACCGGCGTAATGGAGCCTAACAGAATTTATTGCGAATCAATTATTGATATATTTACCGAGTTGGGATCTATCGATATAGCAGGACATTACAATGAGTATAATTAACCAGAAATGAGGAATTGGAGATTTCGTAAGCCAGAAAATGAAATTATTAAAGGAGAGAATAGTATCTTTAATTGTGATGCTCTGAACTTTCTAAACGCCTTAAATACCGGAATTGCAGATGTTATTTTTTTGGATCCCCCATTTAACTTAGGGAAAAAGTACAGCATTTCTGCAAGTAAAAGAGACCAACTAAAGGAGGAGGAATATATCGTTTTCATCACAAGCGTATTAAATCAATGCATTAGGATATTAAAACCAGGTGGAGCTTTGTACTTATACCATTTGCCTAAGTGGGCAATGTATTTTGGTTCAAAAATTGAGAAAAAACTTGAATTAAGACATTGGATTGCAATCTCAATGAAAAACGGGTTCGTTAGAGGTAAATTCCTCTATCCGGCTCATTATGCTCTTCTATATTTTTCAAAAGGAAGTCCAAGCTTTTTCACAAGACCAAAGATTGAACCTCAAAAATGCAAGAACTGTGGGGAATTTGCAAAGGACTACGGTGGATATGCGGAGTTTGTCGAGGATGGCATTAATCTAAGTGATATATGGGACGATATTTCTCCAGTGAGACATAAAAATACCAAGAATAGGTCTGAAAACGAGTTACCCTTAAAGTTATTGAATAGAGTAATAGATATTAGCGGCGTTAAGGGTGGGCTCCTTATCGATCCTTTTGTTGGATCTGGAACTGCATTGGTTGCGGCTAAGAAAATGAATATGAGATTTCTTGCATGTGATAGAGAGAATGAGTTTTGTCTAATTGCATCCGAGAGATATGACAAAGCGTGATCAAATGCTAATATCATAAAGACAGTTGATATTTTAGTCTGGGTCAATCTTTCCCAAAGAGATATTTGACTGTGAGGATAAGCGAGCCAACGTCAGGGATTTATCAATGCCAGTGGAGTGATTCTGAACAAAGGCCAGCCTAATAGCTAAACCATAAGTCCGGAAAAGCAGTTGTATAAATCGTCCGAAGGTGCCCTCCTTAGGGAGAATCTCCTGCCAGTAAAATATCCCTCGTTAGAACAAAAAATCTTTACGTATAAACCCGTCACCTACTACCGCTCCAAAAGAACAGCCATCATTGAACTGCTTAACATAGATTTTTTGCGGAGTAAGGTAACGGATCCTCCAGTTAAAAAAATCCGTGGTAGACCGGATGCTTACTGCAGATTTATACCCACCAAAAGAATTACTTAATTCTTAATTCATAAATGTGATCAGACATGACCTCCCAGTCACCTGGTCTTCCCCATTGTACCAAAGTATCATTCAAGAAATACAACCAATAAAATTGTCTTATTGATTTCCCATATTCCTGGCTATATTCAGGTACACCATAGGCATGTACTTCGATTACTCCATTTGAGTATTGTTTTGCGCCAATTACCCTTTCTGGCGGTCTATTAAGTGCTTCTTTTACTTGATTTTTATCCATTCCAATGTGTATTTCGGAAAGATCAAGCTTGTTCAGCGGCCCACAGGCTGAGATCAGGAGTAATAGAATCAGAATCGATTTTTTCATGTCTCATTAAGTTTGTGTAATAATTAAAAAGCGTGGAACTATCCTACTCCACGCAAGAGGCCCTGGAAGGCCCTGAACATAGAAAGGAAGCCCCACGCCGTTCGGCGTGAAGTCGTTCCTTATTGCCATGTTCATTGAGAATTTCCAGGTTCCTTGCGTTAGCAATAAGTCGCCTCACAATATCTTCTACCCAAAATTAAGAAATTTAACTACATCCTCGCAGTAGAGAATTCAGCCATTAACGAGGAACATTGGTTGAGCAACAGTAATCTATAGCGATTCCCGTTACTTGAATGCCTTTTTTTCATTGGTGTCTTCTCGCATATTCTTCTTCCATTTTCTTCCAGTTACAGTAATAATTATCCCAGGGATGGACGAAATAGGTTATTTCCTGTGTCTGGCCATTTATTCTATGCTTGATCCTATGAATATGTCCACTATAAAAATTACCCGTTTCCTGTATGATTGGGATTTCAATTTCTTCACCTAACCTGGGAGTAACAGGAAGTTCCATCTCGATATAACTTGATTGCTTTTCAACTTCCTTTGCAAACGCTTGGTTCTTATAAGCCTTCCTCTCATCCCATGGTATGTATATTAAGAATTGGTGAACTGCACTTTCAACTTTAAGCGGACGAACTTTGAAATCCTGAATTAACTCTTGCAGAAGGCCCCTAAGAATAGAGTTCATTTTACTCTAACTATAATTCAATTTAGTTGCCAGCTGCTTGTGATCTGGCAAATGTTCATTATCAGATCGATGATGGACTTCAAGATTTCGTAATTCTCCAATCACGGGTTGATATTTTTCACCATTGATTCTATGAAACTCATTTTTCAGAGTTACTAATTGTTCAATGATCAAATAATAATTTGAGTGACTACCCATAGTTGACAGAGCTAAATTAAGTTTCAAGGTCGTCATTTTCGACATATAAAAGACTTTGACAAGGTACCACTGAGAGCTGTCTTATGTTACAGCGCCGAACCTTTGAGGGGGTGGAATATTAAATATATTTTACAGTCTCTGCTAAGTACTCTTAAATTGACCTCACATAACTCATCAAAGTCTTTAAATCTTTGTGCCCGGCTAATTTCATTACAGTCGTGGCCAACACGTCTCTTTGAAGCAGGATAGTCACGGGAAAGTGAAGGGCCCCAGGCTTGTGGAAAAACTGACTGGAATGTCCACTTTGTTCCGGTCAGAAGTGAGCAGTAATTATGCAATAGAAGGAATCAACCATTTTTTATTGATATTGAAATGTTTACATTGAGATAAGGGATGCTCAGGCATTTCCAGAATATGTAGTCACTATATTCCGATGAGAGGTGCTCGTTGACACAGGAATCCCAATGTTTTTTTTAAAGGTTTCGAGGTGGTCTAATTATCCATGTACGTTTTAATCCTACGTCTGAAAGTTGAAAAAATCATATTGTCAATTTGCTATCTTATCAAATTTGGCCCTTCCCGGGGCATATAAGAAGACTTTCTACCAGACTATACAATCTACCGGCTGATCACCGAAAGTCAACCTAAGGCAACAAAATGTGCTTAAAAGGGACGCTTTTAGTCAAAGTAATGATTTTGTGTATCCGATTGTGTATCCAAAAATAAAGCCACTCACAATTAATCCTATGTAAGTGACTCATTTTCAAGTAGCGAGACCGAGAATTGAACTCGGGACCTCATGATTATGAATCATGCGCTCTAACCAACTGAGCTATCTCGCCTCGTCCTTCCGTATCAGCCTGCCGGCGGAGAAGGAGGACCTTCCTGCCTTCATAAGACGGATTTTTTGAGGCTGCAAATATAAATATTTTTTCATTTTGCCCGGCAAACTTTTTCTTTTCATCTATTATTTTTATATTGCATGACACTCACCCCTGCAAATGAAATCCAGGTACGAAATCGAATATACCCTCAACTCACCGGTACGGGTCCTGTTTGACAGGCTCAGCACACCCGAAGGCCTCTCAGAATGGTTCGCGGATAACGTTACCGTTGACGGAGATATCTTTACTTTTCGCTGGGATAAGGTAGAGGCACGGGCACGACTCGTATATGCCAGGGAAAACAAAGCCGTAAGATTTGACTGGCTTGACTTCGCAGATACCGAATCAAACTTCTTCGAGTTCCGAATAATTATCCATGAACTGACAAACGACGTAGCACTCATCATTACCGACCACGCCGAAGAGGAAGAACTGGATGATGCACGAGACCTCTGGCACACCCAGATATCATACCTGAGGAAGGTGCTCGGCCTCCCCGAATGAAAGAGCTTTGCATCTTTCTCAAAAATAACGTACGTTTGCACCACACCCGAGACAATGAAGAAGATCGATCTGTTCATGATAAGATCGTTTATAGGACCTCTGATCCTGACGTTTTTTATCGTGCTCATAATCTTCATCCTCCAGTTCCTCTGGATGTATGTGGATGACCTCGCCGGCAAAGGACTTGAACCAAAGGTCCTCTCCGAACTACTCTTCCAGTTCTCCCTTACCTTCGTCCCCCTCTCCCTCCCGCTGGCCATACTCCTCGCTTCATTGATGACCTTCGGAAACCTCGGCGAGTTCCTCGAACTGACCGCCCTTAAATCCTCAGGCATACCACTCCAGCGAATCATGATGCCAATCTTCATATTCGCATCTTTCCTCGCAGTTGCTTCATTCCTCTTCGCTGACTATGTCCTCCCCATCTCTACCCGCAAGGCAAGAACACTCCTTACAGACATACGCCGTATGAGGCCGGAATTAAACATTCAGGCAGGGACATTTTATAACGGGATAGACGGATTCAGTATCAAGATAACAGACAAGGACCCCGAGACAAACCGTCTGGACGGAATCTACATATACGACCACAGGGAAGGTATCGGAAACACCGCGGTTATTCACGCCGATTCAGGCTACATGAATGTTACACCTGACGAAAGCGGCCTAATCCTGACACTCTATAACGGTTATGCCTACAAGGACATAGAAGAAAAGAACGTGCCTCAGGAAAAGCGGACATTCCCTTTCCGCCGCGACCGTTTCACCGAACAGACCATGGTGATCGAACTGGAAGGCTTTGGCCTGAACCGGTCTGGAATGGATATCTACCGATCCAATTACGCGATGCTCAATACATCCGATCTGACTTTTTATATAGACTCGCTCTCAACAAGATTCAACGGCAGAACCGAAACCTATTTCACCGAGTTCAGCCAGACAAGGCTCTTCACCCCTAGTCCTTTCAGGAACCCTGCTTTCAAGAAAGAAGCTGACAGCACCGCAGTCTGGCGGTCTCAGAAGTTTAATGCCCGGGATGCCTTCGATACGCTGAACTTCATGGACAAGAACACCACCGTCAGCCGCGCACTCAGTTTCGCCCGCGAAGGCACAGCCTTTATGACCGAAAAGAGCGAGGCGCTTGTTGCCGAAGCCAAAAATCTCAGAAGATACGAGGCCGAGAGATATAAGAGATTCACACTGCCCCTGGCCTGCCTGGTCTTTTTCTTTATCGGAGCACCTCTGGGAGCCATCATCAGGAAGGGAGGACTGGGTACGCCGGCAGTCATATCCGTACTGTTCTTCGTCATTTATTATGTGATCTCCCTCTCAGGCGAGAAATTCGCCAAAGAACTCATTATCAGCGTTCCGCTTGGCATGCTTGCCTCTACAATCATCCTCCTGCCAATCGGGATCTTCCTGACATATAAGGCAACCACCGATGCAGCCATCATGAATGCCGAGACATATATCCTCTTCTTCAGGAAGATAGGAGCCTTCCTGACCGGTATCAAGCCCGAAAAGGATAATGAAGATACTGGTACTCTCGCCTAGGCCTCTCCGGCCCGAACACGACGGCGGTACGGTGGCCACGGCCAGGTGTATCCGTGGACTGGCTTCAGCAGGTGCAGAGATCTCTCTCCTCTCAGTGAAAACAGAGAAACATCCTGAAGCCGGCAACTCCCCGGACTTAAAAATGCCTCCATATCTGTCTGCATACAGCACTGTTTCAGTGGATACCCGCATCAGGCAGGCAGCCATGGCACGTAATCTTCTCTTCTCATCCGAACCTTACGATATCGCACGTTTCAGGTCGCCGGCATATTCCCGGGCACTGCGCGCCCTGCTGAAGAACGGCCATTTTGATATCATCCAGTGCGAGGGACTCACTATGGCTATCTACCTGGAGGAGATAAAAAAGCTTACCGCCTCGCCGGTGATTCTGCGCGCTCATAACCTGGAACATAAAATCAGGAAGATGATGGCAGCAGAAGAGTTGTCACCCCTGCGAAAAGCCTACCTGTCAAACCTCTCCCGAAGACTCCTTGCATTCGAGAAACAGGCTGCCAATAACTTTGATGCCGTGGTGCCTATAAGTGAGCCTGATCTCAGATGGTTCACCGAAGCAGCAAAAGGAAAACCAGTCTGCCTTTCAGAAACCGGGGCAGAAGAGGCCGCCCGTATGCCTGAACCTCCTGATGCTGACCAGCGTGTGGGATTTATAGGTTCCATGAACTGGCATCCGAATGTCGAAGGAGTAAAGTGGTTTATAAACAGTGTCTGGCCCTGCATCCTGGAAAAGATGCCGTCAGCAAAACTGCAAATTGCAGGGAGAGGACTGGGGCAGGGCAAGAATCCGCTTCCCCCCGGTAAGAATATTGTCATTGCCGGCGAGACTGATGATGCCAGAGCCTTCATGGCTTCATGCCATGTCATAATCGCCCCGCTCTTTGCCGGAAGCGGGTTGCGCATAAAGATCATCGATGCCATGTCTGCAGGACGCCCTGTGGTTGCCACACCCGTGGCTGTTGAAGGTCTTCATGCCGCAAACGGCAGAGAGCTTTCTGTTGCCAGCGATGCTCCATCATTCTGCTCAGCCCTCTTCTCACTGCTTCATGATCCCGGAAGGCGCGAAGCTATGGGTACCGCAGCCGTGGCGCTGGTGAAGCAGAGGTATGACAACACCACCAATACAGCCTGCCTTCTTGAATTCTACAAGGGTATGACCCATGACAGCTGAAATAATCCTGATAATCTCAGCCTCCCTTCTGGCGTGGACCTACCTGATCTACCCGGCTGCAGTGATCCTGGCAACCAAAATGAAGCTCCGGGCGAAGCCGGAGAGTAAATCCGGTCATCTGCAGATGCCGCTTCCGTCGGTCACGGTTGTAATGTCGCTCTATAATGAAAAGAAAGTCGTGGCGGAGAAGATAGAAAGCATGCTGGACTCTGATTATCCTGCTGAACTGCTGGACTTCGTTATTGGCTCGGATGGCTCCTCTGACGGCACCAATACCCTTCTGAGTGCTATGGCAGCCAAAAACCATTGTATCCGCTGCATAATTCGCGCAGAGCGAAGAGGCAAGGCCGCAATGCTTAATGACCTGGTATCAGAAGCCACTGGTGAGATCCTGATTTTGACAGATGCCAACGTGATGTTCACCAGAAACACCGTCAGAAAACTGGCAGAAGCTTTCTCAAATCCGCTAACCGGTCTGTGTGACGCCACTGTTTCTCTTACAACTACAGGCAACAACGGTATTGTGAGACAGGAAAACCTTTACAGCAGGTTCGAGGCAGCTCTGAAACGGGCGGAAGGAGATCTCCGGGGTTCCATGCCGGGCCCTTACGGCGGCTGTTACGCAGTGCGAAGAGAACTCTTTCCAAAACTCCCTGAGAATACACTTGTTGACGATCTATATGTCGGGCTGACTGTTCTGAAACAGAATTTCAGATCGGTGAATGCACCGGAGGCTACCGTATTCGAAGACACCCTGCCGGACATGGCGGCACAATTCAGGAGACGCACCAGAATTGCTGCCGGATCCTTCCAGAACCTGTTTCGCTTCGGACTATGCCCCGGGAGCAGATTCAGCGCCTGCTTCGCCTTCTTCTCACATAAGATAATGAGGTGGTTAACACCTCTGTTCCTGCTCCTCTTTTTCATGACAACAATCATTCTTTCAGGCCGCTCAGATTTCTATCTTTGGCTTACAGCATTTCAGCTGATTTTCATAATTTTGTCAGCTCTTGATATTGTGATGGAGAGGAGAGGGAAAAGAATCAGGATACAGAGATTCGTAACCCAGTTCCTGCTGATGAATGTAGCGCTGGCAGCAGGGTTTGTGAAGGCACTGAGAGGGATTGAAACCGGAATATGGGAACCCACCAAACGAGTGTAAAATGACAGAAGATACCAAAATTAATACCGTCATAGAGGCCATCGAGGAGATCAGGGCCGGCAGGGTTGTGATAGTTGTAGACGATGAAGACAGGGAAAATGAGGGTGACTTCATCTGTGCGGCCGAGCTGATAACACCTGAGATTGTAAACTTCATGGCCACTCACGGCCGCGGACTCATCTGCGTACCGCTGCCGGAAGAGCGGTGCGAGGAGATGGAACTCAACATGATGGTCGGACACAATACCTCCCTTCATGAGACCCCCTTTACAGTCTCGGTGGACCTTCTGAGCCCTGAAACCACTACCGGAATATCCGCGAAGGACAGAGCACTTACAATCAAGGCACTTGTAGATCCCGCCACCAAACCATACCAGCTGGGCAGGCCTGGTCATATCTTCCCGCTTAAGGCCCGTACCAAAGGCGTACTCCGCAGGGCAGGCCATACCGAAGCCGCAGTGGACCTGACCCGGCTCGCGGGTTTGCAGCCAGGAGGAGCACTTGTTGAGATAATGAATGAGGACGGATCGATGGCACGTCTTCCTGACCTGCTTAAACTCTCGGACCGGTTCGGAATCAAAATCATCTCAATCAGAGACCTGATCCGCTATCGCCTCGGAATTGAATCAATCGTGGAAATGGGCGAACAGGTCAGACTGCCGACCGAATACGGCGACTTTGACTTCATTCCTTTCCGCCAGGTTAGCAACGGTCTGGAGCATGCCGCCCTGGTTAAAGGGACCTGGACAAAGGACGAACCCGTTATGGTCCGTGTTCACTCATCGTGCTTTACGGGTGACATCTTCGCCTCCAAGAGGTGCGACTGCGGGCCGCAGCTGCATAAGGCCATGCAGATGGTTGAGGCTGAGGGCAAGGGTGCTATCATATATCTCAGCCAGGAGGGACGTGGCATAGGCTTGATCAACAAGATAAGAACCTACAAGCTCCAGGAACAGGGACGCGACACGGTAGAGGCAAATATTGAGCTGGGGTTCAGGGAAGATGAGCGCGATTACGGCATCGGTGCCAACATAATGAGAGGCATCGGGCTGGGCAAGGTGAGGCTAATTTCAAACAACCCGGTAAAACGTGCAGGACTTGAGGGTTACGGTATCTCCATCGTGGAGACAATCCCCCTCGAGATTCCGCCAAACCAATTCAACTCCTTCTACCTCGAGACCAAGGCTGTCAAGATGGGACACACACTGGCATGCTATAAATCGCCAACAAAGGGCGAAAATGACTGAGACGCTGCCACGGATAATATTCATGGGGACACCGGAGTTTGCTGTTGCCAGCCTCCGCGCCCTTCATCAGGCAGGATGCGATGTTGCAGCCGTGGTTACCGTTCCTGACAGGCCTGCCGGACGGGGACAGAAGCTAACCTTCAGCCCGGTAAAGGAGTATGCAATAGAGCACCAGTTTACCCTTCTCCAGCCAGAGAAGCTGAGGGATCCTGTCTTTATTGACTCACTGAGAGACCTTAATGCCGACATGTTCGTCGTGGTGGCATTCCGCATGCTGCCTGAAGCAGTCTGGAGCCTGCCTCCGCTGGGCACCTTTAATCTTCATGCCTCTCTCCTGCCGCAGTACCGTGGTGCCGCACCCATCAATCACGCCATCATTAACGGCGAGACCAGAACCGGTGTCACTACATTCCTGATAGACAAAGAGATAGACACCGGGATGGTGCTCCTCTCGCGTAGTACGGATATAGCCCCTGACGAGACAGCAGGCAGCCTGCACGACAGGCTTATGGAGATAGGAGCCGCTCTGGCAGTGGAAACCGCTGCGGGATTATATGCCCGCAGACTGAAGCCCTCCCCTCAGTCAATACCCCCGGGGGATACACTCAGAACCGCTCCGAGGATTTTCCCAGCCGATGCTGTCATCCATTGGAAAGAGTCGGCCGTAAAGGTTCACAACTTCATAAGGGGACTCTCACCCTGCCCCGGTGCGATGACCATCCTGCACAAAGGTAACAGAAGTTTCAGGCTGAAGATTCTGGAGGGAATGCTCAGAAATGACATCAGTGATATTCCGGGTACCGTCTCGGTTGCTGACAGAGACCATCTTCTGGTCTCGTGCCTGTCAGGGGGAATAGAAATTCTTTCGCTTGTTCCGGAAGGCAGAAAAAGAATGACTGCCGCTGAATTCCTGCGCGGTTTTGACATTGAAGGCTGGAAAATCGACTGAATTCCTGCTTATCTTAATCTCAGCTTCTGGCCCGGGCGGCATTCCGTGCCCTCATCCATCAGGTTCATTTTATAAAGTGAGGATAGTTTGATGGCGTATTTTTGCGAAATACTGTACATGGTCTCGCCAGTCTCAACAGTATGTATTGACAGTCCCCTTGCTGCACCGGAACGTTTGGGCTGAAGGTAGATCACCTGTCCGGGCTTCAGTTGTGCACCGGGTTGAAGCTCGTTGTAGCGGGTGATCTCCCAGGCAAGCAACTGATGACGCCTGGCCAGTGACTCAAAGGTATCTCCCTCTTCTACAATAATATACTCAACATTATTATTCTCCATTACCTTTTCGCCGGTGCTCAGTGTGATCACCTTGATCGGATCGTCTGCATCATTTAGTCCGGATGTCCCGGCTGAAATCTGAGGATCCCTCTGAACAGCTGAGGAATCCGGTTTGCTGGTGTCAGGCTGTGACACCACAGGCACTGCAGGTGTTTCGGTACCGGTTCCTGTAGCCGGTGTACCGGCAGTGGAGGTGCCGGAGCTCCTTCCCGGCCGGACAGTGGCGGGCCGTGGAGTGGTCGTCTTGCCAGGCGTGGCAGTCGTGCCGGTTGTGGCAGTACCGGCTGTTGCAGTACCAGTGCTGACTACAGGCTGTACAGTTACTGCCGGGACTGCCGCGCCGGTATCGTAAACCCAGAGACGGTACTCCTCTATCTTGCGTATC
>AMWB02017959.1_pt1 | contig 27559 bp, 28 predicted proteins | sample 200311 | NCBI WGS metagenome assembly AMWB02 (sample SAMN02737377, study PRJNA173069) | bioreactor metagenome | biome: anode biofilm in microbial fuel cells | place: USA: California | collected 2010-12-16 | reverse complement strand
GCTGGTCATCAGCCCCTTCAACTTCCCGGCTGCTCTCTCCGGCGGTCCCTCGGGATCCGCCCTGGTTGCCGGTAACACGTTAGTGATGAAACCCGCCACCGATACCCCCTGGACGTCGCGCCTGATCGCCGAATGCTTCCAGGAAGCGGGCATCCCGGACGGTGTCTTCAACTACGTCACCGGTCCAGGTTCCACCCTTGGACAAGCTCTCATCGACAGCCCTGAAGTCGACGGCATCACCTTCACCGGCTCTTACGACGTAGGTATGAAGATCTTCCGCGATTTTGCCCAGGGCCGCTATGTGCGCCCCACCATTCTGGAACTGGGCGGCAAGAATCCCGCCATCGTGACCAGGAACGCCGACCTCGAAGCCGCAGCGGTGGGCATCGTCCGCTCCGCCTTCGGTTTACAGGGCCAAAAATGCTCCGCCAATTCTCGCATCCTCATCGAGACCCCGGTCTACGATCAACTCGTAGCGCGCCTGGTGGAGTTGACAGAAAAGCTCTCCATCGGTGACCCAACTGACCGCAACAACTACCTGGGTCCTGTGGTAAACAAGAGCAGCTACCGCGATTACCAGGAATTCGTCGGCGATCTAAAAGCCGCGGGCAGGATCCTGACAGGCGGCAAGGTGCTTACCGATGGCGATTACGCCAAAGGTTATTTCTGCGCACCCACCATCGCCGAAGCACCGTATGATCACCGCCTGTGGAAACAGGAGATGTTCGTTCCCATCACCACCGTTGGCAAGTTTGACGACTTGGAAGAAGCCATGAGAATCGCCAATGACGTTGATTACGGCCTCACCGCAGGATTCTACGGAACCGAAGAGGAAGCTGACTGGTTCTTCGATAACATCGAAGTCGGTGTTTCCTACGCGAACCGTCCAATGGGCTCAACCACCGGCGCATGGCCCGGTTTCCAGCCCTTTGGCGGCTGGAAAGCCTCTGGTTCCAGCGGAAAGAACGCAGGCGGCCTGTACTACCTGCCGCTCTACATGCACGAGCAGATCCAGAACCTTGTGCGCAAAGCATAATGCCAACCGGGAAAACTGGAATGACAAAGGTTTGCGCATTATCAGAAGCGATTGCCAATACTGTACATGACGGCGATACAGTATTCTGTGCCGGGTTCACCCACCTAATCCCATTCGCCGCCGGTCATGAGATCATCCGCCAGGGTAAGAAGAACCTTACCCTGGCACGCGCCACCCCTGACCTGATCTACGACCAGATGGTCGCGGCAGGTTGTGCAAAAAAACTCATCTTTTCCTACATCGGCAACCCGGGCGTCGGCTCTCTGCGCATTGTGCGCGAAGAACTGGAAGCCGGGCGGCTGGAATGGGAAGAATACTCTCACTTCGGGATGATTTCCCGCCTGCAAGCAGGTGCTGCCGGTTTACCTTTCATGCCCATGAACCAGACCGCTGCACCAGACCTGGAAAGGAACAACCCAAACATCCGCCGGGTTAAAGATCCCTACTCTGATCGAGAAGTGATCACCGTCCCCGCGCTCAACCCGGATGTGGGCATCATTCATGTGCAGCGTGCTGACAAAAATGGCAACGCCCAGGTGTGGGGCATTCTTGGCGAACAGAAGGAGGCTGCCTTTGCCTCCAGGAATGTGATCATCACGGCTGAAGAGATCGTTGATGAAGAGGTCATTCGTTCTGATCCCAACCGCACGCTTATCCCCGGGCTGATCGTCAAAGCCGTTTGCCACGTTCCGCACTGCGCCCACCCCTCTTACACCCAGGGCTATTATGACCGTGACAATGTGTTCTATCTGAACTGGGACAAGATCAGTGAAGACCGCGCCACCGTCAAAGCATGGCTGGATGAATGGGTTTATGGCGTGAGCGGCGCCGATGAATACTGGCAGAAACTGGGAGCAGAAACCCACGCCAGGCTGGCGGTCAAACCCCGCTTCGCCGCACCCGTCAATTATGGTGATTATTAGTATTTAAAGGAAATCATCCACGAATTACACAAATTATCACGAATTTATTTTGAGGATAAGTGACAATTACCCATAACATGAAAGTTCCGATCCAACAACATTCTCTGATTTACAAAGAGGAGGTTTTTCAGGTAATTGGAGCTTGCATGGAAGTACACAAGAAATTGGGACATGGGTTCCTGGAACCTGTATACCAGGAAGCCCTTGAATATGAATTGACCCTTCAGGGAATTCCATTTTCAGCCCAAAGTCCGGTCACAATAACTTACAAAGATAAAATTCTTGAAAAACAATATATTGCTGATTTTATTGTTTTTGACCGAATCATTCTGGAAATTAAAGCGCTGACAAGATTTGACCCCTCTAATATTGCCCAGGTGTTAAATTACCTGAAAGCCACGGGCCTTCCCTTAGGCTTACTGGTAAATTTTGGCTCAAAAAGCCTGGAGTGGAAACGGGTAGTTATATAAATGATTAAAATTTGTGAGAATTAGAGAAATTCGTGGGTAAAGTTGTTATAGAAGAGTCTTTATTCGTCATTCGTGGACACAAAAGGATTGTATATGCCTGATTTTACCTACACAGCTTCTGAATTAATGTGCATCAATGCTGCCCGCCTGCTGCGCGATGGCGACACGGTTTTCGTGGGGGTGGGTTTGCCCAACCTGGCCTGCAACCTTGCCCGGCGGACGCACGCGCCTAACCTCCAGCTCATCTACGAAGCCGGCGTTATCGGTGCCCGCCCGGCACGCCTGCCGCTTTCGATCGGAGATCCCACCCTCGTCAGTGGTGCCGCTTCTGTCTGCGGAATGTTCGATATTTTTTCACAATACCTCCAGCGCGGCAACATCGATGTGGGCTTCCTCGGCGGCGCACAGATCGACCGCTTCGGCAACATCAACGCAACCGTGATCGGTGATTATCAACACCCCAAGGTACGCCTGCCCGGTTCCGGCGGTTCACAGGAGATCGCGGGTTGGGCCAACCGCTGCTACATTATGACCCCGCACCAGAAGCGCCGCTTCCCCGAGAAAGTGGACTACATCACCTCCGCCGGGTTCCTGGGTAACCGCGCCGAACGCGAAGCCACCGGCGCACGCGGCGGTGGTCCGCTGGTGATCGTCACCAATCTTGGTTTCCTCGAACCGGATGAGAGTGGAGAATTGATTCTCACCGCCCTGCACCCCGGCTGTACCATTGAACAGGTAAAAGATAACACCGGCTGGGCGGTTCGAACTGCAACTAACATACGCCTCACCGCGCCGCCGCTTGAATCTGAGATCAGGCTGCTGCGGGAAGAACTTGACCCGGAAGGGATCTACCTGAAAGGATCGTAACAGGCAGAAAAATGGCATCTCAACAAAATATTGAAGTCCTTACCACAGTTCCCTTTCCTGAAGCGGTGGTGCAGCAGTTGCGCGGTCTATCTCCGCGCATCAAAATTACTTTTAATCCCGCTACCAGGGCGGAAGAAATACCCGCTGAAACCTGGCAGCGCACCGAGGTACTCTACACCGACATCCTGCTGCCAGACCTTGCGCTGGTGCCCAACCTCAAATGGGTGCAGTTTCACTACGCCGGTATCGATTTCGTCCAGGGCTCAGACCTGCTCAACCGCAAGGAACTGAAGATCACCTCCATGAGCGGTGCTTCCGCGATCCAGGAGGGGGAATACATCCTCCTGATGCTGCTCGCCCTCGGTCATCACATCAAACCACTCATGGTCAACCAGGAAAAAGCAGAGTGGCCAGCTGACCGGTGGAACCGTTTCTCGCCGATTGAACTCACCGGCTCCACCGTAGGCCTCGTGGGGTACGGCAGCATCGGCCGTGAGGTTGCCCGGCTGCTGCACGCGTTCAATGTAAAAGTGCTGGCGGCAAAGCGAGACGTGATGCACCCGGAAGATCGTGGGTACACGGTGGAAGGACACGGCGATCCGAACGGCGATTGTTTTGACCGTCTCTACCCGATAGAAGCGTTAATTTCCATGTTGAAGGAATGTGATTACGTGGTGGTTACTGTTCCGCTTACCCCTCAAACCCGCGGGTTGATCGGGGAAGAAGAATTAAAAGCCATGAAACCCGGCGCTTACCTGGTGCATGTTTCGCGCGGTGGGGTCGTCGATGAAAAAGCACTACTGCAAGCGTTGACAGAAAAGCATCTCGCTGGCGCGGCGGTCGACGTCTTCACCCAGGAACCTCTGCCAGCAGACAACCCGTTATGGAAAGCACCCAACCTCATCCTCACCCCGCATGTTTCCGGTTTCAGTTTGCGTTACAAGGAACGCGCCGGAATCATGTTCGCCGAAAACCTCAAACGCTACCTGCGCGGCGAGGCATTATTGAACGAGTACCAGTCTGAACGTCACTACTAAAGGATTTGCGGGTTAATCAGTTTGATTGCACGAAATGTAATAATTAATTCAAAGGGCGGTAGATAAAGCATGTCAACAAACGCTCCAATCCGGGCAGTGTTGTTTGACCTCGGTTACACGCTGATTAACTTCGAGGGGGATTTCAGCCGGGTAATGCGTGAATCCTACCTGGTGCTTGCAGCATCCTTACAGGAAGCTGGTTATTCCTTTGATGCTGGAGAATTCGCCGACCGCTTTAATGACACCATCACTGAATATTACCGTTCCCGTGAAGAGGATCTGACGGAGCGACCCATTGAACAATACCTCTCCCGGGTATTGGCATCTTACGAGGTCTATGACCCGCTCAGGAATGTCATTCAGGGCTCACTGGAGAGGATGTACCGGTTTTCCGAATAATACTGGCAGCTGGAGGAAGACGCCATATCCACCCTGGATCAGTTAAAGGCGGATGGCTACCGGCTTGGCATGATCACCAACGCCGCCAACGCTGATAACGCCAACCGGCTCATAGACAACTGCGGACTCCGCCCCTATTTCGAGGTGATCCTCATTTCCGCCGTGGAAAAGATCCGCAAGCCGGATACGCGCATTTATTCCCGCGCAATTTCCCGCTTTGACCTGCCCCCATCCAGCTTTGCAATGGTCGGCGACACCCTCACCGCGGACATTCTTGGTGCACAGAACGCCGGTATGCGCGCGATCTGGATCAATCGCCGTGCTGACCGTGCTGAAAACCAAAGCGTGGCAGACAGGATCGTGCCGGACGCGGTGATCGAAACCCTGGCGATGCTCCCGTCTACGCTGAGTTCACTTTAGTAAATCATCCAAAAATTTTTGTGAATACCAGCCTGCGCTGACCGGTTAATCCGCCGCTCTGCGGTGTGACCTGTGTGCTACAATTCTAACCAGGAGGACCTGCCCTATGGAGAGAACTGTACCGAAAAGCGCAAGCGACGAAATTGACCTTTACCTGCGGACGATCTATTCCCTGCTGCGCTCTTCCACTGAAGTGCAGATCCGTACTTTGGAAGAGGTGCACGCTGGCATGAATTCGCTATTGCATCCGGATGCGCGCAAGACCACACCCGATACATCCGCTTTTATTTATTCCAGCCTGCGCCTGCCGGACTGCATCACCGATGTGCGCTCCATCGTGCTCGGGCAAAGCGCACCGGTATTCGCCAGGCAGGGGTACAGGGAGGTGGAATCCTGGCAGCAGGTTACCGCCCGCGCACGCCGCCGCACAACTTACTATGATGGCAAGGGCACACTGGCTGTTTATATCGCCAGTCGATCAGACATTGAGGATGTCATCCCCACATTGACCGCCTTTCAGATCGAGTGGAACAAAATTCATCAGCTCCTCAATGACTGGAAGCTGCGCTCATGGGACGGGATCGATGATCCCTCCAGCCGCGCTTTTCAGGACCTCTCACGCCAGTTGGAGATCAGCGTGGAGGATATGTTGCGCTTGAAAGCCGTGTGGGGTGATGAGTTTTCTTCAATAATGCAAAAGATCGCGGCACGGCGCTGCAACTTCGGGATCCGCCTGCTTGGCGGTTCGTTAAGCGAGTACTGGCGGGCAACCCGCATGTGGTGGCAGAATATCGAACACCAGGTACCGCAACTGGCTGACCGCCCGGTTTACTTCGTTTCCAGCAACACCCACAGCCTGCCCAACCTGCTCACCGGTTATGCCTTGAACCTGAAGGATGAACTGCTGCACTTCCTGGAAGGCAGCGAAAACCGGGACCTCCTGCTTGAGTGGCAGGACCTGCAGGAATGTGGTGCCTGCGCCTCGCCTGAAAACTTCTTTTACTACGTGTTAAAAAAATACCAGCAAACCCCAGCCGGTGCATCCGCCATCAGCGGTATGGCCAGCGAGGAGACTGCCCACGGCATCACTCGCGTGCCCGCCAAACATTCTTTCGACATTGAAGCCCAGGTGGTGGAGATTGCCCGGCTTGATCCGCACAGATTTGATCCCCGCCTGCTGCCGGACGACGAGAATGCTGACTTTCTAAAAAACTCCAACGCCTACGTTGTCAATATCGACTATCCGCTTGGATTGGGTGCTTATAACGTTCTTTCCAAGATTGCCGAAAATATCAGTGAAATCCTGGGTGTTTACAGTATGGGTAAAGCAGCTACCTTAAATGGGGTTATAGGTGACATTATGATCCCCAGTGTGGTGCAGGACGAACATTCGCAGAATACTTACCTGTTCCAAAATACCTTTACCGCCCCCGATGTGACCCCCTGGCTGATGTTTGGAACGGTGCTGGATAACCAGAAAGCACTCACCGTACCAGGCACCTTCCTGCAGAACGCCAATATGATGGATGTGATGTACCGGGAAGGATACACGGATATTGAAATGGAAGCCGGCGCTTACCTATCGGCGGTCTACGAGATGACCCGCCCAAAACGCCACCCCGTTAACGAGATCGTCAATCTGCAGGGCGCCAATTTTGATGTTGGCATCCTGCACTACGCATCGGATACACCGTTGAGCAAAGGCCGCAACCTTGGCGCCGGGGCACTTTCCTATCGGGGAATGGATTCCACCTACGCTGCTTCGATCGCCATCCTGCGCCGAATCTTCACTCTCGAGAAGAAGCGCCTGACCTAGGCCATTTACCCGCTTTGCGGCTACATACGCATACGCCAGTCGTGCCTGCCTTTGCGGTATAATCGAACCACGGAGGTTGCATGGAAATTACCTGGTATGGACATTCCTGTTTTCGATTAACCGAACGAAGCATGGCCACTGTGGTGACCGATCCCTATGACCACAAGCAGGTCGGTTATGAACCACTCAAAATAAAAGGGGATATTGTCACGGTCAGCCATAACACCCCCGGTCACAATTTCACCAGCGCTGTAAAGGGTCAGTCTATTGTCATCGATGGGCCCGGGGAATTCGAGATTGGCGGGGTCTTCATCACCGGCGTCCAGACCAACGGACACACCAAAAAACTGGAAGATGGACCGCGTAATACCATGTTCCTCATCGATTACAACGGCTTGAACATCCTGCACCTGGGCGACGTCAACCGGGTTCCCAGCCAGACCGAAGTGGAATCTCTTGGACCGGTCCACATTGCGCTTGTGCCGGTGGGAGCCGGCGGCAGCCTGACCGCGATGAAAGCCACCGAGGTCATCAGCCTGCTTGAACCGAATATCGTCATCCCTATGCACTATGCCACACCTCACACAGGCAATACAGCCGTCAAACTGGAACCCCTGTCGCGCTTCTTGAAAGAAATGGGGCTCGGAAACCTGGAAAGCGTGCCATCACTCAAAGTGCCCAATGTAAACGCGCTGCCTGATGAGACCAAGGTAGTGGTTTTAGCGTACCAACTCAACAACCAGTAAAGAACATGGACCAGGATCATCCGATCAAAATCATCATGACATGGGATATTTCTCCTGAACATGAACAGGAATACTTCGAGTTCGTCATCCGTGAGTACATCCCCGGGGTGCAACGCCTGGGGTGTGTGCTAACAGATGCCTGGGCTACCGTTTACGGCACCAAGCCGCAGATCACTGTTGGAATGGTGCTGCCCGGTGCCAAGAAAGCGCGCCAACTGCTGCAATCTGAAGATTGGCAGGTGCTGAACAATCGCCTGCAGGATTTCATTCAGAATTTCGCGATGAAAATGGTTTACGCCAGGAACACTTTCCAAATATAACCCCTTACGATGAAAGAAGAATTCAATTCTCTTCTGATCGACTGGTATCAAAAAAATGCCCGCAGCCTCCCCTGGCGCGGGCATTCTGATCCTTACGCCATCTGGGTATCAGAGATCATGCTGCAGCAGACCCGGGTGGATACAGTAATCCCTTACTTTGAACGCTGGCTCCAACTGTTTCCGGATATTTCCTCCCTCGCCGCAGCTTCCGAACAGGCGGTATTGAAAGCCTGGGAAGGGCTGGGTTATTATTCACGTGCCCGCGCCATGCACAGAACTGCCGGATTGCTGGTGGAGAAGTTCAATGCCCGCCTGCCGGACGATCATGACGCATTAACCAGACTTCCCGGTATTGGCCCGTACACAGCTGCAGCCATCGCGTCCATCGCCTTCGGGCGGCATCACGCGGTGGTGGACGGCAACGTGAAACGGGTCCTAGCCCGTTTGCTGCCGTATACGCAAGCGGTTAACACTCCACCTGGCGAGAAGGTTTTACGTGAGATCGCGCACAGCCTGCTCCCAGCCAAAAACACTGGTGATTACAACCAGGCAATGATGGAACTTGGCGCGCTCATCTGCCTGCCGCGCAACCCCAGATGCGGCCAATGCCCGGTCTCATCCTTGTGCGCCGCTTACAGAGAAAACCGGCAGTCCGAACTACCCGTGATGAAAGAGAAAGCAGTCGTTCCCCACATCACGGTAACCGCTGGAGTCCTCAACCAGGATGGCAAAGTGCTGATCGCCAAGCGGCCTTCCAGCGGCTTGCTGGGCGGGATGTGGGAATTTCCGGGCGGAAAAGTGGAAGCGGATGAAACGCATGCCCAGGCACTGACCCGTGAATTGCGCGAGGAGTTGGGGATCAGCACCACGGCTGACACACTGCTGGGTGAATATCACCATGCTTACACACATTTTCGTGTAACACTTTTTGCTTACCATGCCAGTGTTGTTTCCGGAGAGATCAAAGCGCTCCAGCCGAGTGAGCTGCAGTGGGTGCAGATTTATGACCTGGAGACATACCCTATGGGTAAGATCGATCGCATGATCTCACGCGACCTGGTCAGGTTGGAGGGGAAAGATGGATGAGTATGAGATTCGACGTGAGAGGATGGTCACCGAACAGATCCAGCAGCGCGGTATCACCAGCGCTGCCGTCCTGCAAGCGATGCGCGCGGTACCCCGCCACCTTTTTGTTCCGCCGGAATTGAGAGAGAACGCTTATAGCGATTACCCGCTGCCCATCGGCTGCAGCCAGACCATCTCGCAGCCTTACATTGTCGCTTTCATGACCAGCCTGCTCAACCTCACCGGCATAGAAAAGGTGCTCGAGGTCGGTTGCGGTTCCGGTTACCAGGCAGCTGTGCTTTCCATGCTCGCGCGTGAGGTGCACACCACCGAGATCATCCCGCAGCTGGCTGCCCGGTCAGCGCAGACACTCCGTGAGCTTGGTTACGGGAATATCATCGTACACCAGAGCGATGGATCTCTCGGCTGGCCGCCTGCCGCCCCATATGATGCCATCCTGGTAACCGCCAGCGCGCCTAAGGTCCCCGCGCCCCTGCTGGAGCAACTCAATCCACATGGGAGCCTGGTGCTCCCCGTTGGAGGTAGAGGTACGCAGTGGCTGGAGCTCTGGCAGCAGGAGCACGGCGTCTGGCAATCCGAGGAAGTCATGCCGGTTGCCTTCGTACCCCTGCGCGGTGCGCAAGGCTGGGCAGACTGGGACGATCAATAAAAAACTCCCCCGGCGTAATGACATCGGGGGAGGTAAATCGGAAAAACCGATCAGTTTCTGTTGATGTTCACCAGTACCATTGGCCGGCGGCGGGTTTCGTTGAACAGGTAATTCGATACCAGCTGTTCCACATCCTTCTGCATGTGACCGTTCGCCCGTGAGGCAGTATCGGCCACGCGCTTGCCCAACTTGGCAAGCAGGTCTCCGCTTTCCGTGTGAGCGATGAAGCCGCGGGTAATGAATTCAGGATCGCGGCGGGGCTGGCCGGTGTTCTTGTCGATGTCGAGGTTCACGATCATGATCCCGTCTTCCGAGAGCACTTCACGATCACGCATGACCGCGGCGCTCACGTCTCCAACACCGGAGCCATCAACATACACATACGAGGCAGGTACTTTTTCCGCCAGGCGCATACGTTTGTTGTTGAACTCAACGCTTTGACCATTCAGGATAACGGCAATATTTTCCTGTGGAATGCCGATCTCGGCCGCCAGGCGCGCGTGCTGCTTGAGCTGACGCAGCTCCCCATGAATGGGAATGAAGAATTTTGGCTGCGTGAGGTGCATGAGCAGCTTCATTTCCTCCTGGCTGGCATGCCCTGAGACATGCACCGGCGCGATTGCTTCATAGATCACATTCGCACCGCGTTCCAACAGCCGGTTGATGGTACGGTACACGTTCTCTTCATTGCCGGGGATTGGGCTCGAAGAAAGCACGATCGTGTCCCCGTCCTTCACATCAAATGACCGTTGTGTGCCGGTGGAAAGCCTCCCCAGGATGGAAGTTGGCTCTCCCTGGGATCCGGTGCACATAATGACCACTTCGCTGTCCTTCATGCGCAGGGCTTCTTCCAGGTTGATTAGCAACGCGTCCGGCAGATTGAGGTAACCCAACGAGCGTGCGATCCTGGCATTGTCCGTCATGCTTACGCCGGCGAAAGCCATTTTGCGGTTGTGATGCAGGGCAGCATTGCCAACCTGCTGCATGCGCGACACCAGTGAAGCAAAACTGGCGACGATAATGCGCCCTTTAGCTTCGCGGAAAACCTTATCAAACGCGTCATCTATTACACGCTCTGATGGCGTCCAGCCTTTGCGCTCGGCATTGGTCGAGTCAGCCAGCAGCGCCAGCACACCGCGGCGCTGGAACTCTGCCAGCTTCGCGTAGTCTGTCGGCCAGTTGTCCACCGGGGTGTGATCAAATTTGTAATCACCGGTATGTACAACCAACCCGGCAGGAGTCTCGATGCCCAGCCCCACTCCATCAGGAATGGAATGGCACACGTGGAAGAAATCCACGGTGAACGGCCCGATCTTGCGGGTGTCGCCAGCTTTCACTGTCTCCAGCTTTACCTTTGCGGCCATGCCACTGCGCGCCAGTTTAACCTCCAGGAGCCCGCGGGTCAGCGGGGTGGCATAGATGGGCGCGTTGATCTCTTCCAGGATGTGCCGGATGGCACCGGTATGGTCTTCGTGTCCGTGCGTGATGATAATTCCCTTGACCTTATCACGGCGCTGGATGAGATAGGTGATGTCGGGAATGATGTAATCGATTCCGAGCATATCGTTTTCGGGGAACATCAGCCCGGTATCCACTACCAGTATCTGGTCGGCGTATTCGTACACCATCATGTTGGCGCCTACTTCGCCCAGACCGCCCAAGGGGATAATCTTCAAAGTCTCCCCGCGCGAATTTATTCTATTTTCATGTTTTTTCATTGTTTGTTACTTACCTTTCGTATTTAACTTATGGAACTGTCTTGATTTAACCGCATCGAAAGGTCTACCCTAAAGATTGCGGATGAGTTTGTTAAAAACAAATCCCGGCATTATGGAAATAGCCAGGGTTTGTGAGGATTCTTTTCTTTTGTCAGTACACTGCATCTCTGATTGCTCAGAGTAAAAGTTCAATACTTGTACAAAAAATTGTTTCAACCTGCTGCAAACCTGCAATTTGATAATGAACAATTCCAATAACCCTTATATTATACCCCAATTTGTCCAATTTAACGGGATTAGATAACGGGATTAGATAATGATTATTTTCACAATTTATCTTAAAGCAAGGTAATTTTCAATGGTTTTATGTACAAATGGATAGATACCCAAATCATTGTGGAGGACTTATGCTGATCAATACCCCCAAGAACAAACGTCTTTTCCTGGCAATACTGGCTGTGGTAGTGGGAGTCTTCATGGTTGCCGTGGCTCCTTTCCTGATTCAGACCTCGCTGGATAGAGTTATGCAAGCCCTGATTAAAGTTTCGGCACAAAAACCGGCCTACGCCAGCGGGATCCCCGTTTTCTCGGTCCTTTACCCGCTATACCGTGGAATCATCTTTGTCAGCGGCATCACATTGATTGTGATCGCCCGCTCCATCTACCAGGGCAAAGAATGGGCTTTCCCGGTGGGATTGCTGGCTTCTGCGTTCCCGGCTTCAGGTGGTATGTTTATGATGCTGCCCTACGTCAGCTTTGTGGACGGTCTGCCCCTGCCAATGCTCGTTTCCGTAACCGGTCTGCTTTTCTTCTTCTGCTTCATTCTATTGCGCAAGGTCGAAAAACTGCAAAAACTGGCTCAATTCCTCACGCTCACCTTTTGCGGGATCATGACTGCGCACGCCTTCGTTATCGGCGTGGGTGGAATTCGCCAGACGCTCACACGCCCTGAAAAACCGCTTTACAGTGGTCTCGAAGGCTGGGTGCTCGCCTGGTCAAGCCCGATCCAATTCATCAGCGTCATCCTGTTATTCTTTGCGATCTACAAGATCGCCGCCCATAAAGTGGAAGGCTGGTGGATGGCGTTGGTGGCGGCTGTCTCGCTCGTGGCCATCAACATCCCCACCCAGATCATCCGCACCACCATGACTGCTGCCACTTCGGTAGATTATGTGATCGGCGCTGGGTTGAGCCTCGTTCTGCTGGTTATTCTGTTGATCCCCAGGTTCAAGGACGCCCTCTTCACAGTTGAATCCTGACCACTGAATAAAGTAAATCGCCTGTTTTGAAGATCAGGCGATTTGTTTTCCGTAGAGTCTTTCGCGGATCTGCAGCACCTGGCGCCGCAGCCGGTCATCCCTTTCGATCATATCCGCCACCTTTTCACAGGCGTACATCACGGTCGTGTGATCACGCCCCCCCATCGCCTCCCCGATCTGCGGCAGCGATACATTGGCTTCCTGCCTGAGCAGGTACATCACCACCTGGCGGGGCAGGGCAGCTTCCCGGCTGCGGTCACGCCCCATCAGTTTTTCCGGAGTGATGCCAAAAGAGGTCGCGACCACATCCACCACGTGGGCTGGTTCAAACGAGTTGCGCTGCGGCAGCAGGTCAGTTAATGCCACATTGACCAGGTCTTCGGTGAGCGGTTTACCGCGCAGGTCAGCGTAAGCCACCACGCGTGTTAACGCGCCTTCCAGCTCGCGGATATTGGATTGGAACTGGCGAGCGATCATCTCCAGGATGGCTGGCGGTACAATATGCCTGGAGCGCTCAGCCTTTGTGCGCAGGATGGCGATGCGTGTTTCAAGATCCGGTGGTTGGATGTCAGCCGTGAGTCCCCACTCAAAACGCGAACGCAGACGTTCTTCCAGTGTGTTCATGGCTTTTGGCGGGCGGTCGGAGGAGATCACGATCTGCTTGTCCTGGCCGTGCAGGGTGTTGAAGGTGTGGAAGAATTCCTCCTGGGTGGATTCCTTGCCGGCAATAAACTGGATATCATCCACCAGCAGCACATCGCACCGGCGGTAGCGATCACGGAATGCCTGCGTGGTGTGAGTCCGGATCGCGTTGATCAGATCATTGGTGAATTCTTCGGAAGAAACGTACAGAACCTGCTGCCCTTGTGCCCGGGAATAGTTGCCAATGGCATGCAGCAGGTGTGTCTTGCCCAGTCCCACCCCACCGTATAGGAAAAGCGGGTTATAAGCCTGTGCCGGGTTTTCCGCCACTGCCAGGCAGGCGGCGTGTGCCAGCCGGTTGGAGGAACCCACGACAAAATTATCAAAGCTGTAACGGTGATTGATGACGACAGGAGGATCCGGTTCCAATCGTGGAACATCAAGCGGTAATGTTTCGGCAGCCGGTTCGCGATCGGCCTTGTTTTCATAATCCTTGTGCCAGACGATGAATTCTACTTTTTGCGGTGATTCCATCAAACCCGTGAGGATGTTGTTTACCGTACCAGTCAGGCGGGATTTCAGCCAGTCGCAGGCATAAGCGTTGGGAACACCAACCGTGAACTGGTTATCCTTGTAACTGACCAGTTCAGCGGGCTGCACCCAGGTATCAAAAGATGCCCGGGACATGTCCATTTGTAGTTGTCCAACTGCTGCCTGCCAGGCATTCTGATATTCCATCTTGCTCCTCCTGCAAGGTGCACGCGCGTAGACAGGGTATGGAGTACCCACCTTTCCGGTTTACTCCGGAGCGGAGAGAACAAAAATAATTCACCTGGGATGTTGCTTAGGCTTGCCCGAAGCTGCGATTAGCTTCGTCCGAACGCGTACAAGCATTCTAACAGAAAGGAGCGGGGCAAACAAGTCGAATACCCTACGCTAACCTAAAAGTTTTACAATCTTTAAGAATTGCTATCTTAAGAAAAGCGGGGAATCGGCAGGAAGCCCTCTTTTTGTTCCGATTATTTTAATCCCAACTGGTGCATTACAGGTCATAACCACACCCCCACATATAGTGGTTTTTCGTATAGATGGTCACGTAACACTCCATGTGGCGGTATATTATAAAATTTCAAGGCATGCCTTTTGTATATTATTGCACCGTAGAAATACAAAATCTGGCTTTTGATTTTTTTAACACTTGAGGTGAAATTCCTAACACATTTGGACTTGCAATAGATCGATAACACGCTTACTTCAGCATAATCGCAGCTGCCCGTCGGGCGATCTCCACCGCAAAATTTGTTCCCCTGTCCCAGGGATAAACCTGCGACATACTGGCGAAATATAGTCCGTCCAAAGGGGTTTTGATAGACGGGATATTCTGCGAATGGTTCAGCAACGGTACTGGTTGCGCATAATTTGTTCGTGACACCCAGCTGTTGGTGATCCAATCCGGTGAAAAATCCGGGTTGATGCGCTTGAAGCTCGGTATAAACCTTTCCAACAGCTCTTCTTTGGTGAACTGAAAGTATTCGTGTCCCGGTTCAAGGTAATCGCCGCAATAGATCAGGTGGTTACCGCCGAAGCGCTCTGCCGGCATGAAGTTGGTATGTTCGACCAGTGCCAGGAACGGAAACCCCGCGGACTTGGGCAGGTTATACCAGTAGTAACCCTCTTTCGATAACTGATGCTTCAACGCGATCACCATCACCACCGCGCCCATGCTCTTGAGTTCCAGCAGTCCTTTCAGGTATTCCTCGGGCAGCTGCGGTGCCATCCTGGCTAGCTGCGCCGGAGAAATGGTGACCAGTACTTTGTCAAATTCTTCTACATTGTCCCCGGTATGCACTGAAATCACGCCGTCTGTTTCTTTTTCAAGCCGCGTGACCCGCGTGTTGTAACGGAATTGCACATCCTTCTCTACAAGTATGCCAGCCATGTCATCCACAAAAGCCTGAAATCCTCCCATGTAGGTGGCCAGTTTTGTGGTGCGGGCATGCAACCGCGCCCACATCCATGCCATATTCACCTTTCCGGCATGCTTCTCACTGAACTTGCCGATCACCATAGGTTCCCACATCTCACGGTAAACCTTTTCGCCGGCATATTTGCTCATCCACTCTGCCACGGTGGTTTTTTCCATCGGCTTCCAGTTTTTCGTCATTCGCAGGTAAACCCCTACCAGCCCGAAACGGATCTTGTTGATGCCGTAACCCAGCCCGGGATACAGCAACGCGCTGGGGATTGAATCGAAGGGATAGAACTTACCGTTGTGATACATGACAGTCTTGGGATTTAGGATCAGCACCTTATCCTGCAATCCCAGCTCTTGAAACAGGTGGAACATGTACTTATCCGAGGTGAACCAGTGATGATAGAACTTCTCCACGGACCAGTCCCAACCGGGTTCCTTGAATCCCGCCGCCAACCCGCCGGGTACGGCGTCCGCTTCAAAAACCGTCACGGAGTTGCCGGCCTTTACCAGGTCCAACGCCGCTGCCAATCCACCAAATCCTGCCCCGATGACTGCTACCTTCATGCCTTGTTCTCCTTGTTTGGATCTCCCTCTACCGCTTCTTTACGCATGGAGTCGTTCCACTTGATGCCTTCCCTGGTCATGAAATACGCTCCTACCAGTGTGACCGGCAGCCACAACGCCACGTGCAGCACCACGCCGTAGCCCAGCGCTTCAGCCCCCGGAACGTTGAAAGCCACCAACACCGCCTTGGTCACTGCCTCCCAGGTGCCAATGTAACCGGGCGCGGATGGGATGGTGGTCGCCAGGTTGGCAATACCATTGAGCAGCATCAGCGCAAAGAAGCTTACCGTAAAGGTAAACGCGTGCATCACGAACCAGTACTTGACAGTCTCCAACAGCCAGATGATCACCGATGTCACAAAGACCATCAGAATATTGAACGGTGATCTGAGCGAAGCCAGGCCTTCGAGGAACTTCAACATGATCCCGGTGGTCTTCTCCCTGATCCGGACGGGCAGCAGGTGATCGATAAACCACCCGCCGATCCGTGCGGTGACCTTGGGGAACATGGCTGCCAGCAGGAAGATAATTAACGCAGCTGCGAAAATCCCCGCACCGATGAGCGCCAGGTTCTGGATATTCCCGACGAACCCGGATTCAAAGGCTGCCACCCTGGCCAACGCTGGCAGATTGAGAAACACAAACGCCAGCATCACCACCCCGTCAAAGATGCGCTCCACGATAACGGTAGCCAGCGAGGCCGAAATGTGCACACCTTCGCGCCTTTTGAGCACAACTGCACGAAGCACCTCGCCGGCCCGCGCCGGGTAGATGTTATTGCCCATGTAGCCGATGCAGGTGATGGGGAACATGACCCTGGTCGGTACTTTTTTGATCGGACCAAGCAGGTAATGCCAGCGCCAGGCGCGCACCCACAACCCGACAAAGAAAACCGCCACACCGGGGATGATCCACCAGTAGTTGGCGCTCTTTACCGCTCCCCAGAATTCACCCAGGTTGAGACCGCGTAAGGCGAAGTAGAGAAAAACCGCGCTGATGATTACGCCCAGCCAGAACTGCCATCGTTTCATAAGGGTGATTCTACCATGAAGACATTTCCCCGGTCCGGTTCGGAAATTCCAATTGTATAATTTCGGTATGGATGAAGAACCCCGCCTGTATGATCTGATCTACGCCATCGTGCGCCAGGTACCGCCCGGCAAGGTCGCCACCTACGGGCAGATCGCCCGCACCGCCGGCCGCTGCTCCGCCCAGATGGTGGGGTTCGCCCTGGCATCATTGGCATCCTACCGCGAGCAGAAGGATTTTGAAGAAGTACCCTGGCAACGCATCATCAACGCGAAAGGAAAGATCAGCCCCCACGGCTTTGGCATGGGCGGTTTTATCCAGCGTCAGAAACTCGAGGAGGAAGGCATCGAGTTTGATAACGAAGGCGTGATCGACCTTGAGCGATTCGGCTGGGACGGCTTGCTTACCACACCGGTTCGCAACCGCATGAATCTGATCTGAACTTGTTGTTTTAACCAAAAGCCTGTTTCTTTTATGAAAACAGGCTTTTTGTTTATTGGAAGAATCCACTAATCCATGTAGTCGTACGTATTGCAGGAGATCTCTCCGCCGTCCATCGCGATCCACCACTCGTTGTTCTTTAAGTAAGGATCGAATTGACTCCACTGGTCTGCGTTCTCTTGAAGCAAGCGATAAGCGCGCGACTGGCTGAAATTGAAAGATTGCCACGGCTGAGCAGAAGGGTCGTTGGTGGTCTCTTCACGGCAGGCCAACGCCGCTCCCAGTTTATGTACGGCCTCCGGCGGTAAATCCGGATCAGAGTAATTTGCTAGCAACTCCGGGACCGCATCGGTTGAAAGCGTGTTGAGATAGGCAAGGTCCAGTTCTTCTCCGTCTGCTGCGCGTTGCACATTGCGATTTACGATGAACCCGTCCACATTGAGTATTGCCAGGCTGGCACCAAATCCAATCGCTGCAATCACCAACGCCAGCGCGGTGTGTCCCCTGCGCTTCAGCAGTTCCAGAACGACGAGTGTAAGGATCAGCGCTGCCAGCCAATAGATAAATAGGTGGGTATAAGTGCGTAAGCGTGAAAAGCCGTAGGCCTGCTCATACAGCATGAGACGCTGCAGGGAGGAGGCAAGGATCACCAGCACATTTGCCATGAGCAGAACAGACAGCGCGGTGAGACCAGTCTTCGCAAAACGTGTTTCCACACGGGTGATCGTTGTGAGCAGCATGTACAACCCGATTGATAACACCGCTACGGCGACCAACTCTGAAAACCCTTTGCGGGCGTATTCCGCGTAGGTGTAACCGGTTTCATTGATATTGACGGTACCGCCAAACAGGTAACGTACCTGTATGACTACGAACACGATGAACAGCAGGTTAACTGCCGCCAGGACGATGCCGCTTTCCGTCCAACCGAGGAATGTTTTCATCCATGGTGTGTTCGGTGAGGGCTTTTGCGCCTCTTTTGCCGGATGGATCGCCTTCAGGTAGACACCCACAAGGAAACCGGCGATGATCAATATGTAGAACAGCCTGAACAGGTACTCGGGTATCTCTTCCAGGTTGAAGATATTTTTGATCCAATCGGCGAAGACCTGGTCAGCCGCGGAAAGCAGCACCGCGAAGACTGCCACAACTGGCAGCGCGATCAGGATGCCGCGTAATATCGGCCAGACCCTGCTCCAACGACTTTTGGCGTGGGCGCCATCCACCGATACAGCATTCTTTTTTTGGGCTGCCAGCAGTGCCGCGCCGGAGAATCCACTACCGATCACCTTGGTAAATTCAACCACGTAATCGCGCAAGCGGAACCACGGCCAGTGACCGTCGAGGAACGTGGCGGCCAACAGGATCATCCCGGCGAGCGACAACAGTACGCTGACAACACGGGTCATCTCCTCGCTGCGCAGCACCATCACGGACGCGAACGCAACGATCAGCACGGTTAATAAAATACTACGCCAGTGCGGATGTTTGCCCTCATGCCAGGCGAGCAGGTATCCCGCGCCCAGCAGGACAACCACCCAGATGAAGTAGGACAGATTCGCAGATTTATTCCAGAATAGAAAATCGAAACACCAGGCAGCGACCAGCGCTGCCAGCCAGAACCATCTTTGTTTTTTCGGCATTTTTCCTCTAGTAGTTCATTGCCAGCGCCAGCACCATGGATATGATCACGATGATGCCGATCACGGCTAGGACGATTTGCTGCAGGCGAGCCTTACTTTGCTGGGGAGATTTCCGCGGGGTCTTACCCTGCGCAGCCTGCTTTTTTGTTTTTGTCATAACAACCTCGCGTAATGCAAATCAGTCTAGATGGAGCAGCCTATCATTTACTATCAATGCCCTCACAATTCCTATCACGCCCTATCACAGAGGACGCCAAAGGTGCCATTAACTGGGTAAGGGGGGAATTTAAGCGTTTTCACCAGCCGCAGCCTTTGGTGTTTCACTGGCTTTGACGGGTTCACTGGCTTTCTCGGTCTGTTCATTCGTCTTTGGTTCATCGTGCTTACTTGTTGCATGGGACGTGTTGCCAGAAGGCGACCGGTGATCGGTCGCGTAAAAACCAGAACCTTTAAAGACGATCCCGACCGGCGTGTAAACTTTTTTCAGGCTTTTCTTCCCGCATTCAGGGCACCTGGTCAGCAACGGGTCAGAGAACTTCTGTGTCTGATCAAATTGGATCCCGCAATTTTCGCACCGATATGTATATACCGGCATAATACCACCTCTACTTCTTCTTACATTTTTTCAACGAATGAAATTATAGTCCCATCGATGGGGAGGGTCAAGAACCAGAAATCCCTTATAAACCGAACAAATGACTCAACAGGACCTTCACTCCGATGCCGATCAGGATCAGCCCCCCCAGCAATTCCATGCGTTTGCCGAAGCGGCAGCCCAACCGGTCACCCAGAAGATACCCGGCAACCGCGAGGATAAAAGAAACACCACCGATAATCAGGCTGTTTTGAACGATCGACCCGTCGATGATGGCCAGGCTCAAGCCAACGGCTAGCGCGTCGATGCTGGTGGCAACAGAAAGCATCACCAGAGACCCGCCGCGTGTGGGATCCTCTTTCTTGCATTCCTCATCCCGGTCGAAACTGCCCTTAATCATCTTGCCGCCAACCCACAACAGCAGCAGGAACGCCACCCAGTGGTCATAGCGGGAGATCAGATCAGCGATCTGCCGGCCGGCCAGCCAACCGATGAAAGTCATGCCGCCCTGGAACAATCCAAAATGGAACGCCAGCCGCAGCACCATGCGGGCAGTTTTTTTCATGACGTTGGTGCCGATGCCGAGCGCGACAGTAAAACAATCCATCGCCAGCCCGAGCGCGATTAAGAGAATTTCCCAGATCGTCATGATTGCTTCCTCGTTCCAAACCCCAGCATTATACTTCAATCAACCTTAACTAAGGTCACACTCTCTTTAAGAATTTCTTCGCTATTGCCGCCTCAAAGCCTTCTTGTACCGCCATACTGATTCATGTATAATTCAAACAAATGTTCGATGTTCAAGGGGTAACATGCCGCTAAATTATCTCAACCTCAAAAACCAGATCACCGATATGGGCAGCACGGCCAGCGCTCGTGATGCGGAAATGCGCTCAGCGCTGGAGCAACTGACCGCGCAAATGAATGAACACGCCGATGAGATCATTGCCCTTCAAAGACTGGTTGAGGAAGAAGTCTCAAAAAACAAAGGTCTGCGCTGTGCCGTGCCGGTCAGCGAAGCGCTGAACACCCATGTACCCGTCAACCTGCCGGCACCCGCCTGCACCATCCTCGCTGCAGACGGTTCACAGATCACCCCTGATCCGCATGGCACCGTTCTATACGGATTGGTCAACATCGGTGTTTTCCGTGTGCAGCCTGGCAGCGGTTTTGTGCCCTCGGAACTAACCAGTTCCTCCCTTATTTATGGGGATGAATTGTACTCATCCGGCGGCACCGCTTCGGAAGACATGGTAAACCTGCTGCGCGACGTGCAGGAGCGGGAGATGCTGGCACAACTTGCCGCCGTGGAGACTGAGCCGGTGATCACCCTCACCGACGGACCGCTCGAGCTGTACCATGAACCGCGCCAGGAGCAGTCATTCAAACAGTATTTCGACAAGTACCTGCACGCCCTGGATGACCTGGCGGTCAACTCCGTCATTACTGCCGGCTACGTCAGCCGTCCGCGTGCTGACCTTGTGGTGAAATTACTTTCCCTTGCCAGCGGAGATTCACCGGATGCACCTGACAAGTCCAGTTACAACGGGCTCACGGATATCGCGCTCTTCGCCAGTCTCCTCGCGCCAGGTGAACGCTCAGCCATTTTCCGCATCCAATCCCGGTCCGCTAATGACTATGAAGGCCGTAAAGTGTTACATTTCTTCTATCTCAATGTCAGCGCCGGTGGTGATCCGGCTTTTGCCCGCGTGGAGATTCCACTTTGGGTGGTTGAAAAACCGGAACACATTCAACTATTGCATTCCGTGCTGGTGGAGCAGTCCCGGCTGAGCGGGTCAGTACCTTATCCTTACCCGCTCCTGCGCGCCCATGAGATCGCCGTGGTGCGCATGGAAGACCGCCAGCAACTCAACACCCTGATCGAAAACGAACTGGTCCGGCGGGGTTTTCCACCCTCCCGAAAATCAGAAAAACAGGTGCATAAAGACCATTCAGGAAGAAGAAGGATGTGAATATGACCGCGATACCAGTAGGACGATTGTTACGTTCAAACACCACCGGCTGCGTGATGGGATGCCGCTTGAGCCAGGCGAGCACGCCGGCCTTCGGCGACATGCTGCTCATCCCGCTCAATGATGGGGCAAGAATTTACGGCCTGGTGCACGAGATCCATATTGACGATGACGGGCTGGTGCGCCAGCTGGTCAGCGCGGACGTATCTCCCGAGGTAATCGAGGACAACCGTCAGAACCGCAACGTGCCGATCGAGATGAGCGTGGTCTTTATCGGTTGGGAGGATTCATACGGTAGAGTCCAATACACACGTGTACCGCGCCCGCCGCTGACCCTTGACGAGATTTACCCCTGCAATGAAGAAGACATCCTGCGTTTCACTGATCACACCCATCCAGGTTACCTGCGCGCGATCCTGCGCAACGAAGAACTCCCCGCAGCCGACCTGGTCACCGCGCATCTCAGGCAGGTGCTCAGTGTGATGCGCCATCCGGAACCTGCGGCGTGGTGCAAGCGTTACCTGGGTGAGGTGATTGCCCTTCTGAAGGACGATTATCCGCAATTGATGGACATCCTCACCGCCGTATCTGCTGTGCTGGAATAGAAAGCGAGCCGAAATGACCCCTTCTGATCTGAATGCCTCCCTCAAACCATCCGACGAGCAGAACAAACCCATCGGTTATGTCGTGGGTGGCGGCTTAAAAGCCAATCTCTTTGTGCGCCTCACTGTTCCCGCCCAGGAGGTGCAGGAGGGCGGTTTTGTTGTTCTGGAGAGCGGCGACTGGCAGTTTTACGGACTGGTGACCGATCTGCAGCTGGGCGCGCTGGACCCGCGCTACGCCGAATTGCAGAACGCCGCGCGCCTGGCAGATATAGCCTCCCGCCTGCTCGCCAGCCAGACCCTCTATACCAACCTGGAGGTGCTGCCTGCCCTGATGCTGGAGCGCGGACCGGAACTGGATTCACCCGATTACGAGGTATGGAGCAAAGCCCACCAGGGCGAGAATACTCCCCGCCCGTTGCCAATCAAGACCGTGCCGGCGCATCACGCCGTAGCCAGGCTGGCCTCGGCCGGAGATGTGGCTGAGATCTTCGGTGACCCTGCGCAAAAAGGTAAGTTCGAGATCGGACGCACCCGTGAACAGGATCACCCGGTGTGCATTGACCTGGACAAGTTCGTCCAGCGCAGTTCGGGCATTTTCGGCGCCACCGGCACCGGTAAGTCCTTCCTTACCCGCATCATCCTCGCCGGTCTGATCCAGCACAACGCGGCTTCAGTGCTGGTGTTGGACATGCACAATGAATACGGTTTTGACGACACTGCTTCCGACACGGGAAAATCTGTTGTCGGCCTGCGCAGCAAGTTCCCCGCCCGTGTACGTGTGGTGGGGTTGGGGCGCCAAACCACTATTCGCAACCACACACCTGATTTGCACCTAGAAGTTTTTGAATCAGATATCCATCCGGAAGACATTGAACTCCTCACACACGAGTTAAACCTCAAGGAGACTACATCCACCACTTTAGAGGCCTTGGTACATAGTTTTGGACCTGATCGCTGGTTTACCGAGTTTAAGAACATGGCTAACGGTGCAATGATTACCGATGATGATGGGAAAAAGACTCCGGCACCAGGCAGTGTTGCCTACTGGGCTAACCAAGAGGGAGTAAATGTCGCTGCAGCTGAAGGACTTCACAATAAACTGCGAAATGTATTCAACCGCCATTACATTGTTGAACGTGACTCCTCAGACAAGTCAGCAATCAACTCTCTCAACAATATCATTGATACTCTCAAAGCTGGTAAACACGTTGTGCTTTCATTTGGAGATTATGTGAAAGACCTGGATTACCTGCTTGTCTCCAACCTGCTCACACGCAAGATCCGTGAGGCATGGGAGGAGATGACCAACGACTTCCGCAGCGAGGGCAAGAAGGAGCCCCGCCCGCTGGTGATCGCCGTGGAAGAGGCGCACAAGATCCTTAACCGCGAGATGGCCTCACAGACCACCTTCAGCACCATCGCGCGTGAAATGCGCAAATACTACGTCACCCTGCTCATCATCGACCAGCGCCCCTCGCAGATTTATGACGAGGTCATGTCGCAACTCGGCACGCGCGTTTCCGGCTGGCTGGGAGACGAGAATGACATTGCCGCGGTGCTCTCCGGTCTGGCCGGGCGTGATGCCCTGCGCGGCATGCTCGCGCGCCTGCAACCCAAGGAGGAGGTCCTGCTGCTGGGCTGGGGCGTACCCATGCCCATCCTTGTGCGCTCCCGCCGCTACGACGACGATTTCTGGAAGCAGCTGCTCGGCAAGGACGACCGCCTGACCGACGCCCAGGCAATGAAAGACTTGGGTTTTTGAGTGCCTAACACGAAATTCTCGAAAAAGAACAAGAAAATCACGAAACATACCTAATATGAATAACTTGATACCAAAAGCTAATGATATCCTTTACAAACGAGAGTCTTACGAAATACAGGGTGCAATATTTGAGGTGTACAAGGAAATGGGAAATGGTTTTTTAGAAGCTGTTTACCAGGAAACTCTGAGTAAAGAATTTAAAACCAGGGGTATTCCTTTCGCCAGCCAACCTGAAATAACCCTTCGCTATAAAGGCGAATTATTGTCAGTGACTTACAGACCGGACTTCATTTGTTATAACAAGATAATCGTGGAGATCAAAGCTGTTAAAGAAACCGGTCTAGAACACCATGCACAACTACTAAATTATCTAAGAACAACAGGGTTTCGTTTAGGTTTACTGGTAAATTTCGGTCATTATCCAAAAGTTAGAATCGAACGGGTTATTATCTAATAAAATTTAGTGATTTTCGGATTTCCTTTTGTGATTTTCGTGTTAAGCCCTATTCCTACTTTGGCCAGATGAGCCACAGGATTGTCGTCGAGATCAGTCCCGCGATGACACCGCCTACGACCTCCAGCGGAGTGTGACCGATCACTTCCTTCAGCTTCTTTTGATCGATCAATGGACCTTTCAAGTATTCATCGATCATTCGGTTAAGCATCATCGCGTGATACCCCGCCTCACGCCGCACACCAGCCGCATCGTAAATGACGATCATCGTTATCGCCACGGCGAGGGCAAAGGTCGGGTGGTCGAACCCGCTAAACAGCCCGATCCCCAGTGTGGTAGCCGTCATGGTCGCTGAGTGCGAACTGGGCATACCGCCGGTGCCGAACGCCTGCCTGAAATTGATGCGTTTGTGCACGGCATAATAGGTGGGCACTTTCAACAAGGAGGAGAACAACCAGCCCACCAGGCAAGCGATCAATTCCGGGTACCTTGCCAAAGTGCTCATGTATTATCCTCAGTAGCGCCCGCGGCAGAAGCGGGATTCAACTGCCTGATGCGCAGGTCTGCCTGTTCGAGCAGCGCCATGCAGTACTGCACCAGCAGTTGACCGCGCTCGTACAACTGCAACGACTCGTCCAGCGATCTCTGCTCACTTTCCAGTTTTTCCACGATGCCCTCAAGTTCACTGAACGCTTGTTCATAACTTAAGTCAGATAATGCCTGTTGATCAGTCATCAGATTTTCCTCCGTTGTTGTTTTTGGTTGGATCTGTCAGTGTCCGGGCTAAGATCACGCCGTCGGTAACATGGATATCCAGCATATCGTTTTTCTGAACCTGCTGCACACTTTTCACCAGTTCACCTTCGCCCGTGCGCACAATGGCATAACCGCGCTGGAGCACGGCCTGCGGGCTGAGACTGGTGAGACGCTTGTGCAGGCTCCAGGTGTTGCCGCGCAGTATCTCCAGCCGGTGGCGTTCATTCCTTCCCAGCTGACTTTGCAATTCATCCAGGCGCTGCCGGTCGTTGCGCACCCGCCATGAGGGCGATTGCAGTTCCAGCCGCCGGCCTGTGTCCTGTAATAGGCTGCGTTCTGTGTTGTAACGCTGCTGCCAGGCTGACTCCAGCAGGCTTGCAACCGTCAGGAACTGCTCACGCAGTTCCGCCCGGTCCGGTACCGCCTGCTCGGCAGCCGCCGTCGGCGTGGCTGCACGCACATCCGCCGCGAAATCCGCCAGGGTAAAATCGGTCTCGTGTCCGATGCCGGTGATCACCGGCAGGTCCGAATCCGCGATCGCCCGCACCACCCGTTCATCGTTGAACGCCCACAGGTCCTCCAGCGACCCGCCGCCGCGTGCGACAAGGATGAGATCTACCCCATCAGTCCTGTTGAGTGAGCGAATTGCGTTCACGATCTGTGGCGGGGCTTCTTCCCCCTGCACCGCACAGGGTGCCAACACTACCTCAATCAGTGGGAAACGCCGGCGCAGGGTATTCAGTATGTCCTGCAGCGCAGCGCCGGTCGCCGATGTGACCACACCGATGCCCGCCGGCAGCTCCGGCAGGGGTCTTTTGCGCTCAGTGTCAAAAAGACCCTCTGCTTCAAGCCTTGCCTTCAAGCGTAGGTACTCCTGGTACAGCGCACCTTCACCGGTCAGGCGCACAGCGTCCGCATAAAGCTGATATTGACCATCGCGTTCATAGATGGAGATCGCACCGTGTGCTTCGATCGCCATCCCGTTCTGCAGGGATAAAGGCAGCCGCCAGGCGGTCTGTTTCCAGATCACGCACTTCAATGCGGCCGACTGGTCTTTGAGGGTGAAATAAATATGCCCCGAAGCTGGCCGTGATAGGTTGGAGATCTCACCCTGCACCCACACTTCATGCAGGATCTCATCGCTTTCAAACAATTCACGCAGGTAACGCGTGATATCGCTGACGGTCAGGGAAGGCGGGGGAAAAAGGGGAGCCTGGAACATAGGGATAGCATATCATTTTACTTGCAAGCCTGTCAACTTTCGTACGCCTCTATTTTGCCTATCACGTGTAAAATACTGATAAACCTTTGTTGAGGCGGTGTTATGGAAAATCTGTGGTCCCCCTGGCGCATGAAGTATGTGACGGATACCGATAACCCCGACGGCTGCGTATTTTGCATCGCCCCGGCGCAGTCTGACGACCTTGCCAACCTCATCGTTAAACGCGGAAAGGACTGCTTTGCCATCCTTAACCGCTACCCGTACACCAGCGGTCACCTTATGGTGGTTCCTTTTGCGCATGTCTCCAGCATCGAACTGCTTACCCCTGAGGTACGCGCTGAATTATTTGAGATGGTCAACCATGCCATCGGCGTGCTGCGCGAGGTGTATCACCCGGATGGATTCAACGTGGGCATCAACATGGGGGAAGCCGCCGGCGCAGGCATCGCCGAGCATGCTCATGTCCATATTGTCCCGCGCTGGGCGGGCGACACCAGCTTCATGTCCACGGTCGGAGAAACCCGCGTCATCCCCGAAGAGCTGGGTATGACCTGGCAGCGCATCCACGACGCGTGGAAGTAATATTTACTCTCGCGAAGACGCAAAGTCGCAAAGGGTTATATTAAAAAATATACCAACATGAACGAAAACGAATTAGCAAAAATCGTTGTGGATGCTTCTTGTCGGATCCACACAAAGCTTGGCCCGGGTCTGCTTGAATCCGCATATCAGGCTATTCTCGCTTATGAATTAGAAAAACAAGGATTACAGATAAAAACAGAAGTAATATTACCGATCACATATGATGCGATCATAATTGACACTGGTACAGAGCCGATATTATTGTTGAAAACCTAATCATTGTCGAACTAAAGTCTGTCGAAAAGATTCAAGATGTACATCTTAAACAAGTACTCACATATCTCAAGGTTTCTGGGTTACATCTTGGTTTGTTAATTAATTTTGGTGCACCATTAATCCGTGACGGAATCAAGCGCATAGTAAACAAATTACCAGAAATGTGAATTGGTTTTTTTACAGAACTGGTATTCTTTGCGTCTTAGCGACTTTGCGAGAGAAAAAGATTTATCTGTCTTAGTGAGTGAGGAGTTCTTCCAGTATCTTCCGCGCCAGAGCCGCGTCGGCTTTGCC